>SXGT01321859.1_pt1 | contig 21855 bp, 16 predicted proteins | sample 3176221 | NCBI WGS metagenome assembly SXGT01 (sample SAMN11356862, study PRJNA531348) | freshwater metagenome | isolation source: freshwater sample F1-120 | place: China: Fuxian Lake, Yuxi | collected 2017-12-25
GAGGTTTGTATCTGCGCCGGGAGTTCATGGGTGCCATTCCGGTATTGGTATCAGCGTGATCTGTTTCGTGTCGATGCCGTCGGGTATGGCTCCGACTGTCCAGCCGGAGTCGGTGGTTTCACAGTAGAAATATCGGACGTCGTTATGTTCGAAGTAGCCACCACCGACGTCGTTGCCGGCTTCGACACCTACGGCGGCGTGGCCAGGAAGAATGAAGAGTGCGCATCGATAACCGGCTCGGCGTAGTAACGCTGCGAGAAGGATCGCTGAGTCCTCACAATCGCCCTTTCGCTCGGCAATCGTCTGAATCGGGTAACGCCAATAATCTTCGTGGCCGGTTGATTCCAGGTCGTGCACGTATTGTGTGGTTTGACATGCTGCGACGTAGGCGCTGACGGTTGCGAACACTGAGAGTCCGAGCGCGAAACATTGTTTTTGGATTTGGTGTGCGAGAGAAATGACTTCGGGGCCGGTTCCGTGCAGCACCCAGTCGACCATTTGGTTGAGGTCTGCGCGAATGGGGTGGTCGTTGTTGGCGGTGTCGAGGTCGGATCGCCGTACGACGACTTTCGCGCGTTGTGTGTGATAGCGGCCATGGGCGAAGACTTCCCATTGAAAATCGCGCACCAGGCTGCTTGCCGGGTCTATGGGTGTGATTTGTTGGTCCTGTTCGTCTGTGTTGCTGACATCAGGCGTCTCAAAGAATTGAACGATGGAGAACGCCGGGCGTTCCTCTTGGATGAGGAGTAATGCAGCGAACGCGATAATGCAACCGAAGCTGAGCGGCAACAGTTGCCACTGTCGAAGTGTGAGGTAACCCAACAGCCCCGCGAGACCGAGGCAAATTTGGTCAAGTCGACGAAGACCTATCGGGCGGTATGCGTTTTGAGCGAAGGTCGCGATGCGTCCGCGTCGGTCTGATCGACATTGGCTGAGCCAATAGATCAGAAACGTGAACCAGAGGACGAAGCCCGTGACGATGAAACGGATCTTGCCGAAACCGAACCAACGCGCGAAGGGCATGAGGTACCAGACGATGGCTAGGCAGATCACGGCGAGTAGCGGCGCTCCATTGGCGCCATTGCGTTGTTCTTTGACCCGTTCGCCGTTGTTGCCTTTTCGCCAGATCCTGTCCCACCAGTCGAGAAGACGTTCGACGATGTTCTCGATCCGTTCTTTGATGGCCGCCACAGTTCGTTTGAGTGCTCGCCAAGGCGGCCCGAGAACACCGCCGATAATGCGCCCGATCATGGCCTGGATCCAATTGACGAATCGCTTGATCAAGGACCAAATCCGTTTAAGAAACGCAACGAATCGAGTCATCAGTCATCACCTGGGTTGGATGGTGTTTCGTCAGGAATGGGTTGGTCTTTTGTGTTTCGCGGGGCCTTGTTGCTGGGCGCATGTAGGTTGATTGGCCGGAGCCACAGATTGGCGACGAAACAGGTATCGCTGCTCGATAGATCTCCATGGTTGTGATCGTCTGCAGTCACGGCTTTGATGATGTCGATGGTCGTCGGGTGCGCAACGAGGTAGTGCCGGCCTTCCACCTCATGTGACCCGGTCCCTGACCAGTTGGGTCGCAACTCGGCGGTCAGCACTTTTGTGCACCGATCATGCAGCGGCATGCGTTCGTTCCAATACGAGGCGAGATCAATCGGCGACCCAGCAAAGATCATTCGTATCTCGGCATTGAAGTTCGTTTCCATCTGGTCCGCTGTCGTTTCGAGCGGCGCTCGCGTGAGGACCTTCACTGGAAGTTCGTCCATGAGGCCCAGTTCGTTTTCTTCGAAGGTCACCGCGGATCCGAGTTCATCAGGTTGCGGAATCACTTTTGACCATTTGGTTTCAGTGATTGCGTGGGATTCGGTTGAGTCGTTGGACTTGTCGAGAATTGATCGCAAGGCGGTCTCACATCGGGTGATCCACGCATAGAGTTCGTTGGCAGTCGATGTTGTGTTGCCAATGGCGTCGATGAGCGCCTGAAGCAATGTGATTCTGCTGCGACGAAGATGTTCGTCGACGAGTCGCATGATCTGGACGTTTGCAGCTTTGATGTAAAGGCGCCGAAATCGTCGCACTCGCCGCCATTTCGCTTCCCACCACAACCACAGGGAGCCGGTAGCCGTGACCGCGGTGATTCTTGCCCAAATCTGGGCGTTGGTTTCGAGGTTGTCGCCGAACCAGTGCATTCGACGTGATAGCGCCCACGTGAGCAATGTTGTTGCCGGCGCGTATGCGTAGCTGATGACGAGCAGCATGACCACCACAACGATGCCACGCGACAGCAGTGCGGAGGAACGCGGGAGCTTGCGGGCGGCTATCGCGAGTTGATCGTATTTTGCTCGTAGGTCAATCGGTTCGTTGTCGCCGTTGAAGTGTTTCAGTGACTCGATTCCCTTTTCAGCGAGTTCCCGCACTCCCTCGCACCAGATACGAGCGGTGGGAAGGTTGACCTGCGTCTCGATTCGCTCGCGCATCGCGAATTCGAGTTCCTGTTGGATATTCACAAGACGCACTGCAATCCCCGCATCGATCTGTTCGAATGCGGTTGCAAGGGGCGAAGGGGTTGCCGATACGTCGGTGCGCGGCGCCATGATCTGGTCGACGGAATGTGCGATATATCCGGCCCAAAGCCCGGGATCCATGCCTTCGAGATCGCTGTCCAACACCCGTAACCAACGTCCCGGAGTCGAGCGGATTGAGCCTGCGCCGGGTCCGGTGCGCAATAGGCGTTCTTCTGCATCGTCGCCAACCTGACCGGGACGTAACGGCAAAATACCGGTTTCGTGAAGCCATCGCTGACCTTCGTCTCGTCCCGGATCCTTTGCATTCGGCGTCAGAATTCGTTCGAGACGTGGGGTTAGTTCTCGACCTACCGCTCGGTTGAGGCACGCAGGTTCAAAGATGACAGATCCAACCCCGACCGCCCAGGTCCGATCGTTTCCACTTTCGAATTCCTGAGGTGAAACAGTTGCGAGTATGTGGATGATGTCGGCAACGTGCGCTTCGACATCGGATGCGGAATGTGCAATCGATGCTCGGGTGGCTGACGGAACGATCAGACCCCGCACATCAGGTTCGACACTTTTCAGCACGGTGTCCAAGAAATCTTGCTCGTCCTGGTCGAATTCGGATCCGGTCGTGTTGATGATCCATGTTCGAATGTCGATTCCAGCGAATCGCACAGAAAGATCTGCATTTAATTTGGTGGTGTGCGCCGAGAGATCGGACTGAAGGTCTCGTTTGGGATCGGGCGTCGGTGAACTATCTCGATCGCCTACAAGATGTAGGACCAAAACTGGGTCGATGGCCGCAACGCCGGCCATGAGGTCTCGTAGAGATTCAAGGTCCGGCGATTCGCGATTGAGTTCCACGAGCGTCGCTGCGTTGTCTCGTCGCATCATCTTCGCTCGTTTCAACGAACCGGCGAAGTCTCCCTGATGCGTCACGACCAGCGTTACGGCGGGTTCAAAGTCGACATTATGCAGTGGTGACGACAAGGCTCACTCAGACAAGATCGTTTAACGAATCAGCGATATCCACCGCAGCGTTCTTGAGATGACCGAATGTCTCCCTGCTTTGTGCGGTGGACGTACGTTTGTTGAGTCCCGGTTCGATTTTGGTTTCGAGGAGCGCGACGGCAAGGCGCTTCAGATCCGCCGGGTCGCACGCTACGATTATTTTCGACCAGACGAGTTGAATCGAGTTTCCGAGTTTGGTGTCGTCACCGATGGATTTCATGGCTGAGTACCAGTCGGCCCCAAGTGTTTTGGTGGTGGCCTCAGGCGTTGGCACAAGCCGCCCGCCGTTTTCTATGACGATACGACCAACGAAGCCCTTGCCACGTTGAAGATGTACGGGACTGATCGGTGGAAGTGTGGCGTCCACCACGAAACAAAGAGCAACGTCAGACTTGGTGGCCTCATCGACAAGGCACGCAGCGATAAGGAGCCCTTTGATCAGGAGCGGCGCCGCCTGAGGCGCTTTGAAGTACTCGGGCAGCAGCAGCGAGCATTCGTCTTCAGATTCGAACCGACGGTCAATATGGTTTGGCGGCTCGATACTCTCGCCTCGTTCGCGTTGCACCGATCGACGCCGTGCCGCTCGGTCGTATGCCAACTTCCATTCGTCCACCACGGGCAGACAATGAATCGGGATACCCCAGTGACAACTCAAGGCCACGGCCCGCTCGGGGTCCGGGAGATCGACGACTCGGTCAGTCCCGAACGCCTGCGATATCTCAACTTTCATTGTGGCATGGCACGAGACCGCCGTCGTCACCGACGGGAAATCGCCATCTTTTCGTTGGTCGTCATCGAATTGTGGCAGGTGAAAACGGCCAGGTTCAAAGGAGTAACAGACGTTGTTAGAAACCTGTTCGAGACCCCGCAGGGCCAACGCGATGCGCGTTTCTTCACCTACTTGCCGGGCTGCGGCGGGTAGGTCTTCAGGAAGTCGCGGTACTCGTTCGCCTTGGCGATTCGTGGTTGTGAGCGCGAACTCCGACGCGTCACGTTCAAGGCTTGCCAGAAGCGACGTTTCAGCACGAAACGATGTCAAGCGGTCTTCGCTCCCGAAATCAAAGAAGCCACGGTTGTGGCCTTCGAGACGCCACCGGGCGAGAAACTCTCGCAGCGATTCACTTTCGATGTTCTTGGCGTGTTCTTCTGCGATTGACTGTCGTAATGCTACGGAGAGTTTCGAGAGATCGAATTCGGGCTGACTGTCGACCGGAACGACAACGGATGTGGCCTTGGGGCCAGCATCTTTGCCGAGGAGTTCGTCTTGTTGCCAGAGATCGCGAGCCTTTTTTGCCAGTGCGTTGAGGCGTGATTGGCATATCTCCAATTCGATACGGAGTTGTTCGATGCGTCGGCACGCCAACACTAGAAATTCATGTTTTGCGATCGCTGTCTCACTGGCGACTACTGCATGGGTCCAATCTTTGATGGCATTGCCGACGCTTTCGGCGACTTCGGTGGTCGTGCGGACTTCGTCGCTGAAAATTGCGACAATCGCGGCGCCAGCAGCTTCGAATATGTTTCGGCGCTCCGCGTTCTCCAGCTCGTCGAGCCGAGCCTGCACGATGTCGATGCCTCCGTCCTTTGCGGCGATTTGAGTATTGAGATCGTCTTTGGCTCTGGCGAGTTGCGCACGGAGTTGTTTCTCGATGTGTCGCACAACCTCGCGTGCGCGAGGCACGCTTGATCCATCATCGAACGCTGCTTGTTCGATCGCCGATTGCAGCTCGTCGACGGTGCGGTTTCGGATCCGTTCGAGAGTGGCGCGGACGTTGGTCCCAACTGCACCGGAGTCGCGTTGCAAGAACGAGAAGATCTCTTCTGCGTAGGCCACTTCGTGGCGGTTTTTGAGCGACTGCACCGCATCTTGGCCCATGTTGAGGAACGTGCGGACAGAATCGTCGAAGCGGCTCGTCACTGACTTGTTGACGATGGTCGAAACCGTGTCGAATAAGCGAGAGACGTGCTCGGAGTCGGGGAGCGCTTCAAGGTCGGCAGAGCTAGGTTCTTTCAAGAAACCTGCACGCGTCACCCAGTCACACCACCACATCGTGAGGTGGGTTCTGAAGGTGTCTCCGGGAAACAGGAGCCGGGCGATGCCGAGGCTGCAGTAGCGCCGCGGTTTGTGGAAGTCATCTTGCAAGGTCAGTAGGCGCTCTGTGTTGGTGCCATCAGTACCGATGAGCGCTCTTCCCATGCGTGTAAAAATGAACTGGAAGATCGCCTCGGCCACGACCTCGTACATATCGGGCACACCAAGGAAACCGCTGCCGCCTACTTTCGCGTCGAAGAGATACACCTGATGGATAAGTTCGTCATCTTGGATCGCGAGCGATTTGTGCCTCCCCATTTTGGCAGGGAGTTCGCTGCCCTTGATGAGGAAATGGTCGAGTTCGCGAAAGAACCCGTACGCGTTGGCCCGCTGGGCTTCGGCTGCGTCAGACCCGCCGACGCCTTTGATCACTTCGCTTTGAAAGACGCTCGGCAACAAGATGAACGCTCGAATTTTTGGGACGATACCGCCGAGGGCCTTTGATGCGGAATGAATGGCGGTGATCACTTCGAGAAAACCGGAACTCCCGGTCCCACCCGCACACGATGAGACCACATACACAGGAATCTCATTTGCGTTTTGACCGGGATTGCCCTGATCGATGAACTCCGTGCGGAGCTGCGCAGCCTTCGAAATCGCGGCAGAGATTCGATCACGGATGTCCGAACCGTGCTGATGGAAACACAGACGTCCAAGCATGCGCTCGCGCTTCAACCCGTCCATCATCGAACCGGGAGGCACCCGGTACTCATCGTCCCACCAACTCTGCAAGAACCGGTCATTTGGCTTCTGCGCCGCAAGGAAACTCGAAGGGTTGAAGCCTTGGAGATTCATGAAATCGGGGCCGAGGTCAACCCCGGGTGGTAGCGGCGGATTCTGTCCGGTTTCGGAAACGGAATCGATCCCCAAAAAAGACACTGCATCGAGCGCGTGCTGATCAATGCGGTTCGCTCGCACCGCGCTGCGAACGCGCGAGGCGACCTGGATACCAGAACCCCCGATGCCAATGACTACTGCTGACGCGACAGGGCGAATGTCGATACTCGACAGGCCACGCATTGCGCCCTCGATGCCGCCCGACTCGCGAAGAATCGAGGTAATGCGGGGTTCAAGCGATTCGGGTTGTGTCACGAATGCCACAGGGTGTCCTCTCCAGAAGTTGTGTCACTATTGCTCGTCACTCTTCGCTGCTGCCAATACGCCGCCAAAAACGGAGATTGTCGTTTTGGTCGAGGCGATACCGCCCAACGCTCGACAGCTCTGAGCCAGCGGAAAACGGTTTCCACTTGTACCCATCTTGACGTTCGAACGTGCCGTCCAAACCGACTCTTTGTGCAAACACCCGTCCACGTTTGCCCCGCCGCGTGTACAGCTTTGCGCGGCTCCCACCAGCTGCGGAACCGAAGGTTGCACCATCAATCACCATCTTTTTGCCTTTGAGCGGCACACCCGACGAGTCCTTGTTGGAGCTAGTCAGCAGCAATTGACCTGTGAGCGGCGGAAGTTTGATCCAGCGCCACCACACATAGAAAGCGAGGAGCAAGGCCAGCACACTCAACAAGATCTGTGTGATGAACCAAAACCACGACTTGCCGAGAGTCCGACCAGCCGTAAAGGTGTCTGGCTGCGTCACCGCGACATCGGTATCGATACGCAGCGTCTGTTCAAGTAATTCAGTGGGTGCAGCGTGAGCGCTTTCACTGAATCGCAGCGTCACGTCGATCTCTTCGCGTCGTTCGGGCGGCAACTCAAAAAAATCTGGTGTCGAGACTTCTGGTTTGACCACGACTTCAAAGTCGGCTGATCCAGCGGGCGGCAAATGGATTGTTCGTGAGCCTCCCACGATCGACGAACGGACTGACCTCTGGCGGTTATCGACCGCGACGACCCTCTTAAGATCAACATCAACTCCGAGGTGTTCGAGGCTTGATCGCAACGTCACCTTGACTTTCACGTTCGATGTCAACGTGCCGTCGGTCGTCAGCGTGGCCTTGATCGGATGCGAACGAAGCTCGTCAGTAATCGCAGCAATCAACGAACGACGCCTCGCCTTGGCCGCTTCAGCGGCAAGGTAAGCCCTGAGTTGGTCACTCGGAAGTTGAACAATCTCGGTGTCACTTGTCGCAAATACAGACTTGACCAGTTCCGCGCCTCGTCTGCCGCCGTCGGAAAGGCCGATGGCTCGAACTGCGAGGCGACTCGGGCGGCTCTTTTCGAATTCACCAGCACGTCGAGTCAGAGCGCGCCACCCACCACCATTGACATCCGCGTACTGCCCGCCGGCGTGCTGCTCACCATCGGTCATGAAGATCAACGTTGCCAACTGCGCCGCGTCTGCCCGCTCCAGTTTGTTCAGGGCATTGCTGATCGCGGAACCAAGGTCTGTCCCGCCCGCCGGCACGATTCGGTCCAGCGCCGACTGCGCCGCAGCTTGATTCTTTCGCGAAATCGCAGCGTCGAAAACAACAGTCGGCGTCGAATCGAACGTGATCACAGAGAGGCGATTCCCGATCGGCAGCGCATCGACGAGCGACTTGTAGGCGTTACGGACCTGGGGAAATAGTGGATTCGAGCCATCTGCCATGCTTCCAGACGAATCGATCACAACGACGAAGTCGGAACGTAGATCGTCGATCGAAAACGCCTTCTCCAGGTCGTCGATCGTCCGAGGTTCCTCAAGCGTCGCAGCACCAACTCCACTGTTTGCAAGCAGGAGCAAGGCAATGCTGGCTGTAGCAACCGTTCGAAAATGTCTGGCGAGGCGGCTGGTGCGGCAAACGTGTCCGTTGATCAAGTTTGTCCCTTCACCAGTATCTGAACCCGACCCAACGCAAGAACCCCATCTCTCGAGAACGTCTCGTTTTACTCGCAGCATGTTCCTCACGTCAAGTTCGGAATTCGATGGGAATCCGTGTCCCGGCAGGGCTGCACACTGTGGATGGACCAGAGCCCAATGCCTGTCCCCTCTGAGCCTCGTGCTCCGGTCCGAACATCTCTGACGGACATGGCGACGTACGAGCCGAAGACATCAATCTCGGAACATTTCGCGGACCCTCGACGGGTCCGGCATCCGGATTACTTCATTGACGCGACAGCGAACACGGCATTAATCCCGCGAAATGAACGAGGCCTCGCGAGTTCATCGAGGCAACGGCTTACATGCCCGCATGTCGTTGAGTAGCTGGATCCGTGCCTGCGCCGAGACGAATTGTTGGATGGGTAACACTGACGTGTCGATGTGCTTTCCGGTACCGGCGTGGTATCGCCTACTGAAGCGTGCGGGTAACGCTGTCTGATCGTCGAGCGTTGCTTCGAGGAACTGCGTGAGCCGGTTGAGGCGCCTCTTCACGAGTCGGACCACGCGATCTCCAACGATGAATTCGTTGGCAACTGGTTCGACGATGAGCGGTTCAATCTGCGTATTGAGTGCCGCCCATGCCGCGTCGACCCTTCCGGCGGCGACTTCTGGCTTCGCGGTTCGGTAGCGCCGGATCGCCAGCGCCTTCAAGGTGTCGTGCACGAGGTGCGCTGAACCGGAAGGGTGCACATCGGAGTACCTCGCTAGGGATGCAGGAAGCCACACCAGGTTCGCAACGAACGAGAACAACAGGGGATCGCCGGTCGTTCCTGGCCAGACGTGGCAGCACACGAATCCCTTCGAGATCGGCCCAGTCCCGTATGGCGAAGATGCCGGCGAGACTGAACGCTTATTCGCAACTCCTTTGATCAGTGAGTTGTCGTCGGTGAAGTAGCCGTGAGGGTCTGGTAGCCCCCAGAGGTCGCGTTTGGCCCCGGCAGCGTGAACATCGGTACGGACACGGATTTTGCGCACGGCGAACGGAGCGAGCCAAGGACTCCTGATATATGTATCGAGCGGGAGCCATACTGCATACCGCAACGCCAACTCGACGATGGCCTCTGGCTCGAGGTCATCGATCTGGACGATATGACGCTGCCGTAGTTCTTCCCACAGAACCGCGTTCGCGTCCACTCGGGCATAGTAAGTGACTCTGTGACCGCATCCGCCCCGATGGCTCGCGCAACGACTGTATCACCGCCGATTCATTTGTCGGCGAGCACGTATCGGCGCGCCGGTCAGCGAACCGTGCGACGGGCAACCAAAACGAGCAGGCAAAGGACCGACCACCTCATGTCCGTCATTTGTCAATGTTCGTTGAAACATGCCGACCAGCAACGGACCTGATCTAGTAACTGAAAACAACCGATGATACCGATGATGTTGTCGGCAGCGATCAGTTACCTCGTTTGCGCACAACGGAGGTTCTGACTATGTTTGCCCGCTTGGCAGGCAATGGGGTGCACACCACAATCCAATGCAACGGGGTACGGACGTGAAATCTTCGGACCGTCTCAGAACGCTCGCCCGTTCGCTAAAAGATGACCGGGGCCCGCTGTTCGCGATCTTTTTGTTCCAGACGCTTGCGCTCACCGCGACGAATATCGCAGTGGAACGGCCGTTGGCCCACTTGTCGAATTGGTGGCTCCTGTCGGGCGCCGGTCTCGCTGCCGGAGGCATGGTCGGCTTGTATGCGTATCGCCAACAGCGACTCACTCGGGGCACGCTGGTGACGCTTGTGGTCAAACCTGACGATGAGACCTGGCAGACCATCGAAGAAGACGCCAACGCGTACGCAGGTAACGAACGTTACGCTTACCACTACCCTTATCGCCACAAGGAACCCCTTCCGAAACCCGACCAAGATGGTGTCGCGCACTGGCATACCGCAAGGTTGATCTGTAAGGGCGTGCTCACGACGCTGCTCATGTCTGATTTCGGAGCGCCGATTGACGAACGTCGTGTCGCACTGATCCTGAACATGCCGCTGCCCCTCGCATTTGCCCTAGGGCGTGAGTGGGACGATGTCTGCGACAAAAGCAAAGTTGAACTTGTGGCAGTACGTCCGCCGACGGGCACACGACCTGTCGAACACAAATCTGCTCGCCCATACACAGCATGGAACGCGGCAAAAAGCCGAACTCCGGCGCTATTGGATACACAACGCGACGCGAATGCCGGGGAGTTTCTATTGTGGTTACTCGACCGCGAACCCGATACTGCGACCGGACTACCCGTCGGAATCGAGCGTCATGGCCATCAAGTTCGTTTCGATGCCGAGAACTCACACGAGATCACGGACCAAGTGGTAGGCGGGCTGGCCAGAGCTATCCAGCACACCACCGCGACGAACGTCGACCTCTACCTTGCGTGCACTGTTTCGGCCGCATTCGCTGCCGGATATCTGCTGCGGGGCAACAAACAAAAGACAATTCGCGTCTTCAACTACGACGAGACGATCGGCTACTACGAGGTGCAGTTGTGAAGGTATTGGTAGTGGAGTGGAAACCGCTCGATGTCGGCGATGGCGATGTCAACTCGGAGTTCACAGTGTTGCGCTACGACACTGGCGATGTAATGCGTGGGCAGTCGCTGCGCGTCACTGGGTTCACGTTTGAACCGCCGATCGGAGCCCTGCCATTATTTGCTGACTTCGACGAGAACGATTCGACATTAGACATCCAGGCCAGCTCGAACATTGCCGTGCGGAGCGGCAATATTGCGTTGGCGCGTGGCGATGCACTCGAGTTCGTTATTGATGGTGTCCGAGTTGCTTTTGCCGGTGTTGATGATTCGATCACGAAGCGCAGCGAGGCGAAGCTCCTCGAAGGGAAACTGGCATATTCCTGGGGGGCTGCCAACGCGGAGCCGTTCGTGGTGAGCGGTGCGGTGATCGATACCGGTGCCATGTGCACAAGCGAATTTCTGGACGCTGCTCGCGAAGCACGCGAACGCGCGCAAGACGAGGCACGCAGCGAAGCGGAACGCACAAAGGAAACAGCACGGGTGCAGGCGGCACGCATCGGAAGTGATGCGCGGGATCAGTTCATTAATCCATATACTTTCGTCCCGTTTCCCTCAGACGAACCCGCAAATTTTCGGGTCGAGCCGAGCGGACATGCAAATATGGGGGAGCGCTATATCGGCTATGTCGACGTGACGCTGACTGCTACCACGCCGCTGTTAACGCGGGATGACGGCGGCAAGTTTCCTCGCAACCTCAGTGGCACGCCAATACTGCAGGGATCGTCGCTGAAAGGCGCACTTCGGAGCCTCTACGAAACGCTGGCTGGTGGATGTCTTCGCGTCGTGGATGGCGACTACGTTCCCGTCTACCGCGAAATGATCAAGGTGCTCGGCAACGACTGGAAATTGGCCGTGGTGCACGAAGTCCACGGTGATCGACCGACAAGCTTTGACGTCGCAACCGAAGTCGCATGGGCGCCAATCGAGGTACTGCACGGAGTGATTCCACCTACTGCCTTGCAATCGGGCTCGAGAATCTCAGTGGTCAGTCACGAACCGAGAGCTGATCGAAATGTCGTCACGCAAGCCAAGGCCGGCGACGACTGGGTCGTGCACATCACCGACGCAAAGGCGCGTAACCCGCAGCGGATGTACCACGCGGCATGCGGCAAGCTCAACCACGACCTCATGGCCCTTGAAAGCCCGAAGGTCTGGCATCGATATTTGCAAGTGGTTGACGGCGCCCGCGATCTGCAGTCTGGTGGTGGCGACTCCAAAGTGGTGCACAACTACGAAGGAAAGCCGCTGCATATCGGCCAACGACGCGTCGCGACACGCTCACTCAAAGTAGGTGATGTCGCATGGGTCAAAGTCAAGGACAACAAGATCGTTGAGATCAAAGACTCGTATGCGTGGCGTGCGTTAGGCGATGGCAAATTGGGTGACCGCGTCCCGGAGTGGCTCCTGCCTTGTCCCCATGTTGCAAACGGCGACGCTCGCAAACGAGACGGTACTGAGCCGACCGAGACCACAAGCATCACGTTGATGCTGTGCCCGGCATGTGCGCTGTTTGGCGCAGCCGACGAAGACAGCACCGGCGCGACAGAACCCGCGCGGCAGCGTGCGTATCGAGGTCATGTTCGTTTCGAGGATGCCGTAGTTGTCAATCCGTCTGAACTTGCGCTCCAAAATGTCGAACTTCCGCCGATGGGCCGTCCGAGGCCTGGCGCAGGGGCGTTTTACTTGCACCTCGACCCAACCAAGAAGTCAGGCTCGCGCCAAGACATGCCGTCGGCGTGGTGGGGTTCGAAGTTCGACACGAGGCCCGATACGACCTCCGACAGGTTGCCGCGTCTGGTACGCGGCCGAAAGTTCTACTGGAACGCCGACCCACAGAAGCAACATCCACGACGTGATCACCGCGGCCCCGACCAAAAGAATGCGCAGATGGGTGGTGGCGCAGAAGTGCTCCCTGTTGGGACCACGTTGACGACCCGCATTCGTTTCGTGAATGTCACGAGGGCACAGATCGGTGGGTTGTTGATGACGTTGCAACCCGAACTCGGTTTCACCGACATCGACCTCCGGAGTTACAGCACTGATGAGCGAGCCACGTACCAGATTCGCCTCGGCGGCGGTAAACCTCTCGGATATGGAGCGATCACCGCTGTGATCGACGAACTGCGTGTGGATTCGACTGAATCGCGTTACATGGAAGCACCGCCGGTCGACGTCAGCCCACAGCAATTGGTGGGGGAGTTTCGCACGGCGGTCGATGACGCGATCAAACATACCTGGCCTGAAGTTGCCGCCGTTTTGAAGCGCGACCATGTCAACCCCGCGCGTGTCGCGTATCCGCCAGGTGCTGAATGGCTGGAGAGCGCCGACGCGAAGGAACCCGCCAATTTCCGTACGCCGTTCGAATTTTTCAAACGTAATTCCGGTGCCTTTGGAACCGATGACATTGTCACGCTGCCGGGCCCTCCGAGCGCAATCGAACAAGTGATGGAAATTAAACGCAAAGGGGCACCGCGATGACGACGTTTCTGGATGTCGCAGCGGTACGTGTCCAACGGTATCTGGGTCGATGGCCTCAACTCGCGGGGCGTCGCGCCGCCGCGGCCATGCTCAGCGGTGAGATTTCTGGATCGTCTTCGAACGTGACAGCGACGATCGCCGGGCGTGCAGCATTGAACGACGAGGCTGGCGACATTGACAGTGTCTTGAGCCTGGTGATGCTGGATGGACATGACCCCCAGGAACTGGCTCGCGATCTGTTATCGCTACTACGTCGCGTGCTCCCCGCTGCGGAACTTGAAGCGGGCTGGGCGACCGCCGACGACTACGTGTCGTGTTATAGCGAACTGCGTTCAATGATCGAGGAAGGCCGTGGCGAGGTTTCGATCCCGTTGGGCTGCGGCTTCCCCGCGTTGATGCCCTGCGATTTCTGCCGCCTCGACCCCTCTTCGACCGTCGTGTCATGGCACGGCGACTCGAAACTCGTCTGCCCAGATTGCGAACGGCGCGTCGAATGGTCGCAACGACAACACAGCAAATCTCCAGCAGAGAAACGATTAGCCGACCAGATCGGCAAAGAGATAGCAACCGATTTCGCCGCTCTGGCCGCGTTGGGTGGCGGCACGAACCAGAACCACCTCGCACATGTGATGGTCGACGGCAACGGATTCGGCTACTTCTTCAAGCAACTCGTCACCGAAAACATCCCGAAGACTGCAATATCGCGGGCACTGCAGGGCGCCACGTGGCAAGCCTTGACGACCGCGACCGTCGCAGTGTCTGGAGACAGCGAGGTCGCGCACGTCTTACCGCATCTCGTCGGAGGCGATGACGTATTGGTCTCGGTCTGCGCCGACGACGGGTGGCAGTTCCTTACCGCCTACCTCGACGCATTCAACTCCAGTATCGCGAACGTCATGCAAGATCTGCCCCAAACCATTGCCGCACCGACGGCGTCGGCATCAATGATTTTCGCGAAGTCGGGCGAACCAATTCATAGTGTCATCGAACAAAACGAGATGCTCCTACGACGAGCGAAGATCGCCGGCAAAGGCCGTACGAGCACGATCGCCTGGCTCGAACTCACCCGACGTGGCTACCAGACAGACAACGCGTTTGCCCCCATCGAACTCAGTGTGCTGCACGAATGGACTCCCGCATTAGCAGCGCTGTCGTCAAGGATTTCGACCTCAGCACTGCACACATTGGAAGAACAGCTTGCCGTCGACGATGTGATTCGCCGCGACAGCGACGTGAGCGACACACTACGGCGACTCGGTCTGACAGCTGAAGTACTACAACCCAAAGGTGTACCCAGTTGGGACGCGCAACGCGCGCTCGACATCGCAAGGTGGTGGAAATAGCCATGAAGTTCACGATGACGTTCTACGGCCCGTTCCATATCGGCACCGGAACCGCCGCACCAGGACGCGATCAATCGGTCGATCCTGAATGTTTGCTGCCTGAGAGTTCACTCAAGGGACTCATGCGCGACGCAGCAGTACAACTTGGCGTGCAGACGTCCTTGATCAACACCATTTTCGGATCACAAGACGCACAATCGGCAGCTTGGGCGTGGAGCACACCTGAGTACTTCACCCCGCCGATTGTTGAACCCTTGAGCCGCATCAAAATCAACGCCGCGACCGGCAGTACAGACCCGGGCGCACTGTCGGTCGCTGACGTGGTATGGGCCAGCACCGCGAACTTCGAAATCGAACCTAATGCATGGTTGAGCGACCACGACCGTGCCATGCACGAACGGGTACTGGTCCTCGCGGCTCGGGGTGTTCGGTCACTCGGTGCATACCGCAATCGTGGTTACGGGTGGGTCTCGATCGAGGCAGTCAACCAACCTCCCGGCCTGTTTGGTCCATCCGATGTTGCATCGATACTGGGGGAAACATGATTCGCGTCACCGCGACCGCCGACCAACCGATCAGTGCTGCGAGCGCACGAGAAGCAGGCTTTGCTACACCGGCATTCGGGTATATCCCCGGCTGGGTGTTTCGCGGCGCACTCGCAGCAGCCTGGATCCGCACCTTCGGCGAGCCGCGCCATGGCACTACACATCGCGACGCGTTCATCGCGATGTTCGAAGGTGACGCACGGTTCAGTTCCCTCTTGCCGCGTGACGCGGCCTTCGAGCCGTTGAGTGCAATGGCCTGTAAATACCCGAACACAACTGAATGTCTGTCATTCGCGATTGACCGCGCCTTCAGCGACGACGCCCAGGCGAGCCACCAATGTGCGCACTGTCACGGATCGCTGGAACCACTCAAAGGCCAGCTACGCGGCGCCGTCACTTCCCGCCGTGCGCACGTGGCACTCGATGAACACGGACGAGCCCTTGCAGGCAAGCTCTACAGCCGCGAATCGATCCCCAAGAAAACTGTGTTACACGGCATGATTACCGGAACAAATGAGTGGCTGTTGGAATCGCCCCCCGACTGGATTCGCGTCGGAGGCCAGCGCAGCACCTCAGGGCGCTGCACACTCCACGTCAAATCCGAGCCGACCACACCACCTCGAGTCCTCGACAACATGCGATTGGTGTTGCGCTGCGATGCCCCAACAATCGTGATCGACCATTTCGGGCGTCCACAGCTTGACCTCGATACCCAAGAGATAGCTGCGCGAATCGGAGTCGCGAAGCACGACGTGGTGCTCCGCCAACGGTTCGCTCGCCCCGCTGTGATCGGCGGTTGGCACACCGCCTCAGCCCGACCCAAACCGAAGGAGTTGGCCATCGCCGCAGGTTCAACATTCGTCTATGAACTCCGTCGCCCAGTCGGCGCTTCAGAGCTGACAGCATTGACGGACGCAGGACTCGGGGAACGCAAACGAGAAGGCTTTGGGTGGATCACCGTCAACCCCGCACCATGGACCAACCTCGTCATTGACGACGCCCAAAGCGTCACAGTTGTGACGGACTGGCCCGCACTGCGAGAAGCCTCACCCGAAGGCGCGAAATGGTGCGTCGCGCAACTCCGTGAACGTCTCACAGAAATCGAAATGGGCAAGCTCGACGCCACAGATCACACGTCGAGAGTGAGCAACACCGTGCGGTTCAACGACCTCTCGTTACTCCAACGCGAGGAACTCCACGAACTGCTCGCAGGAACCGACGTTCAGACGATCCGTCATGCCATCGCAGCCCTTCGAAAGGCCAACGCATGAAACGCGGTTTTGTCACCATCGATATCGAAGCCGACGCAGCGTTTTGCGTCGCCGCGCGCCGAATGAGTGAGTTCGATCGACCAGTAGTGGAAGATCCGCGAGACCTCACAGCCTATGTACCCATGACAGGACTGATCGGAAGTTTGCGAGCACACGCCACACGCCGCAACGAGGACACAGCAAACCAGTTGTTCGGCACACTCGAAAGCGACGACGCCGTAGTTGTCCGCGGCCTCGGGACCCGAACGCACCTTGGCGAAAATGCGATTGCGCGAAGCCAACTGCAACGCCGTGAACAAACCGCTATTGACCGCGAACGAGGTGCAGCGCGCTCAATGTCGCTGCGCAAAAGCCAAGCAGTACCGCCAGGTGCAGTGATCCGCATGTATATCGAGATTATTTCTGTCGCGTCCCTCGACAACTTTGTTGAACTGGCGCAATCATGGACCCCGTCGATTGGCTCATCTCGAACTGCCGGACTCGGCCGAGCGCACGTCAAACGCATCGCATACGGCATACTCGACACCTCCATTAGCGACGACCGCGAAAAGTTTGTGTCGCATACCGGCCCAGAACTAGTCGAAAAGGTCGCGACGACCGAAGCCACCATTGAAGTACAGGCAACAACAGCAGTGTGGCAGTGCGACTTCCAAGTGAAAGGCCCCGTGCTCGTGCGGGGAGCCACGACAGGCAACACAACCGCCGCGCTCCAACGAAGCAACCAATTCCACATCGATGGCACAACCTGGAAGGGACTATTTCGCTCAACCGCTGAATTCATCGTTCAGTCGCTATGTGCGGCGACCAAGACCCCCTACAGCAGCGACGCAATCGACTGGCTATTCGGCACCAGCGACCGTAAGGGCGTCTTGGAATTCTCTGAAACCGCGATCGCGAACGCACAAGCAAAAGAACACCCTCGGGTCCACAACTCGATTGACCGAATCACTGGCGGCGCATCTGACAAGCGACTCTTTTGCGACCTACCAGCCGAGTCCGGAACCCTGACCCTTTCGGTACACGCCACGAATCAAGTCCCCACGTGGGCGCGGCAACTCTTGGACCTTGTTGCGCGCGATATCCACGACGGCTACGTAGGCCTTGGTAGCGCAACATCACGAGGATACGGCTCGCTACAACGCACCTCCCCCGACAGCGAGTTTCACGCATCGACCAAGTGGCTCGAACAGGTACTGACATTGGAAGGCGCCTGACATGGCCACGCTCTACGCGCACCCCGCTGGAACCTGGGACGACGTCGTCGCGCTCATCGGTGAAGGCTGCACGACATGGGCAGACATCGACGGCTGGCACCAAGGTACATGTCCGATCAACGAACCCATCGGGACAACCCATCTGTGGGCCTGGAACGACAACCGCTGTTGGGCCGTGCGACTGGGCGGCTGGCGGATCGTTCTCACCGAACTGGCGCTCACAGACGACGCCGCTCCCAACAGTAATAATGCCACCAACGTGCAGTACGACCGTATCGACGCGCACGCGTTCACGCCCGGCACGAATCTCCTTCCAGACATGCACAATCCACAATTTGAACTCTTTCGAATCGACGGCCCAACGCCGCTGTGGTTCGTGCGCGAGCGACCAACGTGAACGTGTCGAGACGTTCGGTAGTGAACCTCACACCACACGATGTCGTGATGCTCGACAACCAGGACCAACAACTCGCAGTGTTCCCTCGATCAGATGCACCCGCACGCCTACTCGCCGATTTTCAGATCGTTGAAGAAATCGACGGCGTACCGTTGGGCACCCTGACCCTCGGCGCCGTCACGGGCTTGCCGACACCCAATGATGCGATGATGTACATCGTCTCAAGTCTGGTTCGCGAGGCGTCCGCCGACCGCACTGATCTCCTGGTCATCGCCGAAGAAGTACGAGACGCCACTGGCCGAATCGTCGGCTGTCGCGGACTAGCAACTCGCGTGACATTCGAGCCCTGAAATGCCATCACGCTGGATACTCAACTTGGAGGTACGCCCTGGACACGTGGACATGCACCATCTGCATGGCGTAATGAGTACATTGCTCGGCCACGCCGACGGAGGCAGCGATTTCGCAGTGTGTCCGCCCGAAGCTGCAAACGATGGATCAACGCTGGTAGAAGTCCGGTTGCTACGCGATGATCGAGCCGTCGTCGATCAATTCTTGGCCGGCATCGTCGATCTCGATCGACAAGGTGGGATGATGCTCGGCAAACGATCGTCACAACATCGAGTCCGGTTGCAGACACAATCCGGGTCTGTCGGCGGTCCACTTGTGAGTCTGCTCGAAGCCCGCAGTTGGCATGACCTATTCAGCACTGCAGCACCGTTGCAAAGATTCACACTGCACTTTGAGTCACCCACGTTCTGGCGTTCCGGGAAACGGCAACTCCTCATGCCCCTGCCAGCCTCGGTGCTACGCAGCCTGCAGCAGCGTTGGGCCTCCTACGCCAGCGATCTCGCACCGCAACTACGAATCCGCTCAGAAATGACCGTCACCTCGTTGCGCGGTGAAACTGTCGCCGTTCGAATGAGCAGCGAACGATGGACAGGCTTCGTCGGCGAGGTGCAATACGAACTCGAACACCCAACCGAACACGACGTCGAAACGCTGGGAAAACTAATGTCGGCAGCGCACTTCACCGGTGTCGGTTCAATGGTTGCCTATGGTTTTGGAGTTGTGGCGGTGGAGTGATGAAAGTCGCGCTGCTCGAACATTGTCTATTGCTCGACAACCTCGAACGAGCGCTCAAAAGCGTCGTGGATAACGACGCCGAAGATGGAGCCCCCACGCCGGGCGTACAGCGATTGCTGAACTCGGGCACCGCCGGGTTGCAACTACTCGCCGACGAGGTGCGTTCGCAGACATACCGCCCGCAAGCCCTCATCGCCATCGACATCCCAAAACGCGATGGCAGCCTCAGGCGTCTCGCAATTCCGTCGGCTCGTGACCGAGTGCTCGAACGCGCAGTGCTACAGACCATCGGCCGCATAGTCGATGCACACCTCGGCTCAGCGTCGTATGCCTACCGCAACGGAGTGAGTCTGGGAGACGCCGTGCGCGCAGTCGTGCGCTACCGCGACGATGGTTTCAGTTGGGTGGCGCGCACCGATATCCACGATTGCTTCGATTCGATCAATCGTGAAATGGTACGCCGCAAATTGTCGGTTGTACTTGGTGACGAAACCGCAATGCTTGATCTAATAGATCTCCTTCTAGAGCGCCCAATACGCGTTGGTCGCCGATTGCTGCGGCCGGCACGTGGAGTGCCTCAAGGGTGCGCACTCTCGCCGATGTTTGCGAACCTGATTCTCCAAACCATCGACGAGCGCGTCTACGCGCAAGGATTTCCGATAGTCCGCTACGCCGACGATCTTGTGGTGTTCGGTCGTACACGAAATGAAGCACGAAAGGCGTTAGCCGTGGTCGAAGAAGCCGCTGCAGATATCGGTCTTGCGACCGGCCAAGACAAAACAGAAGTTGTCGACTTCGCATCCGGCTTTTGTTTTCTCGGTGAGGACTTCAGTCACCGATATCCCCCAACGGCTACGGACCCAGTCGAGGTCGCAGCCCGCAAGGTGCTCTATGTCGGCACCCAGGGAGCCTTTGTCGCGTTGCGGCAAGGCAGAGTGGTCGTCCTGCGGGACAAGGTCGAATTGCTATCGGCACCATCGGGCCACGTCGAACGCATCGTAGTTTTCGGCGGAGTCACCTTGTCGCCCGCTGTACTGGGCTGGGCAATACAACACGACGCCGACGTTGTGTGGTGCTCGCGCCGTGGGTTCTTGAACGGGATGCTCACACCAGGCAGCACGTCAAGTGCCGCATTGCATCGCACGCAATATGCCAAAGCCGACGATTCCGCGTGGTCACTCGCTGTCGCGAAGGCATTCATTCGAGGCAAGATCCATAACCAACGTGTGCTGTTATTGAGACGGGTTATACCCGATGAAGCGCGCCCTCTGCGCGAAGCCACCGAGCAGTTGGCGCTGTACGCCTCGATGGTCGATGATGTTCAAACCCGTGAGGAACTGTTGGGAGTCGAAGGCATCGCGGCACGCGTGTATTTCACGGCGTTACGAGCGATACTGGACCCTGCGCTCGGATTCACTCAACGCGCGAAGCGACCGCCACCCGATGTGGTAAACGCCGCGTTGGGTTACGGATATGCGGTGCTCTTCGGCGAGTGCGCGACATCGCTCGTGGCGGCTGGTCTAGACCCGACGATCGGCCTGCTCCACGTTGAACAGACGCAACGATCCTCGTTGGCTCTGGATTTGGCCGAAGAGTTTCGGCCGGTCATCGTCGACGCAACAGTCGTGTCGATGGCCAGGTCAGACGCGTTAGCGACACACCACGGTCGGCCAGCACCGAATGGCGAAGGAGTGTGGCTCACTGAGGACGGTAAGCGCTCACTCATTGCTGCGGTCGAACGTCGTCTACTGACGAAGGTGCACCATGTGGGAGTCGATCGCAAGGTGAGCTACCGCCGAGCGATTCAACTCCAAGCAATGGCCTTACGCCGTCGCTACGTCGATGCGGACGACGAGTACATGCCAATGTTGTGGCGGGTGTGATGCGGTACGTAATTGCCTACGATATTGCCGACGACGGCGATCGAGCTCGCGTGGCTGCTCGGCTCGCGGCTTGGGGAGACCGCATCCAACTCAGTGTCTTCGAATGCACGCTGAGCAGCGATGAGTTGGACGATCTCGAACAGGTCATCATGGAGCGCATTGATCCGATCAACGATTCAGTTCACTTCTTGCCGATTTGCGCGTCCTGTGACGGGTCGCGGCGTTTACTCGGTCAAGCAACCCGTGTTGAGAAAGAGCTGTGGTGGATCGTCTGAGAGGGTGGCGCGAATTCTTACAGAAAAGGCGTTGGGCGCGGAGCGCTGTGACCTGGGTAGATGCGTCTTTTCAAGGTGCCCGAGAGGCTTCGAGCGCACTCGATATGGGAGGGCGCGGAAATCTGCCGGATCGTGGCTGGTCAGGAGCCATGTTTTGCGGCTAGGGTACTCAAGCGCGAATCAACAAATGGCGCTTTGAAACGTGTCCCAGTCACTTATCAGGTTCGCGCTGTAAGTACTCAAGCGCGAATCAACAAATGGCGCTTTGAAACTTTAGAGTTCTCGTCCCAATATCTGCACACCAATCGGCATGGTACTCAAGCGCGAATCAACAAATGGCGCTTTGAAACGTGAAGCCCACGATCACGGCCGCCAGCCGGAGCGTACTCAAGCGCGAATCAAC
>SXGT01209153.1_pt1 | contig 21847 bp, 29 predicted proteins | sample 3176221 | NCBI WGS metagenome assembly SXGT01 (sample SAMN11356862, study PRJNA531348) | freshwater metagenome | isolation source: freshwater sample F1-120 | place: China: Fuxian Lake, Yuxi | collected 2017-12-25
AAAAACCTAAAAAATTTTTGCAAAAATTTTTATGAATTTAAAAAACATAGACCTTAGTAAACTACCCCTTGATGTAAGAAAAACTTTTTTAAAATTAAAAGTTCTCCATGCTGAAAAAAAAGTTCAAGAAAAAGCAAAGAATGATTTTCTTTCTTTTGTAAAAATAATGTGGCCAGATTTTATAGAAGGCGCTCACCATAGACATATTGCAAAAAAATTTAATGATCTTGCTAATGGTAAGATTAAAAGATTAATTATTAATATGCCACCTCGACATACAAAGTCAGAGTTTGCATCGTACCTGTTGCCCGCTTGGATGGTGGGCCGTAATCCAAAACTCAAGATCATTCAAGCAACCCACACGGGAGAATTAGCTATTAGGTTTGGTCGTAAGGCAAAAACTTTAATTGACTCTGAAGACTATAGAAGAATTTTTAATACAACTTTAAGAGAAGATTCACAAGCCGCAGGAAGATGGGAAACGGCACAAGGGGGTGAATACTTTGCAGCCGGTGTAGGCGGAGCGATTACAGGACGAGGCGCTGATTTATTAATCATAGATGATCCACACTCTGAACAAGATGCTATGTCAACTACGGCAATGGAATCTGCTTATGAGTGGTACACTTCAGGACCAAGACAACGTTTACAACCTGGAGGACAAATTGTTTTAGTTATGACAAGATGGAGCCAGAAAGATTTAACAGCAAGTCTCCTTGCTCATCAAAAAGAAGCAAAGTCTGATCAATGGGACGTGATCGAATTTCCAGCAATCATGGACCACGGATCACCGGTCTGGCCAGAGTATTGGCCAACAGAGGAATTAGAAAAGGTTAAAGCAACTTTACCTGTTGCTAAATGGAATGCACAATGGATGCAAAAACCAACTTCAGAAGAAGGAGCGCTTATTAAACGTGAGTGGTGGAGAGTTTGGAAGCATGATTATATACCCACTTTGCACCATGTTATTCAATCTTATGATACAGCGTTTATGAAGAAGGAAACCTCAGACTACTCAGCTATTACGACATGGGGTGTTTTTTACCCGGACCAAGATTCAGGGGCCAATCTAATATTATTAGATGCTATAAAAGGTAGATATGAATTTCCTGAATTGCGTAGATTGGCATTAGAACAATACAAGTATTGGAATCCTGAAACTGTTATTATCGAAGCAAAAGCATCTGGACTTCCGCTGACTTATGAGTTAAGACAGATGGATATACCGGTCGTTAATTTTACGCCAAGTAAAGGAAACGATAAACATGTTCGGGTGAATTCCGTAGCACCCCTTTTTGAATCTGGAATGATCTGGGCGCCAGATGAAAGATTCGCAGAAGAGGTTATTGAGGAATGCGCTGCATTTCCCTATGGAGATCATGATGACCTTGTGGACTCAACAACACAAGCTATTATGCGATTTAGACAGGGGGGAATTCTTACTCACCCTGAAGATTACGTAGATGAAAAAACAGCGCCTAGAAAACGAGTTTATTATTAATGGCTATTAAATATTTAATTCCAAAAAGTTATGGTGAAGTTCTCCAAAGACTTATTAACGGTTACAAAAAAGTAAAAGATACAAATCCTCAAGGTTTAGATTTAATTAAAATTAAACTTGAGGCAATGGAACAAATTAGAGAATCAAAAAAGATTATTAAACTTCCAGAAGAAAAAATAACTGATTATACTAAAGACAGGCCAATTGAAGGTCCAAAGGCAGAAGTAGAAAAATTTCCAAAAGAAAAAATTGTAAGAAAACAAAGTGATCTTAAAGTTAAACCAGCAGAGGATATGATAAAAGAAGATGACTTTGATCCAAGCGGCATGGCTAGTGGTGGCTTAGCTTATTTGTTAGGTGAAGAACCTGTTAAAATGGCAGGTGGAGGCGCAGCAAAAAAAGCATTAGAAAAAGCATTAAAAAAACTTGGCAACAAAGTAACTACTGCTGATAAAATTAAAAGACCTGAATCAGCTTTAAGAAAAGAAATGTTTGATGAGTTTAATAAAAGAAATAAAAAAATAGATAAAAAAAGACGACTTACCAATGATGAAATTGCAGATTACGAAGAAGAATTAGGAGATTCAGAAACTTGGATGTCAGAAGGAACTGTTGAAGAAGCTGAAGAAGCTTTAAAAGATAGAAAAGCCGAAATAGCATACATGTATGCACAATATAAAATGGGTAAATTAGATCCTGTAGCAGGTGAAAAAACTAGAGATCGTATGCAATTTTTAAAAAAAAGAGAAGAAGAGGCAGAGTCAATAAAAGATTTTAGATTATTTGGAGAAGATGAAATAGATGAATTAGATGAATTAGAGAAAAGATTTGAATATTTAGATCTAGAAGACAAGGCACAAAACATTTCTAGAAAAATGACTGGTGAAGAAATACAAAAATTAAGAGAAATTAATGACAGTGGTTATGTGGATTTTCAAAAAGAAATAGATAGAATTAATAAAAATAAAAAAGCATACGGTGGTAGGATTGGATTTTTCGCTGGTGGAATTAATAAAGCTAGAAGAGGTTTTTTAAAATTATTAGGCGTAGGCGCGGGGGCCGCGGTTACTGCAAATACTGGATTGTTTGGATTAATGAAAGGTGGAAAAAAAACAGCAGACGTTGCTAAAGTAGCCACGAAGGTTGCTGGTGTGGCACCTAACCAGCCACCACGTTATTTATTTGATTTAGTAAAAGTTATTAGAGAAAAAGGAAAAGATATTACCAAATCAGCTCAAACTATTGAAAGAGAAACGGTTAAGACTTACAAGGGTGTGGATCTATATGAAAATCCAGATGGATTTAGAATTAAGGCAGAAGTAGGTCCCTATGAAGATGGAAAAAAAATTGAATTGATGTATTCTAAAACTGAAGAAGTAAAAGATTTAGGACTTGAAACTCAAAAATCATTTGACGTTATAGACTATGAAGAAGTAACCGTACGTCCTGATCCTGATGGAAAAATGAAAGACGTAGATTTTTATGTTGATGAAAACGATCATGATAAACTTAAGAAAATAGTTGAGGACGAAACATCTGAAAAAGGTGGTCTTGGTTATTTAATAGGAGAAAAGTAATGTTTGATTTATTAAAGTATATTGATGACACTGTCTTAAAATATAGCGCTGAACCAAAACAAGGTTTTAGTCAAGAGGGTAATGTTAGACAAGTGTTTGGAGAGGGTGGAATTGGTTTTAAATTTGATATTCCTACAGAACCTTTAATGCAAAAAGGAAGTATTATATTAAATCCAGGAGGAACTTCTTATAATGTTAATATGTATTCAAATACAGGTAAACAATTAGTTAAATCATTTAGTGTTAATGAATACGGAAATTTAAAAAAGGCGAAAGCAGCGGGAGAAGCTTTCATAAAAGATAATGCAAAAATTGATTCTGTTGCAACAAGAAGAGGAGATGTTGTTAGAAGTTATTTAAATCATTTAGATAATGTTGGTGAGTTTGATGGTACAGAAAAATTAGCTGAAGAATTAAAAAAATATAGAAGTAGTACTTACGATCACGTTTATGAACAAATTAACCTAGACTTTAAAAATTGGAAAAATGGTAAATTTGAAGTTGAAGGAATTGATAGAAATAAAATACCTAAAAAATACAAAAGTATTATAACAAATTGGAGTCCACAAGCTGTTGGTCCAAGAACCGTATCAAGAGGCAGACAAATAATTTTCTTAGATGGATTAAATAACAATAATGATTTAACTGCAGAACAAGCAAGAAAGGTTTTTGATCAAGAATTTAAAAAAAGTCCTTTTTGGAATAAAAAAACTTTTGATCAAAGAGTCAATCAATTAACTAAACTTAAAAACGAAGGACAGCTTTCAACTAACGCAGCGGGAACTACATTTAAAAATTATGGAGTTCAAAAAGGTACAAGATCAACTTGGTTAAAAAAAGCATTAGGAGAACAGTTTAATGGAAACTATGAAAGATTTATTAAAGCTGCAGATATTTTAGAAAAAAAAGGAAAAACAAACGATGCAAAAAGACTTTATGATTCAGCAGAAAAGTTTTTTGGTCCAAAAGGCATATTTACTAAATTACCTGGTAATGCGGAACATCCTTTATCTGTCATTTATGGTAATACAACAGATACTTTATTAAAAATAGATAGTTTAGTAAAAGGAGATTTAAATCAATTTAAAAAAGTTTTATTTGATGATCCACTTAGGGCTTTAACAGCAGAATATAATAGTGGTAAGGTAACTCCAGCTAGGCAAAAACAAATTGAAGAAATAGCTAATGCTAGAAAAAATTTTCTTAATTTCTTAACATCAGGATCAATTGAAAAAGGAATTGTATCCCCTGTCGAATTTAAATTTGGAGATAAATTTGAAGTTAAATCGAATGTTATTCCAATTGATAAACTTCCTAAAGGATTTGATTTTGAAAAGTTTGTAACAAAAGGGGAAGGTTATAGAAATGCTCTTATAAAAAAAGATCTTAATTTAATAACTAAAGATGGTTTCATTACTAGAAAAGATATTTTTGATGAAAACATTTTAAAAATTTTTAAAAATGTTTCAAAATCAGAATCAAAAACACTTGCTCAAAATTTAAATAAAGCTGGTTTTAAATGTAAATTTGATAACGGAGGACTTGCCTTATGTGATAATCCTGCGGACTATGCAGAGGACATTGCAAGACAAGCAAAACTTGCAGCAGATAAAAATCCAGCTGCAATAAACAAATTTAAAAATGCTGGAAACATAGTTAGAAAAGGAATAAGCGGATTAAGTGCAACTGGAGTTGCAGCGGCAGGAGAATTACTTTTTGCTTTTCCGTTTGCAGTAATGGATTATACGGACGGGTTAAGTTTTCAAAGAATTATAGGAAATGCAACTTTAGGATTATTTGGTGAAACTAAAAACGCAGAAATAACATCTTACCCTGGAGGATATATGGCACTTAAAGCAAAGAACCTTGTACAAAAAACAACGGACCTTCAGGACATAATAAATAAAGAAACAGAGATTTCTGCAGGAAATATTATGTTGTCACCAGATGACATGAATTTACTCCCTGCACAAAGAGAGGGAGCTGAAAAAAGAGTTTTTGATGCATCTAACTATTATTCTGAGCCAGATGGCTACGAAAGATTTTTAAGAGATTTAGATAATAAACAAAAAATAGAAGAAAAAATTAAAAATAAAAATTTAGAGAGATCTTTAGAGAGAGAAAAAAAAAGGAACAGAAGTTTAGAAGGTTTAGAAGGTTTTAATACTTTTTCAGCAGCTTATGGAGGAATAGCTAATTTAACAAGAACAATCCCCCCTGAGAGAGGACCTAACCCACAAGGCTTGGCTTCCCTTAAAAAATATGATAAGCAATACTAGGAATTTAAATGGCAGACATTGATAAATCACTCCCAAATGAAATTCGTACTCAAATAGAAATCCCTGATTCGGGAGAAGAAGTACAGCTTCAAGAAGAGATTACAGAAAAAGGCCCTGTTGAAATTACTCAGGAAGAAGATGGTGGAGCAACAATTGATTTTGATCCATCATCAGTAAATAATCCAGGTTCTACTTCTCACTTTGACAATCTAGCAGATCTTTTACCTAAAGATGTTTTAGATCCATTAGGTAGCGTTTTAAAAGAAAATTACATGGACTATAAAATGTCCAGAAAAGATTGGGAACAATCTTACACCGAAGGTTTAGATCTATTAGGATTTAAATACGAAAATAGAACAGAACCTTTTCAAGGGGCATCAGGAGCAACTCATCCAGTTTTAGCAGAAGCTGTAACGCAGTTTCAAGCTATGGCTTACAAAGAATTATTACCTAGCGATGGACCTGTTAGAACACAAATTTTAGGAAATTCTGATCCTTTAAAAGAACAACAGTCTCAAAGGGTTAGAGATTTTATGAATTATCAAATTATGGATGTTATGGAAGAATACGAACCTGAATTTGATCAAATGTTATTTCATTTACCTCTTGCAGGCTCTGCATTTAAAAAAGTTTACTATGATGATTTATTAGGAAGAGCAGTTTCTAAATTTGTCCCTGCTGATGATTTAATTGTCCCTTACACTGCAACATCTTTAAGTGAGGCAGAAGCTGTTATTCATACTATTAAAATTTCTGAAAACGATTTAAGAAAACAACAGGTCTCTGGTTTTTATTCTGATATAGAATTAAATCCTCCTGCACTTGTTGAGAACAAAGTAGAAGCAAAAGAAAGAGAAATAGAAGGAACTACAAAAACGGGTAAGCCCGACGATGTTTATACATTACTAGAATGTCATGTTAATTTAGATTTAGAAGGTTTTGAAGATAAAGATGCAGAAGGTGAGCCAACAGAAATTAAACTTCCTTACATTGTAACAATCGAAGAAGGCAGCACTGAAGTTCTTTCAATAAGAAGGAATTATTCTCCTGATGATTCAAAGAAAAAGAAAATTCAATATTTTGTACACTTTAAATTTTTACCAGGACTTGGATTTTATGGTTTTGGATTAATTCATATGATTGGTGGGTTAAGCAGAACAGCAACAACTGCTCTTCGTCAATTATTAGATGCAGGAACATTATCTAATTTACCTGCAGGATTTAAACAAAGAGGTGTAAGAGTTAGAGATGAAGCTTCTCCAATTCAACCCGGTGAGTTTAAAGATGTAGACGCACCTGGAGGAAATCTAAGAGACGCTTTTTTCCCTTTACCTTATAAAGAACCTTCTCAAACTTTATTAGCTTTAATGGGAATTGTTGTACAAGCTGGACAAAGATTTGCTTCTATTACTGAAATGCAAGTTGGAGATGGAAATCAAAATGCAGCTGTAGGAACTACAATTGCTCTCCTTGAAAGAGGATCTAAAGTTATGTCGGCTATTCATAAAAGATTATATTCAGGTTTAAGAAGAGAATTTAAACTACTGGCTAAAATTATCGCAAGTTATTTACCCCCTGTTTATCCTTATGATGTACCTAATGCAGCTAGAGAAATTAAAGCTACAGATTTTGATGATAAAATTGATATCATACCAGTAGCTGATCCAAATATTTTTTCAATGTCTCAAAGAATTACTCTTGCACAAACAGAACTACAATTAGCTACATCCAATCCACAAATTCATAATTTATATGAAGTATATAGAGACATGTATTCTGCTATTGGAGTAAAAAATATTGATAAAATTTTACCACCTCCTGCGCTTCCTATGCCTACGGATCCAAGTTTAGAACACATTAATGCTTTAGGTGGAAAACCTTTTCAAGCCTTTCCTAATCAAGATCACAGAGCACATATTACCGCTCATTTAAATTTTATGTCAACTAACATGGTTAGAAATAATCCTATGGTAATGGCAGCAGTACAAAAAAATATTTTAGAGCACATTTCAATAATGGCTCAAGAACAAGTTCAATTAGAGTTCAATGAGCAATTCCAACAAATGATGATGATGCAACAACAAGCACAAATGAACCCACAAATTCAACAACAGCTTCAACAAATGACTCAAAAAATAGAAGCTAGAAAAGCAGTGTTGATTGCAGAGATGACTCAAGAATTTATGGAGGAAGAAAATAAAATTACATCACAATTTGATTCTGATCCTTTACTAAAATTAAAATCTAGAGAAGTTGATTTACGTGCAATGGAAAATGAACGTAAAAAAGAGGAAATGGAGAAAAAAATTGAACTTGAAAGAGCAAAACTTGTTCAGAGTAGGGATCTTGCAGAAGATAAGATGGACCAAAATGAAGATTTAGCAGAATTAAGGTCAGAAACCTCAATTACAAAACAACAAATGTCAAATTTAATGAAAAACAGAAGATAAAAACCATGAAAGAGATGACAAAAAACAAAAAAAAGGTTAAGGTATTAAAAAAAGGAGTTAATTATGATGAATTATAAAAAATCTAAACCTGTTAAGATACCTTCTGAAAATCTTATTGTAGATCCAAGAAGCGAAACTAGCATTAGAGGAAAAAACTACATTGCTACTGGAGACAAAATAATCGCTAAAGGTTCAGGTAAAGCAAGAAAACAAAAAGCTACTTGGTTTTAATATGTTTCCTTGGACATTAATTGGTACCGCCTTAAAAACTGGGGCTGAAATTTATAAAAATAAATCTGCTGCAAAAATAGCTATGTCTGAAGCTCACCTTTTACATGTTGAGAAGATGAAACGTGGTGAAATTGAATTTACCGGTAAAATTGTAGAAAATCAAAAGCAAGATTGGAAAGATGAGTTCGTTCTATTGACTATTTCCAGTCCTTTGTTTATATTAGCTTACGCAGTTTTTACTGATGATAAAGATATTCAAGCAAAGTTAGATTTGTACTTTGAAAAATTACAAGCTATGCCTTGGTGGATAACTGGATTGTGGATAAGCGTTGTTGCTGCAATTTATGGACTTAAAGCAACGGATATAATTAAAACAAACGGAGATAAAAATGCCAAATAAATATTTTAACAAACAAGTTACTAACAGTCGTAAAGCTATGAAACACGGTGGAAAAGCAAAAAAGAAAAAAAGTTTTCCTGACTTAACTGGCGATGGAAAAGTAACTCAAGCAGACATTTTAAAAGGTAGAGGTGTTATTAATGGTAAAAATAAAAATGTTAAAAAAATTTAAACAATTAATTTGTAAAATGTTTCGTATTAAACAATGTAACTGTGAGGATAAATAATGGGCGACATTTCATTAAGAGGAAAAGGTAAGGCTTATCTTGCTTCTACAAAAACTTTTACAAGAAAAAAATTTGCAGGAGGAAGTGATCCTGATGATTTTGATGAAAAATACAAAAAACAGGAATTAAAAATTACAGATAAGAAAACTGGAAAGGTAAACCCTCCTCATATAAAAAGTATAAAATTAGAAAAAATACAAAAATTACTAAATAAAAGTTTAGGTAGAAGTATTCTAGGTACAGCAGTAGGAGGTGCTGTAGCAATAGGCTTAAAAGTTAAAGAAAATTTAAAAAAAAAAGCAGCCGCGGAAAATGAAGGCCTTAAAAAAGCTCAAGGGGGAAGAATAACTAAAGATATGTCTAAAAAACCTAAAGAAATGAAAAAAGGTGGCCAAGCTAAAGTTTCTAAAGTTATGAGAGAGTTTGGAAAAGGAAAACTACATTCAGGTAAAAAAGGACCAGTTGTTAAATCTAGAAAACAAGCAATAGCAATTGCTCTTTCAGAAGCTGGAATGTCTAAAAAAGGTAAAAAATAATGGCTGGATTTGGAATTCAAAAAAAAGGCACTTCACCTCTTCTTGTAAAAAGAAAAGGATTTGAGTCAGGAGGGGATGTTGATGAAGCACCAGATCCTATAGAAAAACGTTCAAAACCATTACCATTTTTAGATCCTATAGAAAAACGTTCAAAACCATTACCATCTTTAGAAGAAAAAAAACCTAAAACTTTTTCCGAAGGTGTTAAAGAAGGAGTAAAACAACTTGGTAAACAATCTTCAAAAATTGTAAAAGATGTTGCAAAAAAAATTGAACCAGGAACTGTTAATATAGTAAAAAAATCAATTGAAGAAGGTGAAGAAAAATCAAAAATAAGAAAAAAAACAAAAGAATATCAAGAAAAATTAAAAGAAGAAACACCTGCAGAAATGAAAAAAGGTGGCTCAGTAAAAAAAGGTATTCTTATTATTATAGGAAACAAAGATAAAAAATCTAAAGGAATGAAAAAAGGTGGATTAGCGAAACAAGCAGCTATTGCAATCGCTATGAAAAAAGCAGGAAAAAAACCTAAAGGAATGAAAAAATAATGGCTAAACTTTGTCCAAGAGGAAAAGCCGCTGCAAAAGCAAAATTTGCTGTATACCCTAGCGCGTACGCGAACATGTATGCATCAGCTGTTTGTTCTGGTAAAGTAGTTCCAGGTGGACGTAAGAAAAAAGCAGAGGGTGGAAGTCTTTCTCAACAAAGAAAAAGGGTATCCAATTACAAACAAGGTGGCGTTGCAAAAGGTTGTGGCGGCGTAATGGAAAATAGAAGAAAAGTTACAAAAAAATATTAATATGGGTTTACGTAAATGGGTCCAAGATAATTGGGTTGATATTGCAAATAAAAAATCCGATGGATCTTATCCTAAATGTGGACGAAGCGGTGGAGAGACAAGAAAAAACTATCCAAAATGTGTTCCCATTGCAAAAGCTAGAGCTATGAGTAAAGGTCAAAAAGCAAGTGCAGTTTCAAGAAAACAACAAGCAGGAAATACTGGACCTAAACCATCTAATGTTGCAACAATTTTAAAAAGAAAAAAAATGGGCGCTGGAGGATTAGTATAATGGCAAGAGGAACTTGTTGGCAAGGATTTGAACAAAAAGGATTTAAGAAAAAAGGCAATCGATCAGTTCCTAATTGTGTAAGAGTAGGTAAAGCAAAAGGTGGCAAAGTAAAAAAAGGTAAAAAGTAATGGCTGACATTTCATTAAGAGGACAAGGTAGAGCAATGATGTCATCTGGTGGTAGAACAGCTGCTTGGCAACGTAAAGAAGGTAAAAATCCTGCAGGCGGATTAAATAGAAAAGGTATTGCATCTTATAGAGCTGCAAATCCAGGTTCTAAATTATCCATGGCAGTTACTACTAAACCAAGTAAGTTGAAAAAAGGTAGTAAATCTGCAAACAGAAGGAAGTCCTTCTGCGCGCGCATGGGCGGGATGAAGAAAAGATTGACCTCTGCAAAAACTGCAAGAGATCCAAACTCAAGAATTAATAAAGCTCTACGTAAGTGGAATTGTTAAATGAATTTAGAAAGAGTTATAACCAAATTATTAAAAGCCATTAATTCAAGAATCCAACAATTATCTTTGAATATTACTTCAGGGAATATTGACAACATGGAAAAATACAAGTATGTTATAGGACAAATCACAGCTTTAGAAGCTGTTAAACAGGAACTCTCTAGCCTGCTAGAAGATAAGGAGCAAAATAATGGTACAGTCATCGATATCTCAAAACGAGATACCAAAGCATAAAAATGCTTTAGAAGAAAAATATAAAGAACAGCCAAAAGAAAAAAAACTAACAGACGAAAAAGAAAAATTACCCAATCCAACAGGTTGGAGAATGTTAGTCTTACCTTTTAAAATGAGAGAAAAAACAAAAGGTGGAGTTATGTTAGCTGAACAAACATTAGAGAGACAACAAGTTGCTTCTCAATGTGGTTTAATTTTAAGAATGGGTCCAGATTGCTACAAGGACAAGGAAAGATTTCCTAAAGGTCCATGGTGCAAGGAGGGCGATTGGATAATGTTTGCCCGATATGCAGGATCCAGAATAAAAATTGAGGGTGGAGAAATACGTCTGCTAAACGACGATGAAGTTTTAGCAACCATCAAGAATCCAGAGGATATCTTGCATGAATATTAACCATAGGAGGAGACTATGCCAACAGAGGAAAAGAAAACTGTAGACATCGATACATCTGGCCCAGGAGCCGAGATTGATGTACCAGAAGAAAAAGATGAAACGGTTGTAGAGACCGAATCAAAAGAAACGAAACAAGAAGCAGAGACCACGGATCAAGAAGAAACAAAAAAAACTGAAACTTCTAAAAAATCAGATGAGGATTTAGAAGAATATAGTAGAGGTGTTCAATCACGTATTGCTAAACTCACAAGAAAAATGAGAGAAGCGGAACGTAGAGAACAAGCCGCAGTTCAATATGCAAGAGCTGTTGATCAAAAAAGACTGGAGTTAGAATCTAGATTTAAAAAAACGGATTCTGATTACTTTAAAAAGTTTGAATCAAGTGTCCAATCTGGACTAGAGTCAGTTCAACGAGAGCTGGCTTCAGCGATAGAAGATGGAGACGCTAAAGCTCAAACTGAGGCTAATAAAAAACTTGCATCTCTTGCGTTTGAAAATGCAAAACTTGAACAACTAAAACAACATAAAGAAACTGTATTACAGGAAGAACCTGTAAGACTTTCTGACGGTGGAAGATTGCCAGAACAAACTCCATCAGAATTACCTGAATCTGATCTAAAAGCGGAAGATTGGGCAGCTAAAAATGCATGGTTCGGTCAAAACCGAGCAATGACTTTTACTGCTTTTGAAATCCATAAAGATCTAGTTGAAAAGGAAGGATTTGATCCTAAATCTGATGAGTATTACAAGGAAGTTGATAAAAGAATAAGACTTGACTTTCCTAGTAAATTTGGTAGTAATCAACAAAATACGTCCAAACCGATTCAGTCGGTTGCTTCTGCAAATAGAAGTGTAAAACCTGGACGCCAAATTGTGAGACTCACTTCTTCACAAGTAGCAATAGCTAAAAAATTAGGAGTGCCACTCGAAGAGTACGCAAAACAGTTAAAACTCACGAAGGAGGTATAAGCGTATGGAAAATGAAAAAATAAATAAGACTTCTCGTGCGAACCAAACACGGTCAAAAGCTGAAAGACCAAAAGTGTGGGTTCACTCATCATCTCTAGATGCACCCCGTGCGCCTGATGGATTCAGGTATAGATGGATAAGAGCAGAGAGTATTGGATTTCAGGATGTTAAAAACATCCAAGGTCGGATCAGACAAGGTTATGAACTTGTTAGAGCCGAGGAAATTGAAAATGCATCTGACTATCCAGTTGTCGAAGACGGCAAATACAAGGGAGTGGTTGGGGTTGGTGGCCTTTTGCTTGCAAAGGTTCCAGAGGAGATTGCGCAGCAACGTCAAAATTACATGAAGTCAAAAGCTGAAGGTATGGACGAAGCAGTAAACAACGATCTTATGAAGGAGCAAGACAACAGGATGCCTATCAATATTGATAGACAGTCCCGTGTAACTTTTGGTGGTACAAAGAAGTAATTATTTAGTTATTTCTAGGGTTAATCCCTATCATCGAATCAACAATAACAACAAGGAATAGGAAAAACTATGGCTAACAAAAACACACAAGGTTTTGGTTTAATTTCAGGTGATAGACTAGGAAATACTCCTGCTATCTCTGGACAATCCAAATACTTTATTGATGCGGGTACCGCAACGGTCATATATAACGGTGGTGCTGTCAAAAGCGCATCTGGGTACATTGTCGAAGGACAAGGTTCTGCAGCTCCTGTTATTGGGGTATTAAACGGAGTATTTTTCAATGCGGCTACAACTTTGAAGCCGACTTTTGCAAATTTTTACTCTGGTTCTATTACACCTGCTAACAGTGAAGACATCACAGCTTTTGTAAATGATGATCCATTCCAGAACTACATTGTAGCGACAGACGCTGCAGCAGCTCAAGCTGTGTTCTTAGAGACATTTGACATGAATACATCTGCTGGTAGCACAACTACTGGTAAATCTTCAGCAACTCTAGACATTGGCACGACTAGCGCAGACGGCAAACAATACAGATTATTAAGATCAGCAGAGGATCCTGAAAACAGTGATGCTACTGTTGCTTTTGCATCTGTAGTTGTTGTTGCTAACTTGTTAGAACTACAATCATAATAGGAGTATATAGACTATGGCAATATCACGATCACAACTAGTTAAAGAACTAGAGCCCGGACTAAATGCACTATTTGGTCTGGAATATAAAAGGTATGAAAATCAGCATGCTGAGATTTATACTACAGAATCTAGTGACAGAGCTTTCGAAGAGGAAGTAATGTTATCTGGATTCGCTAACGCACAAGTAAAAGGTGAAGGTCAAGGCGTATCATTTGATTCTGCACAAGAAACTTTTACTGCTCGTTACACTCATGAGACAATCGCTCTTGCGTTTGCAATAACTGAAGAAGCTATCGAAGATAATCTCTACGATAGACTTGCTTCTAGATATACAAAAGCATTAGCAAGATCTATGGCAAATGCTAAACAAGTAAAAGCAACGCTTCCATTAAATAATGGTCTACCTACAATAGGCACATTTAAATCTGGAGACGATGTTGCACTTTTTAGCACAGCACACCCTACGATATCAGGTACTTTCAAAAATACTTTGACTACGCAGGCGGATCTTAATGAAACTTCATTAGAACAGTCGTTAATTGACATTGCGGCTATGACTGATGAAAGAGGTCTCAAAATTGCAGCTAGAGGGATTAAGATGATTATTCCTTCTGAAAACCAATTCACAGCTGAAAGACTTATGAAGTCTCAAGGCAGAACTGGTACAGCTGATAATGACATAAACGCTATTGCGTCTATGGGAATGATCCCTCAAGGTTACAGAGTTAATAACTTTTTAACTGACACGGATTCTTTTTACATTATTACTGACGTGCCTAATGGAATGAAAATGTTCCAAAGAGCGGCGTTAAATACTGCAATGGAAGGTGATTTCGACACTGGCAACGTAAGATACAAAGCTAGAGAAAGATACTCTTTTGGTGTATCTGACCCTAGAGGTATCTTCGGCGTTGAAGGTGCGTAATTAAAAACTTTTAAATTAAAAGGGCGGCTACTTGTAGTCGCCCTTTTTTTATGTTAGAAAGAAAAACTCATGAAAACATTTCTCGTACAAATCAGATCCAGAGGATATTACACAAAGTTTAAAATAACTTGTGAAGATAACACTCAATCTTTTAATGATGCAATAGTTGACAAACTAGGACAAAATGATATAGTATGGGAACAAGAAGGATTTTACGTTGATCGTAAAACTTTTATAACCTATGAGGAGGTTAATGATGCTAACACAAGTTCAATCCCTCTACAAAAAGAAGAAGGGGTTAGAGTTAGAATGGGAGCAGTACTATAATGATGAGGGTAGATATACTCTTGACATGGTAAGGATTGATAATAAAATTAGAGAAATTATCAATCACATTAAATTAGAAGAAGCAAAAGAAGCTAACCTAATTAATAAAATAGAAGACGCTGCACCTCAAGTTTCAGTAGCTACTTAACAAAACGCTACTCAATCGTTGGAAAACACTACTTCCACTATAAAATCTCTTGCACTCTATTAAAATTTAAGCTATATTTTAATCACTATATATAAACCTCTGATCTAGACGCATATAGTCGACCGCCTAGAGACTAGATTGGATAACTAGGAGAATATAACTATGGCAAATACAACATTTTCAGGACCAGTAATATCCAAAAATGGATTTTTTACTACAGGACCAGGAAACATTAAAGTAATAACCTCAAGCACGTCACTAACTGTTGCAAGTCATGCAGGCAGAATTATAATTAATAATACTGCGGGTGCAGTAACTTTTACGTTACCAGCACTTAACGCTACAGCTAATGCTGGAGTTGCAGGCCCTACAGACTACAACAATTTAAATAACCTTGGTGCATCTTTTGAAATTTTTGCAACTTTAACAAAAACAGGAAATTTAGTTGTACAAGCAGCTAACGCAAATGATGTTATGGTTGGAGGTGCAAAACTTATTGATGACAGCTCTGATAACATGGTAGGTTTTGAAACAGTGGCAGCATCTGATACTATTACTTTAAATGGTAGTACTACAGGTGGTGTAACTTATTCTAAAATAACTTGCACAGCTGTTAGCTCTACTCAATGGAAAGTTGACGTGGATACCGCATGTACAGGTTCACCAGCAACACCATTTAGTGCGGCTGTATAATTAATTAATATTTAAGGAGCCCTTCGGGGCTCTTTAAAATTTAGGAGAATAAAATGGCAAGTAAAGGCGATATACAAGCAACACGGTCAACAGCTAACGCAGGATCAACCGCAATTGTAACAGCTCCAGTTAGATTAAGAGGAATTATAATTGCATCAGATGGTGGTGGAGCAGGAGTTTTAGAATTAACTACTACTTCTAATTCAGGAACTACTTTATTTCTTGGTGATGTTCCAAGTGGAGATGTAATTAATTTTTCATTTCCTGAAGATGGAATATTATTTCCAAAAGGAATTTTTTGTAAAACTAAAACTAACGTTGCTGCTTATACATTATTAACAGATAAATATTCTGGACCAGGCTTAACAGTTTAGGAGGTTAAATGGCTAATACTACCTCTGGCACACATATTTTTGATAAAGATTTTTCTATTGATGAAGTTATAGAAGAAGCTTATGAAAGAATAGGAGTACAATCCGTAGCTGGTAATCAGTTACGTTTAGCTAGACGTACCTTAAACATAATGTTTCAAGAATGGGGAAATAGGGGTCTTCATTATTGGGAAATTGGTAATTCATCTTTTACCTTAGTTGCTAGTCAAGCTACTTATAACATTTTTAGATCAACAGCCGATGGTACTTCTAGTGCTACTGCAATTTACGGAGTTTCAGATATATTAGAAGCCGTTTATAGAAACTCATCAAGTATTGATACTTCACTTACAAAGATAGATAGATCAACCTACCAAGCAATTCCAAATAAAACTTCTGAAGGTGTACCTTCTCAATATTTTGTTCAAAGGTTCATAGATAAAGTTACGTTAACTTTGTATCAAACACCAGGATCATCTCAAGCAGGTACTTTTGTTAATTATTATTATGTAAAACGAATTGAGGATGTAGGTAATTATACAAATGCTGGTGATATTCCATTTAGGTTTGTACCTTGCATGGTATCAGGATTAGCTTTTTATTTATCACAAAAATTTCAACCACAAAGAACGCAAGAATTAAAATTATATTACGAAGATGAACTTGCAAGAGCACTATCAGAAGATGGATCGCCTTCAAGTTCAATTATAACTCCAAAGGCCTATTATCCAAATGTCTAAATTTGCAAGAGGAAAATACTCAAAATTTATTTCTGACCGTTCCGGTCAAGCATTTCCATACAAAGAAATGGTAACAGAATGGAATGGATTAAAAGTTCATTTTTCTGAGTATGAACCAAAACAACCTCAATTAGATCCAAGATCACCGGGAGGGGATCCAGAAGGATTACAACAAGCAAGACCTGATCGAGAAGAACCTGCAGTTACGGTGTTATTACCAGAGAATCCATTTACAACCTATCAAACTGGCTCAGGAATTATAAATGTTTTTGCTCCTGGTCATGGTTTAACTAATGGCTCAACTTATAGATTTAGAGGTGCAACCACAGCAACATCGGCTTATAATAACCCTTCTGATTTTGATGGTATAACAGGAGTTAATATTGCTTATGCTTCAGGATATGTTATTACTAAAGGATTATATAGAAATGGAGCTGCAGTGGTTTCTAGTTATACTAGTGATAATTATTTTTTTTTTACAGTAAATACTGATACTGCTATATCAGGAAACATATCGGGAGGAGGAGGTGGTTGTTCAGTTGGACCAATCACAATTACTAACTAATGCCAGGATTTACATACGCAACATTAACAACAGCAATTCAGAACTATACAGAGGTAGACTCTAACGTTCTCACTTCTACTATTACTGATCAATTTATTGATAATTCTGAAATTAGAATTTTAAGAGACATACCTATTGATGCATATAAAAAACAATCTATAGGTAATTTAGTTACAGGACAAAGCACTATAAATTTACCTGCTAAAACTTTATTTGTTAAAGGAGTTCAAGTTTATGACTCTACATCGGTTTCAACAGGTTCTAATCAATGGTTAGAAAAAAAAGATGAGTCTTATTTACAAGAATATATTCCTGCAGAAACATCAACAGGCTCTCCTAAATATTACGCTATGTTTGGTGGCGAAACAGGTTTAACTGATCAAACTTCTGGAAGATTATTTTTAGCTCCAGTTCCTGATAATACTTATACATTTAAAATTCATTATGTAGCTATTCCTACTGGTTTATCTAGTGCAAATACAACAACTTATATTAGTCAATATTTTGGAAATGGGTTACTTTATGCTTGTTTAATAGAAGCCTATGGATTCTTAAAAGGCCCAATGGATATGTTGACACTTTATGAAAATAAGTATAAAGAAGAAGTTCAGAAGTTCGCTTCTGAGCAATTGGGTAGACGTAAAAGAGACGACTACACAGATGGTACGGTTAGGATTCCTATTCCGTCTCCATCACCTTAACTAGGAGAAAAAAATTATGGCAATAACATCAGCAGTTTGTAATAGCTTTAAAGTAGAAATTTTAAAAGGGGTTCACAACTTTACTGCATCAACTGGAAACTCATTTAAATTAGCTTTATACACAAGTAGTGCTTCGTTAGGTGCTGGTACTACAGCTTATTCATCAACAAATGAAATATCTGGCACAGGTTATACTGCAGCAGGAAATACGTTAACTAACATAACACCAGTTTTAGATAGCTCAACAGCTGTTTGTGATTTTTCTGACACTTCTTTTACATCAGCATCTTTTACAGCAAATGGTTGTATTATTTATAATGATACAGCAGCAGGCGATCCTGCGGCATGTGTTGTTGCATTTGGTGGAGATAAAACTGTATCAAGTGGAACTTTTACAATTCAATTTCCTACAGCTGACGCAAGTAACGCTATTATAAGAATCGCATAATAGGAGTTAACCTATTATGGTAGAATTTTTAGTTACAGTACCTAGTGGAACAGGTGGTGGTTATTATATTGATGGTGTACAAAAACCAATTGTACCAGTTGTAACCGGTGGAACTTTTAGATTTAATCAAAACGCTGCAAATAATAATAATCATCCATTAATTTTATCTAGCACAACTAGCACTGCTGGAATTATATCATCAGGCGTAAGTTATTATTTAGACGGTGCATCTAATCAAGCCAATTATTTAAATACATCTTTATTCAACGCTGCAACTGTAAGATACATAGAAATTACAGTCGCACAAACATCAGATTTTTATTACATATGTAATGTTCATGGCTCAGGAATGGGTAATACTATGGATGTTACATTGGATACATGGGGGGCGTTAAATTGGAATGATAATTCTTGGTCTTCAAATACAGTATCAGTTTCTTTAACAGGTATTTCTGCAACATCATCCTTAGGAGCAATTACACCAGCAGATGTAATAGGTTTAATTGGAGTAAGTGCAACTTCAAGTTTTGGTTCTTTAACAACAATTTCTGATTTTAGTGAAGTCATTACCGGTGTTTCTGCAACTTCCTCGGTTGGATCTTTTACTATTACATCAAATTCAAATGTTTCTTTAACAGGTGTTTCTGCTACATCATCGTTAGGTACAATTACTCCTGTTGATTCTGTAGGTTTAACCGGATTAAGTGCAACTTCAAGTGTCGGTTCACCAACATTAACTTTTGATTTTGCTTTAGACATTACAGGTGTTTCTGTAACTTCTTCAGTAGGTGCTATTACCCCTGGAGGTCTTAATATTGGTTTAACAGGTGTTTTTGCTACGTCATCACTCGGCACAATTACACCAGCAGATGTAATAGGATTGACTGGTGTAGGGGCTACTTCAACAGTAGGAGAATTAAGTACTACTCCAACTGAATTAATTAATTTAACAGGTCTTTCTGTAACTTCTTCTGTAGGATCTTTTATTGGAGAAATAATTGTTCCTATAACATTAGCAACAGGTTTAACTTCTTCTGTAGGTACAATTACTCCAACAAATCAAATTGTTGGTTTAACAGGACTTTCTATAACTTCTAGCGTAGGAGCACCTTTTATTATTCATTATCAAAACGTTGACACTGGTTCAAACACAGCTTATAATAATGTTACAACTGGATCTAATACAAATTATACTAATGTAGCATAATAGGAGATAAATTTTATGGCATCAACATTTTCACCTCTCGGCGTAGAGTTAATGGCAACTGGCGAAAACGCCGGTACCTGGGGAACAAAAACTAATACAAATTTAAGTTTATTTGAGCAATTAACCGGTGGGTTTAGCACTAAAAATATTGCGGGTGGAGCACAAACTACAGCTTTAACAATTTCAGACGGAGCATTAAGTGGAACAGCTCAATTTAGAATGATTGAGTTTATAGGAACAATAACTGGAAATCAAGTTGTAACTATTCCTCTTGATGTAGAAAATTTTTATTTTTTAAGAAATTCAACGGTAGGTGCTTTTACTGTTCAATTTAAATATACATCAGGTTCAGGAACCACGGTAACTTTTTCAGCAACTAATAAAGGAGATAAATTAATTTTTGCAAAAGCAGACGATGCTACTAATCCTAATGTTGTAGAATTATCTTTATCTTCACCTCCAGGTGGGTCTACTACACAAATTCAATTTAATAACTCAGGCGCTTTTGATGGCTCAGCTAATTTAGTTTGGGATGGCACTAATTTAAATATAGGTGCAACAGGAGAAGCAAGATTTCAAGATACATCAGGTGGACAATACGTAGGACTTAAAGCGGCTGGAACCGTTTCATCTTCGTTTACATTAGTATTACCTACAGCAACAGGCTCAGCAAACCAAGTTATAAAAACAGATGGCTCTGGTAATTTATCTTTTGCAACTTTATCAGGTGGAGCTTCGTGGCAAGCAGTTCAAACAGCAGACTTTAACGCAACAGCAAAAGAAGGTTATTTTGTAAACACAACAGGTGGAGCAATCACAGCAACTTTACCTGCTTCACCAACACTTGGAGATTTTATAACTTTTGTAGATTACGCAGGAACTTTTGATACCAATAATTTAACGATTGGAAGAAATGGTAAAAATATTCAAGGCTCGGCCGCAAATTTAACAGTTAGCGTGGAACGAGCTGGACTAACTTTAGTTTTTAGTGATAACACACAAGGTTGGTTACTACAGGATAAATAAAAATGACTGACTATAAAGGTATACAAGGTTTTGCAATACAGAACCTTACATCTGATCCTAGTGATGCAAATGAAGGACAAGTTTGGTATAATTCAACAACAAATGTTTTTAAAGAAACAGCTCTTACAACAGCAGGAACTTGGGCTAGTGGTGGATCTTTGAGTACGGCAAGAGCTGCTTTAGCAGGAGCAGGAACGCAAACGGAAGGTTTAGCTTTTGGTGGTGATACTCCAGGAGTTACAGGAGCAACAGAGGAATATAACGGAGCAACTTGGACAACAAGTCCAGGAAGTATGGGTACGGCAAGAAAAGCTTTAGGAGGAGCTGGAACACAAACATCTGGACTTGCTTTTGGTGGAGAAACTGGAGTTTCTTCAGATGCCACAGAAAAATATAACGGCACATCTTGGAGTCCTAGTGGCGCTATGGGAACCGCAAGATATAGAGTAGCAGGTTGTGGAACACAAACTTCAGCTTTAGCTTTTGGTGGATTACCAGTTACAGGAGCAACTGAAGAATATAATGGAAGTACATGGACAGCAAATCCAACAGGTTTAAATACGGCAAGAGCTGATTTAGCAGGAGCAGGCACACAAACTGCAGCTTTAGCGTTTGGTGGAAATCTTGATCCTGGTTTGTCAGCAGCAACCGAAGAATATAATGGTAGCACTTGGACATCAAATCCAACAGGATTAGGAACTGCAAGAAGTAGTTTAGGAGGAGCGGGAACTCAAACAGCTGCTTTAGCATTTGGTGGTATAACACCATCTCGAACAGCTGCAACAGAATTATATGACGGATCAACTTGGACAACTAGTGGAAGTTTAGCTACAGCAAGAAATGCCATCGCAGGTGCAGGAACACAAGCAGCAGGTTTAGGTTTTGGTGGTAATCCAGGACCTGGAGTTTTTACAACAGCAACAGAAGAATTTACAGGTCCTGGAGTAGCAGTTACAAAAACAATTACAACAAGTTAATAGGAGGAAAAAATGGCACATAAAACAAATCAATATCTTGTCGCAGAAAATTGGGGAAAAGGATTTATTGAACATAGCGATTCCGCTAAGTTTAGTATTTTTGGACTTCCTGGTAATGTTTGGCAAGTACCTGCACATAATAAAGATGCAAATCTTTGGATTAGCAAAGTATTAGGTACTGTTAAAACAAAAGCTGAAGCTCAAGCAATCGTTGATGCAGAAGTACAAATAGCACAAGCTGCTTACGATGCATTACCTGCTGAAGAAAAAGCAAAGTCTTCAAGAC
>SXGT01362941.1_pt1 | contig 21845 bp, 9 predicted proteins | sample 3176221 | NCBI WGS metagenome assembly SXGT01 (sample SAMN11356862, study PRJNA531348) | freshwater metagenome | isolation source: freshwater sample F1-120 | place: China: Fuxian Lake, Yuxi | collected 2017-12-25
CCGCCGGGAGATCTGCCGGGCGTCACACCGCCGGGAGATCTGCCGGGCGTCACACCGCCGGGAGATCACCGGCCGGGCGACACGCCGCAGGACGTCACACCGCCCGGCCACGCACCGCTGGGACAACCCCATCAGCGCCGCTGTGACACCGCCCCACGCCCCGCGTGTCACTGTCTCATCTGTCGTGGTCATGGCCGCTTTCCTTCGCGAGACAGTGTCTCACCCGTGGGGTGGTCGCGGCGGCCGAGGGCGTCATCCGTCGCCCCGCCGCACCCGCGCAAGCTCATCCTCACCAATACCCGCGTACTGCATCCACCGATACACCTGCTTGCGATTGCGGCCGAGCGCCGCTGCCACGTGCTCGATGCTCCCGCCGTGCTCGCGCAGCAGACTGCGCAGCAACGCCGCGTCGGGACGCCAGTGGCTGGCCGGCGGCGGCACATTGGGCAGGCGGGCGGTCGCAGGCGTGTCACTGTGCCGAAGCGCCGTGGGCGGATTCGACGCGGCGGTCGCCACCAGCCCCGCATCGTGCAGCGCCCGCGCCAGCGCACGCGAGGCCGTTAAGCCATCCGCCATCCGCGATTGCGCCTGTATCAGCGCCGCTTGCATCGACCGCAGATTGAACGGCCAGTCGACCAGCAGCAGGCTCTCGACCGCTCTGACATCGAGCGACTGGCCCCATGTCTGGCTTGCCAGGGGCCAAGGCGCCACGGTATCGGCAAGTGCCAACAGGTCCGGCCGGCGGTCGCACAGCGGTGGCAGCGTGACCGTCCACGCCTGCAAGCGTGCCAGCAGGTCCGGGCGAAAGGTTCCGCGGCGAACCATTGCAGGCAGATCGGCGTTGGTCGTGCACACGAACCTGGCCTTGACGGGCACGTCAGCGTTGGCGCCGATGGGCCGCACCGTGCGTTCTTCCAGCAGCTGCAGCAGCTTGGCCTGCAGCGGCAGCGCCAGCTCGCCGATCTCGTCCAGGACCAACGTGCCGCCGTCCGCCTCGCGTACGTAGCCCAATAGCGGCGCCGATGCCCCCGTGAAGGCGCCCTTGGCGTGACCGAACAGCTGGGCCTCGAACAGCGACTCGGGAATCGCCGCCGCATTGACGCGCACCAGCTTTCCGAAGCGCCCGGTACGCTGGTAGAGCTCTGTCGCTGCAAACTCTTTGCCGGTGCCGGTCGGCCCGCAAATCAAAACTGGCCGCAAATCGCGTGCGGCGAGGTCCAGCAGGCTGCGCACCCGGCGGGCGACCTCGCTCTGACCAGGTACATTGGCGGTCGGCTGGTCAAACAGCGGAGCATCGCCGTGGTCGGCCTCGACGACAGCCACCGTATCGCCAATCCGCAGCACGCCACCGTGGCCCACTGTGGCCATATCAACCTTGCGGCCGGCGACCCAGGTGCCGTTGCGGCTTTTGCCGTCGCGCACTTGCACGCCTGTCGGGCCCGGCAGCAGCGTGGCGTGGACCCGCGACAGCGCGCCATCGACAATGTCGAGGTCGTGCTCACCGTGTACGTCGCGGCCAGCCTGCGCCGCGGCGTCGCGCAAGATGACTACCCTGCCTGCCCAGCGCCGGTCCGGCGACGCCACTACGTGCAAGCGCCACACCGCGGTCCCGGCCGACGCGTGCTGCGGTACCGTCTCGGGTGTCTGCTGGCTGTCGGTGTCGGCGGGCTGCGCCATTAGAACCGCCACGCCAACAGCACTGACTGCCCGTCGCTCGCTACGCGCACCGGCCGATCGCGCACCCACAACCAGCCGCCGACTGCTACGGCAGCGGCCATAGTGGCGCCGCAGGCGACGGTCATCTGACGCTTGAAGTTGATGTCGCGCACGAGCGCCGTGGCCTCCGCTTGCGGCAGCTTTTTGGGGTCGACGAACTCGCCATCCGCAGTGCGGTAGCGATCCGCAAACGCATCGGCCTCCACCGCAGCGAGCCCAAAGCCGACCGTGCCGCCGAGCGCCGCCACTGCAACAGCAAAGGCGGCCACCGCTGGCATCGGCAGCGGCCTTGGCGCAGGCGCAGCAACCGTGGGCAGGCGGGGCGTGATTGCCGGTGCCGGTTTTTGGGCCAAGGACGCGGGCTTTGGTTCCTGGTGCACCGGCGTTGGCGCGGCAGCCGGGGCGACAGGTGCCGGAACGACGACCGGAGGCGGTATCGCCTTGGCCGGCTCCGCTGGCTTGGGCGTGGGCTGGGCGGCCTTGTCGGCCGCGGCGACCTCGCCCAGTGCCTTGCGCGCCTTCTCTGCCAGCGGGTCGTCGCTGGGAATGAGCGCCAGCAGTTGCTCGAACGCTGCCTTGGCCTGTGCGTAGCGGCCAGCGCGCTGTTCGGCGCGGCCGACGCCGTACAGGTAGTCGGGCTTGGCCGGGTTGAGCCGAAACGCCTTGCGATACAAATCCGCCGCGACCGGGAACTGGCCCTGCTCATAGACCACTTTCGCGGCCGTGGCGACCTTATCGGCTTCTTTGACCTGTTTGTCGGCCACGGCGGCGTGGCAGGCAGACGGCTGCGCCAACGACCCGGCCATCACGGCGAGCAGAACCAGGGCGACGCCAATCGGCGGTGCACGCATCGCAACCTCACTCTGGCAGAGACGAATCGACCTTGGGGGGCTTGGCCGTGGTCTTGGCTTTGGCCGGTTTGGCAGGCGCGGGCGCGGCTTTCGCGGCAGGTGCTGGCGCTGCTGCCTTCGGCGCAGGGGCGCTGGTCGCCTGCGGTGGCGTCGCTTCCGGGACAGGAACGGGGACTGTGGGCGTTGGCGGTGCGGGTGCTGCAACCACAGGTGGCGGGGCAGGGGCCGCTGCGGCAGGTGCTGGCGCTTCGGCATTGGGCGCCGTTGCCGCCTCGGGTGCGGTGGCCGCACCCGCAAAGGTTGCGGGCGGTGTGGCTGACCCGGGCTCTGTCGCTGGATCTTTGGCTCCGCCACCGGCGACGACGGCAACACCCACGAGCACGGCAATCACCGCTGCGGCCGCGACCATCCACGGCAGCTTCGACGGCGCTGCGGTTGCCGCCGGCACGCTGACCGCGGCCACAGTCGGCAGCGCAGGTGTCGGCGTTCCCAGGGCTTGCGGCGTGGAGACGGGCGCCTGCGGCGGCACAGGCGTTTGCGGTGCACTCGGGGTGGCAAGACCGGTCCCAGTCAGCGCGCGCGCGTCCATGGTCGCGAGCCCGGCGGTCAACTCAATTGGCGAGGCGCCACTATCGGCGCGCACCACCACTGCCGGTGCCGTCCCGGTCATGCGACGGCTGAAGGCGGCCAGCTCAGCCGGCGTCAGCGGCTTGCGCACCGAGTAATCGCCCGTCTCAGCCGCGTGCACGGGCATCGCCGCAAGTGGCGCCCGCGCGGCTTCTTCCAGTGCCACCCGCATATCGCGGGCGTTGGTAAACCGCGCTGCGGGCTCCTTTGCGAGTGATCGCATGACGGCCGCGACGAACGGTTCGCTCACCTGGGTCCGCGCATTGGCGAACAAGTCCGGCGGCTGCTGCGCCGCGTGCGCGAACATCACAGTCAGCGGGTTGGGGTCGCTAAATGGCGGCTTGCCAACTACGCATCGATAAAGGATAACGCCCAGCGCATACAAATCGCTGCGCGCGTCGAGCGCCTGCCCGGAACACTGCTCTGGGCTCATGTAGGCCGGCGTGCCGAGCGCTCGGCCGGTTCCAGTCAGCGAGCTGTCTTGCACGTGGGCGATGCCGAAATCAAGGACCTTGACCACGCGGTCGCCGTCGACCTCGGTCACCATCAAGTTGGCCGGCTTGAGGTCCCGGTGCACCAGGCCTTTGCCGTGGGCTTCGCTCAGGCTTTTCAAGACGTCGCATGCGATGCCGACCGCGTCGTTCTGGCCAAGCACCTGGCCTTTGGCGGCCGCGTCTTTCAAGACATCTTCTAGCGAATACCCTTGGAGCAGCTCCATCGCGATAAAGAGAGCACCACTTTCCGCCTGGCCAACATCGAAGACCCGCACCGTATTGGCGTGTCGCAGTTGAGCAGTCACCTGGGCTTCGCGGTAGAAGCGGCGCACGTCGTCAGGACTTTGGTCGGCGAGCGCCAGCATCTTGAGCGCCACCTTGCCCAGGCCGCCCGTGTGGTCGGCTTCGTAGACCGCTCCAAAACCGCCCTGGCCCAGTTTGCGGGTCACCCGATACTTGCCAGCGATGACGTCGCCGATCGCAAAGCGGGCCGCATCGGCGCCGAGGGCGCCCAGCCGAAAGGTGGCGACCGCGTCGGTCGGGCAGAACGCGCCGTCGGTCGACGCGCCGCAGACCGGGCAGAATCGAATGTTTTCGGTCATCTTGCTGTCCGCGGCACATGCAAAGCCAGGCACAGAGTCGCACCGGGCAGGTTTTCGTGCAAGGCCCAAGCTGGGGCTCACGGCATGCACGGTCTGTGCCAGTTCGCCGCTGTGCTCGGCTCAGGTGATGCAAATCGCAAACACGAAGGCAAACACGAAGGGGGGCTTTGTTCAGACCGTTGTTTATGCAGTTGTTTATTTAGTGTCCGCGATCGCTTAGCCGCCTCGCGAGCGCGCAAAGTCGACCCGGACCAGGCAGCCCAGGTCGGCGCCCCTGCCAGCGTCGGAGGCGCGCAAACACGAAGGGGGGCTTTGTTCAGATCGTTGTTTTCGCAGGTTGTTTTGGACACCCCGCGGTGCTGTGGCCGAAATGGCCGTGCCCACCGGGCGCTAGGCGCCGGCGGTGCAGGATTGACGCCCAAGGCCCCGCCCCCTACGCTGCCCGCGGCGAGGCGCGCGGGCAGGCGCCGCGGTTGGGGCTGCGTGAAATCGTGCGCCGTGGCATTGGCAGCAGCCGTAGTGTGCGCGTCGTGCGGCGACCGGCCAACGCGCGCGCCAGCGGCCCTCGACGCCTCGAAGGTCGGCGACGACGCGGCTGCCGATGCCAGCGCCGCTGAGGCTTGTCCAACACTTGCGTTGACGCCAGCGGGCGAATGCTGTGCCGCGGGTGCGCTGTGGTTGCCGACTGAGCTGACGTGCGCAGCGGTCGGTCCGCCGGAATGCGCGAGCCTGGTCGCTACCGGCCCAGAGCGCTGCGTGCCGCGCTGGTGCGGGCAGTGGCGCGACCCGCAAGGCCAGCCGTGTGCTGGCCCCGATGCTGCGGCTTGCATGCCCGTGGCCCTTACGTGCAGCGATGCCGAGCTGCGCGGCGGTGGCGGTTGTCCGGCCGGAACGCTGGCTGACCCGGATGGCACGTGCAGGTCGCCGCCGACGTTTGCGCCGACGCCTGCACCCGCCGATCTACTGGCGCCGTTGCCTGCGCCTGCCACGCCGTCGACCCCGCGCTGGTGCACCGACGGACCCATGGCGCCGCCCCGAGACTGCACGCCAGCTGAGGCCGGCTGCCAAGTCGGGCAGGAGCCGGACCCAGCCAAGCCGGGCGCCTGCCGCCCCCTGCTCGGCACGGACCTGGTCTGCCCCAAAGGGTTTTTGCCCAAGGCCGGCACTGGCGATGCACTGCCTGATTGCACCGCGGACCCGGTCGACTGTGGCGACGATCCGTTTGGCGGAGTTGCGGAAGGCGCCGGCGCGGTATTCGTGTCCGCAGCGTTCGACGGAACCGCACTCGGCACGCGGGCAGCGCCGTACAAGAGTCTGGCAGAGGCCATCGAGACAGCGCCGGCTGGCGCCACGGTTGCCATCGCGGCGGGCACCTACGCAGGCGGTCTGGTCGTGGGCAAGCCCTTGAAGTTGCTAGGGCGTTGCGCGGCCATGGTCCACATCAAGGCGCAGCCGACCGACTCGGCGCTCGTCGTCAAGGCCGGCGCCGACGGCACCAGCGTGCAAGGCATTCGCATGACCGGTGGCCATGAATCGCTGTATGTGTCCCTGGCACAAAACGTCGAACTGCACCGCGTTTGGGTCGAGTCCGCGCTGCTCGCGGGTGTAGTCCTGACGGCAGGTGCGTCGGTCAATGTCAGTGACAGCGTGGTCGCGCGCACCGTCGGCGACAAGTCTGACGTGGACGCTGGCGCAGGCGTGGTCGCGATCGATGCCGTCGTGCAAATGAAGCGCGTACGCGTGACCCGCAGCCGCGGCGTCGGCTTGGAACTGAGCGGCGGCGCCAAAGTGTCGGTGCAGGACTGTGTCATCGACGAGGGCAACCCGACCCAAGGCAACGGGCCGATGGGTATGGGCATTTTCGTGGGCGCAGCAACCGAACTGACGATGCAGCGGTCGCGCCTGCACCGCAACGGCACGGCCGGCATCAAAGCCAAGGGCAAGGGCGCCAAGGTGTACGTCGAACGGACAGCGGTGACGTCGACGCGCCCCTGGTGGTCGGCGGCGAAGTCACATGGCATCGCTCTGCACGGCCAAAATGGCGCGCACATCACCGCAGACGCGGTGTGGCTCCACGACAACCGGACTGCTGGCGCCGTTGGCGAGCTCGACGGCGACGGTGTGCTGAAGATCCGCCGCTCGGCCATAACGGGCACGCGTCCACTGTCGGCGGTTTCGTGGGGTCCGGGGGTGTCGAGCGCCGGCAAGGTGCAAGTCGAACTCACTCGGGTGTTGCTGCACAACAACGAGTACCACAGTGCGCTGTTCGACCATGGCGCGCATGCGGTGCTGCGCGACGTGGTGGTGTCTGGCAATCGGCTGGGTGGCGACAGCAACGACTACTCTGCCGCCATCGCCGTTTTCCACGGTTCGCAACTGGCGATGGAGGACGTTGCGCTGTGGCAGAACGCCGACTGCGGCATACTGGCTGCCGATGCCCTGGTCAATGTGGTGGGGCGGCGCGTGTTGATTGCCCACACGGCCAATCGCGGCGTGGGTGACGTGATGGTTGCGCCGGCAGTCTACGCGCAAGACGGCGCAACCGTTTGGCTGCACGACAGCCGGATCTACGGATCCGAAGGCGTGGCAGTGCTGCCGCAAGGGTCCAACACCGCTGTGCGACTGACTCGGGTGACGCTGGACCACTCGTTGCCGCTCCGGTCCAATGGTGATTACGGTTTGGCCGTTGTGGCGGCCAAGGGCGCCAAGGTCGAACTGCTCGGCGTCCGTGCAACGGATAACCATGGCGCGAGCGTGGTCGCGGATTTGCCCGCCACGCGCATCGTGGCCAACGGACTACTGGTGGACCACACCCTGCCGCGCAAGTCTGATGGTGGCGGTGGCCATGCGATCTACGGCGCACATGGCGCTGCGCTGGAGCTGGTCGGCACATGGGTCGTAGACAACTACGCCACCGGCATCGCTGTCGACAAAAGCGCACTGCTCGCTGACCGAACGGTTGTGCGGATGACCCGGTTTGCCAACCTCATCGATCCCGACCGGCGGCAGATGAAGGTGGCACTGGGCGACGCGCTGCTTGGGGCATCGGCTTCTGCGTTCGAGATTCGCCGCAGTATCGCGGTCGATAACCAGCGCGCCGGGCTGCTCGTGGACGGTACGCCTGGGGCGATCCTGACGGGAACGCTGGTCGCGCGCGGCACATTTGGCGTCGTCACGCAGAGCGCCTCGACGCTGATCAGCAAAGGCAACCTGGTCTATGGCAACAGCCAGCAAAATCGGTCGGGCGAGAGTGGTCTGGCCGTGCCCGTGCCGCCAAGCTTGGTCGGCAAGTGAGGGCAACAATGGGCAGCTTCTCGCGCGCTTTGCGTAGCCCGTTTGGTCGCGGCTGCGCCGCACAACGGGCAATGTGGGCGCTGGCCCTGTCGACGCCTGCCTGCCAGACGCCAGCAACCAGTGGCGATGCTGTGGCCGCAGCGGCGGAGACCGCGGCCGCCGGCGATGGGGCCGCAGTCGACGCAACGTCCCGGGCCTCCGCAGATTCGGACACCGCTGACGGTCTTACGGTCGAGACATACGGCGGCGACGGGCTCGCAGCACTGCCGCAATGCACGACGGCGACGGACTGCCCAACAGCGCCTCCATGCCAACTGGCGCTGTGCACGTCCAAGGGCACTTGTTCCTACACCGTGCTCAGTGACGGCGCGGCGTGCACCGATGGCAATGCGTGCACGGCTGGCGACGCGTGCGCTGCCGGTTCGTGCCTCGGCGCAAGCCCAGTTGTGTGCAACGACGACAGCCCATGCACGAGCGACAGCTGCAACCCACTGGCCGGCTGCATCAACCTGCCGCTACCTGCCAGCGCGGCGTGCGACGACGGCGACCCCTGCACGGCCAACGACGCGTGCCTGGGCGGCAAGTGCCTCGCGGGTGTCGGCATTTGCCAATGCACCAGCAACGGCGACTGCGCCAAGTACGACGACGGCGACCTGTGCAACGGCAGCCTGTATTGCGACAAAGCGGCCGGACCACCATTTGTGTGCAAGCTCAACCCGTCGACCGTGGTAGTCTGCCCCAAGGACAAGGACGGCCTGTGCATCGCCAACATGTGCCTGCCGCAATCCGGTTCTTGCGCCATGGTTCCGGCTCCGCTCAACACCCCCTGCGATGACGGCGACTTGTGCACCAGCGGTGACGCCTGCGACAAAGGCCTGTGCCTGGGCGGCACCAACACCTGCTTTTGCAAGTCCAACGCCGACTGCGCGGCGCAAGAAGACGGCGACAAGTGCAATGGAACACTCTATTGCAACAAGGCCAAAGCCAAGTGCGAGCTCAACCCGCTGACCGTCGTCACCTGCCAGACCGCGAACGACACGGCCTGCAGCAAGAACCTGTGCAACCCGGTCAGCGGCACCTGCCAGGTCGTCGCGGTCAGCACCGGCAAAGCGTGCGACGACGGCAACACCTGCACGTCTGGCGAGAGCTGCCAAAAGGGCGCCTGCACGGCCACGGCCAACACCTGCCAGTGTGGCAAGGACGCCGACTGCGCCAAGCACGAAGACGGCAACGCTTGCAACGGGACGCTTTACTGCCACGCGGCCAGCGGCAAGTGCGTCGTCAATCCCGCTACCGTCGTATTCTGCGACACCGACGACGACCCGACGTGCCTGCGCGACGTGTGCGACCCCAAAACCGGCGTTTGCAGCCCGAGTCCCTTGCCCAAGGACGGCAACTCTTGCAGCGACGGCAACCCGTGCACCGCCAGCGATGCCTGCGCGGCAGGTGCGTGCAAAGGCGGCGCCAACACTTGCCAGTGCCAGAACGACTCTGAGTGCAAAGTCAAGGAAGACGGCGACTTGTGCAACGGCACGCTGTACTGCGACAAGGCCAAGGGCGTCTGCGAGGTCAATCCGGCGACCGTGGTGGCGTGCGCTGATGCGTTCGACAGCGCTTGCCTCGCCAATCTGTGCGTGCCCGCCACCGGCAAGTGCGCGATGACGCCGGTCTGGCAGGGCAACCAGTGCGGCGGTCAGAGTGTGTGCTCGGCCGGCGGATGGTGCGACCTCGGCCTTTGCGACGAAAAAGGTCTGGACGTCTGCCAGTGCCAGGCCGACAGCGACTGCGCAGGCTTTGAGGACGGCGACCTGTGCAACGGGACGCTGTATTGCGACAAGACCGCTGCCAAGCCAACCTGCAAAGTCAACCCCAAGACCGTGGTCGTCTGCGCGGCTCTCGGTGCAACGTGCACCCAAAACCAGTGTCAGGCCCAAAGCGGCAAGTGTCAGGTCGTCACGACCGGCGGCAGTTGCGACGATGGCAAAGCGTGCACGATGAGCGATGCGTGCCAGGCCGGGGCGTGTGCTGGCCTAGCCAAGGTGTGCGACGACGGCATCGCCTGCACCACTGATGCGTGCCAGGAGCCGTTTGGCTGCGTGTTCTTGCCGGGCAAGGCCACTTGCGACGATGGCAACGCCTGTACGTTTGGCGACGCTTGCGCCGGTGGACAGTGCGCCGGCACCAAGCTGCCGTGTGACGACGGCAAGCCCTGCACCGACGACGCTTGCGACGCGACCAAGGGCTGCACCCACTCGGCGAACAAGGCGGCGTGTAGCGACGGCGACGCGTGCACCCAGGGCGATGGCTGCGCCAGCGGCGCGTGCGTCTCCGGCCTGGCCAAGCCTTGCAACGACGGTGACCTATGCACTGTCGATGGCTGCGACAAAATCACGGCAGCTTGCGTCTCGCTCAGCATCGCCGCGACCTGCATCGACGCCAACCCGTGTACAGCCGACACCTGCGACCCCAAAGTGGGCTGCGCGAACTTGCCCGCAGCGGGGACGTGCAGCGACGGCAATCCGTGCAGCAGCGGGGATGCCTGCCAAAGCGGCGTGTGCCAGCCCAAGGGCCTGACCGTGTGCAGCGACGGCAATCCTTGCACCGACGACAGCTGCGACCCCAAGACCGGGTGCGTATTTGCGGCCAATGGCGCGCCCTGCGAAGATGGCGATGTGTGCAGTCTGACCCAAGTGTGCAAAGGTGGTTTGTGCACGGCAACCAAGGCGCAGGACTGCAATGACGGCAACCTATGCACCGACGACAGCTGCGACCCCAAGATCGGCTGTGCGGCAGTCCACAACACCAAAGGCTGCGACGCCACGCCGTGTACGCAAGGCAGCGTTTGCAAGGCCGGAAGCTGCGTCGCCGGACCGGTGGTTAAGCTGGGTGCGAGCGAATTAGAGCTTGGAGAGTATTTTCTGGTGAACAGTGTCGCGGCCTATCCCAATGGTGATTTGGCCGTCGCCGGCGGATTTTCGCAGAGCAGTAGCGGTGCAGCGCGCATCGGCGCCGATGGCAACGTAGTGTGGTCAGCGACGACCGACCAGAATTATGGTCCGATGCATGTCGCCATCCCTGCGGCGGACAGCAGCGTGGCGGTGCTGGGCAACATGCTGAACCAATTCGGCGCGTCGGTGCGTCGCCTCGGGGCTGACGGCAAGCTGCTGTCTGTGGTGGACACGTCGGGCATCGGTCCTTGGGTGGCGGTTGCGGCGCATCCTGCGGGCGGCTACTGGGCCGTGTCGACCAATTACCTGGGTGCATCGCTGATAGCGCGCATGGATGTCCAGTTCAAGAACGTCGCCATGATCCAGCTTTGCTCTGGGTGCGCGGGCCACGGGGTTGTGTCGATGGCCGATGGCCGCGCGCTGGTCGTCGGCTATCGCTCGCAGGCGAACAGCAACTTGACCGCCGGTTGGCTGGCAATCCATGGCAATGACGGTAAGCTCGTCAGTGAGCAGTTGGTCCCATCGCCAACGACCCACGTTAGGGTCGAAGCAGTGGTGGCGCGCAGTGGCGGCGGCTATCTCGCGGTGGGCTATGTGGGCAGCATCAATTCGGGCTCAGTCCATGCATTGTCGCTTGGCCTCAATGGCAACGGCAAGATTGTGTGGCAAAAAACGCCGGAATTTAGCTCAAACCGCTGGCTGCATAGTCTGGTCGCCACCCCCGATGGCGGCGCGGTGTTGGCCGGCGGTCGCACAGGCGTCGCCGGGGTCAGCAACGGCTGGCTCGTGCGCATCGACGCATTTGGCAACACCACCTGGGAGCAGACCTATGGCAGCCAGAAGGGCGAGGGCTTTCGGACAGTCACCTTGCGGCCAGACGGCGGCATCGCAGCGGCCGGCCACCAGTCTATCAATCAGCCGTGGCTCGTCCGTGCCGACGCCTGGGGCAATGCGAGTTGCTTGAACACCGGCAAGTGCCTCACGGTCGACCTCGACGGCTGCGACGACAAGGAAGTCTGCACGCTGGACACGTGTAGCGGCGCACAAGGCTGCCAACACGCGAAGATGCCGGAAGGTTCGCTGTGTGGAGACAACAAGGCCTGCGACGCCGGTGGCAAGTGCGGTGTGCCGATTGGCATGAAAGCCATCGCGGCCGGCGAATTCTGGATGGGCTGCGTTGACGGCGACCCGATTTGCGCCAGCGACGAGAAACCCGCTCACCTTGTTACACTCAAAGGGTATGCCATTGACCTGACCGAAGTCACAGTCGACGCCTACAGCGCTTGCGTCAAGGCTGGGGCCTGCACCGCGCCCGCCGCCTATGCCGCCAATGCCATGAACAACTACGGCGCTCCCGGTCGCGGCAGCCACCCGGTCAATGGCGTTACCTGGGACCAGGCCAACGACTACTGCACCTGGCGCGGCAAGCGTTTGCCCAGCGAGGCCGAGTGGGAAATGGCTGCGCGCGGTGGCTGCAGCGGCTACGCCAATGCCGACATCTGCAAGTCATTCCAGACGCTGCACCCATGGGGCAGCGCCGGGATCTCGTGCAAGTTCGCGCACGTGTTTGAGGGCGGCGACGGGTGTGCCACCAAAGCCACCGCGCCGGTGGGCAGCAAGCCGGCCGGCAACACGCCGACCGGCCTGTCGGACATGATTGGCAACGTTAGCGAATGGGTCGGCGACTGGTATGGGAGCGGCTACTACGCAGTCAGTCTGCCCAGCGACCCGACCGGACCGGCAACGGGCACGGCCCGCGCAGCGCGCGGCAGCAGCCTGACGACGGCGGGCGGTGGCTCGCGCACATCGGCGCGGTTTGCCCCCAACTTCACGGCTGGCGTCACGGTCGGCTTTCGCTGCGCGACCCACTACTGATCGCTACGGACGCTGCCGCCTGCGGCAACTAGTTGCACACGCCGACCACGCACTTCTTGCCGGTGGCGCAGACGTACCCCTCGGGATAGGCGACGTGCTTGCAGCCGCCTTTGGCCTCGCAACTGTCTTGAGTGCACGCGTTTTGGTCGTCGCAAACGATGGCCGTGCCGTAGCAGACGTCGTTGGCACACTTGTCGTTGGCCGAACAGGCGTTGGCGTCGTCGCAAGGCCCGCCGAAGGCGCTATGCAGGCAGGCGCCACTGCAGTAATCAGTGGTGCACAGGTTGCCGTCGTTGCAACTGGCCCACTGCAGATTGCCGCAGGGTGTCGTGCACTGGGTGTTGAGCCAAGGGTCGATTCGGGTGACCAGGGCGTCAAACGTGTTCGCCACGAACTCGCTGCCGCCCACCCAAATGGCGCCAGCCTTGTCACGCACAGCAGAGTCGAAGCGGCGGTTTGTCTGCGCCACTGGCAGTAGCTGCAGCTTGACGTCATTGCCGGTCCAGTCGAGGCGATGCGCAAACCCCTGTTGGGCGCTGCCATTGGTGCCCCAGGGTCCTGTGCCGACGACGCCGCCGTCGGGCAACGCGACCATAGCGGAGACCGAGTGTCCGATGGTGTTCGGGAAGTTCTTTTCCCAAAGCAGCGCGCCGGCCTGGTCGAAGTGCAGGAACCAGCGGGCGTACTTGCCGGTGATGGGCCAGGCGCCGCCCACGTAGACGGTGCCGTCGCTGGCGGTGGTCGCCGCGAACAGGAAGTCGTAGTACCCCGTGCCCAGGCGATGGACCTTGACTTTGTTCAGCCCTGGTAGGGACCACACCACGACTTCGCCGTCGGGTTGCCCCTTGGCGTCGGGGGAAGCACCGTCGGAATCGCCTACGGACAGCAAAAACTTGCCATCGCCCGTTGCCGCGCAAGCGTACACGTGCTGGTGCGCGAAGAACGGGTCGCCGTGGGTTGCAACTGCCATCAGGCTGCCATCGGTCTTGAAACGCGCTACCCATACGTCCTCGTTGCAGCCTGTGCCGCAAGTGGATCCCCAACCGCACACGTACATTTCGGTCGGCGTGAGCGGCGACAGCACGATGGCGACGCCGCGGTCGTCCAGAATCTCGGGCGTCTTGCCATTGCCGGGGTCGGTCTTGAACCCAAACGTGAACCGTGACAGTTGCTTGCCTTCGCCATCGAAACGGACGACCAAAGCCTGGTCGTTGTCTTGGCCCAATGCGTTGTCCCACGTGCCAACTGCCGCATAGGTGCCGTCTGGCAACTGCACGACGCCATCGAGCAGCGTCCCGCTGAGGTCGACATTGAGCTTCTTGGACCACAGCAGCGACCCGCCGCGGCCCCACCGCCACGCCTGCGACTTGGAAGCCGTCAACTTGTCCTGGGTCTGCGCGTAGCCTACGCCGATAGCGCCATCGTCCGTGGCAATCAGGTCAGCAACCAGGTCGCTGGTGGCGATGTCCGCGTACACTTGCTGCGCATACAACGGCTTACCACTGGTCTTGCATGAGCCTGCCATGCACGCATCTTCGCCTGTGCAAGTCTGGGCATCACAGGGCAGCGCATTGTTGGGGTAGTGGCACCCCTTGTCCTTGTCGCACGCGTTGTCGGTGCACGCGTTGAAGTCGTCGCAGTCCTTGGAGGTCAGGCCTTGGCACTTGCCTTGCTGACACCCTGACGTCGCGGTGCACTTGTCGCCGTCGTCGCAATCGTTGGCGTTGGACAGGTTGTCGCACGCGGCCTTGGCAAAGTTGCAACTGTCGTCGGTGCACGGATTGGCGTCGTCACACGAAATCGTCCCGGCGCAGTTGCCCGCCTTGCAAGTGTCCTTCTGGGTGCAGCCGTTGCCGTCGTCGCAGGGCTTGGCGTTGGGCGCAAATACACAGCCGAGCTTGCTGTCGCAGCTGTCGTCGGTGCACAGGTTGCTGTCGCCGCAATTGGCCGCTGGGCCAGACAGACAAATGCCAAAACTGCAGGTGTCGCCTCCGGTGCAGGCGTTGCCGTCGTCGCATTTGGTCTTGTTGTAGGTGTGCTGGCACCCGAGCTTGCCATCGCAGGCGTCATCGGTGCACAGCTTGCCATCGTCGCAGGCTTTGGGGTTCGGCGCAGCGCTACACTTTCCGCTAACGGTGTCGCAGACGTCGCTGGTGCAGAAATCGCCATCGTCGCACGACACGGCTTTGCCGGCTGCGCATTTGCCGAGCGCGCAGGCGTCGTTCTGCGTGCACGCGTTGCCGTCGCTGCAGGGGTTGACGTTGTCGGTTGCGGTGCAGCCCTTGGCCGGGTCGCACGCATCGTCGGTGCAGGCCTTGCCGTCGTCGCACGTCATCTTCTTGCCCGAACACGAGCCGTTGGCGCAGGCGTCGTTGCTGGTGCAAGCGCTGCCGTCGTCGCAGGCCTGGCCGGTCGCCGCGTGTGCGCAGCCGGCCACCGCATCGCAATTGTCTAACGTACACAGGTTTTTGTCGTCGCAATCGAGTTTGCCGCTGCCGGCGCACTTTCCGCCGCCGCAGGTGTCGCCAGTGGTGCATGCGTTGCCGTCGCTGCACTCGAAGGCGTTGGGCAGGTAGGCGCAACTGCCCTTGTCGCAGGTGTCGGTGGTACACAGGTTGTTGTCGTTGCACTGCAAGTAGCCACCGCATACGCCGGCCTTGCAGGCGTCCTTGACGGTGCAGGCGTTGCCGTCGTCGCACGGCGCGCCGTTGGGGTTCGCGGAGCATCCCGCTTTCTTGTCGCAGAAGTCGTCGCTGCACGCATTGCCGTCGTCGCATACCACGGACTTGCCGGCGCAGGTGCCGTTGGCGCAGACGTCCTTGTCGGTACAGGCGTCGGCGTCGCTGCACGCCACACCGTTGGCCTTGTGCTGACAGCCGCTGCTGGCGGTACAGCTATCGTCGGTGCACGGATTGGCATCGTCGCATTGGCTGGGCACGCCCAAGCAGACGCCGTCTTTGCACTTGTCGGCGGCGGTGCAAGGGTTGCCGTCAATGCAGGTGGTGTTGAGGTAGCTGTGGGTGCAGCCCTGACCCGGCGCGCACGTATCGCCAGTGCAGGCGTTGCCGTCGTCGCAGGCCGAGGCGGAAAGGGGCAACGAGACGCAGCCTTGCGGTTCCTGGCAGTTATCCGTCGTGCACGGGTCGCCGTCGCTGCATGTCTTGGCGCTGCCGGCGCACCAGCCGTCTTTGCAGGCATCAGCGTGGGTGCAGGCCTTGCCGTCGTCACACAGGGCCGTCGCCGCCGTGACTTTGCACAAGCCGGTGGTCGGCACGCACAGCGTCTTGCTGCACGCGGTGTCGCTGGCGGTTTTGCAGACGACCACCGTCTTGGGGTTGACCTTGCACGCGGGTTTGTCGCCTGTCTTGTCGCAGTAGAGCGTCCCGTTGCACAGGTCGCCGTCCTCGAACTGGCCGCAGTCGGCGTCTTGGACACACGCGCAGACCTGGGCGACCGAGCCCGCGCACTTGCCGAGTGCGCACCAGCCGCCACCGGAACACGCGCCGCCGTCGCCGCACTGGTTGCCCTGCGCCGCCGGTTTGATACCGCAGCCGCCGCTCTTGGGGTCACACTGGTTGGTCAGGCAGGTCTCGTCGAAAGCGTCGGGGCATACGACCAGGGTGGCTGGGTTGACCGCGCACTTGCCGGCCGCGATGTCGCAATACAGCGTGCCGTTGCACAGGTCGCCGTCTTCTTTGCTGGCGCAGTCGGTGTCCTTTTGACACTCGCACAGGTTGGCGCCGCCGATTCAGCTCCCCGACTTGCAGGTGCTCGAGGCGGTGCACGGGTTGCCGTCGTTGCAGGCGGTGCCGTCTTTGGGCAGTGCGATTTCGGCGCACTTGCCGGTCTTGGTGTCGCAGGTGTCGCGCAGGCAAGCGGGGTCGTCATCCGTGTCGCAGACCACCACGGTTGCCGGATTGACGACGCACTTGTTGGCTTTGAGGTCACAGTACAGGTTGCCGTTGCACAGGTTGCCGTCTTCTTTCTTGGCGCAGTCGCTGTCTTTTTGGCACTCGCAGGCGTTCACGGCCGCGGTACAGGCGCCAGCGTTGCAGGCTTCGTTGGGTGTGCAGGCGTTGCCGTCATCGCATGGCTTGCCTTCGTGGACAGGCTTGTATGTGCAGTTGCCGGTCTTGGGGTTGCACAGGTTTTGCAGACAGTAGGTGTCTTCGGCCGACTTGCAGGTGACGACGGTCGCTGGGTTGATCTGGCACTGGCTGGTGGCCTTGTTGCAGAACAGTATGCCGTTGCAGGCGTTGCCGTCTTCGGCCGAAGCACAGTCGCTGTCTTTTTTGCAGTAGCAGGTGTTGGTGCCGCCCAGGCACAGGCCGGCGTCGCAGAAGTCGCCTTGGGTGCACAAGTCGCCGTCGCTGCAAGGCGTGTTGGGCGGCGCCGTGACGAGCTTGCATTGGCCCGTGGCCGGCACGCAGGTGTTCTTCTGGCAAGCGCCGTCGCTATCCGTTGGGCACACCACCAGCGTGGACGGGTTGATTTTGCACGTGTATGGCGCGCCCGCTGCCTTATCGCAGTACAGAGTGCCGTTGCATGCGTTGCCGTCTTCGTATTTGCCGCAATCGGCGCTCGCCTTGCACTGGCACACCGAGTCGCCCGCCGTGCAAGCCCCCGCATCGCAGACGTCGCCGGCCGTGCACGGGTCGCCATCGTCGCAGGCGGTGCTGGCGGCGACCGGCAGATTCAAGCAGCCGGACAGCGCGTTGCAGCTGTCTTTGGTGCAGCTATTTTCGTCGTCGCACGCCAGTTGTCCGCTTGCGACGCAGCTACCAGCAAGGCAGGTATCCTTGGTCGTGCAAGCATTGCCGTCGTCGCAGGCCGCGCCGTCGCTGGCCGACACGGAACCGCAGGTGCCTTTTGCCGAGCAAACCGGCAACTGACAGGGCAGGGCGGGGCAGTCCGTGGCAGTCGCGCACTCTGCCTGCGGGGTTGGGCTGTCCGGGCCCTGCGCGTCGCCAATGGCCGGGTTGTCGGTCACTTCTGCCGCGTCGGCCGAACTTGCGTCGGGGCCATCCGTCGCTTCGGTCGTGGCGGCGTCGCTGCCCGATGCAACTGCTTCCCCGTCGCCTGCGAAAACGTCCGGACTGGCGCCCGTCAGCGTATCGGCTTGCGCGACGGCCGCGGCTGTGTCGGCCGGGGGCACCGTCGCCGGTGGTTGTTGGCACGCACACACTGAGGCCATGGCGCCAAGCGTCAGCGTGGCAACGCGAACAGAAATCGTGGTCTGCATGACGGGCCTCGGCCGACGGCGGGGTCCGAATTGTAGGCGGCCGTGCGGCAGCTGTGCAATGAACAAAGGGGGGCTTTGTTCAGATCGATGAAAGCACTATGGAAAATTGGAGGGCCGCGATCGCAGCGAGGCGCGCTCGGCCCCCGGCCACTTTGCGGTCGGACCTCTGAAGGGGGGCTTTATTCAGACGCATGTAATTGCTTGGTAATCGGAGCGGCGCGGGCGGCATGTCAGCCGAAATTGCAGAGGCGCGCGCAGTTGCGCCGTTGCGGACGCAGGCCTACCATGCCGACCCCAGGCTGAGGCCGCCGATGCACGACACCAAACCAAGCCTGACTGCGTTGCTCGTGGCCGCGGCCCGCGCCATACCTGGCCCGTTGCCGGCGGTAGACGCGCAGCTCGGTGCCCAGGTCGGGGGCAAGTTTGGCGCGGTCCTGGACCTCATCGCTTCGAACAAGGCGGGAGCGTTGCTCGCGCGAGCCGCGGGGCTTGCGCTCGTCGATCACATCCACCTGCGCACTGCGGCGCTGGACGGCGCCGTGGCCGAGGCGGTGGCGGCAGGTTGCCGGCAGGTGGTGGTGTTGGGCGCGGGCTACGACCGTCGCGCGTGGCGGCTCGACGCGCTGCGCGAGTGCATGGTGTGGGAGGTCGATCACCCGGCCACCCAGGCCGAGAAGCGCCGGCAGTTGGGCGACGCGCCGCCGGTGGCCGCACGCCTGGTCTGGGCGGCAGTGGACTTCGCGGTGGATGACCTCGACGCGCAACTGCAAGCCAACGGCCACGACCCCGAGCGCCCGACGTTGTGGCTCTGGGAGGGCGTGACCATGTACCTGCCGCAAGCAGCGCAGCGCGCAACCTTGGGCGTCGTGCAGGCGCGGTCGGCACCGCAAAGTTGGCTGGCGCTCAGCTACCTGACGCCGCAACTGTTGCCCGGCGGCAAGCTTGCCAAAGCGGTGGCTGCACAGGTGTTTGCAGGTATTGGCGAACCGCTTGTCGGGGCGATGTCGCGCACGCAGATGCGTGCTTTGCTCGGCGCCGCGGGCTTCGACCTCGCATCGGATACCGCCAACCCAGAGTGGGCCAGGCGCTTTGGTGGCAACGCGGGGGTCGCGTTTCTGTTTCGCTGCGAGCGGGTGGCCGTTGCGCTGCGTTCGCAAGGTAGCCCATGAAGCCGCAGTATCTAGCTGAAGCCCAAGCCGAGCTCGCAAGACGCGAGCCATTTTTCGCCGACATTTTTCAAACCTATACCGATCTTGCTTGGTCAACCGACACGGATTACTTTGCGGCGCTGGTCCGCAAAATTGTGGCACAGCAACTGTCGACCGCTGCCGCGAGAACGGTGCACGGCCGCGTTGTCACCCATCTGGGTGGCGCCATCACAGTCGCGGCGGTGCAGTCGACAACGTCGGAAGGCTTGCGTTGTTGCGGACTTTCGCGGACGAAAGTCAAGTACATCCTGGGTCTCGCAGAGCACGTCGCCGACGGTCGCCTCGATCTCGCCCAGCTACCTCATCTCGACGATGAAACGGTTGTCGACAAGTTGACGCAAGTTCCAGGACTTGGCCGCTGGAGCGCGGAGATGTTCCTGATGTTTACGCTAGGCCGGCCGGACGTGTTCTCGATGGGCGACCTGGCCCTAAAGCACGCCATGGCGCAGGCCTACAACAAGCCGGTCGAGACGTTTACGCAATGGGGGCCAAAGGTTGCGGACGGGTGGCGGCCGTGGCGCACCGTTGCTTGTCGTTACCTGTACGCCTGGCTGGACGGGGAACGCGTCAAGTTGAAAGCCGCACACAAGGCCGATGCGCCGTCATAGCCCACGAATCGCATAGACGTAGCTCGCGCGTGGTGCTCGCAGCCAGCGCTCGCGAATCGTTAACCGCAGTTCAGCCCATTGGCCAGGAGCCTCGACGAACTCGTCGCGCAGGGCCTCAGCCAAGGCCTTGTCGCCGCGGGCCTTGATCCCGGCGACCAGGGTCATCAGCGTCTGAACGACAGGCGTGACCTTGGCCGCGTCTATCGCAAAACAGCCGCGGTCCTGACCGTTGTGCGCGACCTCTGCTTCGCGCCAGACAATCGCTGCCGACTTCATCAGAAACCCGACCTGAATCGCAGCTAACTGGCTGTATGGCTTCGGCTTTCCTTGCGCGTCGTGCATCCCACCGGCGATGTGGCCGAAGCCCCAAGCGATGTCGGCGATGTGGGCACGCGTGCGCTCTGCCTCGGTCAGCTTGCCGCGGGCAACCAGCCAGTCCGCCAGGTACATTGCTGCGGTCTGCGCTTTGAGCTCCTCAAGTGTCGCTGCCAGCGGGCCGCCAAACACTTCGCCGTCTTTCTTGCCGGCAACCGCGTATTCGTGCGCCGGACCGAGGTTGTGCGCGGCTTCATGCAGGACCGTGCTCATGCGCTGCGGCTCAGGGTCGCTGGTGTAGAGCGCGTACGTGTCCTTGCAAAGCAGCGACGACACCTGGCCGGCGACCGTTGCGCGGCTATCGGGATCTGTCCCGACGTTGACCATGGCGACCGTGCGGCCGCGCCCCTCATTGGCGACTGGCCCCCAGTTGGGCAGGCTCTGGCCAATCGTGGCGCCAAACGGGCTGCGCGAATCTCCCGCGTTGAGGACGATCTCAATGAAATCTGGCAGATGAAACGACACCGTCCGCGCCACGTACGGTGGTCCGGCCAGCTGAGCCAGCGCCGTCTCCATCGCGCCCTTGACCGGGCCAAGCAGCGCCTGCCACTTGCGGCTGGCCTGGTCGATGCGCGCGAGCACGAGGTGAAAGCCCGCCTTTTGGCTACAAGGCTCGTGGTACGTCTCGTCCGGGCCGACGCGCAAGTACCAGCGCGAGTTGTCCACCGTCATCTTGGCCCAGGCCTCATCTGCGGTTGGCCAGCTACCGTCGCGGAACGCTTGCGCAGTTGCGGTCAAGTATGTGCGCAGCGCGCCCTCGTTTGGATCGGTAATTGCCGTGGCCGCCAACGCCAATTCCACTGCCACTGCCTGCATGTCCTGCGGCCAGGCTTCGTGGTAGGGTACAGCGGCGAGCTCGCCCGCGCGGTTGTACTGAACCACCGCGAACGGCCCCATCAGCTGCTTGCCGTCGGGACGCGCGGCAAGGGTCTCGCAGAACTTTGCATCGGCCTGAATGTCGGCTGGATACAGGCCACTCAGCTTCTTGCGTCCGCTGGCGATGGGGTTGCAACTGGGGTCGCGCTCGGTCTGCGGGGCCTCACACCAGGGCCCTTGGTTGCGGTACGACACGCTCTGACCATAAGTGTCGGTAACGCCCAGCGCGAGATCGAGCGTTCCTCCTTGTCGCGCGTACAGCCTCTCGATGTGTCCGGCGGCGGCGACGAGGTGGCGAACCATCTCGACCGTGCCGTCCTGCCGCGTGGCATCTTGGGCGAGGTCCGTCAGCAGCAGCGTGGGCCTGCTTTGGGCAAGCTCTTTGTCCAAGGCAACTAGCCGTACCGTGTCTGCCGCGCTTTTGCCGGTCGGTGTCGTCGGAGCGGCAAGGTCGGCCTGAAGGTGCTGGTCGGCTGCTCGCAGCTCTTCGTCCGTCCAGGCCTGGATTGACGCATACAGCGGCGAGCGCCACAGCACTGCAATCGCATCGCGCAGGCGATCCGGCTGGTCATCGCGCACGCGGAACAATGGCAGATTCAGTGCGGCGGCCCGCCGATTCCAGGCGGCGCGATCCACCTTTGGCGGAATCGGCGGAGTCGGCTCGACGGCGGCGGCCTGTGGTGGCTCAGGCACTTTAGCTGGCGGTTTTTGGCACGCGACTGTCCACAAAGCGATGGCCAGGAAGAACCTACGGTGGTGCATCGTCAGCTGCTGCGCCTGCCCGCGGCGCGGAGGTCGTGAGCGTAACCCAAACGCCGGCCGCATTTTCTAGGGCCTAGAAAATTACGGGCGAAACGCTGACGCCACCGGCCAAACACAAAGGGGGGCTTTGTTCAGATCGTTGATTACATTGCATTCTCCACGGCGCACCGGCGCCGGCCGTTGCTGACGCTACGCTCCGCTGCCCAGTTCCGCCGTCAGACCGAGATCCAGCGCCAGCCGCCCGGTGCGAGCCACCGCCGCAAACGTGTACAGCGGAAAGCGCACCGCCTTGGCCTGCTGCCCTTGCAGCGCCAGCAGCGCCTGTTCCGCCAATTCGTCTCGGGCCAAGAGGTGGGCTGCGCGCACC
>SXGT01754274.1_pt1 | contig 21831 bp, 14 predicted proteins | sample 3176221 | NCBI WGS metagenome assembly SXGT01 (sample SAMN11356862, study PRJNA531348) | freshwater metagenome | isolation source: freshwater sample F1-120 | place: China: Fuxian Lake, Yuxi | collected 2017-12-25
GCGAGGACATCCCGGCCCTGGCGCGGCACAGCCTTCGCAACGGCGGCTTCAACCGCGGCGCCGAGGGGCCACGCGTCAAGGGCATCGGCACCGCGGCGCTAGAGGCCCTGATGCGCTACGATTGGCCCGGCACCGTGCGTGAGCTGACCAACGTCGTCGAGCGGGCGTGCAGCTTTGCCGAGGGGGAGTTCATCCAGCTCGAGGACCTGCCCGACCACATCGCCGGCGTGCGGGTGGGCAAGCGGCGCAGCGAGTCGCAGGCCTCGCCGACTGAGCCGTTGCGTCCCTCCGCCGCCATGCAGATCGCGACGGACAAGTCCTTCAAGGACGCCAAAGAGGTCTGGCTGGCCACCTTCGAGAAGGAGTACCTGGCGAGCCTGCTCGACAAGCACTCGGGCAACCTTAGCCAGGCGGCGCGCGAGGCGGACGTCGATCGTAAGCATTTTCGACGACTTGCCCGCAAGTACGCGCTGGTGGCGGGGCCGGTGGGCGACGCCGACGGCGACGACGACTAGGTCATGGACGCGGTGCGCGGCAGCGATCGCTGGATCGATGGTGTCGTCGGCAGCCTGCTTGGCTGCGCGTCGCTCTGGGTGCTGCTCGTCACCGACCAGATGGGGTTTGTGCGCGACGAGGCCTTCTACTTCAATCACGCCGAGATCTATCAGGACTGGCAGGTCGAGGTTGAAGCAGGCGGCGAGCGGCGCGAAAAAGCGCTGCAGCGCGACGAGCTGCAACAGACCTGGCGCAACAACGCCGAACACCCGCCGCTGAACAAGCTGATGTTAGGCTGGAGCTGGCGGCTCTTTGGCCGAAAGCTCCGCGAAGTAAGTGTGTTTCGCCAAGGCACGGCCGAAGAGGGTGCGGTCGGTGTGCTGGTCGCCGACGTGCACGGGCTCGGGCCGGCGCAGGGGTTTGAGGTCGGCGCCGCCGTGCGACTGCTGCGGCCGCAGCGCGTCGGTGAGCCGCCAGACGTCGTGCCACGGGTCTTGGGCGCTGGGCGGGTGCTGCAGCGCGAGAAGCACCGCGCGCTGGTGGCGTTGGAGGAGCCGGCGGCGCTGGCGCAGGCGCTGAGTCCGACCGAGGCGACCGCTGTCGCTGACGTCGCCGCCATCGCCGTCGCCCTTCGGCGTGGCTGCGGCGCGGCCGGGCAGCCCGCCGATGATGGTGTGCTGCGACGGACCGGCTGCGAGCTGGTCGAGGCGCGTCCGACCTACTGGTTGTCCGAATCGCAGGCGATGCGCATGCCTGGGATGTTGTTCGGCGCGCTGCTGGTCAGCGTCTTGTATTGGTTCACGCGCGGCGCGCTGGGCGGGCGACCGCAGCTGACGCGGCCCTTCGCGCTGGTGGCCTCCGTCGGCTATCTCTGTCTGCCGCATGCGTTTTTTCATGCCCACCTCGCGGTCTTCGACACCACCATCTCGGCGCTGCTGATCATCACGACGCTCGCATACCACCAGAGCCTAGACAGCCGCCGATGGGCGGTGCTGGCGGCTTTGCTTTGGGGCTTGTCGTTGCTGGCGAAACACAATGCCTTCTTCCTGCCCGTGGCGTTGATCGGGCACTGGCTCTGGGACGCCATCGCCGAGGGGCGGATCCGTTGGCTGTGGCGGCCGGCGGCGGTTGGTGCAGGCTGGCGGGGGCGGCTCGCCGGCTGGTTGGCGCGGCCCCATTGGGCGGCCGTCCTCGCCGGCGTGGCCTTGGCCGGGCTCGCCGCACTCGGCGCTCCCCTGCTCGGCGCCGGCGCTGCGCTGCTGGTGCTCGCCGGCGGTCCTTGGCGCTTGCAGCTGCCGCCGTTGCCGCTCGCCTGGTTCTTGATGGTGCCGATCGGACTGCTCTTGCTCGTCATCGGCTGGCCGCTGCTCTGGCATGACACGCTCGACAACTTGTTCCGCTGGCTCGAGTTCCATCTGCATCACGAGCACTACATGCAGACCTACTTTGGCAAGGTGCTCGCCTATCCACCATTCCCTGTCGATCTGCCCTTTACGCTGACGGCGCTGACCTGGGCGCCGACGCTGCTCTTTGCCTTCGCCGTCGGCGCCCTGCTCCTGCTTGACGCCGCCCTGCGCCGGCACTACTCGCTCGCCCGCCAGATCGCCTCTCGGCTGTACCGACCGCAGCTGGCGGCGGATGCGCCCGAGGCGCTGGAGGGGCCGCGCTCCGTCACCACGCCGGTCGCCGATCCGCTCGACGGCGCCGACGTTGGTGCCCGCTCCCGCAGCCTCGATCGCCTGATGATCCTCAGCGCGCTGTGGCCGATCGTGCTCATCGCGCTGCCCTCGACACCGGTCTTTGGCGGCACCAAGCACTGGATGGCCGCCTACCCGGCGATGCTCTGGATCGGCGCTCGCGGCGCCCAGTGGCTCTGGGTCGCTGCTTGCCAGCCTTGGCTGCAGCGAGACGAGCCGGGACCGCGGCGGGCGGCGGCGCTGCTGAACTGGGCACTGGCCGCGCTGCTGCTGGTGCCAGCGGTGGCGACCACGGCCGAGTACCATCCGGTCGGCACCATGGCCTACAACGTCCTCATCGGCGGCGCTCCCGGCGCGGCGCACGTCGATTTACAGCGGCAATTCTGGGGACACCAGACGCGCGCTGGCCTCGAGACGGTCAACGCCCTGGCGCCGCCCGGCGCCCGCGTCTGGTTCCACAAGTGCGCGTGGGGCGCCTTTCAGATGTATGTGCGCGAGGGCTGGTTCCGCCGCGACCTCGTCTACAGCGGGACGCCCAACGACAGCACCTTCGGCTTTTACCATCACCAGTACGATCACGATGACTACGAGCTCGAGCTCTTCGACGCCTGGGGGCAGGTGGCTCCGGCGAAACAGTTCTCGATCCAGGGCGTTCCATACCTTTCGGTCTACCAGCGGCGTTCGGCGGCGGCGACTGGCTCGGCCGCGCCCGCGGCGGACGAGTCCGCACGTCGGCGCCGCGCCCCATCGTCGATTCGTGCCGAGAATTCCGGTCGCATGCCGTGAAGAGAGTGGCGCGCCACGGCGCCGACGCGCCGAGCCTCTTGATGGTGCAGACGCAGACGACACTTGCTGCGCCCTGGCAAGATCTGTATCCTCCTGCGGCCAGCGCGCCCAGACGTTGGTAAAAGGGCTTAAATTTACGCTAATTGCGACGCGCGGCCATCTTAGTCGCCGCCAATCTCATTGAGGTCTTCATGCAGCGCGCCTTTCATTGTCATTGGAACCTGATCTGGGGAGCGTTGATCGCCCTCGCCGCCGCGTGCGGCACCGAACCCGGCCAGGGCGGAACCGGCGTAGGCGTCGCTGGCACCGACACCGGCACCACCCTCGGTGAAGTCAGCGGCGACACAACGACCGGCGGCGACACAACGACCGGCGGCGACACGGCGACCGGCGGCGAGACCACAGGCACGGACGGCGACGCGACGACCGGCGACGACGGCAGCGAAACCACAGGCACGGACGGCGACGCGACGACCGGCGACGACGGCAGCGACACCACGGCACAGGACGGTGGCGGCGACGCTGGCTGCACGAGCGACAGCGACTGCTCAGGCCTGGAGCACGGCGTCTGTCAGGTGGCCAAGTGCAAGGTCGACACGGGCATCTGCTTCGTCGCCGAAGAGCCCGACGGCACCGTCTGCGACGACGGTGATCCGTGCACGGACGTCGGTGGCGTCTGCAAGGGCGCCAAGTGCACCGCCTCGCCGTTGACCTGCGACGACGGCAACCCATGTACCAGCGACACCTGCGACGCCGCCAACGGCTGCAAGAACACGGTCGGTGGCAGCAACACATCCTGCGACGACGGCAACGCCTGCACCAAGGCTGACGTCTGCGACGCCAATGGCGCGTGCGCCGGCGCGCAGGTGAGCTGCGAAGACGGCAACCCCTGCACCGCCGACAGCTGCGGCCCCAAGGTCGGTTGCGTCAACGCCGCGGCCGACGGCGCCTGCGACGACGGCGACGCCTGCACCGAGAAGGACGCCTGCGCCGCCAGCAAGTGCACGGGCAGCGCCAAAGTCTGCGACGACGGCAACCCTTGCACGAGCGTGGTCTGCGACACGAAGGACGGCTGCAAGTCGAGCCCGAAGAGTGGAGCCTGCGACGACGGCGACGCCTGCACCAAGGGGGACGTCTGCGACGACAAGGGTGGTTGCCTCAAGGGCGCCGTCATCGACTGCGACGACAAGAACCCCTGCACGGACGACAGCTGCGACGTGGCCAAGGGCTGCGTCAACGCGGCCAAGGTCGATGGCGAGGCGTGCGACGACGGCACCGCCTGCACCAAGAGCGACGCCTGCGCCGCCGGCAAGTGCGAGGCAAAGGCGGTCGACTGCGACGACAAGAACCCCTGCACCAAGGATACCTGCGACGCCGCCGCGGGTTGCGCCAACACCATCGACGACAGTGCTGGCTGTGATGACGAGGACCCATGCACCGGCAGCGACGCCTGCGCAGGCGGCAAGTGCAGCGGCAAGCCCATCGTCAACTGCGAAGACAACAACCCCTGCACCGAGGACGGCTGCGATCCTGCCACCAAGGCCTGCAAGAAAACCTTCAACACCATCGCCTGCGACGACAACTCGCTGTGCACCGCCGGCGACGCCTGCAAGGCCGGAAAGTGCGAGGGCGGCGTCGCCATCAGCTGCGACGACAAGAACCCATGCACGACCGACAGTTGCGCCACCACGACCGGCAGCTGCGCCAATGTGGCCAACAGCGAGGCGTGCGACGACGGCGACGCCTGCACCCAGAAGGACGCCTGCGCTGCAAGCAAGTGCAAGGGCACCCCGTTGAACTGCAATGACAACAATCCATGCACCGACGACTCGTGCGACGTCAAGACCGGCGACTGCAGCAAGGTCAGCGTGTCAGACGGCCAGGTGTGCGAGGACGGCTCGCTCTGCACCGCCAAAGACGCCTGCAAGGGCGGCGTCTGCAAGGGCGTCGTCCTCGGCACGGAGGGCATCCCCGGCTGCGACGACGGCAACCCCTGCACGACCGACAGCTGCGACCCCGCCAAGGGCTGCGGCGAGGTGGCGAATAAGGCGTCGTGCGAGGACGGTGACGCCTGCACCGTCGGCGACGTCTGCGCCAACAGCCAGTGCACCGCCGGTAAGGCCAAGAAGGACTGCGACGACGGCAATGCCTGCACCGACGACGTCTGCGACAAGGTCAAAGGCTGCGTCTCGCTCAACGTGCCCAAGGCGTGCGACGACGGCGACAAGTGCACCAAGGACGACATCTGCACCGACGGCAAGTGCATCGGCGGCGGCTCGGTCAGCTGCGCCGACAGCAACGTCTGTACGACCGACAAGTGCGACCCAAAGACAGGTTGTGTCAGCACCCCGAGCAGCCTCAAGTGCAGCGACGGCAGCATCTGCACAGTCGATGACCAATGCAAGGCCGGCAAGTGCAACCCCGGGGTCGCCGTAAAGTGCGACGATGGCAACCCGTGCTCCATCGATAGCTGCGACCCCAAGACCGGCTGCAAGGTCAGCAACAGCCCGATCATGCAGGCCTGCGACGACACCAACAGCTGTACGAGCGGCGACGCTTGCGACGGCAAGGGCAAGTGCGTCGGCGTAGGCAAGGACTGCAACGACGGCCAGGTATGCACGGTCGACAGCTGCGCTAACAACGTCTGCGCCAACAAGCCGGCGGCCGCCGGCGCGGCCTGCGGCGACGGCAACACCTGCACACAGAAGGACGGCTGCGACGGCGCCGGCAAATGCGTCGGCAGCGACCCCACCAAGTGCGATGACACCAACCCGTGCACCGACGACGTCTGCGTCAACGGCCAGGGCTGCAAGGCCACGGCCAACACCGCCAAGTGCGAAGACGGCATTTACTGCACCGAGAACGACGTCTGCGCCAGCTCGAAGTGCACCAGCGGCAAGCCGAAGGTGTGTGACGACGGCAACAGCTGCACCGCGGACCTTTGCGATGAGACGGGCTCCAAGTGCGCGACGTTCCCGAAGCTGCTAAACACCGTCTGCAATGACGGCAACCTCTGCACCGTCGGCGACAAGTGCAATGACAAGGCCAGCTGCGCAGCGAAAGCCACCGTATGCGACGACGGCAATCCTTGCACGAGCGACTCCTGCGACACCAAGACCGGCAAGTGCGCCTTCACCGTCAGCACCACATGTGCCCTGCGGATAGTCCCCGACATCGAGCCCATCACCTACCTGGACGGAGACTGGCACCTGACCAACAGCGACGCCAAAGTGAAGTGGCAGGCTGATGCCACGCCAGAGCCCGGAGGCGTCAACGGCGGCTACTCGCTGAACTTCAACAATGGCGTGAACTACGACGCCGGCAAGGCGGTCAGCGGCACCGCGCTGACCAAGTACTTCTACGACGCCAGCAAGGTGACAGGCTCCATGACCTTGGCGTTCTACTCGTACCACGGCGTCGAGAAAAGCGACTTCGACAAGCGCTACGTCGAGATCTCGACCGACGGATTCGTAACCGTGGCGCAGACGGTCCAACTCGACAACTACCTCCACCACTCTGTCTGGTGGCTCGAGACCATCGACCTCAGCAACTTCAAAGGCAAGAAGTTCCAGGTGCGCTTCCGCTTCGACTCCGTTGACGACGCAATGAACGGAGGCAAGGGTTGGTTCATCGACGTTGTCTCTGTCTATGCCGGTGGGGTCGTCAAGGTCGGCGACAGCAGCGCCTGGACCGAGCCGTTTGCGGCGAGCAACAGCGCGGGTTGGACGTTCATCTTGGTGAAACACAGCAACTCGGCGTGGGGCATCGACAGCACCCCTGCGGCCCCCGGCGGCTATGACGGCACGAGCCTCAACTTCAACAACGGCGTGGACTTCGCGCCCACCGCGCCCAGCAAGGCCAGCGCCGTGGGCTGGGCGCTTTCACCGGTCATCGACCTCACAGCGGTGAAGAACGTCAACGTGACGCTGCTCTTTAAGTCCTGGTACCAGGGTGAGGCCCTGAACAGCGTCGACAAGCGCACGGTCGAGGTCTCGGCGTTGGGCTTCGGCGGTACGTCCGACGATACCGTGGTGCAGATCGACAACGCCCTCAACCGTCAGAACGGTTGGAACTGGGAGTGGGTCGACCTGACGAAGTTCAAGGGCAAGAAGGTGCGCCTGCGCTTTGGTTTCGACTCGGTCAACGATATCAACAACGCTGGAAAAGGCTGGTTTATCGATGACTTGCGTCTCGACACGGCGCCGCAGCCCATCCTCGGCGACATGATCACGACCGGCGGCGCCGGCAACTGGACGCTGAACAACAGCCAGCTTCTGGCAGGCTGGGCCGTCGACGCTACAGGCATCGCGCCGTTGTCGCCGGACGCCAGCTTGAACTTCAACTGGCTCGGCAGCGACGGCAAGTACAACTTCGCTTGCCCAGCCGGCAAATCGTTGGTGGTTGGCAAGGCATCGAGCAAGAATGTGATGCTTCCCAAAGACCTCAACGCCGGCGCTGTCCTCAAGCTGACTTTCGACGCGCTCCTCGATGTCGAGGCCATCGCCGAGTACGACATTCTCAGCGTCGAGGTGCGGGCGGCCTCCCCTCTGACGCAGCAGAAATACACGGTGCCGAAGAGCGGCCTCGGCAAGTGGGCGCCGGTCGAGATAGACATCACCGGCTTCAAGAGCCTTGTCTTCAATGTGATCTTTACGTTCGACTCCAAGGACTGCCAAGACAACGAGGGCAAGGGCGTCGCGATCGACAACGTGATGATCCGCGCCAGCAAGTAGCGCGCGCTCCGCTGGTTCGCCGGGACGCCCGGGCTGCATCGCTGACGCAGCCCGGGCATCCTGCTATCGTGGCTAGGTGGTCGTCAGCCGCCGAGCTTGCTGGGTCATCGTGTCGTCGTTGGCCTCGGTCATCGGCTGCAGTGACGTCGACGAGCTCGTTCGGCCGCTGGGCTTTGAACCCGGCCACGCCGGCGCTGTCACCGACATCGGCGTTGAAGACGTCGACGGCGCAGCACGCCCAGGCCGCGACGGTGACGGTGCGGCCGAGGTCAGCGGCGAGCCTCACCCCGACGCTGCCGTCGGCGCTGGCGCAGGCGATTCAGCGCTCGCCGATGACGTCGGCGATGGCGCCGGCGAAGTCTCGGCGGACGCCTCCCTCGCCGACGCCGCGCCTGACCATGCTGACGGCGCCGGTAGCGGCGGCGATGGCGGCTCGTCCGACGACGGCGGCGACGGCACGGGGGCCGTGGGCGCTGATTCGTTGGGTCCTGCCGACGCCGCGCTCGACGATGGCGAAGGTGTAGACGGCCAGGAGGCAACGGCCGACGACCTTGGCGCTGACGCCGGCGACGGCGGCGACGAGGCAGAGGACGCCGGGCCCGCCGACGCGCCCTTCGCCGACGCGTCGCAAGACGCCGCACCATCGGACGCGCCGCCATCGGACGCGCCGCCATCGGACGCGCCGCCACCGGACGCGCCGCCATCGGACGCGAGCGCCGCCGACGTCCCGAGCGCCGACATCGTCGCCGACATCGCCGCCGACCCCAAAGTCTGCCCCTACGGGCTCGTGCCCAAGCAGCTGGGTTGCCGGCAGCTCGGGCCCTGTGCCGGCAAAGTGGCGGTAGCGTGCAACGGGCAGCAGGCGATCTGCGACTACGGCGCCGTGGCTGGGTTTGAGCCCTATGAGCTCTCCTGCGATGGCATCGACAACGACTGCAACGGCAAGACCGACGACGAGCTCAGCAAGCCGGCCGCCCAGAGCTGGGGAGTGAAGGGGGTCTGCGTTCTCGCGGTCAAGGTCTGTCACGGCGCGGCGGGCTGGCAGGAGCCTGTGGCCGCAGAGGTCAAGGGCTTTGAGGCGGCAGAGGTCAGCTGCGATGGGCTCGACAACGACTGTGACGGTCAGACCGACAGCAGCCTCGCCGGGACGGTCGTCGGCGCTGGCGCGGTCGGTGTCTGTGCCAGCGCCAAGCAGACCTGCGTCAAGGGTAGCTGGCAGCTACAGAAGCCTAGCGAGATCAAAGGATTTGAGGCGGTCGAGATCAGCTGCGACGGCAAAGACAACGACTGCGATGGCGCCACCGACGAAGGAGCTGTGCCCTCGGGACCGATGCCCTTTGTCCCGCTCAACGCTGGGGTCTGCGCCAACGCACCGCCGCTCTGTGTCGGCGGGGCCTGGGCGCCACCCGACTACGCCGCGTTCACCGCTTCGCTGCCGGGCACAGTCACGTCCACCTACGAGCTCGTCGAGTCGCGCTGCGACGGTCTCGACAATGACTGCGACGGCCTCACCGATGAGCAGCTCAAGGGTCCGCCCGCAGCCAAGCAGGCGGGGCTCTGCGCCGGGCTCACGACCCTCTGTTACGGCGCAATTGGCTTTGGTGAGCCCAACTATCTCGCCGTGCCCGGCTTCCACGCGTCACCCGAGGTCCTCTGCGACGGCGTCGACAACGACTGCGATGGCGCGACGGACGAGGACGCGGCATGCCCTGTCTGGCAGCGCGGCGGCGGTGGCAGCGGACGCCTGTCGGTCAGCCTCGAAGGCGACCGCCTGGTGGTGGCGCACCGCACCGGCTGGGCGCTCGTCGACGCCGCCAGCGGCGGCGCGTGGCTGCACCGCTTCGACCACGCTGGAGAAGTCGACGACGTCGTAATCGCCCCGAACGGCGGCGCGGTCGCCAGCGTCGGACTCGACGATGTGCTGCGCGTGGTCCAGATCGTGAAGGGCGCCGCGGGTGGGCTGGTGGCCAAGCCATGGCTCGCCATCGACGCGCCTGGGCAGCGCTGGCGCCGCGTCATGTTCGACAGCGGCGGGGTGCGCCTGGCGATCGGCGACGCGAGCGGCACGGTGCGCCTGTATTCTTTACCGCTGCAGCAGCAGCTGGCGCTGTTTTTCGGCCACCAGGCGCCCATCAGCGCGCTGGCGTTTGGGCGGGTTGCCGGCGAGCTCGACAAGGCGATCTACAGCGGCGACGACAAGGGACGGCTCCGCCGGTGGGCTTTGCCGGGCGGCGAGGGCGTCCAGTTCACAGACGCCGGCGCCGGGGTCGTCGACCTCGCAACGTCGGCCACGCAGACCGCTCTGCTGGTGGCGCGTGTGGAAGGCACGGTGCAGATCCACGCCCTCCCCGCCGGCCAAGTGCTCGCGAGCGCCTCGGTGGGCAGCGCGGCGGCCTGCCTGTGGCTCGGCGACAGCGGCGCACTCATCGCTCGCGCTGACGGCTCGCTGGTGCGGCTTGCTTCGCTCGATCCCGCCAAGAATGCCCTGCAGGTCGTGGCGCAAGTGCCCAAGCCCGCGGCCTGGCTACCCGGCGAGGACGCTGCAGGCCTCGGGCTCGGTGGAGTAGGCAGCAACGGCGGGGTGTGGCAAGGCAGCCGTCAGGGGCCGGCGCTGCGGCGCGCCTTGCCTGCGCCCGGGTTGGCGGTGGCGGCGATCCTCGGGTACGCCGTGGACGCCAGCCGAGGCGCCGTCGCCGCGCTCAGCGCATCCCCTCCGCTTGGGCTCCTCGTCTCGGCGCAGGGCGATGGCCGTGCCTGGCTGCGCGACGCCAAAGACGGCGCGCCTGCGCTGGCGCTCGAAGGCCACGGTCAGCCGCTGGTGGCCAGCGCCTTGCGCCAAACCAGCGCCAAGCCGCCCAGCGCGGGCGTGCTGGCCCCGAGCCTAGCGACCGGTGGCAAGGACGGTTCTACTCGCCTGTGGTTGCTGCAGGCAAAGGCCGGGACAGCGCCGGGACTCAAGGGCTGGTCGGCAGAGAACGTCAAGACCTTCGGCGCCGGTGTGGGCTGGCCCTTGGCCCTCGCGTTCGCCGTTGACGGCGCTTCGCTCTGGGTCGGCGCCAGCGGTGGCCTGCGCGCGGTCGTTGGCACCGGCACTGCGCAGGAGCTCGGCGCCGCCACAATGGTCTTTGGGCTTGGCCTCGCAGAGTCCGCGGCGGCGCTCGACGTCACCGTCGATGGCCGGGTCGCGGTCGGGCTGCTCGGCGGCGCCGTGGCAGTGCGGCTCATCGCCTCGGGCAGCGGCGCGGTGTTGGCGGAAGCCAAGGGACTCGAAGCGAGCGTCCGTGCCCTGCGTTTCGCGCCCGACGGCACCTGGCTGGCGGTCAGCGGTGGCAGCGCTCGGCTGCAGGTGCTCGACGGCAAGAGCCTCCAAGTGCTCCAGCTGATTCCTGGTCACATCGCCGAGGTTACGGCCCTCGAGGTCTCGGCAGATGGTCAGCGGCTGCTCTCGGGCGACGCCAGCGGCAAGGTCCGTCTCTGGCAGCGCGCCGTCGCCGGCAAGCACAGCCTCCTCGCCGTCCTGACGCGGCACTGCCCGGCGCCCTGCAGCGGCGTCGGCGTTGGGGCATTGCGCTTCCTCGACGCCGCCGGCACGACCTTTGTCAGCGGCGCCGCAGACGGCGCCCTCGTCGGCTGGCGGCATCCGTAGTCAGCGTGGTACAAAGAGGGCACTGGCGGCGGGTCTGCGCGAGGTCGTGGCCGCAGCGCTGAACCGACGTGCGGAGGCCAAGTGCCATGAGTGTTGCGGCGTTGACAGTCCCGCTTGAGGCCCTAATCGAGGCCCATCGGCCCCTCATGGGCCGTCCGCTCCCCATCAAGCTGCGCATCGCGCGCGGCATGCTGCCCGCGTCGGCCGAAGACATCGTCCCAACGATCGCATATTTGGTGCACAGCGCTGAGCCAGAGCTGCGCGAGGCGGCCATCGAGACGCTGTCTTCGTTGCCTGCCGAGTCCATGAGCGAGGTGTTGCGCGCCAAGCTGCACCCCGCCGTCATCGACACCGTCGCCCGCGTCCTGGGCAGTGAGCACACCGCGCTGCCAGAGGTTGTCGTCAACCGCGCCACCGCGGACGGGACCTTCATCTACCTCGCGGTGCACTCCGGCGCCGCCGTCTGCAGCGAAATCGCCCGCAACACGGTCCGTTGCCTCGCCGAGCCCACGATCATCGAGGCGCTGTTCTTCAACCCGCGCACGCCGCCAGGCCAGATCCAGAACTTGCTGGAATTCGCCGTCCGCGAAGGTGCGCCGCTCGACCACATCCCAGGCTATATCGAGATGCGCGCCGCCATCTTGGGCGAGCGTGGGGCTGAGGACGAAGGCAAGGCAGGGCTCTCCGAGCTGGAGTTCTTGACGGCGCTGCAGCTCGCCGGCGTCAAGCAGTCGCTGACCGAAGAAGAGATGGCTATGGTCGAGCAGGGCAAGGAGCCGCCGGACGACCACTCTACGACGAGCCTGCAGGCGCTCATCATGAAGATGTCGGTGTCGCAGAAGATCCGCCTTGCCCTGGTCGGCGACGCAAACGCGCGCAAGCTCCTCGTCCGCGATCCCAAAAAGATGGTCTCGCTCGCGGTCCTGAAGTCGCCGCGACTCACGGATGGCGAGGTGCGGATGTTCTGCAGCAACAAGGCGCTGGCAGAGGAGATCTTCGTCCAGATCGGGCGCAACAAGAGCTGGACGCGCGACTATAGCATCCGTCGGGCCTTGATCCTAAACCCAAAGTGCCCGATGCCGCTCGCCTTGGGATTCCTCCGCACTCTGTCGATGAAAGACATGAAAGACGTCAGCAAGAGCCGTGAGGTCTCGGGCGTCATCGCCCGCGCCGCCAAGCGGGTCATCGACCAGGTCGAAGAGGCCAAACGCCGCGGGTAGGCAGACCACCGCCCCACCGAGGAGCCCGCTCCATGGTCAACCGACAACTCGCCCAACGCCTTCTCGACGCCGCTGGCTGGCGGGCGCGCCTCGACGCGCCGATCCCGGATCGCTGCGTCGTGCTGGGCGAGCCCCACACCAGCAACTGGGACGGCTGGTACGCGGTCCTCGGCATGGGCGCGCTCGGCGTCGACCTGCGCTGGATGATCAAGGCCGAAGCCAACAAGTGGCCGGTCGGACCGCTCTTGCATCGGCTCGGCGCGGTGTTCATCGAACGAGGCAAGGGCGGCGCGGTGCAGACGGCGATCTATCAGTTCGCCGCCGACCCCGGTCCGTTGCGTCTGGCGCTGGCGCCTTCGGGCACTCGCAAGCGCACAGATCATTGGCGGACGGGCTTCTTGCGCATCGCCCGCGCCGCCCAGGTCCCGCTCGTGCTCGCCTATGTCGACTATGGCCGCCGCGAGATTGGGTTTGGCCCCACGCTCGACGCTACGCTCCCAGACGCCGAGCTTCGCCAACAAATGGCCCGTTTCTACGCCGGCAAGGTGGCTTGCAAGCCAGACCAAGCGAGCACAGTCGACTGGTCCGGGGCGACTTCCACCGACTGACGCCGCACGTGTCGCAGGCCTCGGGCACCGCTCTACTCGGCTACCGGGGCGTCGAATGAGCCGTCCTGCACAGCAAGCTCGACGATCTCGGCCTCCGTCAGCTCGCCGCGGCAGCCGTCGGCCTCAAACGCCGTACCCTGGATGCAGGTCCGTGGGTTCCACGACAGCACCGCGAAGCCAGAGCCGCCCTGCGCTAGGTAGTCGTTGACGACGACCCGGTACTGGCCGTCGGGCTGCAGCGGGCGGTCGCCGACCATGGCCTCGATGACCCGCTGTCCGCGGCGCACGATGGCGTGCGGGCGCCCCTGCTCAAGGCGATACTCGACGTGTGGGTTGCTGGCCTGGCAACGAAAGCGCACACCGTAGGCCTCCAACCGCTCGCCAGCGGCGCCCCGGCGGCCGTCGGAGCACGCGTGTTCGAGCACGTCGCGCAGCGCCTCGCCGCTGAGGGCGACGATGACCAGGCGGTTCCCGAAGGGGTGGATGGCCTTGATCTCGAAGTTGGTGACCGGTCCGGGCGGGTAGGTGGTGCCGGTCCGTAAGCCACCGGCGTTGATCATGGCGCCGTCGATGGGTTTGCCCTCGGCGTTGCGTGCGCCGGCGTAGCGCCAGAGGGCCCTGGCGACGCGGCGGCCGTACACGCGGCGGCCGGGACCCCGCAGCTCCCAGGGCACCGATCGTGTGCCGACGACGACCTCTTTGGCGAAGTCGGCCCGCAGCGCCTCGACCCTAGCCGCGATGGTGGCGTCCTGGGGCAGGGAGTCGTCGATCGGCTGGACGCGCCACGACGAGCGCTCGCTGTCGACGCCGCCGGCCACCCCAAGCACCAACTCCAGCTGGCCGAGGTGCGAGAAGCGCTCGCCCGACTGCACGATGGTGGTGCGCCCGACGCGACGCCACGTCTTCATCAGGGTGTGGGAGTGGCCGCCGAGGATGACATCGATGTCTGGCACACTGCGCGCCAACTCCACGTCGTGCTCGAGCCCAAGGTGGGTGATGGCGACGATCGCTTCGGCGCCGAGGCCACGCAGGCGGGCGATGGCGCGCCGCGCCGCAGGCGCTACGGGGTCGTCGGGGTCGCTGAAGCGGGTGTCGCCGAACTGGCTGATGGTGCGGGTCTGCGGCGTCAGCAGGCCGAGGAATCCCACCCTGATGCCGCCGCATTCTCGGACCACATGCTCGTCCCACAGCTTGCCGTCGCGGTTGTCCAAGGTCGGGCTGTCGCGCGCGAGGTTGCTGACCACGAGGCGGTAGCGCCGCAGGCCGAGCAGCGCCTGCTTGAGGACCTCGGGTCCAGCATCGAACTCGTGGTTGCCGAGCGTGCCGAGGTCGTAGCCGGCGGCGTCGTAGACCAGCCACGCCTCCTTGGCGGCGCGGGCGCGGTCCTTGTCGACGCGATCCATGTAGCGGCCTTGCAGCACGTCACCGGCGCTGATCAGCAGCACGCCGCCTGGTCGGTCGGCGAGCAGCGCCCTCTTGCGGGCCGCGATGCGCGAGATGGTGCCGAGGTACTGCGGCGGGTCGATTCCGAGGCGCGCGCCGTCAAAGTGCGCCTCGCTGTCGTTGGTCATCAGCAGCGTACAGCGGCGCTCGTCGCCTCCGCCTCGCACCACCCGCAAGGCGCCTGCACAGCCGGCCTGCACCAGCGCGACACACCCCAGGCATAGCGCCCACGCCACCCGCCAGCGCGCCGGGCGCAGATCACGGCGCGTCGTCGGGCGCGGCCTCATCCCGCGGGCCGAGCCTTGCCAACGCGGGCGGCGGGGCCGAGCCCAGCGCGGGTGCGCCGTTGCAGCAGCTCGGCGACGTCCACCTCGGGGAGGGTGCGCAGCTTGCCGAGCGGCAGGGCGCGGAGGGCGATCTCGGCCAGATGCTCGACCAGCTCGAGGCGGAGCAGGGCCGTCTCGACGTCGTCGCCGCAGGTCAGCACGCCGTGGTGTTCCAGCGTCACGACGTCGAACGCGGCGGCAGCCTCGCGCAGCGCCGCTTCTTGGCTCGCGGCGCCCGGCAACGCGTAGCGCAGCATCGGGATGCGATCGCCGAGCGACACGATCGCTTCGGCCAAAATCTTCGGCTCGACCTCGATGCCGGCCACGGCCAGCGCCGTCGCCGCCGGCGGGTGGGCGTGAATCACCGCCTGGACGTCGGGCCGTATCGCAAAAATCGCCTTGTGCAGCGCCCACTCCGAGAAGGGCTTGCGCGCGCCTTGCACCACCTTGCCGCCGCCGTCGACGACGATGAGATCGTGCTCGCCGATGAGGCGCTTGGACATCGCCGTCGGCGTCATCAGGAAGCGGCCTGCCGCTAGGCGCAGCGAGGCGTTGCCGTCGTGGTTCGCCACCCAACCGCGGCGGTGCAGCTCGTGGCTGGCGTCACAGAGGTCGCGGCGGAGCTGCGCCAGCGATGTGTCTACTGCCCCGACGCCATGGCGGCGATGCAGCGCCTCGGTGCGCGGCGGGCGCTCACTCATGCCGCCGCCGCCTTGCTGCGGCTCTTGTTGGCGCGACCGCCACCACGGCCCTCCGCCGGTGCAGCGGCCGCCGCTGACAGGGCGTCTGGGGCGGTGCGCTCAACCATGTCGACGACGCCGACGATGAGCGCCTGAATCGGGCTCTTGTCGTCGCCGAGGACCTGACGGATGCCGTTGCCCTCACGCATCACCACGACGAGGTCGCCTGGGCCGGCCTGGGCGTGATCGACCGCCAACAACTCAGGGCCTACTGCCTGTTGGCCATCGAGCTCGACCGGCTGCACCACAAAAACCGTCAGCCCGGCCAACCGTGGGTGCTTGACGGTCGAGACCACCGGGCCGTGAACCCGTGCCAGGATCATGCCGCCCCCTTGGCGCCGTACGCCGGCCCATCCCAGCGGCCATCGACCGCCGGTGCTTCACCGTCGACCGAGTCGACGATGGCGACGATCGCGGCGTCCACCGGCACGAAAGGCTCGGGCATGGCCAGCGCAGCCTCACGCGACTGCGTCAGGTGCACGAGGTCGCCGACCCCGGCCTGCGTGGTGTCGGCGGCGCAGAACGGCGACCCGACGTCCTTGCCGCTGGCGTCGACCTGGACCACCCAGAGCAGGCGAATGCCTTCCAACCCTTCGGCCTTGCGCGTCGCGACCACGCTACCGATGACCCGCGCGAGCTGCATCACGCGCCCCCTTTCTTGTCCGAGGCGTCGGCCTTCTGACCGCGCCGGAGCTTCAGCACGATGCGCGCCGCGGCCTCAAGCGCTGCTTTGTCGCCGCGGCCTCGGCCCATGAGCAGGCCGCGCTGCAGCGCATCGATCGCCTTGGCGCGATCGCCGATCTGCACCAGCGCCGCGCCGTGATTGATGTGGGTGGTCCAATCCGCGCGTGGGTTCTGCGCCGCGATGGCGAACACCTCGGCGGCGCGGTCGGGGCGGCCGACGCCGAGCCACGCGATGCCGAGCGACTCTTGCAGGCCGACGTCGTCGGGGCTGAACTTGAGCCCTTCGTTGAGCACATCGAGCGCGGCCTTGTTGGCGCCCACGTCGCTGTAGAGGTCCGACAGCAGCAGGTAGGCCGGAGCGTGTCCGGGATCGCCAGCGATGGCGGCGCGCAAGGCCTTGTCCTGGCTGTCGCGGTCGCCGGCGCGGGCTGCGATGCGGGCGACAAGGGTGTGGCCGTCCGGGTGGCTAGCGTCCAGCGCCAGCAGCGACTTCAGGGCCTGCATGGCGCCCGTGTCGTCGCGACGGGCGTAGCGAGCGCGGGCCAAGTCGAGGTGAGCCGCCGGCCGCAAGGGGTCGCGCTGCAGCGACAGTGTCAGCAGCCGCTCGGCGCCCTCGGCGTCGCCGTCATGCAGCGCCAGCGAGCCGAGGTAGTAGGCTGCGTCCGGGTCGCCGGGATCCAGCGCCTGCACCCGCAGCAGCTTGCCGCGCGCCTGGGTCGAGTTGCCGCTCTCGAGCGCCACGACGGCGTCGTTGATCAGCTCAACGATCTCGCGCTCTTGACGATTGCAGCCGGCGAGCGCCAGGCCGATTCCAAGCAGCGCGAGCGCGGCCAACCACCGACGCCTCAGCGTGGCCGCGCGCAGGCCCTCGCTCTCGGTCGTGCTCGCCGCCATGGCACTCCGCATCTCGCGCTGAGATTCAAGCTACTTGGAAGAGAAGCGGAACGGGTAGACCACCGTGGTGCTCGCGCCCGTGCTGGCCTGGGGGAAGCGCCACGCCTTCACGTTGGTCAAGACGCACTCTTCGACCGACGAGTTGCCGATACTCGAGTTCTCGACCTTCGCGGCGCCGATGGAGCCGGTCGGCTGGATCAGGAACTTCACGGTGATGCTGCCCTCAAGCTCCGGGTTCGCCTGCAAGCCCTTCTGATAGCAGGCCTTGATCGCGCCCATCTTGCGGCGGATGTAGTCCTGGATCACCTTCGCCGGCAGCTCGCCCGAGACGTTGCTGACCTTGCCCTGCAGCTTGATGACGTCCTGCTTGCGCTCTTTGACGTCCATCTTGACGTCCTTGCCGGCCGCGGTGTCCTTCTCCAGGTCGGCGTGGGCCACCTTCTTCTGCGTCGACTCCGAGCTGCCGACCTGGGTCTTGGGTCCACCGCCGCCCATCAACTTGCTACCCTGGCCGTCGGGGTCGGCGAGCACAGTCGGGCCCGCTTGCCCTTGCGGGTTGGCGGTGTCGCCCTCGTCACCCTCAGACTCGGCGAAGAGCTTGGTGCCGGGCAGCTCGGCGGAATTCATCGCCTCGTCGATGGCGTCGGTGGCCTTGGCCTTTTCGTCGACCAGGCGCGTCACCTCGGCCTTGCGGTCTTCTTCGCTGAGCTTGTCGAGCTTCTCGTCGATCGCCTTGGCCAATTCTTCGGCCTTCTTGTCTTCCTTGTCTTCCTTCTCTGCCGGCGACTCTGGCTGCGGCTCAAGCTTGGGCGGCTCTTGCTGCTTCTGCTCAGGCTCCTTCTCTTCCTCCGGCGGCTTCTGCTCCTCGACGATCTCGATCTCGATCGTGCGGCGCGCGTCCTCCATGCGCTTGAGGATCTCGGCCTTGCTGCGGAAGCCGACCGTCGAAAAGGCCGCGACCAACGGCCCGCCGACCAGCGACAACGCGGCGATGAAGCAGAGCAAGAAGGGGAGCATCTCGCGATTCCACAGCGAGAAGCGCGCCGGCGGCGGCACCGGCACCCGGCTGACGATGAACGTGAAGTCGCCGTAGACCTGCACCGCGCGGGTGCCCGCCGTCAGCGCCACCACGGGCCCCTGCACACCGCTCACCTTGCCGGCGCGGACGTCGTCGAGGTCGTGCACCTCGCCGCCCAAGATCAGGTGGCCGTGGGCCTTGTCGTGGTCGATGCGGAGACCGAACTCAGCGGTCGGGTGGGGCTCGACGAGGATCGCCAGCGGTTTGCCGACGACGTCCTCGGGCATCGTGAAGGTGCCATCAGGGCCGATCGTCACCAACTCGGGCCGCGAGAAGAAGCGCGCCGTCAGCATGTCGCCACGCCACAGCACTGCGATGTCGACGCCCAGCTTACCGCTCGACGGCTCCGGCGCGTCGCTCTGGGAGGACTGCTTGAGCGCGGCCTCGAGCTCTTGTTTGCTGTCGCGGGCTTGCCTCACTTTGGCCCTCCCTCGCTGCGGCGGGACGCTACCCGTCGCTCGCGTTTCCTCGAAACTTGGGGCGGGCCCTGGCTACAGGTCGCGCGCCGAACGAACGATCTCGGCGTAGAAGTCCGTGCGAACGCGGATCAAGCTCTGGCGCTTTTTCTTGTTCAGCGACTGGATGTTCTCGCCGCCTGGCTTCTGGTACTGCCCTTCGATGTGGTCCTCTTCGAAGGACAACACGCGCGGACCTTTCTTGCCCCTGCCGGCCTTCTCCTGCGCCGTGGCGAGCGCCGGCAGGGCGAGCGTCGCGAGGGCCGCGAGGGCGACAAGGCGCGTGTGCGCCCGCGGTGGCTGCATGGGGGGCGCGTGAGGTGTCGACGATGCTCGCATGATCCCTCCGGCACGCCAACGTATGGGGCCGCTGGTGAGTGCGCGAGTATAGGCGGGCTTGTGCGGCCCGCGCAACCCGCGGCGAGGGCGATCGCCGCGGCGCACATTGGGCTAGACGCCCACAGACGGACTTCGATCTATTCCGCGTGGTCGACCACGGACGGATTTGTCGCTCGCCCGACCGCGCTCGCTGTCGTGGACGCCCGCCCGAGCGCCCAGAGGGCATCGGCCCAGGCCGCGGCCAGCGACTCGTCGTCGCCGGCGGCGCCACAGGCCAACGAGCGCAGATCGAGTAACACGGCGTCGGCCCGAACCCGGCCGAGCCAAGGCGTCGGCAGCGCGCGCAACGCGCTCCCCAGCGCGCTCGCGCTGCCGTTGCGGGGGAGGAGCCGCAGCGCCAGCGACGGCAGGGTGGCTCCGGCCTGGCTTCCACCGCCGATCGCCGCCTCGCTGACGACGAGGTCTGCTGAGAGATCGAGCCCTGGCGAGGAATCGACGACCTCCCCGGTGGTCGCGACCAGGCGCGCGCCGAGCGCCGAGAGCGACTCAACGCTGCGGGTGATCGCTCGCCACAGAGGCAGGTCCTGCGTGGTCTGGTCGAGCAAGTGCGCCCGCAGCGTCGGCTCAAGCGCCGCGAGCGTCAGACGGCAAGGGCGCAGCGCGCGCGACATCGGGCTGCGGGCGCAGCGCTGTACCAGGGCGTCGCGGCCGAGCAGCAGCCCGGCCTGAGGGCCCCCGAGCAGCTTGTCGCCCGACGCCGTGACGAGGTCGGCACCGGCCAGCAGCGCGTCGCGCAACACCGGCTCGTGGCGCAAGCCGTGCGCCGAGAGGTCGGCGACCGCCCCCGAGCCGAGGTCACAGACCAGGGGCACGGCCTGGGCGGTAGCGATGGCGGCCAACTCGGCCACAGCGGGCGTGGCGACGAAGCCGACCTGGTCGAAGTTGCTGCGGTGTACCTGCAGGAGCAGCGCTGGCGGGTCACCGGCGCCGCGCAGGGCCTCGATCGCGCGCTGGTAGTCGGCGGCGTGCGTCCGGTTGGTGGTGCCGACCTCGTGGAGTCGCACGCCCGCCGCCGCCATCACCTCGGGCACGCGGAAGGAGCCGCCGATCTCGACCAGCTCGCCGCGCGAGACGACGACTGGGCGCCCTGCCGCCAGCGCGTGTAGCGCCAGGAGCAGCGCCGCGGCGCCGTTGTTGACGACGAGGGCAGCCTCAGCCCCCGACAGCCAGCGGAGCAGAGGCTGCAGGAGCGCCTGGCGGGAGCCGCGGCTGCCATCGTCCAGATCCAGCTCGAGGTTGGAATATCCGGCGCAGGTGTCTGCGATGGCCTGGATGGCGGCTGGACCGAGGGGCGCGCGGCCGGCGTTGGTCAGGAGCAGCACGCCCATGCCGTTGTGCAGGCGACGCAAGATCGGGCCTCGCAGGGCCTCACAGCGGCTCCGCAAGTGCGCCGCTAGGCGGGCCTCGACGTCGAGCGCCGCCGCCGCCTCGTCGCTTTTGGCCGCTAGCAGCTCGGCCCGCAGCGCCGCGACGGCCTCGCGGGCCAGCGTCGTCGGCAGATCGTTGCCAAGGCCGAGGCCGATCACCGACCGCAGCAGTGGATGCGATCGGACCTTGTCGATCGCTGGCAGGCGCCGCAACCGCGAATGTGCCGGCCCGGCCGGCCGCGTCGGCGTTGCTGGGGCGGCCGCGCGCCGCAGAGTGGGGTCAGCCATCGCCTTGCTCCCTCCGCGGGGCCGGCCGCCAAAGCGCCGCCACCCTTGCGCCGACGACCCGTCCTGCGCAGCATCGCCCGTCCGAAGGAGGAAGTCATGCACCCGCCCGTCAACGCCATGCCCCACCATCGAGCGTCCGCCGTCGTCGCCGTGGCGTTCGCCGCACTAGCGCTGCTCGGACCCGCCGCCTGCGGCGCAGATGACGGCCCGGCGCTGGTCGATGGCGGCGACGCAAGCGACGCGGCGGTCGATGTCGCCGGCGAGCTGACGGCGACCACCGCCTGCGGCGCCTGCGGCGGCAAGTGCACCGAGGAGGCTTGGATCTACGCCAAGACTTGGCACGAGAAGGGGCCAATTCACTACGTCGAATCGCCCCCGTCGGGAGGCATCCACCACCTGTGCTGGTGGAATTGGGGTTCGTACACAAAGCCGGTTCCGCCGGAGCGCTTCGTGCACAACCTCGAGCACGGCGGCTTGGTGCTGACCTATGACTGCAAGGATGGCTGCCCGGCCGAGGTCACGCAGCTCCAGGCCGCAGCGGACGCCTGGAAGGCGACGGCGACAAAGGAGACCAAGACCACCCGCGAGGCGCTCGTCTTGCCCTACGCCGGCGCCGCAGCTCGCTTCGTCGCCCTTTGCTGGCAGCACCGCCTGCTGCTCGACTGCGTCGACGACTCGGCGCGGCAAGCCATCGCCGCCTTTGCGCTCAAGCATTGCCCTGAGGCGCCTGAGCAGGTCGCCGCCATGGCGCCCGACGGCTGCATGTAGTTCGCCTCTGCGCGCGACGACGCGCTCAGCCGCCGCCGAAGTAGGCGGCGTGCAGCGCCGGGTCGTGCAGCAGCTCCGCCCCGGTGCCGGTCGCGACCACCTCGCCGCGCTCCAGCACCACGGCGCGGTCGCAGAGCCCGAGCGCGGCGCGGGCGTGCTGCTCGACCAGCAGCACCGTCGTGCCTCGGCGGCGCTGGTCGGCGA
>SXGT01083974.1_pt1 | contig 21829 bp, 17 predicted proteins | sample 3176221 | NCBI WGS metagenome assembly SXGT01 (sample SAMN11356862, study PRJNA531348) | freshwater metagenome | isolation source: freshwater sample F1-120 | place: China: Fuxian Lake, Yuxi | collected 2017-12-25
AACGGATCGTGCCCTCGGTCGTCTGCGCCGTGAAATCGGGCGCCGTGTCTCCCAGTCGAATGGCCATTGCCCTGCCCTCCTTGTGCTCCTCTGGACCGGGCTAGCCCAGCGCCCGGACTGCGGCAAGACAGGACGGCGCGAGCGCTTCAGGAGCCGAGCAGCTCGTCGAGCAGCGCACGCAGGGCCGCGCTCGTCTCGCCAAGCGCGGGATCAGCTGCACGATTGGTGAGCTCGAAGGGATCGTTCTCGAGGTCATAGAGCTCTTCCGTCACGCCACTGCTCGCGTCGGTCTCGATCCACTTCCAGCGCTCCGTGCGGACGGCACGGTTGGGGCGGGTGAAGAACTCGCCGGGCGACTGTACGAGCACGGCGTCACGCTCCGGCCCCCCCGCGCGCAAAGCACCGACGAGGTCGATGCCGTCGGGCACGCGACCGCTCACACCAGCGACGGCTGCCACCGTCGCGCTGACGTCGGGCATGGCGACCAGGCGGTCGTGCACGCGCCCTCCCGGCGGATCGAGCATCGGCCAGCGCATGAGGAGGGGAATGCGGATCGATTCTTCGTAGGACGACCACTTGGTCGGCAGCCAGTGCTCGCCCCAGTGGATGCCGTGGTCGGAGAGGTAGAGCACGAGCGTCTGGTCGCTGATCCCGGCCCTCTCGAGCGCATCGTCGATCGACGCCACGGCCTCGTCGACCGCGAGCAGCGTCTCCAATTCGGCCTGGCGGAGCGTATCGCGGAGCGCCGTCCCGTTGGTGCCGTGCAGGGCCCGATACGTGCTCACCCAGGTGGGCTTGGTGCTGAGATCGGCTTCGTGCCAACTCGGTGGTCGCCACGGATCGAGACCGGCCAGCGCGCCGGCGTGCCGCTCGGCCGGGATCGCAGGCATGTGCGGCGCGAAGGGCGCAACCACGAGCAGGAAGGGCACGGCCGCGCTGCCCTGCACGAACGCCGCAGCCTGCGGGCCCAGCAGGTCGGTCGAGTAGGCCGTCCGCGGCATCGAAGCGAAGAATCCCTGCACGCTCGCCTCGAAGTCGTAGTACCCGCCCCCGGCGCCACCGAGGAAAACGTTCCAGATCGTCCAGCCGGCGGGCACAACCTCGCCGAGCGTCTCCGTAGAATTTGTGTACTTGCCCAGGATCCCGTTGCGATAACCCGCCGCCGCGAGCCAGGTCGCAAGCGTGTCCTGCTGATCGAAGCCCAGCGGGGCTGCGGCGGGTTGATGGTGCGGCAGGCGGCCGCTCATCAAGGTGGCACGGCTCGGTGCGCAGACCGGACTGGTGGTGAAGGCATTCACGAAGTGGCTGCCGCGCGCGGCGATCCGCTCGAGCGTCTCGGGCATGAAGTCGAGGGTATCGGCGCGCTGGTCGTCGGTGATGACCAGCACCACATTCGGGCGGAGAGGCTCGGGCGCCACGGCGTCGACGACCTGCTCGAGGGTCGCGCGGAGACAGCGCAGCACGGAGGGGACCGCGACGGTGTCGCCCGGAGCGCCGGCGTCACAGCCCCGGCCGAGTCGCGGCAGCGTGCCGGCACCCGGATCACTCTCGACCTGCACCGCACCGCAGCGGGTGCTCACCCGTGCGAAGGCGGCCGCGCTCGAGGTTGCGCGGCGCTGCCGCAAGCGTTCGCCGAGACGCTGCCGCACGTAGCGGCGCGCGGCGCGGCCCAGTTCGACCTGGCAGACATGTGCGTCGGTGGACCAGGCCCCGGCGAGCGGGACCGGTCCGAGCAGCGCTTCGGTCACCGCCTCGGGCAGACCGGCGCCGCAGGCGGGCGCAGGCGCAGACGGCCGACACGTCCCGCCCGAGAGACGCCGCAATGTACACGCGACGTGATCGTCCACGGCTCGACCGAGCGCCGCCATCTCGGCGACGTTTCGGCAGCGCGCCTCGGCGCTCGCGGCGTTCGCCAGCACAGCGACGAGGATCGGAAGGAGGCTAACCCCGACACGCACGCAGCGCTGCCGCGATGCGAGTCCCGGCGCGACACCCCGCCTTCCGGTACGCGCTCGCGCGCGACCGGGCGCTGCTCTGCCCGCTCTCTGCATGTGCGCGCCTTCCCTGTCGGCTCCCGCGCTGAGACCTGCGCTCTGCCCTCTCCGTGATGCCCGCAGCACTCGGCCCGGTCAACGGTAGAAGCTTGCAGGGCGGTGGTCCTGCACCCCTCCTCCAAAGCAGGCGACATGGCGTCGGCGCCGTCGCGCCCGTGTCCCGTCGGCGGTCAGGGACTTGTCCACGCACCGGCAGATTCAGCCGGGCGAGCGGCGGGTCTGACCAGAGAACCTGACGTGGTGCCCTGCACTCGCCCACCAGTACCGCGTTTCTCCACACCGCTGCTTGGCCACGGCCTTGCATCGGGGAATCCCCTCATGGCTCAACAGAAGGCCGACGGCCGACCGCGCGAGGAGGCGCGGTGAGCGCCGCAACGCGATCGGCATGGTTGCCGCGACCCGCCGCCATGACGGCGGCAATCCTCGCGGGTGGCCTCGGCACACGGCTGCGCCCGGCGGGCCTCGATCGACCCAAGGTCTTGGCGCCGGTCGGCGGCCGGCCTTTCGTGACCTGGATTCTGGACTGGCTCGCGCGGAGCGGTGTCGAACGCGTCGTCCTCTGCACCGGCGTCGGCGCCAGCGCGCTAGAGCAGACACTCGGCGAGAGCCACGGCCCGCTCGATCTCGTACATTCGCCCGAGCCACATCCCCTCGGCACCGGCGGTGCGCTGCGCCACGCGCTCGAACATCTGCCGCGCGGCCCGGTGCTCGTTCTGAACGGCGACACTTTTTGTCCTCTTGACCTGCACGGCCTCTGGAGCGCGCATCTCCTGCACCCCGCGCACGCCACGTTGGCGGTGCACGCGGTGGCCGAGGCATCCGACTACGGCAGCGTGACCGTCGATCGCGGCGGGATGGTGCTCGACTTCCGCGAGAAGGACGGCCGACCCAAGCCCGCTTTGGTCAACGTCGGCGTCTGCGTGGTGGAGCAAGCCCTGCTCGAGCGCATCCCGCCCGACCGCGCCTGCTCGCTGGAGCGCGAACTCCTGCCCGAGTGGATCCGCCGGCACCACGTCTTCGCCTGGCACAGCGAGATGCCGGTCCACGACATCGGCACTCCCGAGCGCTGGCGCGCCGCCGCGGAGTTCATCCGCGGACAGGCCCGCTCGGTCGAGACCGAACACGCCGTGCCCGACGAGTCCGACCCGTCCGCCGGGTCGCGGCCTGCCGGAGAATTGCCTTGACAACGTTCACCAGCGAACGCGAACGCCTCCTCCACGAAGCGCTGCGCATCCGCCGCGTCGAGGAACACATCGCTCGGATCTATCCGAGTGACTGCATCCAGAGCCCGGTGCACCTCTCGCTCGGCCAGGAGGCCGTGGCGGTCGGCGCCTGCGCCACCTTGCGCGCGGGTGATCGGGTTTTCGGTACTTACCGGAGCCACGCTTTCTATCTCGCCTGCGGCGGTTCGCTGCGCGAGATGATGGCCGAACTCTTCGGCAAGGCGACGGGCTGCGCCGGGGGCAAGGCCGGCTCGATGCACCTCACCGCACCGGAGGTCGGCTTCATGGGCTCCTCGGCGGTGGTCGCGAGCACCATCCCCAATGCCGTGGGGGCAGCACTCGCCGCCCAGCGACTCGGGACCGGCGCCATCACGCTGGCCGTCTTCGGCGACGGCGCGACCGAAGAGGGCGTCTATCACGAATCGCTGAACTTTGCGGCATTGCACCGACTGCCGGTGCTCTTTCTCTGTGAGAACAACGGGCTCGCCGTGCATTCCCACCGCTCGAGCCGCCAGAATTACGACCTCATGCGCCACGCGCGCGGCTTCGGCATCACCGCCGAGCACTGCGCGGCGGGCTACGATCCCGAGGCCGTTCGGGCGGTGGTCGAGGCCGCCGCGGCGGCCCTGCGCGCGGGCGCGGGCCCGCGCTTCATCGAGTGCGCCACCTATCGCTACGCCGAACATGTCGGGACCGGCGACGACCACGACGTCGGCTACCGCTCGCCCGCGGCCTGCGCCGCCTGGCGTGCCCAGGATCCGCTGATCCTCGAAGCGGCCCGGCTCGAGCGCTTCGAGGCCCCGATCGCGGCGGAAATCGCCGACGCCGTCACCTTCGCCGCGGCCAGCCCGTGGCCCGAGCCTGACGCCCTCCTGCGGGACGTCGCGTAGAGGACAACATGGGTCTCGCCTGTCGTATCGAAGAGCCCGCCGCCTCCGTCACCTATCGCGACGCGCTGTGGCAAACGATGCATGACGCGCTTGCCCGCGATCCGTCGGTGATCGTGATGGGCCAGGGCGTGGACGACCACAAGGGAATCTTCGGCTCGACCACCGGGCTGGCGACAACCTTTGGCGCGGCGCGCGTCTTCGACGTGCCACTTGCCGAGGATGGCATGACGGGGGTGGCGCTCGGTGCCGCACTCGGTGGTCTCTATCCGATCCAGACCCACATCCGCTGCGACTTCGCGCTGCTCGCCGTCAATCAGCTGGTCAATATGGGGGCCAAGTACCGTTACATGTTCGGCGGCCGCTTCCGCGTGCCGATGCTGGTTCGTACCGTGATCGGCCGGAGTTGGGGTCAGGGCGCGCAGCATTCGCAGAGCCCGCAGGCCCTCTTCGCGCATGTGCCGGGACTGGTCGTGGTGCTGCCCTCGGCGGCGGACTCGATCAGCGCGACCTACGACACGCTGATCAGCGAGAAGCAGGTCCCGGTAATCGCCTTCGAGCACCGGCTGCTCTACGACGTCGCCTTCCGCGCCCCGACGAGCGCGCCGGAGTGGCCGCTGGCTCCGCTCGGCTCGATCCTGCGCCGGCGTGGTCGCGACGTCACAGTGGTCGCGACCTCGATCCTCGTGCTCGAAGCGCTGCGCGCCGCCGAACATCTCGCCCGCACTGCCGGCATCGAAGTCGAAGTCATCGACCTGCACTGCGCCAGTCATCCCGACCGCGAGATGATCCTCGGCAGCGTGGCGCGCACCGGGCGATTGGTCGTCGCCGACACTTCGTGGTGCGCCTACGGTGTCGCGGCCGAGATCTGCCGGCTCGTCTGCGAACACGACCCGAGCGCGCTGCGGGCACCGGTCACGACCATCGGCATGGCGCCCGCGCCCTGTCCGACGGCCAAGACGCTCGAGGATCTCTTCTACCCCTCGCTGCGCCGGCTCAGCGACGAGATCGCCGCGCTGGCCACGGGCACGCGGCTGCATGGCCTCGAGCTGCCGGCCGAGGCCTCGATGGCCGACGTCTACAAGAAATTCAAGGGGCCCTTCTAGAAGGCCACCCGGGAGAGTCGGAGGCGAACACATGCGGATCCTCATCACGGGCATCACGGGCATGGTCGGAAGCCACCTCGCGGAGTGGATCGTACGCGAACATCCCGAGGCAGAAGTGCACGGGCTGGTGCGCTGGCGCAGCCCGCTCGACAACATCGCGGGCGTCCTCGATTCCGTGCGGCTGCACGATGGCGAGCTGCGTGACCTCGCTTCGCTGATCCGCCTGCTCGAGGAGGTGCGGCCCGACTGGATCTTCCACCTCGCGGCCCAATCCTATGTCTCAACCAGTTTCCGTGCCCCGGCCGATACGCTGCACACCAACGTGATCGGTACGACCAACCTGCTCGAAGCGATCCGGATCACCGGCCAGCGGCCACGGCTGCACGTCTGCAGTTCGTCGGAGGTCTACGGCCAGGTGCGCCCCGACGAGGTCCCGATCCGCGAGACCAACGAGTTCCGCCCGGCCAGTCCCTACGCCGTCTCCAAGGTCGGCGAGGACATGGTGGCGCAGCAGTATTTTCTGTCCTACGGAATCGACGTCATCCGCACCCGGATGTTCACCCACACCGGGCCGCGACGCGGCGACGTCTTCGCCGAGAGTGCGTTTGCCCGACAGATCGCCGAGGTCGAGGCCGGCCGGCGTCCGAATCCGATCCGGGTCGGCAACCTCGACAGCGTGCGAACCTTTGCCGACGTGCGCGACACCGTCCGAGCCTACTGGCTCCTGCTCGAGAAATGCCCTGCCGGCGCGGTCTACAACATCGGCGGCGAGCGCACGATGCTGGTCGGCGAAATGCTCGAGATGCTCGAAGGCATGGCCTGCTGCCCCATCGAACACGCGATCGATCCGGCTCTGGTGCGACCCTCCGACGTCACGCTCCAGATTCCCGAGACCTCGCGCTTCCGCGCCGCGACCGGCTGGGCGCCGGAGATCCCGCTCGAGACCACGCTCCGGGATCTCCTCGACTGGCACCGCGAGCGCACGCGCAGCAGGCGTCTGCGGGTGGCCGCATGATCATCGCGCGGGCACCCTACCGGCTCTCGTTCTTCGGGGGCGGGACCGACTACCCGACCTGGTCGCACGTCGAGGGCGGCAGTGTCCTCTCGACCACGATCGACAAGTACTGCTATGTCAGCGTCCGCCACCTGCCGCCCTTCTTCTCCAACCGCCACCGCGTGGTCTGGTCCCACGTCGAGACGGTCGGGGCGATCGCCGAGATCCTGCACCCGGCGGTGCGCGAGGGCCTGCGCATGCTCGCCTTCGACGACACCTGCGGACTCGAGATCCACCATCAGGGCGACCTGCCCGCACGCGCCGGCATGGGCTCGAGTTCGTCGTTCGCGGTGGCCATGATCCTCGCCCTCTCGGCCTTCCAGGGCCGCATGGTCGGCCCTCACGAACTGGCGCTGGCCGCGATCGAGCTCGAGCAGCAACGCCTGCGCGAGCACGTCGGCTCGCAGGACCAGGTCGCGGCCGCCTACGGCGGGCTCAATCGCATCGATTTTGCGCCCGACGGCGAGATCCGCGTCGCACCCGTGACACTCGCCCCGGAACGGGTGCAGGTGCTCGAGCGGCGACTCATGCTCTTCTTCACCGGCACCAGTCGGCTGTCCTCGGAGGTCGCGGCCGAGGTCGTCGCGAATCTGCGCGAACGCGAGAGTGCGCTGCGACGGATGCGCGCGATGGTGGATGAGGCGCTTGCCCTGCTCGCGACCGATAGCGATCTCGATGCCTTCGGCGCGCTCCTCGACGAGGGCTGGCGCCTCAAGCGCAGCCTGGCCTCGCGCGTCGCCAACGAGACCGTCGATGAGGTTTACCGACGCGCGCTCAAGGCCGGCGCGCTCGGCGGCAAGCTGCTCGGCGCGGGTGGATCGGGCTTCATGGTCTTCTACGTTCCCGAACGCCGCCAGCCGGCCGTCCGACGCGCCCTCGAGAACTTCCTGCACGTTCCTTTCCGTTTCGAGAGCGAAGGCGGTCGGGTGCTGCATTACGGCTCGCGTGCGCCCTGGCTCGATGCCCCCGAGTCGCGTCGGCCCCTCGCGACACGTCCGGCGCGCGCGCCGCGGCCAGTCCGGCGCGAGGATGAAGACGAAACCGGCGTGCGCGTGCGTTCGGTCGGGAGCCGGTCGTGATCGCGTGGTCGCAAGCGACGGTCGCCAGCGGACGCGGCAGCCTCGAAGCCACCGCAGCATGGGTGCGGCGCGCCACCCTCGAAATGGCGCTTGCTGGTGGCAAGGGCCACCTCGCGCCGGCCTGGTCATGGGTCGAAATCGGAGTGGCCCTCTACCACGGCGGAGTGCTGCGCCACCGGCCCGGTGAACCGCTCTGGGCCGGACGCGACCGTTTTCTGCTCAGCAAAGGGCACGGCTGCCTCACGCTCTACGCCATCCTCGCCGACCGGGGTTACTTCGCTCGCGACGCGCTGGCGAACTTCGTCCAGCCCGACGGCTTTCTTCCCGGCCATCCCGATCCGCTCATCCCCGGGGTCGAGATCGTTTCGGGATCGCTCGGTCACGGTCTCGGCGTGGGCGCGGGGCTGGCGCTCGGCGCACGGCGCGACGGCAGCGATGCGCTCACCGTGGTGCTGCTCGGGGATGGCGAGTGCCAGGAGGGCTCGGTCGCCGAGGCCGCCTGCTTTGCCGCACAACACGGCCTCGATCATCTGGTGGCGATCGTCGATCGCAACCGCCTCGGCTCGACCGCACGCACGGCCGACGTGATGGGCCATGCCACCACGCGAGCGCGCTGGGAATCGGCCGGCTTCGAGGTGCGCGAATTGAACGGCCACTCCTTCCCGGCACTGCTCGGCTCGCTCTCCGACGTGCGGCAGCGCCGCTCGGGCCAGCCGCTGGTGCTGCTCGCCGACACCGTCAAGGGTCGTGGCGTGTCCTTCATGGAGGACTCGCCACTCTGGCACCACCGCCTGCCGCGCGGCGAGGAGATCGAGCGCGCCCGGACCGAGCTCGGTGGAGGTCCGGCCCCGGCCTTCCTCGCCCCATTCTCAGCCGAGCCCGAAGTTCCATCGGAGGTACGACCATGAGCCTCGTCAGCCGCGACCCACGCGACGCCGCGTTCCGTGCGATCGGCACGGTCTTCGCCGCCGACCCACGGGCGATGCTGCTCACCAACGACATGGGCGCGCTCGGCGTCGACGAACTCTCCGCCCGTTATCCGGATCGCGTCGTCAATGCTGGTATTGCCGAGCAGAACCTGATCTCGGTCGCCGCTGGCCTGGCTTTGACCGGACGGACGGTCTTCACCTGGGGCATCCTCTCGCACATGACGGCACGCTGCTACGAGCAGCTTCGCCTCGACGTCTGCACCCGCGCGCTGCCGGTGATCGGCATCGCTTCCGGCGCGGGGCTCTCTTACGGCGTCGACGGCCCGACCCATCACGGCACTCACGATCTGGGTCCACTGCGCGCGCTGCCGGGCATGGCGATCTGGAACCCGTGCGACGGCCCGATCGCCGAAGCAGCGGTGCTCGCGGCTTGCCGTGATCGCGGCCCGGCGATCGTACGCCTCGACAAGGAAGCGCCCGAGCCCGCGCACGATCTGGCGCACACCCACATCGACCTGGGACTTGCGATCCTGCGCGCGGGCAGTGACGCGACCATCGTCGCGACCGGCGCTTCGGTTCATCGCGCACTGGAAGCCGCGAGCCGACTCGCACACGAGGGCATCTCGGCGCGAGTGGTCGATCTCTTCCGGCTCGCGCCGGTCGACGAGGGACTGCTCACAGGGGTCCTCACCGAGACACCGGCTGTGGTCTCGGTCGAGGAGCACGCGCGCACCGGCGGACTGGCGAGCCTGCTCGCCGAGCGGATCGCCGAGCTGGCCCGTCCGCCGCGTTTCCGCGCGCTGGCACTCGCGGATCAGCTCCTCCTCGGTGTGACCACACGCGAGCGTGCCGAGCAGGATTACGGCATCGGTGCCACGGGCATCGCGCGTGCCGTGTCCGATCTGCTGGCCGAGAACCGCCGGGGCGGACTCCGTCCCTTGCGCCGTGCGGCGAACGACTCGTGCCGGAGAGTGGCATGAAGCAGATGCAGCTCAGGACCACCGGCGGCGAGATCCTCGCCGGTGTCATCGGCCAGGGCACAGCACTCGAATTCTGTGCCAGCGCGGGCAGTCTGCGCCAGGCGGTCGGGCACCTGCGACTCGGCGCTGATCTGGGCATGACGTTGATCGATACCGCGCCGAGCTATGAGTACGGGCTGGCCGAAGTCGCGCTCGGCCGCGCTCTCGGCGAGGCGCGTGATCGCTTCGTCGTTGCAACCAAGTTCCCACCGGAATGCTCCGCACCGGATCGCCTGACGGCATCGGTCGAGAGCAGTCTCCGGCGTTTGCACACGGACGTGATCGACCTGCTGCAGATCCACTGGCCGCACGCGACGATCCCGCTCGCCGAGACGCTGGACGCGATGGTCCGGCTGGTCGAGCGCGGGCTCGTGCGGGCTCTCGGACTCGGCAATTGCACGGCCGAACAGCTCGACGCGGCCCTTGCCGGAGAGGCTGCACCTCATCTCGTCGCGGTACAGCAGGAACTCTCGCTGGCGCAGCGGACGGCCGCGACCGACATCCTGCCTCTCTGCCAGAAGCACGGTCTGGCGCTGCTGGCCTACAGCCCGCTCGGGCGGGGCCGCGTCCTCGCGAGCGGACGCGGGCCGGCCGTGCTGGCCCGGCTGGCAGCCCGGCTTGAACGGAGCCCGGCCACGGTCGCGCTGGCCTGGCTCGCCGCCGAGCCCGGCGTGATCCCGATCCCCAAGGCTTCGTCCGAAAACCACCTTCGACAGAATGCGGCCGCGGGCGCGCTTGCCCTCGCGCCTGAGGATCGACTGGAGCTCGCTCTCGCCTTCGAGCCGCAGGTGGAGGAGATCGATCCGGCACGGATCGTGGTGCAGGACGACGACCCCACTCATCCGACCTACACCACGCTCGCGCAGGCCCGCGCCAACGGCCTCGGCCTGGTGCCGGGGCCGACCGAGCTCGCCGCGCGCATCGCCGCCGGCGAGCTGCTGAAGCCCGTGCGCATAGCCCCGCTCGGAACCGATGCGACGCAGACCGGATACCGCCTTCTCGAAGGCCGCGTGCGCTACTGGGCCTGGGTCATCGCCTGGCAGGGGCGCCGCCCCATTACCGCGATTGTCGAAGCCCCCGGACTCGAGGAGGCCGCATGAATCCCTCCCCCGCCGCGCCCAACGAGCGTCCGGCCACGCGGAGTCGCCCGCGGGTACGCAGCACCGGCCCGTCCGGCACCCTCTCGCCCTTCCCGCGCGCCGCCGAGGAAGAACGCTACGGCATCGACACCTGGGCCAGCACCGGCGAACGCGATGCGCGCGAGCACCTGCTCTCGCTGCTGCACGCAGCGCCGATTCCCCCGGACCAACTCCTCTCCAACCTGGGTCTCTTCCTCGAATCGAAGAACCTCGCGCGCCTGCTCTTCATGGACGAACTCTTCCGTCGCATCGTCGGCGTGCAGGGCGTGGTGCTGGAGCTGGGCACACGCTGGGGACAGAACGCCGCTCTCTTCGCGGCGCTGCGCGGCATCCACGATCCGTTCAACCGCCACCGCCGGATCGTCGCCTTCGACACCTTCGCGGGTTTCCCCGAACTCTCCGTCGCCGATGGCACTGCCGGCCTGATGAAGCTCGGTAATCTTTCCGTGACGCCGGGCTATGCCGACTTCCTGCGCGAGGTCCTGCGCACGCAGGAGAGCCTGGCGCCACTCGCGCACATCGAGAAGTTCGAGATTCGAGCGGGCGACGCGACTCGCGAGCTGCCGGCCTACCTCGTGGAACGCCCGGAGACGATCGTCGCGCTCGCCTACTTCGATTTCGATCTCTACGAGCCGACGCGACATTGTCTCGAAATCCTGCGGCCACGACTCGTGCGCGGCAGCGTGCTCGCGTTCGACGAACTCAACGACCCCGATTCGCCGGGCGAGACCACAGCCCTGATGGAGACCTTCGGTCTCGGCAACGTGCGACTCCAGCGTCCGTCCTATTGCTCGCGCGTGTCTTTCTTCGTGGTGGAGTGATCCTCTCATGCTCGATTCAATGATCGTCGATGCTCTGCGCGGCAGGCGTGCTCTGGTCACCGGCGGCACCGGCATGGTCGGCCGCGAGGTGGTCGACCGGCTGATCGCCGCCGGCTGCCGGGTGCGAGTCGCATCTCTCGACGACGTGCGTCCGAACCCGGAGGCGGAGTACGTCCACGCCGACCTGACCGACCCGCGCGCCTGCGCCGCGGTCGTCGCCGGGTGCGAGCGGGTCTTCCACATCGCGGGCATCAAGGGATCGGTTGCGGTCACCACCGCGCGTCCCGCGAGCTTCTTCGTGCCGCTCTTGCTGCTGAACACGACGCTGCTCGAAGCCGCGCGCCGCGAAGGTGTCGAGCGCCTCGTCTACACGAGTTCGATCGGCGCCTACCCGAGTCGCGAGCGGTTCAGGGAGGACGAAGCCTGGGCGGGTGAACCAATGGACACCTTTCCCGGCTGGGCCAAACGCATGGGCGAGCTGCAGATCCGGGCGTACCGGCAGCAATATGGCCTTGATGGCTGGTCGATCGTGCGGCTCACCAATGTCTACGGCATCGGCGACAATTTCGATCCGGCCAGCGCGATGGTGATCCCGGCTCTCATGGCCCGCATCGCCGCCGGCGAAGACCCGCTCGTGGTGTGGGGTGACGGCAGCGCGATCCGGGAGTTCGCCTGGGCCGGCGACATCGCCGACGGGGTGATCCGCGCGCTCCATTTCGGCACGGCCGGCGAGCCGATCAACCTCGGCACGGGCGCGGGCGTTTCCGTGCGTGAGCTGGTCGAGACGCTCGCGCAGGTCGTGCCGTTCCGCTTCGAATTCGATCCCTCGAAACCCTCCGGGTTCCCGTGCCGGCTGATGGATGTGACGCGGGCGCGCGAGCAGCTCGGTCACGTCGCGACGACCCCGCTGCACGAAGGGCTCGAGCGCACCTGGCGCTGGTTCGTCGCCCATCAGGGCGAGCATCTCGGCAAGCAGGATTATTTCCGGGAGTGTGCGTGATGGAGATCCGCGAAACACGACTCCGGGGTGTTCACCTGATCACCCCGCCGACCATCTTCGAGGACTTCCGTGGCGCCTACGTCGAGACCTATAACCGGCGGATCTACCGGGCCTCGGGGATCGATCTCGATTTCGTGCAGGACGACATCTCGGTTTCGCACCGCAACGTTCTGCGCGGGATTCACGGCGATCTGAAGACCTGGAAGCTCATCAGCTGCCTGCACGGCAAGTTCTATCTGGTCGTCGTGAACAACGACCCCGGCTCGCCGCAGTACCGACAGTGGGAGGGCCACACCCTCTCGGAGCAGAACCGCCTGCAGGTGCTGGTGCCGCCGCGCTTCGGCAACGGCCACGTCGTGCTGAGCGAGAGCGCGATCTTTCACTACAAACAATCGACCGAGTACGACCGGGCCGGGCAGTTCACCCTGCTCTGGAACGACCCCGAACTCGGCATCTGGTGGCCCGTGCGGGAGCCGATCGTCTCGCAACGGGACGCGGGGCTGGCGGCGTGAGCACACGAGGACAGCCGAGCGGTGCCGGTTGCCGCAACGCACGAGCAGCATCATGAATCTCGACAAGAAACGTATTCTCGTCACTGGCGGAGCGGGCTTTCTCGGCGGCGCTCTGCTCCGCCGGCTCCTCGCCGCGGGTCACCGGGTGCGGACGACGGTTCACCAGCGGTCGGTCGATGTCGTTCATCCGAATCTCGAGTTGGTCGGCGCCGACCTGACGCGGAGCGACGATTGCGCGCGTGCCGTCGCCGACTGCGACGTGGTCTTCCATTGCGCTGCCGTGACCTCGGGTGCGGCGGTGATCGTCGCGCGACCGCTGGTCCATGTCACCCCCAACGTGCTGATGAACACGGCTCTGCTGGAGGCCTGCTATCACGCGGGCATCGAACGCTTCGTGTTCCTCTCGAGCGGTGCGGCGTACCCCGATACGGGATCGCGACCGGTCGGCGAGGACGAAATGCACGCCGGGCCGCCGCCCCCCGTCTACTTCCCGGTCGCGAGCATGAAGCGCTTCACCGAGCAGCTCTGCGAGATGTGGGCGAGTCGTGCCCGACCGCCGATGAGTACCGTGATCGTGCGCCCCTCCAACGTCTACGGCCCGGGTGACAAATTCGATCCCGCGACCTCGCACGTCACCGCGGCGTTGATCCGCAAGGTCGCGCTGCGCCTCCACCCGCTGGAGGTCTGGGGCACGGGAGAGGACGTGCGCGACCTGATCTACATCGAGGACTTCCTCGACGGACTCCTGCTCGCGGCCCGGACCGAGGCCCCGCATCTCGCCGTGAACATCGCCTCGGGGCGTGGCGTCTCGGTGCGCGAGATCGTCGCGCTGCTGCTTGACATCGACGGCCGGGGCGACGCTCGGGTGTGCTTCGACCCGACCAAACCGAGCACGATTCCGGTCCGGCTCTTCGAGGTGGAGCGCGCGCGCGGCGAGCTTGGCTTCGTGGCTCGCACCTCGCTGCGCGAGGGGCTCGAGCGGACGCTCGCGTGGCTGCGCGACGAGCAGATACCTGCACAACCCGAGGAGCTGCGCCGTGCCTCCTGATCACGCCCCCGGTGGCAGCAGCGATATCCTCGTCTCTGCCCTGGTCTCGACCTGGAGCGCGGAGCGCTTCATCGAAGGCCTGCTCGAGGATCTCGAAGGACAGTCGATCCGCGATCGGATGGAGATCGTCATCGTCGATGCCCACTCGCCCGAGCGCGAAGGCGAGATCGTGCGCCGCTGGCAGGAGCGATTCGACAATATCGTCTACGTCCGGACCGACGCACGCGAGAACGCGCATTGCTCGGTGAACCGTGCCTTCCGCCAATCGCGTGGCCGTTACGTGACGCCCGCGGCCACCGACGATCGGCACCACCCGCGCTGCTTCGAGCGACTCGTGGCAGCACTCGAGGCCGCGCCCGAGGCACTGCTGGCCTACGCCGACAGTGCCGTCACCTGCACGGAGAACCAGAGCTTTGCCGAGGCCGACGTGATCGGCTGGTTCCTCTGGCCCGAATACGATCGCCGAACACTCTTCGATTGCTGCATCATCGGGCCGCAGCCCCTCTACCGGCGCGAGCTGCACGAGTGGCACGGCGGCTTCGACGAGGAAATGCTTGTCGCCGGGGACTACGAGATGTGGCTGCGTGCCGCCGCGGCCGGGCATCAGTTCGTGCACGTCCCCGAGCTGCTCGGCCTCTATCTGCAAAACATGAAGGGCAACGAGTACTCCAATCAGAAGCTCTGCTTCGAGGAGTCGGAGCGAGCGCGACAGCGCCACTGGCGCGATGCCTGGGGTCTGCGCCCCGAACCGCGTTCGTCGTTCTTCGTGTCTGCGGGAGCACCCCGACGTGGTCGGGTGCGCGCTCCCGTCGTGGCGCCGCCGCCCGCACCCGCCCCGGTACCCCCCGGCGCGTCGCGGGCGGCGGCGCCCACTCACGCAACGGTCGTTCATCCCGGCCCGGCCACAGGCGCAACACCGCAGGTCTCGGTCGTCATTCCGACACGCGACCGCCCGGTCTGGCTGGAACGCGCCGTGCGCAGCGCACTCGCGCAACGCGACATCGAGGTCGAGATCATCGTGGTCAACGACGGCGGGGCACCGGTCGAGGATCGCCTGGTCGCTTGTGATGCCGGCGGGCGGATCATCTCGCTCCGCTTGCCTGCCTCACGCGAGCGCTCGGCGGCGCGCAATGCCGGGCTGGCCCTGGCGCGCGGTACGTGGGTGGCCTTCCTCGACGACGACGACTGGTGGCAGGACGATCATCTCGCCGCACTGGTCGAACACGCGGTGCGCACGGGTGGCCGGGTCGTCTACTCCGATGCGCGCGCGGTGCTCGAGCGACCCGGTGCGGGGCCAGGCGGCTACGCGGCGACCGGCGAACAGGTGATGGCGCTCAGGGATTTCGACCGCGCCCAGCTTCTCGTCGGCAATTACATCCCGATCCTGTGTGCCCTCGTGCACCGCGACGTTCTTTCCGAGCTGGGCGGTTTCGATCCCGGCTTCTCGACCCACGAGGACTGGGAACTCTGGCTTCGACTCTCGTCACGCTACACCTTCCACCACCTGCCGCGTGTGTCCGCCCATATTTCGTGGCGCGACGACGGCAGCTCGACCACCAGCTCTCGCCAGGAGGACTTCCTCCGCACCTGCGAGGAGATCCACACGCGCTACGCCGACGAGGCCGAGCGCCTGCCCGGCGTGCGCGAGGCCCAGCTCCGCTATCTCGAGGCCATGCGGGCACGCCTGGCAAAACCTGCCTCGGGCATCGCGCAGGCGGCCACCGCGCCCGCGGACGACGACGAACTCGCGCGTGCCCGGTTGGCGCTGGCCTCGAATCAGCTCGCCGAGGCGCGCGCCTGCCTGGACCGTGCCCTCGGGGGTTCCTCGGACAACGCCGAGGTCTGGCTGACAGAGGGCGTGCTCTCCATCCAGGAACTCGACTACTCTCGCGCGGCCGATGCCTTCGAGCGCGCCGCCACGCTCGGTGGCGACGCGCGTCGCGCCCAGCTGGGTTTCGGCATGGCCGCCCTCGGCGCGAACCGTGCCGAAGAGGCATGGGAGACGCTCGCCGCACTGGATGCCGGGGCGCCCGGTGATCCCGCAGTCGTGCACTGGCTGCTGCGCGCCGGTGTCGTGCTGGAACGCTGGGATGCGCTCGCCGAACATCTCGTCGAGCATCTGCGCGTGCGGGGAGACGACCACGCAACTCGCTTTGCGCTCGCCGGAATTCAGTTGCGACGCGGTGCCCTGCCTGCGGCCGAGGCGCTCTATCTGGAACTCATCGAGACAGCACCGGAATTCGACGGCCTCGACGCCCTCGCCCATGCCCTCGCCGACGCCACGGCTTGACTCCGCTCGCCTGTCGCGACGATCCTCCCCTCGCATCCCGGATGGCAATCGCCCAGCCCCCCGCTCGTTCAGCTCCGCGAGTCCGGAACGGGTGCGACTTGCGCCGGGCCGACGCGTAAGTGACGGCTCCCCGGCAGATGATGGATTCTCCTCTGGTCATCCGCGCCGGCCCCCGGGCGCTCGCCCATCTGCGGGAGCGCGGCCTGTCGCCAAACGATGTCGGTACTCTGGTCGGCGCCTCGGGCGGCCCGAAGTGGCTCGTGCTCGCCGCCATGGATCGCGTCTGGGCGCGCTGGCTCGTCGCCGGCCGCAGCGCTCCACTCCATCTGCTCGGCTCATCCATCGGCACCTTCCGACATGCCTGCTTCGCACAGGCCGACCCATTGGGGGCATTCGGGCGTTTCGAGGAGGCTTACGTCGCGCAAAGCTACACCGGACAGCCGACGACGGCCTGCGTCTCGCGTGTGAGCCGCGACATCCTCGACCACCTGCTCGGATCCGACGGAGCCCGCGCCATCGCGAAGCATCCGCTGCTGCTGAGCCACGTCGTCACGGCAAGAAGTCGTGCCGCGGTCGCCACCGACCGGCGCCGGCTGCTCGCGCTCGGCCTGGGCAGTGCCGCTCTGGCCAACGTGCTCGCGCGGCGGCTTACCGGCAACTTCTTCCAGCGAATCGTGTTCCACACGGGCCCCGCTTGCGCCTTTGGCTTCCGCGATTTCGCGACGGTAGCCCTGCCCCTCTCGGAGAATCTGGTCCCCGGCGCGATCCTCGCCAGCGGCTCGATTCCCCTGGTCATGGAGGCGGTACGGATGCCGCCCCCGGCACCACCGGGCCTCTACCGTGACGGGGGCATCGTCGACTATCATTTCGACTTCCGCTTCGAGCGCCCGCCGGGCCTCACCCTCTACCCGCATTTCTTCGAGCGCATCACGCCGGGCTGGTTCGACAAGGCGCTGTGCTGGCGCCGGCCGGCAGCGGGCGACCTCGACGATGTCATTCTGCTCGCGCCCTCGGCGGCCTTCGTCGCCACCTTGCCGGGGGGCAAGGTGCCCGATCGCGACGATTTCAAGAACCTGCCTACCACCGAGCGCATCGCGGTCTGGCGGACCGTTCTCGCCGCGACCGGTCGCCTCGCCGACGCGCTGGAGGGACTGCTGGCACGCGGGCGCCTCGCCGAGATCGCGCAGCCTTTCGCGCCGGCGTGAGCGCGGGAGTGCCCCTGAGCCGGCTCCTCCGACTCAGGAACGGGGTTCGTTCAACTCGATCAGGTTGCCCGAGGGATCCTGCAGGAAGGCCTGTCGTCCCGCGCCCGGCACCGCCATCGGATCGCTGACCTCGATCCCGCCCGCACGCAGCTCGGCACAGATCTCGTCGATGCCACGGACCGCGACCGCGAAATGTTCGCCGTGTCCGACGTGGCGTTCGCCGGTCTCGATGAGGTGAAGCTGCTGACCGCCCGGCCCACCGATCGCCAGCCACGCCCCGGGGAAACCAAAGTCGGGCCGCGGGATCGGTTCGAAGCCGAGAACCTCGACGTAGAAGGGGAGCGCTGCGGCGAGATCCGCGACGTTGATGGAAACGTGGTGGACACCCCGAGCATTCATGTCGAGCCCCCTCCTTGCCCCCGGAATGTCGTCAGGGTTTGATTTCGACGACGGCGGCCCCGCGCCGGTCGGTGGCCGAGCGGCCAACCACGATTTCGAAACGACCGCCCTCGAAGCCCCAGTCCCGCTGCAGCGGATCCCAATGCCGGAACGCCTCCGGCTGGACCGCGACGCACACCCGGCGACTCTCCCCCGGCTCGAGCGCCACCTTGGCAAAGCCCACCAGCTCGCTCGGCGGCCGCTGCACCTTGGCGTCAAGCGCCCGCGCGTAGACCTGCACCACCTCGGAGCCGAGGCGCGAGCCGGTGTTGCGCAGGGTCACCGCCACCTCGAGGGGGGTGTCGCGCCCGAGCGCGTGCGGCGAGGCCTCGACCGCACCGTATTCGAACGTCGTATAGGAAAGCCCGTGACCGAAGGGGAAGGCTGGCGCGATGCCGCGCGCCTCGTACCAGCGGTAGCCGATCAGGAGCCCCTCGCCGTAGTGCACCTTGCCGAACTCGCCGGGGTAGTTGCCCAAAGCCGGATTGTCCTCGTAGCGCCGCGGCCAGGTCTGGGGCAGGCGCCCGCCAGGGTCGGCCACGCCAAGCAGCAGATCGGCGATCGCACCGCCGGCCTCCTGGCCAGGGAACCACGTCACCAGCGTCGCCGCCGTGCGCTCGACCCAATCCGTCAAGACCGGAGAACCGGCGTTGATCACGACGATCGTGCGCGGGTTCGCCGCCGTCACGGCCTCGATCAGCGCGACCTGCTCGCCGGGCAGCGCCATCGAATCACGGTCGCGGCCCTCGGTTTCCCAGTCGAGGTTGGTGCCGACAAAGACCACCGCGGCGTCACTCGCCGCCGCCAGCGCCACCGCGCGCTCGGCGAGGTCCTCGTGCACCGGCGGCAAGAGCCCGAGCACGAAGCCGGCGATCCCGAGTCCCTTCCAGCAGGCGTACTCGAACTCGAGATCCACCGGGCGCCCCGCCTCGAGCTCGACCTCGCTGCACAGCTCGGCACAGCCGAAACCGAAGAAGGTCTCGCCCGGCTGGCGCTTCTCCTGGTCCCAGCCGTCGATCACCAACCTGCCGTCGAGCCGGACGCGGCCCGGGCCGACGCAGGTCAGCGCCAGCGTGTGGCGACCGCTCTCGGCGACGACCAGCCGGGCCCGCACCCGCGCCGAGAAGTCGCCCGCGGTGAGATCGGGCGCCGGCGCGCCGAGCCATTGTTCGCGCAACCAGGGCAGGGTCCGGACGCAGGCCGGGGTGCCCGCCAGCTCGCGTCCGGCAAAAAGTTCTAGCTGGGCATGACCGCGAGCAGCACCGGCGTCGTCGGCCAGTACCTGGCGGGTGATCGGCGGAGTCGAGCGATAGATGAGCGTGCCCCGCTCGAAGCCGACCTCGACGCGATCGCCGAGACGTTCGCGCAGCTCGTCGAGCGGAATCGAGAGATGATGGGGACTGACCTGGGCGCTGCCACCGCCCTGGAACGACGGTGTCTCGGCAAGAGTGCCGATCACGGCGAGCCGTTTGAGGCGAGTCGGATCGAGCGGCAGAGTGGCATCGCGGTTGTGCAGCAGGACTGCACTTCCCACTGCCGCCGCACGCGCGAGCGCGCGATGCTCGGCCAGGTTCTCGCTGCGCTCGCGCGCGGGCGGACCCTCGTCCAGCGCGCCGCTCCATTCCAGCAGCTCCAGCACGCGGCGCGCCGAGGCATTGACAAGATCCTCGGCCACGGCGCCCGAGCGGACGGCTTCCACCAGCTTCTCGCCGCGGTGCTGCGTCGGGCCGGGCATCTCGAGGTCGAGGCCCGCGATCGCCGCCTCGACGGTCGTGTGCATCCCGAACCAATCCGACATCACGAGTCCGGCAAAGCCCCACTCGCGGCGCAGGATCCCGTCGAGCAGCTCCTGGTGATCGGCGGCGTGGATGCCGTTGATCCGGTTGTAGGCGCTCATCACGCATCGCACGCCCGCTTGCTTGACGGCGGCCTCGAAGGGTCGGAGGTAGAGTTCGCGCAGCGGACGCTCGGCAATCTCCGAGCTCATCGAGTGACGCTCGAACTCGGAGTCGTTGCACACGAAGTGCTTGATGCACGCGGCAACGCGGCGCGACTGCACGCCCTCGACGTAGGCGACAGCGAGGCGGGCCGTCAGCTCGGGATCCTCGGACATGCACTCGCAGTTGCGACCGGCGAGCGGCGAGCGGTGCAGGTTGACGGTGGGCGCCAGCAGGACGCGAGCGCCCTTGGTGCGCGCCTCGGAGCCCAGCATCTCGCCGACGCGCCGCACCAGCTCCGGATCGAAGCTCGCCCCCAATGCCGTGCCGCAGGGCGTGCAGACCGAGGTCTGGCCCGAGTGTGATTCGCCGCGCGCTCCGTTGGGACCGTCGCTCACCTTGAGTGCCGGGATCCCGAGCCGCTCGATCGGCACGGTATGCCAGAGGTCCCGCCCCGCCATCAGCGCGCAGCGCTCCTCCAGCGTCAACTGGGAAAGAAGTTCCTCGACCCGAACACTCATGACCGGCGACGTTGGTAGAGCCGGTGCGGTCGTGCAAGTCGCCGGATCGCGAGCGTGCGGCTCTGCCTCCGCGCGAAGCATCGCCCGCGCCGTCGCCACCAGGCTGCCGGCACGCCGCGGCGCATCATGGCCGCGGCCGCCGTCACGCCCATCGAGTGCGGCGGCGCCGCGTGCCGCTAAGCCGCGCCGGCGCGGACCAGCCGGCCCGGGCGAGCGCCGGTCGGCTCGCCGTCCTCGAAACTGATCTCGCCCGCGACCACGGTCGCGCGGTAGCCACGCGCGCGCTGCACGAGACGGCGGCCCGAGGCCGGCAGGTCAAAGATCATCTCGGGCGCGGCGACACCCAGTCCGTCGAAATCGATCACGTTGAGGTCGGCCCGCAGTCCCGGCACGAGCCGGCCCCGATCCGCAAAACCGAAGACCTCGGCGGTGCGGCTCGTCTGGAGGCGCACCAGCGTCTCGACATCGACGCGGGCACCGCGCTCACGGTCGCGCCCCCACCAGGTCAGCATCCAGGTCGGCATCCCGGCATCACAGATCAGGCCGCAGTGCGCGCCGCCGTCCGAGAGCCCGAGCACGGTCGCCGGATGCGTCATCATCTCGCCCACGGCATCAAGGTTGCCATCGACGTAGTTGAGCAGCGGCGCGAACAGGAAGGCACGGCCATCGTTCGCGAGCAGATGGTCGAGCGCAACTTCTTCCGGTCGCCGGCCACTGCGGCGCGCTTGCGCGGCGATACTCGTCTCGGGCCGCGGCTCGTAGACCGGCGGGTCGCCCAGCGGATACATCTGAGCAAAGTTGGACAGGAGCGCGCGCGACACCGGGTTCTGGAGGCGCGTCTCCTCGGCCAGCAGACGGGCGCGGAGGGCCGGCTCCGCGAGCCGCGCCACACGCTCGGCGAGCGGCAGGGACGCGATCGCTGCGTAGGAGGGGTGCGCGACGAAGGGGTGGCTCGAACTCTGCAAACCAAAAAGCATCCCCGTCGGCCGGCACGCCACCTGCGGCACGATGCGCTCGCCCAGCGCGGTCAGCTCGGCCGCAGTGGCAAGCGAGCGGCGGTAGGCGAGCGGATCATGAGGCTGCTGTGCGATCGCGAACGTGATGGTGCAGCCGCTCTCGCGCGCCAGCTTCCGCATCCACGCGAGATCCGGCTCACGGCCGAGCGAGTCGGTAACCATCTCGAACACGCGCGGTCCCGGTACGCGGCCCAGCGCCCGGCCAATCCCGATCAACTCGCCGGCGCTTGACGCCGTGCCGGGCACGAGGCCGTGGCGCGAGCGGTGCAGGATGGTGCGCGAGGTCGAGAACCCGACCGCACCTGCGGCGAGGGCCTCCTCGGTGAGGCGCGCCATCTCCTCGACCGCAGCCTCGGGGATCTCGTTGTCGTGGGCCCGCTCGCCCAGCACGTAGGCGCGCAAGGCGCAGTGCGGCACCATCGCGGCGACATCCACCGTGCGCGGCATCCGCTCGAGCACGTCGAGGTATTCGGGGAAGGACTCCCACTGCCACTCGATGCCCTCGCTGAGCGCCGTGCCGGGAATGTCCTCGACGCCCTCCAGGAGCTCGA
>SXGT01755331.1_pt1 | contig 21827 bp, 15 predicted proteins | sample 3176221 | NCBI WGS metagenome assembly SXGT01 (sample SAMN11356862, study PRJNA531348) | freshwater metagenome | isolation source: freshwater sample F1-120 | place: China: Fuxian Lake, Yuxi | collected 2017-12-25
CCGCCGCCTTCTGGCCCGGCGCCGGTGATGCCGCCGTCTCAGCCGGCGCCAGTCGCGGCACCCAAGGTCGGCGGAGTCGGCGGGGGACAGGGCGTCAAGGCGTCCCCGCAGGCCAAGGCGCCCGCTGGCAAGCGCGGCGGCGCGGTCCCCAAGGGCGGCGGCAAGTCCGGCAAATCCTGAGCGCGTGGCGTCCGACAGCTGAACGTCGCGACGTGTCGGCGCTCTCACCGCTGTGAGCCGAGGCAAGGCATGGAACGACGACGCTACCGAGTAGCGGTGCTCGGCGCGACCGGCGCGGTCGGTCGCGAGATTCTCAAGGTCTTGGACGAGCGCCGCTTTCCGGTTTCGGAGGTGGTGGCCCTGGCGTCGAGCCGCTCGGTGGGCGAGCGGGTCACATTTGGGCGCCGCGAGCTGGTCGTTCAGCTGGCCGAGCCGGCTGCGTTCGCTGGCATCGACATCGTGCTGGCGTCAGCTGGCTCTGGCGTCAGCAGGCAGCTCTTGCCGGCCGCAGTGGCGCAGGGCGCGATCTGCATCGACAATTCGAGCGCGTACCGCATGGACGCTGACGTGCCGCTGGTGGTGCCAGAGGTCAACCCACTCGACGCCCTTGCCCACCGCGGCATCATCGCCCATCCGAACTGTTCGACCATTCAGATGGTGGTCGCGCTCAAGCCTCTGCACGACGCGGCGCGCATTCGCCGGATCGTGGTCACGACCTACCAGAGCGTCTCGGGCGCCGGCCAGAAAGGGATCGAGGAGTTGGCGAACCAGACCGTGGCGCTGCTCAACCAGAAACCCTTTGATGTCAAGGTTCACGCCGCGCGGATCGCCTTCAACGTTGTGCCGCAAATCGGCGACTTCGACGCGGATGGCTACACCAGCGAAGAGATGAAGCTGGTGCACGAGACACGCAAGATCTTGGGCGACGCAAGCATTGCGGTGTGCCCGACCGCCGTGCGTGTCCCGGTTTTCGCCGGCCACTCCGAGAGCGTCGTCATCGAGACCGAGCGGCCGCTCTCGCCGGAGGAGGCGAGGCGTCTGCTGGCGGCGGCGCCGGGCCTGCTCTTGGTCGATGACCCGCAACAAAAGTCGTACCCGATGCCGATTGAGGTCGCCGAAACGGACGAGGTGCGTGTCGGTCGCGTGCGGCGGGACCCGAGCGTCGAGAACGGCCTCGCGCTGTGGATCGTCGCTGACAACCTGCGCAAGGGCGCGGCGACCAACGCGGTGCAGATCGCTGAGCTGCTGGACCGCCACGGCCAGGCGGTGCAGGCCTGATAGGCCGGAGCGGCGTTGCCAGTTTGGCACAGCCGAAGGCGATAGCCGCGCCGCAGCCGTGCCGGGCAGGCAGCCCGGCTGGGCGGGGAATGTGGCGACGTCGTCGTGGTTTCCAGTGCTTGCAGGGCGGCGACGCTGGCACGGCTCGTGCAGGTCTGCGGATGGCGGGCGCGTGCGCGCTCAGAGGCCCCGGCGCGAGGCGGCTGCGGGGCAGCGGGCTGGTGGCAGCGGGCCGGTGACGGCGGGCAAGGCAGGAGGTCGCGGTGGCCATGCGAGGCGGAGACGGACGCGGCAGCACGGGGACGCAGTTGCGCGCGCTACTGGCAGTGGCCGGGGTGTGGCTGGCCCTTTTGCCTGCGCTGGCCCACGCGTCGGTGGAGATCAGCAGCATCGCCGGGGCGCCGAGTAGTGGCTTCACGCCGAACGCCCGCCTCGTCGCCAGCAAGTCGTTGACGACCGACACTTCGGTCAAGCGCGCTGTCAACAAGGATGACTGTGAGGCGATCTTCGCCGCCAAGAAGCCCATCGTCCGCATTACGTGGTCGTTCATCGCCGACAACGTGATCACGATCCCGACCAGTTACGGCGTCAAGATCGCGCCGCCCGGCAAGTCGTGCTCGGCAACTTCGATGACCGAGTCCGGCAACGACGGCTGCAGCGTGCTCATCAGCGACAAGGCGACCAATCCGTTGTCGGCCCTGGGGCTGACGATAGACATCGACCTGCGCGACCTGTTTGCAGGCGTCGTCTGCTCCAATGAGACAGAGGTCGAGGCGCGCGTCTACTTCGTCATTGGCGGCACCGGCACCACGGCGGGACAGCAGTTCAGCGGCGCGACGCTCAACATCACGCTGGACACCAAGCCACCGGCAGTCCCGACCATCGACAGCGTCGCCGCCGGTGCGAAAAACCTGACCGTCGCTTGGACCTTGAGCGACGCCGCCAACACACCCTACGCCCGGGTCTACTGGAGCAAGGTGGCATTTCCGGCTTCGGCGCCGACGACCGCGACGAGCAAGAGCGACAAGCTGACGGCGACGACCTATCAGATCACTGAGTTGGAGAACGGCACCACCTACTACGTCGCGGTGACGGCCATCGACGCCAACGAGAACGAGTCGAAAGCTGCCGCGGTGCGCGAGGGCGTCCCGATTGAGATCCAAGACTTCTGGCAATACTACCAAGCCTCAGGCGGCACCGAAGAGGGCGGCTACTACGGCTGTAGCGCCGCTCCGGCGTCCGGGGGGCCCTCGCCATGGACAGGCCTGCTCCTGCTCGGCGCGGCCTCGCTGCTGGTCTCGCTGCGGCGAAGGCGGAGCGGCGGCCGCGGGGTAGGCATCGGCGCCTTCATGCTGCCCCTCGCGGTGCTGGCTGGCGGGGCCCTGGCGCCAGCGCCAGCCGCCGCTGACTCGCCGCGCACGTCGAGCCTCGACCTGCGGCTCGGGTTCTACGCCCCAGACATCGACAGCGAGTTCGTCTCGACAAACGGCCAGCAACCCTACGCCAAGGCCTTTACCGACACATCGCTGCAAAAAAGCATTGGCTTTGAGCAGATCTTGTTGGACGGCTTTGGCGACCTGAGCATCGGCGGCTCGGTCGGCTGGTGGTCCATTGAGGGCAAGGGCCGCAAGCTCGACGGCACAAAGAGCCAAGACAAGACGACGCTGACCGTGGTGCCGGTGACGGTCAACCTGGGCCTGCGGCTGACCGTTCTAGCCTTTCGCTATGGCTTCCCGCTGGTTCCGTACGCGCGGGGCGGCCTCGCCTACGCATTTTGGTGGGCCAAGGATGGCAACGACGAGGTCTCGACCTGGATAGGCGTCGACAACAAGGTCCGCACTGCCGAGGGTGGCATCGCTGGGCTGCACGGCACCATTGGCGTGCGCCTGCTGCTCGACACCTTCGAGCCGCGTGCGGCCCGCGGATTCGACCTCGAGAGCGGCGTCAACCACAGCTACCTGTTCGCGGAGTACCAGCGGCTTTCGCTGAACAACTTCGGCGACAGCCGGACCATGGACCTCTCGGACAGCGTGCTGATGTTCGGTCTGGCCTTTGACCTCTAGGGGGTCGGTGGCGCGATGGCGAACTTGGCAGCGCCCGACAACGACGTCGCCCCGGCCGCGCCTGATCTGAGCGCGACCGACGAAGACGACGCGGACTTTGGAGACGACGGCGTCACGCGCTACCGCTGGCTGCTCCGGGTCTGCTTTCGCGGCGGCGAGTTCGCGGGCTACCAACGGCAAGACGGCCAGCGCACCGTGCAGGGCACCCTCGAGCAGAGCTGGGCGGCCTGGCAAGACGAGCGCGTGCTGCTGCGGGCGTCGAGCCGCACCGACGCCGGCGTCCACGCCCGTGCGCTGCCGGTGCTGCTGCGCACTGCGCGGGCGCTCCCCGCCAAAGCGCTGCTGCTCGGCTGGAACGCACACCTGCCCGACGACCTCTCGATCGCCGCCGTCGAGGCTGTGCCGCCGGCGTTCCATGTCCGCAACGACTCGATCGGAAAGCGTTATCTGTACCGCATCTGGAACGCCCGTCCCCGCTCGCCGCGCCACGCCGTCGACCACTGGCACGTGCCGGCGAGGCTGGACCTGTCGGCGATGGCCGACGCGGCGGCGCTATTGGCCGGTGACCACGACTTCTCGGCCTTCCGCGCCGCCGGCTGTCAATCGCCGACGACCTGGCGGACGTTGCGGGGCGTCAGTCTGCAGGCCCACGCCGACGAGGCGGTGGCAGGTGGCCGTGTGGTCGTGCTGACCGTCGAGGGCAACGCCTTCCTCCAGCACATGGTGCGCATCATCGCCGGCACGCTCGTCGCCGTCGGCCGGGGCCAGCGGCGCCATCGCGACGTAGAGCGGGCGCTGGCGGAGGGCGATCGCCGCGCCGCCGGTCAGACCGCGCCGCCGCACGGCTTGGAGTTGGACGCCGTCGCCTACGGACCCGCCGGCGCTCGCCAGGGGCTTGAGCACAAGAAGCTGCTGCAGCGGATGGCGGCGCTCGGCGGCCTCGACCCCTCACGGCGCTGAGCTGCGACGGGCAGCACTACTTGCAGCCGTAGGCGGTGCCGGTCCAGGTGCACTTCTTGCCCGCGCTCTTGCAGTCGACGGCGACCACTTTGCCAGCGGAGCAGAGCAGCCAGGTGTCGCCCTCGCAGGCCCCGGTCTTCTGGTTGAAGGTGCCGCCACAGGTGCCGCCGGCCTTGACCTTGCAGATGTCGACCTCACAGGCCCAGCCTTCGAGACAGCTCTTGCAGGATCCGCCGCAGCCGTCGTCACCGCACTCTTTGGGTGCACCGTCAGCCTTGTTGCAGCTCGGGGCGCAGGCCGGCTTTTGGACGCAGGCATGCTTGGATGTCAGCGGATCCCATGCGCAGTGCTTGGTGCCCATGGGCAGCTGGGCGCTGCAGTCGGTGGTCGTCTTGGTCGCCGAGAGCCCCTCGCCGCTGCAGCCGCTGAGGATGTCGCCGTCGCACTTGCCCTCGGCGGGAATACCCTTGCAAGGCGAAGGTTTGCACAGACCTGACGACGAACACACGTCGCCGGAGGCGCACGTGCCGCAGAGCTTTCCACAGCCGTCGTCGCCGCAGACCTTGCCGCTGCAGGAGCCCTCGCAGGCCTCAAGGTGGCACAGGCCGTCGACTCCGCAGACCTTTCCGGCGCCGCAGTCTCCACAGTCGCCGCCGCAGCCGTTGTCGCCACAGGCCTTGCCGTCGCAGAGGGGCTTGCAGAAGGGAGCGCACTTGCTGCCGTCCTTGGCGCAGAAGTCTCCGGTCGCGCAGAAGCCGCACACCGAGCCGCAGCCGTCGGGACCGCAGACCTTTGCCTTGCAGTCGGGCTTACAGCCGGCGTCGAACGGGGCGACAGCGTCAGCGCCCGGCGCGTCGTCGGCCGCAGCGACGCTGTCAGTGTTGGCAGCGCCATCCAGAGCGTCTCCGCCGGCGATGTCCACGCCACCGACCTCGAAGGCAGCGCCGGCATCGGACCCATCATCTCCGGCATCCTGGACCTTTGCCTCTTCGCCGCCACAAGCGATCCCTGCGGCAGCGAGCATTGCGGCGAGCAGCGAGTGGGCGAGCATTCTGTGCATCTGGTTCTCCTGGCCACGCGGTCGCGACCCGAGGGGCATCCTAGCGGTTTCGGCGGCGCCGGTCAGCACCGCCGGGCGCCCATGGGGAGGTGGCAACTACCGCCTTCGTGCCAATTTGGCACGGCGCCGCTGGTTACGGCCCAACCGGCGTGTCAGGGCGGCGAGGCGCGTGGTGGAGCCTAGCCCACTTCACCATGATATCTCCACGGTTGGCGCTGCGGCGGGCTGGCACGGACCTTGCTTCACCGCAGGCAGGTGTCGCGCTTGGTTGACGCGGCACGGCAGAGACCTTGAGGCACCCGAGCGCGTGAGTGAGGAGCGACAGGCGGCATGGAGACCCTGATCAAGCGCCACTTCTGGGTCGTGTACTTGCTCGGGCTTGGGCTCGTGGCTTGGCAGCTTGGCGGCGTGATCACTGGCTTTGCCGGGCTTGAGTTGGCGTCGCGGGCGGCCGCGGAGGGCGGCTCGCTGGAGCTGAGCGCGGCAGAGAGCGCCGGCTCGTGGCAGAAGCGCTTGAATCGCTCGCGGGCGACGGACGGCGCCGGCGGCGCCATGGCGGCCCGGAGCCCCTTCCTCATCGAGGAGCCAGTGGTCGAGCCGGAGCCCGAGCCCGAGGCGACCGATGAGGCGCCGGCAGAGCAGGTCGAGGCGCCGGTCGACCCGACCTACGAGGTGACCAAGCTGCCGCTGAAGCTCCTCGGCACCATGGTCGTCCGACCGGTCGACTATTCGAGCGCGACCATGGAGGTCAATCGCCAGGAGCAGAAGCTGGTGACGGTCGGCTACGAGCTGCTTGAGGGCCAGGCGCGCGTCGAAGAGATCCATCGCACCTACGTGGTGTTGAAGGAGTCCGGCAAGCTCACGATCGCGCCGCTCTGGCCGCGGTCCGAGGGCGGTGAAGGGGGCCAGCCGACCGCAGACGCCGGCGGTCGACCGATGCCCGGTAGCGCCTTGGGCGGCGCCGCAACGCCGAGCCCGATGCCGGGGAGCGCCACGGCGAGCGCCACTCGCGGCGGCGCGGCGGCCGATCCGCCTGGGGTCAAGAAGGTCGGTGAGACGACCTACCAGCTCGATCGCAGCATGCTCAACGAGAAGCTCAAGAACCTAGCGTCGCTGGGCCAGCAGACGCGCGTGGTCCCAAACTACCGCGGCGGCAAGTACGACGGCTTCCGCATGATCGGCATGGCCAGCGCGAGCCTTTTTCGCGACATCGGCTTTGAGAACGGCGACATCGTGAAGGTGATCAACGGCAATCGCATCGACAGCCCGAATAAGGCCTTGGCGCTCTACGATGCCTTGAAGACCAAGGCGCGGCTGACCGTGCAGATCGAGCGCGGCGGCATGCTCAAGACCCTGCGCTACACAGTGAAGTAGCGAGGAAAGGTTGCGAATGAACGCGAGGACGCAGTCGACATCCGCGGCGTGTCAAGGCCAGCGAGGGCGCGTTGCGCTTGGGCTCGGGTTGGCCGCGCTCTGCTTCGCCGCGCTGGCAGAGGGCCAGGAGCAGGCGATCCCGGTCCGCCCGAGTCAGGTCGGCACGCTCAACAAGAGCGGCAAGCGCAGCCTGAAAGCGGGCGGCGGAGCGGGCGTGCTCAAGCGCTCCGCCGGCAAGCTCGATCCGGCCTATGACCCGGCGGCGGCCGACGCGGCGCTGGATCCTCCGAGCGCGGGCGTGGAGGCGCCGGCGGCGGCAGGTCGCGAGCGCGCGGCAGAGCCGACCCGGCCAAGCACTGAGCCCACGTCTGCGGCGCCGAGCGGCTCTGCGCCCGACGAGAGCAAGAAGATCGAGGACTCTGTCACCTGGAAGACCAACTTCGAGAAGGAGATCAAGTGCCGTCCGCTGCCACGCGGCGCTCGAGTGACGCTGGACTTCGAAGAGGCCCCGATCGAGTCGATCATCAAGCTCGTGTCTTGTTGGACGACGCGCAACTTCATGCTCGCCACGAGCCGCCGCGGCGCCAAGGTCACGATCTTGTCGCCACAGCCGGTCACCGTCGGCGAGGCGTGGCGCGCTTTCCTGTCTGCGCTCGACGTCAACGGCATGACCGTAGTCCAGCGCGGCAGCTTCTGGCACATCGTCGACTCCAACCAAGCACGTGCGCGCGGCGCTCGGATCTCGAGCGGCAAGTCTGGCGTGCCCAACGATGACCAGATCATCACCCGGATCATCCGGATCGAGCATGTCGAGCTGCAGGAGGTCGAGCAGCTGCTCGGCAAGTTCAAGAGCCAGGGCGGCGACATCTTCGCCTACAAGGCAACGAACTCCCTCATCGTGACCGACACCGGCGCCGCCATTCGCCGCATGATGGAGCTCGTGCAAGAGGTCGATATCCCGCTCGGCAAGGAGAAGATCTGGATTCGGCCGGTGCAGCATATGGCCGCCAGCGAGTTGGTCGAGCGCATCAACGCTGTCTTTGGCGAGGGTAAGGGCGGCGCCGGCGCCAACTCGCCCGGTCGCGCCGCGGTCGGCAAGCCACGCAACCCGGCCCCTGCTGGCGGCGCGACGGAGGCGAAGGGCCAGGTGGACATCACCAAGGTCTCGATGAGCAAGGTGATCGCCGATGAGCGCACGAACCAGATCATCCTCATCACTACGCGCAGCAACTATCTGAAGGTCGACCGCCTCATCCGCAAGCTCGACGTGCCGATCCCCGGCGAAGGCGCGGTCCACATTCATCCGCTAGAGAACGCCGACGCCGAGGACCTGGCGCAGACCCTGCAAAGCCTCGCCGGTGGCGGTGGCGGCGGTGGCGGTGGGCAGCGCGGCGGCGGTCAGCGCGGCGGCGGTCAGCGTCAGGGCGCAGGCGGCGGCGGCGGCGGTGGCGGTTCTGCGGCGCTCTTCGAGGGCAACGTCAAGATCACCGCCCACAAGGCCACCAACTCCCTGGTCATCGAGGCGAGCCTCAAGGATTACCTAAGCCTACAGAAGGTGATCGCCCGCCTCGACAGCCGCCGCAAGCAGGTCTACGTCGAGGCCGTGATCATGGAGATCTCGACCACCAAGTCAGCCAACCTCCACATCGCCGGCTCGGCAGGGACCGCCTTCGACATCGGTGGCGACGAGGTGCCCTTCCTCATCGGCCTCGGCGGCCTGGGTATGGGCGGCGTGGACATCAGCCAGCTCAACTCCGGCGGCCTGGCGGCGGGCATGCAAGGCCCGCTGGTGCAGGTCAACACCGGCAACACCGGCAGCAATGTCACCAGCGGCGTGTCGCTGTCGATTCCGGCGTTCGGTTTTCTGATCCAGGCGATCCAGAATAACAGCGACGTCAACGTGCTGTCGACGCCGCACATCCTGACGCTGAACAACGAGGAGGCTGAGATTCAGGTCGGCCGCAAAGTCCCGTACCGCCAAGCGAACTTGGGCGGCGGCGGCGGCCTCGGCGCGCTCAGCGGCCTGGCGGGCGGCGCCGGTGGCGCGCTCGGCGCGCTGGGTGGCCTCGGCGGCCTCGGCGGCATGTTGGGCGGTATGGGGTCGATGATTCAGTTCATCGATGTCGACCTAACGCTGAAGATCACGCCGCAGATCAACGAGTCGGACTTCATCAAGCTGAAGATCGATCAGCAGCTCGACGAGATCGAGGCGATGGACCCCAACCTCGGCCCGACGACCTCCAAGCGCAAGGTCACCAACACCGTGGTCGTGCGCGACCAGCAGCCGATCGTCATCGGCGGCCTCATCACTGACCGCGAGAGCACGGGCGTCGCCAAGATCCCGATCCTCGGAGATCTGCCGCTGATCGGTATGCTCTTTCGTAAGACCACCAAGCAGAAGGAGAAGAAGAACCTGCTGCTGATCGTGGTGCCGCACATCCTCAAGGACCCGAGCGATATTCGGCGCATCCACGAGGAGAAGATGACGCAGATGCGCAACTTCGCCGATGAGCTCGCGACGCGGCGCAAGGAGTACGAGGGCGACGTCGACTACCGCAAGAAACGCGGCCTTTTGCAGCACATCCATGACGCCGTCGAGGCGGCTCGCCACGAGCGCAAGCAGCACGAGAAGGCCTACTACGACAGCACGGACGTCGATAGCGTCGGCCAGCCCGATGATCACGACCTTGAGCACGATCCCTTCGGCAAGCAGCTGCAAGAGGACGAGGACGGCGCCGAGCGCACCGAGGAGATCGACCTGCCAGACGCGTCGAAGGGCAAAGCCGGCGCCAAGCAGGGCGGCAGCAAGTCAGGCGACGGCAAGTCAGGCGACAGCAAGGCCGGCGACGGCGACGCGATCGATGGCAAAGCAGGCGACAGCAAGGCCGGCGCTGGAGGCCAAGGCGAGGCCGCCAGCGGCGCGGCAGAGGCCGGCGCTGCCGATGGCGGCGAGGCCAGCGACCCGGGCCCGGGCGACGCCACGCAGGGGGACGCCAAGCAGGACGTCACCAAGCAGGCCGGCGCCAAGAAGGTCGGCGCCAAGCAGGCCGGCGCGAAGAAAGGCGGCGCGAAGAGGAGCGACGCCAAGCAAGCCGGCGCCAAGCAAGAGGGTGCAGCCGGGGCGACGGACCAGGCCGACGGCGCCGAGGGCGAGCCATGAGCCTCGCCAGCGCCACAATCGACGTGGCCATCGATCCCCGGCCACTCGGCGAGATCTTGGTCGCCAGCGGCGCCTGCCGGCCCGAGGCCGTCGGCTCGGCGCTAGAGGTACAGTCCGAGCGCGGTGGGTTGATCGGCGAGCTGCTGGTCGGCTCGGGTCACGTGACGCAGCTGCAGGTGGTGCGCGCGCTCGGGGCGCAATTCGGCATGGATGTCGAAGACAAGGTCACGCAGGAGGACATCGACCCCAGCCTCGTCGGCCCGCTCTCGCTCTCCTACGCCCGTGACTCGGGCGTGCTGCCGGTCCGCATGGAGGACGGCGTGCTTGAGGTGGCGCTGTCGAACCCGCTGGCGGTCGACGCGCTTGACGACCTGCGCGTGATCTTCAAGCCGAGCCGCATCGAGACCTTCCTGGTCACCCACGAGGCGCTGCAGGAGGCGATCAACTACGCCTTTGACCGCCGCGCTCGCGCCGACCAGGTCGTCGACGACATGGCCAAGGAGGAGGGCGTCGGCGAGATCGCCGCCGAGCTGGAGGAAGGCAAGGACATCCTCGACGAGGACGATGAAGCGCCGATCATCCGCCTGGTCAACTCGGTGCTGAACCAAGCCGCCAAGGAGAAGGCGAGCGACGTCCACATCGAGCCGATGGAGAAGTTCGTCATCATCCGCTTCCGCAAGGACGGCGTGCTGCGCGAGATCGTCCGGGCGCCCAAGCGCTTTCAGCCCTCGATCACGAGCCGCATCAAGATCATGGGCAACCTGAACATCGCTGAGAAGCGGCTACCGCAGGACGGTCGAATCCGCATCAAGGTGGCTGGCCGCGACATCGATCTGCGCTTGTCGACGATCCCGACGGCGCACGGCGAGCGCATCGTCATGCGTCTGCTCGACAAATCGAGCACGACCCTGGACCTGCGGACGCTCGGCATGCATGAGGAGATCGTCGGCGCGTTGGACAGCCTGATCCGCCGGCCCAACGGCATCATCCTCTGCTGCGGGCCGACCGGTTCGGGCAAGACGACGACGCTCTACTCGGCGCTGGTGACGATCAACCACCCCGACATCAACATTCTGACCATCGAAGATCCGGTCGAGTACCAGCTTGAGGGCGTCGGCCAGATGCAGGTACAGCCGAAGATCGGCTTCACCTTCGCCAGCGGCCTGCGGGCGACGCTGCGCCAGGACCCAGACGTCGTGCTGGTCGGCGAGATCCGCGACCTTGAGACGGCCGAGATCGCGGTCCAGGCGTCGTTGACGGGTCACCTCGTGTTCTCGACGGTCCACACCAACGACGCCGCCTCGACGTTCACGCGTCTGGTCGACATGGGCGTCGAGCCCTTTCTGCTGTCGTCGTCGATCATCGGCGTGCTGGCGCAGCGCTTGATCCGCCTGCTCTGCCGAGACTGCAAAGAGCCGCACCGGGCGACGGCGCTGGAGATCGAGCAGCTCGGCCTGACCCCGGACGCGCCGCAGCTGCGGACCGCGACCTTCTTCCGCGCCAAGGGTTGCCCACAGTGCGGCTTCAACGGCTACGCCGGCCGCTCGGGCCTGCACGAGCTCCTGGTCCCGGACGAAGAGGTCAAGCGCTTGGTGGTCGCCAAGGCTGACGCCGGCGCCATCAAGAAGGCGGCGGTGCGCGCCGGCATGAAGACCCTGCTCACCGACGGCGCAATCAAGGCGATGGAGGGCAAGACGACGATCGAAGAGGTGATGCGCATCGCCACAGCGGCGGTCGATTGACGGGAAAGGGGCCAACGGCGCCACAGCGTGCGCCGCGGTTTGGCTTCATAGGGTAGCAACGTGCCAGTTTACGAGTACATCGGCAGAACGCAGGGCGGCAAGACCCTCAAGGGCGTGCTTGACGTCGACAACGTCCGCGCGCTCAAGGCGGCCTTGCGGCGCGAGCGCGTCTTCCTGACCGAATACAAGGAGACCAACAGCAAGGGCAGCGGCGCCGCGATCAAGGCGGGAGTGCAGCAGAAGGCGGGCAGCCGCGAGGTCGACCTCTCCGAGCTTCTGGTGCGGATCTCTCCCATGGATGTGGCTGAGATGACTCGCCAATTGGCGACGTTGGTGCGAGCGGGCGTGCCGTTGGTCGACGCTATGGCGGCGATCGTCGAGCAGACGGAGAACCCCAAGCTCAAGCGGGTGTTGGCGCAGACGCGCACCGACCTCAACGAGGGAGCGAGCTTCCACAACGCGCTCGGCAAGCACCCCAAGGTCTTTGGCGCCACCTACATCAACATGGTCCGCGCCGGCGAGTCGTCGGGCACGCTGGAGATCGTGCTGCAGCGGCTGGCGGACTTCACCGAGAGCCAGGTCCGGCTGCGCAACCGCATCATTGGCGCCATCACCTACCCGGTGATCATGCTCTGCATCTCGGTGCTGATCGTGGCCGCGATGATGGTCCTTGTCGTGCCCAAGATTACCATCATGTTTGAAGATCTCGGCGCTGAGCTGCCGCTGATCACGCGCGTGCTCATCTTCATCTCCGACGTCCTCTCGACCTGGTGGCCGCTGTTGCTGCTTGGGGCGATCGGCGGCTGGGGTTGGTTCGAGCGCTGGCGGCGCTCCGACTCGGGCGCGCCCAAGTGGGACGCGATGCTGCTGAAGGTGCCGATCCTTGGCGACTTGGTGCGCAAGATCGCCATCGCGCGGTTCTCGCGGACGCTATCGACGCTGCTGAGCTCCGGCGTGCCCCTGCTGACTGCGATGGAGATCGTCGAGAACGTCGTCTCCAACCACGTCCTGGCCAAGGTGCTCGGCGAGGCGCGGGTGGCGATCCGCGAAGGCGACACCATCTCGGGGCCGCTCAAGCGCAGCGCCGAGTTCCCGCCGATGGTGGTGCACATGGTCGCCATCGGAGAGCGCTCAGGTGAGCTTGAGAACATGCTGAAGAACGTGTCGGAGAGCTACGAGAGCCAGGTCGACTCGCGTGTTCAGGCGCTGACCTCGATCCTGGAGCCGATCATGATCGTCGGCATGGGCATCCTGGTGGCATTCCTAGTGGCGGCGATTTTGCTGCCAATGATGAAGCTCACCTCAGCAGTGCGTGGGTAGTGCGGGGCGTGGGTAGTGCGAGGCGTGGGTAGTGCGGCGCTTTGAGGACGGCGGCGAGAGAGCCGACCGGGGCGACTGGCCACAACCCTGGAGAAGGACGGAGGACCCAATGGAGACCGAGCAGTTGCAAGCGAATGACGGCGCGATGCGGGCCGTGGCTGCGGATTCGAGCGGCGGGGACGGCGCAGATCGCGCTAGCTGGAGAGACGTCGTCGTGGCGGCGAAAGGCTTGGCGCGGGCGGGCGAGCGCGGCATGACGCTGATCGAGATCATGGTCGTGATCGTGATCATCGGCGTGCTCGGCTCAGCGCTCGCCGTCGGCGTGTTTGGCATGCTGGGCGACGCCAAGACCGACACGGCGCGGGCGCAGATCAACACCATCGGCGCGGTCATCGAAGCCCACGAGGCGCGGCACGGCGACTACCCGGAGAGCCTTGAGTCGCTCGCCGAGGGCAAGAAGGCCAAGCTGAAGAAGGGCAACCTGAAAGACCCATGGAAGCAGGACCTCGTCTACCGAGCCGAGGGCGATGTCTTCTCGCTGTGCAGCGGCGGCGACGACAAGAAGTCGGGCACCGAGGACGACATCTGCTACGGCGAGGCCGAGCAGTAGCGGCGGCAGCGCGCCGGCGGGTGACGTTGGCGCAGAAGGCGACGATGGCGGTGAGCGATCCCGGTTTTGCAGCGCTACGGGCGCGGCGCGGCCGACGCGGCGACGCCGGATTCACGCTCATTGAGCTGGTCGTCGTCATGGTCGTAATGGCGGTGGTGACCGTCACGGTCGTCATCGGTATCGGAAACATCCGCGGCGCGAACGTCGACACCGAGGCGGGCCAACTCGCGGCGGCGGTCCGCTACCTCTACAACCTCTCGGTCCTCAACGGCCGCAACTACCGCCTCATCGTCGACCTCGACAGCCACGCCTGGTGGGGCGAGGCGCAGGACTCGCGCGATCCCTGCAAGCAGTTCCTGTTGCCCGGCGAGGGCGAAGAGGAGGGCCGCGAGGTCGACGAAGACGACGAAGGCAACGCACCGCCGCCGGCCGCGTTTGGCGCCGCCAAGAGCGCGCTGCTGCAGAAGCGCGAGCTGCCAAAGGGCATCGCCTTCGTCGGCGCGATGACGAGCCACCAGAGCGACATCGAGCGCAAGGGCCAAGTACACCTGAACTTCTTTCCCAATGGCTCGGTAGAGGCGGGCTTTGTGCTCATCGGCGACAGCGACGATGACAGCGACGTCGTGACGGTCGAGGTGCTCCCCTTGCAGGGCACGGCCCGCGTCTACAACGGCGAGCTCACGGTCGACGACTGGCTGGACCAGGAGCGCTGATGCGACGCGCCGAGGCCGGCTTCACCCTGCTCGAGATCTTGATCGCCATGGCGATCTTGGCCTTCGCCCTCGCCGTCATCTCGGCGTCTGCGTCGTCGTCGGCGGTCTACGGCAAGCGCGTCTACAGCAGCACGACGGCGGCGCTGCTCCTGCGTGGGGTTTTGCTCGACATCGAGGAGGAGTACCGCAAGGACGGCTTCCCCTCCAACGACATCGAGGGCCGCGAGTGCGAGCTGCCCAAGGCCTATGCCAAGCACTTCCGCTGTGAATTCGATCTCATCGGGCTCAACCTTGACGAGGGGATGATCACCGACCTGACCTCGTCGGCGCAAGACGTGCTCTCAGGCGCTCAGGAGCAGCTGCAGAGCTCGGGCGCCATGGACAAGCTCTCGGCGGCGACCTCTGGCGAGGCAGAAGGCCGCAAGGCGCTGGACGATCTGGGCAATTCGGCGAAGAACGCGGAGGCGGCAGGGCTCGACCTCACCTCGATGGCGAAGTCGGGCGACATGATGCAGCTCATCACCACCATCCTCATGTCGGGCGGGCAAGGACTCAACTTGCTCGGCCTCTGTGACATCAACCTGTCGGTGCTGCAAATGTCGATGGGTCTCATGATCGCCGAGCTGCTGCCCCGCATCCTCAAGCGCGCCACCGATCGCACCCGCAAGGTCCGGTTGCGGCTGAGCTGGCGTGACGCCGAGGGTGAGGACGCCCACCTGGAGATCGAGACCTTCACGACCGCGGTCAGCGAAGAAGAGGCCCGCGCGATCCAGCAGATGAAGGATCAGCAGGAGCTGCAAGAGGCCATCAACCCCAACGCCGGCGACAGCCCTGCCCCAGCGCTCGGCGGGATCCAGCCTCCCCCCGCCATCCCGGGCATGCCGCGATGACGGGCCACCGCCTGGATCTCGTGCGCGGCTTCACCCTGGTGGAGCTGATGATCGCCGTCTCGCTGCTGGCGATGATGGGGATCTTGCTCGGCACCTCGATCACCACCGTCATGGGCGCCATCCAAGACAACCGCGAGCTGCAGGACCGCTACCACGCCGCCCGCGTCGCCCTCGGTCGCGTCCAGCGCGAGCTGGCGATGGCCTATGTCTCGCGCCACCAAGCCGAGAGCGGCGCGACAAAAACGATCTTTGTCGGCAAGCCCAACAAACTGCAGTTCACCTACATGGGCCACCGCCGGGTCGCCCGCGGCGGCCTCGAGTCCGATCAGGGCGTGGTCGAGTATGCCCTCGAGAAGTCGTCCACCGGGCTGGCGCGGCTGGTCCGACGCGAGAAGGTCATCATCGACGATCGGCCCGAGAAGGAGGGCCGGCGCGAGGTGCTGGCCGACGGGGTGCGCAAGCTGGAATTCGCCTATTGGAGCATGGACAAGGAGGAGTGGGAGAGCGACTGGAAGGTCGAGATCGACCGCGCCGCCGAGGAGCAGCGGCAAAAAGAGCAGCAGGCGGCGCTGGCGACCGGCATGACGGGCAACGCCGCGCTGGCCAACGCGGTGGTGAAGCAGGCCAACCGCCGCGATCAAGAGCGCCACGGCCCCGAGGAGCAGTGGCTGCCGGTGCGGGTGCGGGTGCGCCTCGTGCTGTCGACGCTGGACGAAGACCTCGACCTCGAGTTCGAGACCCAGACGAGGGTCCGCATCGCGCGACCGCTCGACTTCCAGCAGGCCTACAAGCCTGGCGACTTCCAGAACTCGCTGAACCCCTATGCGCCGATCCCCTCGACCACGCCGTCCATGTTCAACCCGCAAGCGATCTTGTCGGGACAGCAGCCGCCGCCAGCGCCAGCGGGAGGCACGCCATGAGCGGCGCCCTCGACCTCGCACGCCCCGCCGTGCCCGGCGCCGCATGCCCAACGCCTTTGGCGAGCGCGCTGCCGCTCCGTCAGCGGGTACAGCTGGCAGCGGCGGCGGCGATGCGAGCGACGGGCAGCACCGCCCCAGGACCAAGCGACCGAGAGCGCGGCGTCGCGCTGCTGCTGGCCATGACGGCGATTGCGATCCTGACGGTGTTCTCGCTCGAATTCACCTACCAATCGCGCGTCGCCGTCCGCACCAGCAGCTACGTCGAGCAGGAGATCGAGGCCCACCTACACGCCCGCGCCGCGGTGGAGTTGGCGACGCTGGTGATCGGCTCGGTCGACATCGTCGAGAGCATCATCAACAAGTACGCGTCGATGCTCGGCGGCCAGCGGCCGAACATCTCAACCGCCGCGTACGCCTGTGAGTTCGTCAACGCCTTCTGCGAGGGGCGCATGAACATGATGGGCCTCGACCTCATCGATCTGCGCGGCAAGGAGGCTGCGGGGCTCAAGCGTGGCACCTGCGGCTGCAAGTCCGATGACGAGGATGGCCGCGTCAACCTCAACCGCGTCGCCAATTTGGGCGAGAAGCAGGCGACGTTCGACACCCTCTACAAGCTGCTTGAACGCCACGAGGGCATGAGCGCGGCCGGCGAGCTGGACAAGGAGATGGCGCAGCTGGCGCTCAACGTCATGGACTGGGCCGACCCCGACAACGTCAAGACCGACCTCGACCCGGTGACGCGCAAGCTGCAGCAGGGCACCGGCAGCGAGGGCGTGCACTACGCCCGCAACGGCTACAAGGCCAAAGACGCGCCCTACGACACCACCGAAGAGGTGCGCCTGGTCGAGGGCATGACGGACACGCTCTGGTGCAAGCTGCGCGATCAGCTCACGGTCTACAACACGGCGAAGCTCAACGTGAACACCGCGCCCATCGAGGTGATCAAGGCGCTAGTTTGCAAGAACCTCGCCGACCCGCGCCACGAGCTCATCGCCTGCGCCCGCACAGACGGCGCAGCGGCGGCCTTCGTGCCCGTCAACGTCGCCGGCCAGTACATCGAAGTCTGCAGAACCTTGAAAAAGCTGATCTTCTCGCCACCGTTCTCGACGCCGGGCCGCTTCGTGCGCTTCTTCGAGAAGCTGGGCACAGTGCTGCCGGCGGACTATGCCAACGTCTTGCAGGTCAACGCCGGCAAGATGCTGGCGGACGTCGGGACGAGCGGGCAGATCGTCCGCATCACGGCGTTTGGCACCTCTGGTTCAGTGACCAAAACCATTACGGCCTTGCTCGACACCACCAGCAAGCAGTACGTCTACTGGCGCGAGGATTGACGGGAGACCCATGGCGCATCGAATTTTGGGACTCGACATCGGCCAGCGGCGCGTCAAGGTCGCCGTCGTCGACAAGTCCGTGCGGCAGACGCAGCTCGTCGGCTTTGACAGCGAGCCGGTGGCGGCGCCCTACGGCGAGGCCGAGCTCGAAGCGGCGATCCGCGGGCTTCTTGCGCGTGTCCGCAAAGCAGACGAGGTGATCGTCGCCGGCCTGCCCGCGACCGACGTCCTGCACCGGGTGCTGAGCTTCCCGTTCCAGGACCGCAAGGCGATCGTCGAGGCCGCCGCGTTCGAGCTCGAGACCCACATCCCGGTCGACCTCGAAGAGTCGGTCATCGATCACATCGTGGTCAGTCGCCGCGCCGATGGCTGCGAGGCCCTGGTGGTGGCGGCGCCAAGAGCGCGGGTGCAGCAGCGCATCGACCTGCTCCGAAGGGTCGGCGCCGAGCCGCGGCAGCTGGGCCTCGTCGCGCTCTCGCTGGCCAGGCTGCTGCGCCACCTACCGTCGTTGGCCAGCGGGACGACGCTGGTGCTCGACATCGGCGCCGCCGCCACTGACGCCGTGGTGGCGGTGGACGGCGCGCCGCGCTACGTCCGTGCGCTGAGCGTCGGCGCTGACGCCGTGCGCGCCGACTTCGCCGACCAATTCGATCGCCAGACCACCGAATCCGCCGACAACCTGCTGGTCAGCCACGGCCTGCTGCTGCCGCCGGGCATGGCGCCGGCGACTCCCGACGAGCAGACCCTGCACAAGGCGACGCTGCGAGCGCTGGCGCCGTGGCTGCGCGAAGTGCGGCAGACTATGGCGGCCTGGCGCAAGGGAGGCAAACCGGCGCCAGACCGCATCGTGCTCACCGGCGGCATGGCCGGTCTACGCGGCTTGGTCGAGAGCCTAGAGGCGATCTTGGCGGTGCCGGTCCGCAGCCTGCCGCTGCACGAGCTCGACGGCGTGGCCATGGCGCCGCAGCTGCCCGAGCGCCTGCACGAGGCCGGTGGTAGCGCGGTCGCCCTGGCGCTGGAAGGTGCGCTGGCGCAGGGTGGCGAGATCATGGACTTCCGCCAGGGGGACCTGGCGTTCGAGGGCGACTACAAGTACCTGCGGGAGCGGCTGCCTGCCCTGATCTCGATGGCGGTGTTCGCCCTCTGCCTGTTGGCGGTCCGCAGCACGATCACCTACCGCGGGCTGGTGAACGAGCAGCAGCAGCAGGTCGCCGAGCTGGTCGCCCTCAGCAAAGAGGTCACCGGCAAGAAGTTCAGCAGCTTCGAGAAATTGCAGAGCGAGCTGCGTCGCCCATTGGCGGTCGACCTCGGCTCCTACTATCCGGACATGTCAGCGATCAAGGTGCTCGACGAGGTGTCGCGCATTCAGCACGAGGTCACCGAGCCCCCGGAGTTCAAGCCGGGCGGCCCTGGCGAGGCGGCGCCACCCAACCTCGGGCTAGCCGGGCCACAGCTGGCGCAGATCGTGGCGCAGCCGCCGCAGCTGCGGGGCTTGCCGCCGCTCGGCATGACCGCGCCTCCGACTGGCGACTCGGCCGCGATGCCACCAGGCGGCGTGCCGCCGGCGGCGATGCCGCCGACGATGGGCGGCGGCGGCATGTTCCCTCGGCCACGGATGCGGCCAGCGATGGGCGATGCCAGCAACGGTGGCGGCGCAGGCGGTGGCGGCGCAGGCGGTAGCGGCGCAGGCGGTAGCGGCGCAGGCAATGGCGGCACAGGCGACGGTGGCAGCGACGGCGACGCTGGCGGCGGGGCCGCTGGCGACGATGGCGCCCCTCGCAGCGATGAGCCGTTCAGCGGCCACAAGATCGAGCTGCTCTCGGTCGATATCGACCGCAGCAAGGCCAGCCTGCGCGGCGACTGCGACACCCAAGAGGCGCTGCTCGCCTTCCAGACCGCGCTCGAGAAGCACGCGTGCTTCCAGAAGATCAAGTCGACGTCGGACCGTATCACCTTTGAGCGCCACCGCGAGTGGTTCCGCTTCAACATCGGTTTTGAGATCCAGTGCCCAGAGGCCGAGGTGCCCAAGAAGGCCGCGAAGGCCGCCGCGGGCGACAAGGCAGAGTCAGAGCCCGACGAGGACGACGCCGACAAGCGCAAAGGCAACGACGAGGACGGGGACAAGGGCAAGAACGCCGACGAGGGCGAGGCCGAGACTGAGGAGTAGCGTCCGCCAAGAGGCGTGATGCCCTGGGTCGCCCGTTCGGGCTGGGAGGGTCTGGTGCAAGAAGGCAAGATTCAAGCGTGGCTGGCGCGGCTGAGCGACCGGGAGCGCTCCATCGTCGTCGGCGGCGGCGTCGCTGTGCTGGCGGCCGTGCTGCTGACGTTCGGTTTCTTCGTGCAGCAGCGCGTCGCGGAGATGGAGTTGGCGGTCGCCGACAACGCGGAGGCGCTGCGGCAAATCCGCGACGCGGCGCCGGCGTATCTAAGCAACCGCAAAGAAGACAGGGCGATCGACGAGTCGCTAGAGCGGGCGCGGGCGACGTCGCTGCAGTCGTCACTGTTGGCGCTCGCCAAGGAGATCCAGTTCGAGCGCAAGGTGACGGGCGAGGAAGAAGGCCCGGCCGGCACGGAGCGCCTGAGCGACTTCATCAAGTTCAGTAATGCCTCTGAAATCTTGGCCGAGCTGACGGCGCGAAAGGGCGCGGGTGGTGGCAAGGCGGCCGCGAAGAAGAAGAAGCCAACCAAGGGTGAGAAGCAGGTGTTCTTGTCGAGCATCGAGGTGGTCTTCGATCGGGTGCCAGACACCGCCCTGTTTCAGTTTCTCGAGAAGATCGACACCCACCCGGACGGGCTCTTCGCGTCCAGCCTCGACGTCTCGCGGGAGTCTACCGATCACGAGCACTTTCGGGCCAAGCTGACCATCGCCCAGTTCCGCTATGGCGGCGCCGAGGAGGGCTCGTGAACCCGTCCGTCCGTGAGCGATTGCAGCGCGCGGCCGTCTACTGCGGCTATGGCGCGTTTTTCGTCGCCGCATTGCTCGCGGCGCTGGTGTTGACGTTTCCGACCCGCCAGCTGCAGGCCTACGTCGAGGCCCAGTCTCGCAAGGCCGGGATGCCGCTGACGATCGGTGAGATGTCGCTGCGCGGCCTCGGCGGCGTCACGATGGAGGACGTCGCGCTGCACCTGCCGGCCAAGCCCGGGCCAGACGATCAGCCAGGCCGGCCCGCGATCGACCTCAAATTCGACCGCGTGCGGCTCGACGTCGCGGTGTGGCGGGCGCTGTGGCGGCGCGAGCTGGCGGTGGGGGTCGACGTCGAGGCAGGCGAGGGGGCTCTCGCCGACGGGCTGGTCGTGTTCACTCCACTGAGCGGCGCTGCGGCCGGCCGCGAGGATGACAAGCCGGTCGAGCGCGCCGACAAGGCGGCGAGCGAGGGCAAGGGTGAGGTGGCGCCAGACGCCAAAGCGGACGCCAGCAAGGGCGGCGGACGGCGCGGCTACGCCATCGATCTCGACCTGCCGACCATCGAACGCCTGCCGCTGGAGTCGACGGGGCTTGGCGCGCTGATGATCGGGGTGCAGAGCAAGGTCCAGGGCACGCTGGACGGTGAGCTCTCCGGCTCGGTCAAGCTGCGCTGGGGAGGTACCTTCGACGATGCGACCGGCAAGCTGAAGGTGACCATCACCGAGAGCGTGCTGCGCAAGCCTTCGATCGACCTCGGCAAGATGGGCAAGTTCGAGCTCGCTGACCTGCGCATGGGCAACACGGCGCTTGAGGTCACGATGGCGCCCAAGGGCGAGATCGCGGTGTTGACGGGCGCTCGCGGCAGCGACAAGTCGACCGCCATCGCTTTCGAGAAGATCGAGGTCGACGGCCGAGACATCGAGCTCCTGGTCGAGGAGCGCTCGCATGCGCTGGTACCACCCGGCCCTGCGGGCGTGCGGATGGCCAACCTGCAGTTGCACTTCGCATTCCGCCTACCCGACGCCGCCGAGGCGGAAGGCGACAAGGACGCCGAAAAGGACGCTGACAAAGACGCCGACAAAGACGCCGACAAAGACGCCGCCGCAGCCCGCGGCAAGCGGGGCGCCGAGGGCGGCAAGGGTGACAAAGGGCGCGACAAGGCCGGTCGCGCTGGCGATGCCGAGGCGGTCGAGGGCGAGGGGGCCGCAGACCAGCGCGCCAAGTGGTCGAGCTTGATGGAGATCGCCGGCAGCAAGCTCAAGCCGTTTACCCGCAACGGCTACGTCGGCATGACCTGCACCGGGCTGCTGCTGCGACCCAGCTGCAACCCCGACACGCCCCGCGTCACCGTCGGCACGCGCGGCGGCGGCGGCGGACTGCCATCGGTGGACGCGGCGCCGACGACGGGCGCGACGGACGAGGGAGGCCGCAACGGCGCGCCGACGGCCGGGACCGACGCGCCGTCAGCGATACCGGCCGTGGCCGCGCCACCGACGTTCCC
>SXGT01569892.1_pt1 | contig 21826 bp, 12 predicted proteins | sample 3176221 | NCBI WGS metagenome assembly SXGT01 (sample SAMN11356862, study PRJNA531348) | freshwater metagenome | isolation source: freshwater sample F1-120 | place: China: Fuxian Lake, Yuxi | collected 2017-12-25
ACAGCGTCGTGGTCTTGCCGGAGCCGGTGGGGCCGGTGCACAAGAAAATGCCGTTGGGTCGGTGGACCAGTTCGTCGATCTTGTGGCGCACTTCGTCGCGCATGCCGAGCACTTTTAGATCCAAAGTGGTGCTGGTCTTGTCGAGCAAACGCATCACGATGCGCTCACCGTGCGCGGTCGGAATGGTGCTCAGGCGCAAGTCGATGTCGCGGCCGGCGACCTTGATGCGGATGCGGCCGTCTTGTGGCAGGCGCTTCTCGGCGATGTTGAGCCCACCCATGATCTTGACGCGGCTGGTGATCGACGGCTGAAATTTCTTACTGGTCTTGACCACTTCTTTGAGCACGCCGTCCTTGCGGAAGCGCACCACCACGTACTTCTCCATCGGCTCAATGTGGATGTCGCTGGCCCGCTCTTTGGCGGCCTGGTTGAGCACGCTATTGACCAGGCGAATGATCGGCGCTTCGTCGTCCTCGTCCAGAATGTCCTTGGCGGCATCCTCCAGCTCCATGGCGATGTCGGCGACGCCCGACTCGCCCTTCTCCATGTCGTCGACGACCTGATCGGCGCGCGCCCGGCGGTCAAAGCTGTAGTTGATCGCTGCGTTGACGACTTCGCTCGGCACCAGAATCGGCTCGATCCGCGCGCCGCCAAACAGCACCGCCAGGTCATCCAATGCGCCAAGCGCCAGCGGGTTGGCCATCGCGACCGTCAGCACGCCGTCGGCCCTGGCGATCGGCAGCAGTTCGGCCTCGCGGGCGTAGGCAATCGACAGCGGGCCGACCAGCGACGGGTCGATGCGGTCCTCGTCGATCTTGGCGTGCACCGGCATGTCGAGCTGTGCGCCCAAGGCTTCCAGCACCTGCAGTTTGGTCGCCGAGCCCTGCTGCACCAACAGCTCGCCAATCAGCCCGCCGCGGTCGGCTTGCACCAAAAGCGCCGACTGCACCTGCTCGTCCGAGCAGTAGCCCTTGCTTATCAGGATCTTGCCAATGGGTCGGGCGTCAATCATGGACTCGCTTACTGGGTGCGGACGGGCTTCCACGCCTGTCCGGCATATCCGGGTTCGGGTGGGGACAGGCTTCCACGCCTGTCCGACATATCCGGGTTCGGGTGGGGACAGGCTTCCACGCCTGTCCGACAGGGTTGAACTGGTCAATCTCGAACCAGAATCGTCGTGGCGCTCATTTCTTTCGCCCAGGCGGTTTCGCCGCCGCCGCTGGCTTGCCGGCCGGCGCTTTGACGGCGGGCGCGGGCGCCTTGGCCGCTGGCCCAAGCGCTGCCTTGAGCGCCGGAGCAGCCGCACCGGCGGGCGTGCCATCCTCAGGCAGGTCGATGACCTCGACCGCCGGGCCTTCATCGTCTTCGGGTTCGTCCTTTGCCGGTGCCGCTTTCTTGTCGCCGGCCTTGCCCGACTTGTCGGCCTTGGCCGGGTCGAACTCCAGATCGTGGCTGTCCGGCGCGCCGACCTTGTCGACGTCCTGGTTGTCGTAGTAGGCCTTCTCCAAAAGCTTGCGCTGGTTGGCCGACTTCTCCACCGCCTGGAATACCGTCTCCAAGTAGCCCTTCTTCTTGCCGTAGTTGACCTTGCCCTGGTACTCCTTCTGCTTGGTCGCCAGCTCGTCCGCAAACTGTCGAAACTGGTCCATCTTGGCCTCGTGCATCTTCTCCAGGTCGCTGGGATCCTTGATGATGTGCGGGACCACGATCAGCAGCAGGTTCTTCTTTTCAATCAGCTTGGTGCTTTTGCGAAACAGCATGCCGATAAGCGGCAGGTCGCCGAGCACCGGCACCTTGGCCACGCCGGTGGTCTCGCGGTCGGTAATCAGGCCGCCAATCACGATCGGCTGCTGATCGCGCACCACCACGGTGTTGGTGACTTTGCGCTTGCTGGTCGTCGGCCCGAGGTTGGGGTCGATGCCTTCGACCTCGTCCAGCTGCTGATCGATCTTCAACTTGATGTAGTCCGACTCGTTGATCTGCGGCGTGATTTTCAGCGTCAGGTCGACGTCGAGAAACTGCACGGTACCGCCCAAAGCGCCGCCGAGCGCGCCACCCAGACCACCCAGGGCACCCAAGCCGCCGAGCGCACCGCCGCCCAAGCCACCCAGGCCGCCCAAAGCGCCGAGCCCTCCCAAGCCGCCCATCGACTGCGAGCGGTAGGGCACCTTGCGGCCGACCGTGATCTCGGCGTCTTCGTTGTTCAGCGTCAGGATGTGCGGCGTGCTCAGCACGTTGACGTCGCTGTTCTCTTGGATCGCCTGCACCAGAAAGCCAAAGGCCGGAATCGACAGCGTCACGCCCGCCGGCACCGCCGAGTTGCCGGTGTTGCCGGCGTTGACTTGCAGCAGCGGTCCCTGCAGGCCGGCGGCAAAACCACCCGAGTTCAGTTGCTCCATCGACACACCGGACATGCCGAGGCCACCCAGGCCAAACAGCAATGGCACCTCGCTGCCACCGATGTCAAAGGTCGTGCCCGCCGAGCCGGCGATCTGGGTTTTGCGCTTCTTGCTGGTCGAGATCTCCATCACCACGGCTTCGACGTAGACCTGCTTGCGCCGGCGATCGAGCTCGGCGATGACCCGCTGCAGGCTCAGGTAGTCTTTGAGCGACGACTCGATGACCAGCGAGTTGCTGGCCTTGTGGGCCGTGATCTTGACCTCGCCCTCAAACAGCGTCGCCGCGCCGCCACCGCCCTTGGCGCCGCCACCTTTGCCGCCTTTGCCGCCCTTTTGCTGCTTGCCGCCGCCCTGGGTCAGCGAGCTCAGGGTGCTCGATACGTCTTCGGCGTCGGCGTTCTCCAGGTGGTGGATGTGGATCGCGCCCTCGCCCGGAATCGGCACGTCGAGCTTGCGGATGAGCGCGTCGACCTTGAGGTAATTGCTGCGGGTGGCAATCAAGATGAGTTGGTTGCTGCGGTCGTCGGCGATGGCCTTGGTCAGCGTCACTTTCGCCGATGCTCCAGCTTGTGGAGCGGGCGCGCCGCGGCCGCCGCCACCACCGCCGCCTTCGCCGAACACGCCGTTGATCTTCTCCAAAAGCTCGGAGGCATCCATGTGCTGCACAGGGCGGATGAAGATCTTGTCGGAGCCGAGCGGCACGTCGACCTCCGCCAGCAGCTTCAAGATGGTGCGGATGTTGCTGCCGATGTCGGTGACGACAATGGTGTTGGTCGGGGCGTAGATGAACAGGTCGCCGGTTTTGCTCTTGAATTTGACGAGAATGGGCTCGGCGTCCTTGGCGTCGATGTGCTTGAGGCGAATCAGTCGGGTGACGATGTTGTCTTCGTCGGGCACGCTGCCCTTGGGGCCGATGATTTCGGCGCCGCTCGAGCGCGCGTCCGGGGTGTCGACGATGTGGTAGAACGCGCCCTTCTTGGTAATCGTCAGGCCGTTGACCGCGAGGCTGGACAGGAATGCCCGGTACGCCTCATAGACGCTGACCTTTTGCGGCGACAGGATGGTGACCTTGCCGCCGCGCTTCTGGCTGGCGACCACGAAGTTGCGCTCCATCCAGCAGCTCATCAGCTTGGTCACGGTCTCGAGCGGGGCCTCTTGAAAGTCGATGGTGACCTTGACGTGCAGAGGCAGCTTCTTGCACTTGACCTCGGTGAAATTGTTCTTGATCGACATCACGTCGTCGAGCTTGTCGAGCGCCTTGTCTGGACCGCCCGCCGGTGCCGCTGCGGGTGCTGCCGGGTCGGGTGAGCGCCCGGGCGCTGCGCCGGCATCGGGGGCTGCGCCTGCCGGATCGGCCTTGCGACTGGCTGCCGCCGGATCGAATGCCGGGTCGAGCTTGCCGCCGCCCTTGCGCTTGACCACGCCGGATCCGCCGCCGCCGGCCTTGATGGCGCCGTCTTTGCCTTTCTTGCGGATCTTGCCCGCGCCACCCGCGACCGGGATGGCTTTTTCGGCGTCGCCCGCCGGGGCTTCCTGGGCAGTGGCCGGCAGCGCGCAGCACGCGACCGCGGCCGCCAGTAGCGCGCGACAGGTCCAGATTCGGGATCTTGCGGTCATCAATGTCCAACCTTGCAGAGGCATTGGGTTTATGGCCTATTTGATCGTGTAGCGCAGGGTCTTGGGCTGGCCGTCGCGCTCGATGAGCACGGTGACGCGGGCTTTGTTCTTCAAGGCCTCATACAACGCCAGCGCCTTGTTGGGGCTGTCGATGCGCTCGCCGTTGATGGCCTGCACGATGTCGCCGTTGATAAAGCCGATGTCCTTGAACAGGCTCTCGCCGCCCATCCCGATCATCCGAAAGCCCTCGTACTTGCCGCCCTTGTAGTTGGGCACCACCCGCACCTGGGTGCCCAGCTGCGAGACGTCTTTGAGCTTGTCGTTGACGTGGCTGCGGTCGAGATTGTAGGCACCCTCGGCCAGCTTTTTGACGCCCTGGACGGCGTCGGCTTCTGGCGCCGCACGGGCGGACGGCGTCGGCGTCGCCGTAGGATTGGCTCGTTCCGGCATCGGCGGCCGCGCACCCGGGTTGCCGCCGTCCGGGCCACCGCCCGCGACCTGACCGCCCTCGCCCTGAAACATGCAGGCTTTGGTGAGCTTACTGCCCTCGTTGAGCACCAGACAGGTGCGGCGGATCATCTCGACCTTGGCCTTGCCGTCGAGCAGTTCGGTGCCCACGCTGACGATCTTCTGGTTCTGGCGGTCCACCTCGACGCTGGCGCTCGACCACGTCTCAGGCGTGACGACCAGGGTGCCCATGAGCTTGATCGGCAGCGTGGTCGGCTCATACGACGGCTCCGGCGGGGCGCCGCCTGCGGGCTCCTCCGGCTTTTCTTCCTCTGCCGGCTCTTCGGGCGGCGGCGGTGGTTCTTCGAGCAAGAACATCGAGCGGCCGGCCATCACCGCGCCCGACTCCGTGCGCAGGCGGCCATCGCGCAGGCGCTTGGACAGCGGCGACTCGCCGGTAGCCGACGCCACCTGCACCTTGTCGTCGCCGCGCGATGCCTTGGCCAGCTGCACGCCAACGATGGCGCCGATGGTGCCGGCGCCCAAGTAGCCGAGCACACCCAGCCCCAGCAGCACCACGGCCCAGAAATGGCGTTTGAGCAGCGCTTCCATGTTCCTGCTGCGCGGTGGATGCGCGCCCGTGCTTGTTGCCGAAGTCCGACAGCCGCCGCACCAATGCGGGGACCGCCAACCACATTCCACAAGCAAAGGGCGTGCCAGATCGCCGAATCGCAAGCGCCTTGAAATGTTGATATTTCTGGCGAAGGTGCCGCGGGACGGCGCTGCCGCTGTCAGCGATCGTCAGCAAGCGGCCGGGCACCGTGCCAAATTGGCAACAGGCGTCACGCGCTGCCGCGGGACCACAGCGCCAGGGCATCCATCGACCACGCGACGGCCACGTGGATGGTCACGCCGCCCCAGATGCTTTTGGTGTCCATGGCCAATAGGCCCAGCACCATGCCCGCCAGTATCGAGCCGATGCACTCCGGCAGCGGCTTACCGTAGTGCAACATGCAGTAGGGCATCGCCATCGCCAGCACCGCCGCTGCACCCATCTCGGCCGACAGGCCGCGCAGGATGAAGCCGCGGAAAAAGAACTCCAAGGCCAAGAATTGCAAACCGTAGCCCACTTCCCAGGCCAGCTGATCGGCCCAGCCGCGGCCGGCGTAGAACGGGTACTGCAGCTGAAAATCGGGCTGGCGCGCTGCAACGGCGACCACTACGCCGACGGGCAGGAACAGTAGGGCGTACACCGGCAGGTGCCGCAGGTAACCCTCAGGCACCAGGAAGGCCTCGCGCAGCGGCAGCCGAAACAGCGCCGTCCACACCACCACCGGCACCGCCACGTACACGGCGATGCAGCCGCTGATCCAGGTCAGGTGCACCCACAGCGACTCGTGGCGGGCGGCCCAGCCATGCCACGTTGGCACCAGCCGGCCCACGATTTGCACGAACGCGCGGCCCAATTGGCTCTGCACGTCGCTGTCCATCACCACGTACCGCAGCGCCACCAGCATGCAGCATGCGGTAGCCGTGGTAACGAGCGCTGCCTGGCGAGCGGTCAAGGCACCAACGTGCGACTGGCCCTTGAAGGCGGCGTCGACCCGGTCCCACGGAGCCACGGCGGCGCGGTGCCAGAGGTGCGAGAGGGTGGTCACAGCAGGGCGAGCCGGCGGCCAGCGTGGCCGGCTGCGTGGTAGCGCAGTTGGGGCGGGGTGTCTAGTTTGGGGCCTGGCGCCCGTCGATAGAAACGTCCGCCTACCGCGTCCCCGCCGACCGCACCGGCTCGGTCTTTAGCTCAGCCAGCGCGACCGCATCGTCATGCGCCGTCGGCATCGCCAGCCGCACGTGGTGGTGGGCGTCGTGACCCGGCACCACTTGCACCACCTGTTGCCACAGGTCGCTCTGGCGGTGCTCCTTGGACAGGCGGCGATTCATAAAGTGGCGCACATGCTTGCCGACAAAGATGCCTTCGACCGGCGTGCCCAACTGCTGCGCCGTCTCGGCCAGGATCTCCATCCAGCGGTAGGTGGCGGCGACGTCCAGTTTCTTGAGCCGCACGTGGCTCATGCCGCGGTTGTCCACGGTTACGAACCCCAAGTCGGCGTCGCGGCCGCCGGCGTGGCTCATGTGCCCGGCTTCGTGCAGCATCTTCCAGCGATCCCAGCCGGCGACAGCGCCCGACTCGTCGCGGTGCGGCCGCCAGCGCGTCTCGCCGGCAAAGCTCTCGGGCTTGCCCGGCTTCCAGGCCGACAATCGCGCTTCGACCAACGACGTCCAGTCGGGCGCACCCACCACGGTGCGTGCGCCAATCCAGTGCAGTTGCAAGCCCTTGCGCTTGTCTACCCGGTGTTGCAGCCACGCCACCACTTCCTGGCCGCGGCTCGGATCCCAGGTGCGCACGGCCTGATGGCGCACCAGATCGCCGTGGGCCAACAGTCGCTCGACCGCAGCCTGCATCTTGGCGACCTGCCGTTTGGCTGCGCGGGCCTTCTTGGGCGGCGCAACTTGCACAAAGCGCCGGGTCGCCACGCGAAGCTGGCTGACGTGCCCCGCTGCCGCATTGTCGGCAACGCCCAGGATGCGCGTCTCGACCAGGATTCGTTGGCCGGGTGAGTCAAAGCGCTCGGACTCGTTCGGAAACTCCGCAGCGCTCGCCCACTGGACCACCATCGGCTCGCCGAGCACCCGTCGCGTCGCGCGCAGCAGGCTTTGGGTTATGGAGGCCGCAGTATCGCCGGCAAGCTGTCGGACCAGCGTACCGTAAGCCAATTGCCCGCAGCCTGGCTGAGCAATGTCGCCCACTGTCAACTGCGCCGACGGAAACTCTGCGGCGAAGCGCGCCTGCGCCCGCACCAGTACCCGCGCCAGCGCCGGCCGCGCCCACGAACGGCCGCGGGTATCGTCGCGAAAATCGAAGGGACTAGCGATGGCCTGCGCGAGGCCACGAAAATCCACCAGATCGCGGCACACCAGACCGCGCACGCCGGACTGGGCGATCGCCTTGCTCTGGTCGGCGGGTGCGTCCAGTTGGCCGATCGCAGCCCACGCGGACTCTGCCTCGCTCGGATCGACCAACCGCAGTGCCGGCAGGCGCACCGCCGGATCCGGGTGCGCGCCACTGGCAAACAGGGCTTCGGTCACTGCCTCGGCGCGCGCGGCATCGGCGACCATCGGCACTGCAGACCATTGCAGCGGGGCGGCCTCGACGTAGGCCGTCGGCGGCGGTTCGTGTAGCGCGAACGCGACGACAAACAACCCGCTGGCGATGGCAAAGGGGGTGGCCATACGGTTGACTGTAACTGGAAATCCGGCACTGTCCAGTCAAGCCGCAAAAGGCTTCACATTGCTGCAAAGGCGGACATCCGCCGGCGAATTATCGGCCGTGTGCGGCGCCTTGCACGCGGCCGTGGACGAATGCGAGTTCGCGCTCGATGACGACGTGATTTTCTGTTTCGCTGGTCAGCACATAGGCGTGGGTCCACAGCCGGTCCGCCTCTTCATCGGCGCCCACGAGTTGGGCCGCGCGTGCCGTGCGCATCAGCAGCAGCGCCGCATCTTCGGGCTGGCCGCCGCGCTCCAGGTGGTAGGCCAGCCGCATGGATTCTTCCATGTCGGTGCGACCTTGCGAGGCGATCCACGCTGCCACCTTGCGGTGCAGCGCGCGCCGCTCGCCCAGCGCCAGCTGGTCATACGCTACCCGCATTCGTAGCACGCTCGACAGCCGATACTGGCGATCGCGCGCATACCGCGACGACGCGCTGCGCACCACAAAGCCGCACTGCACCAGCACATCCAGCGCGCTGTCGAGGTGGTCGACGCCGAGCGCCTTGAGCGATCCCGCCCAAAACTCGGTGCCGACTACCACCGCGCGCGCCAACGCCTGGCGGGCATGGTCGGGCAGGGTCTCGATGAGCGCCCGGATGACGCTGCGCAGGTCGCCGGGCCGCACCTGCGTCGGCACCCGATCGGCGTGCAGCCGCCAGGCGCTGTCGTGCAGCGCAATGGCATCGACGCGCGCCAGTAGGTGCACCAATTCGGCCACCAAAAACGGGTTGCCGAGCGCGTGGTCCGCGACGAACCCAAGCAACTCGTCGCTGGCTGGCGCCGCCAGCATTTCGCGCACGACGCAGCGCACCGCCCCGTCGGCCAGCGGTTGCAGCACCAGGTGCTCGTCAAACGACAACGGCAGGTTGCCCGGCACGCCGCGCTGGTGGGCATTGCTCTGCAACATCTCGATCTCGTCGGCCTCGGTCGAGCTGGCCACGGCCATGATTGGCACGCCTTGCAAGCGCAGCAGCAGGTCGCGAAACAAGGCCAGGCTCGACGGGTCGGCGTGTTGGGCGTTGCGAATCAGCAGCAGCACCGGCGTCGTCACTGCCACGGCCTGAAAATACGCGGCTAGCGCGTCGGCGACCTCCTGGCGACCCGCTCCGGCAAGATCTTCGCGGGCACCTACCCGGCCCGGTTCTTCCAGGTCGAAGGCGGGCAGTCGCGCGATCTGGTCCGCAACCTGCTCCGCTTCACGTTGGCGCTCGGGCGAGACCGTGGTGCGGCCGAGCCGGCCAAAAGCGTAGGTGACCATCCGCCGCAGCTTGGTGCGCGCAGCGTCCGCGCTGTCGCCGTCCAAAATGCCCGCGCGCTGGCGAATCAGTTCGACCACCGCTGAAAACGGCAGGCTGCGGCGCATGCGCGTGCAGGCGACTTCCATAAAGAAGTACAGGCGCGTCGGAATTTGCTCGACCTGGCTGCGAAACGCGTCGAGCAGGCCATTCTTGCCCATACCGACCGAGCCGAGCACCAGACACGTCACCGGCAGGGCCCGCAGCTCGGCGTCGTCGAGCATCAGCCACAGGCGGCGCAGCTCCATTTCGCGGCCGGTGGTCGGCAGCGCATTGGACCACGGATGGCAGATGAGCAGGATATCTCGATTGTTTTCACGGATGTGCACCGTTGCCGACGCGTCGCGGTGGCCGTCCAGCCGCCCCAAGAACACGTACGGCCCGACCGGCAGATCAGCGCCCAGGATCGGCGTCTGGCCGAGCTCAAACTCGGGCGAGGGCGACTCAAGGTTGTCGCGCACGGCGTCGACCGGCATCGCGTACACCGTCGCGCCGGGCGGCTGGCTGCGGACGTGGATCTTGCCGCTGCGCGCGCCGCCGCCGGCCATCTCGTGGGCCTGACGGGCGAAAAACAGCTTGGTCGGCGTGTCGCCGATGGCCGAGGCCTCTTCGTGGCGCTGCCAGTATAACTCGACCAGCCGCTTTTTGGCCGCCGGGTGGCCTTCGCCCTGGTCGACCGCTTGCCGCAATTGCTCCACCGCCGTCGAATAGGCCTGCGCGTACAAGATGTCGAGCAAGTCGGCCTGCTGCTTGACGACCTGCAGGCGGTGCCGCGCTGCGTGCGGGTACCACGGACGCACCTCGCGGCTGAGCGCCTCGATCTCCTGCATGACTAGGTCGCGATCGGCGCGCAGATCGTCGGCTTGTTGCAGGGCCTCGAGCGCGCGCTGGTAGCTCTGGTCCGCGCGCTCCAGCAGGCGCTGCCGCTCCAGATCGCCGGCCAGGAAGGCCTGTAGCGCCTCGTAGACGTCGCGCATCGACGCGGTGCGGCGGTCGCGCCGCTTCTCCAGCATGCGCACGCACAGCGTCTCCAGATCTGGCGGCACCTGCCGGTCGCGGGCCACCGCCGAAGGCGGCAGCGGCACCACGTTCTTGCAGGCCTCGAGCTGCTGCTGGCCCGACTCGCCGGTGTAAGGCCGACGCAGCGTCAGTGCCTCGTACAGCATCACCCCCAGCGCGTACACATCGGCGCGCGCATCGACTTCGCTGTCGCGGCCGTGGGCCTGCTCGGGGCTCATGTACGCCGGTGTACCGATGATGACGCCGTCGGCCGCGGGGTCGATGCCCAGCTTCTTGGCGACGCCCCAGTCGCAGATCTGCACTTCGCCCAGTTCGCCCATCAGCACGTTGTCGGGCTTGATATCGCGGTGCACCACCTCTTTGCCGTGCGCGTAGTGCATGGCCTGCGCAATCTGCACGAACACCCCGACCAGCCGCCGCAGCGGCCAGCGCGTCGTGGTCTCCGGGTCGCCGAGCTGCAGCTGCCGCAAGACATCGCCGAGCGTGCGCCCGGTCATTTTGCGCATGGTGTAGTAAGTCAGACCGTCGTCGTCGACGCCCAGCTCGTACACCGGCAGGATCGCAGGATGCTCAAGACCGCCCAGCACGCGCGCCTCGCGGCGCAGCGCGCCCACGAACTCGGGCTGGTCGCGCAGGTCGGGCCGCAAGCGCTTGAGCGCCACATCTCGGACCAGGCCGCGGTCGTGCACCGCGTAGACCGAGCCCATGCCGCCGATGCCGAGCTCGCCCTGGCGGTCATAGCGTTCGGCGCCCGCCCGCGCCAAGCCGCTCTCGTCGATGGTGTCCGGGGCCAGAAAGGGCGTCGAGCGCAACGCACTGGCGATGTCGGGCTGCGGATCGGCAAAGCCGGCTTCGGCTTCGAACTCGCCGCTCAGCCGGTCCGCCAACTCGGCGCGTTCGGCCTCGCTCAGCTGGCCGGTCTGACGAAAGCCCTGGACCTTGGTGGCTTCGGGATCGTCAGCCCGCGGGCCGCTGGGCGCAGCTGGGTCGTTCGCTTCGGCGGGATCGGCCAGTGTCATCGCGGCGCAAGGATGCCACGTGCGGGCACGCGGTGCCAGTTCGGGGACGCAGGCACGTCGGCGTCCATTTTCTGCAAGTTGCCCGCGCTCTGCCTATTGAACCGTCACTTGCAGCGCCAATTTCTCGTCGCGCAGGATGTAGCACTGCTCGTTGCTGCACACCGAGAAGCTGCCGGTGATCTGCAGCGCGCCAGCGCCAGCGGCGAGGCCCTGCAGCGGGATGGTCAACACCCCAAGGTCGCCGTCGATCTTGACGTCGCCTTCCTTGCTGGTCAGCTTTTCCTTGGTCGACTTTGCGAAAGCCGCCGCGGCGACGGTGAATTTCGCCGGATACTCGGCATTGAAATGCAGGCCAGCTGCCGGCTTGATGACCAGACGCCCGCTGCCCGCAGTGCCCGCCTTGAGCCGAATCTCCGTCGCCTCGATGCGGTATTGCTTGTCTCCGGCAGGCGCGGCCGCGGCCTCGGCGCCTTCCAGTGCCGGAGCCGACGGCGCGGCCGGAGCGGCTGACGCGGCAGGCAGCGCAGCGGTCGGTGCGGCGGTCGGCGGGTTGGCTGCAGATTCCTTGTTGCATGCCACGGCCAGGGTCGTCCAGGTGGCGGCGAAAAGGGCCAGTTTGCGCATCGTTGAGAGCTCCGGGTTCGTAGGTAGGGGTGCGGGCGGTCGGACCATGACCGCGTGCCGCGGCGCGCAAGAATCTCGACTGGCGGTGGGGTCTGTCAATTCCCACCGGCGGGCTGCTGCAACGCGCGGGGTGCTGCACTTATTCTGGCGGCAATCAAGTCAACGGTAGCAAGCAAGCAAGGCCTGCAGCGTCAGGTTGCACAGCGCATGCAGCACGGCGGCGGCGATGGCGGATCCGCTGCGCTCGGCCACCCAGCCAAACAACAGGCCGGGAAAGAACACCAACAGCCGAAATGGCGCCGGGACAGCCACCAGGTGGACGGCGGCGAACAATGCAGCTGCGCCAGCATGCGCACGCCCGACCCTGGCGCCCAGGACGTGCAGGCCGCCTGGCCAGCGGGTGCGCAGACGGCCAAGGACGTAGCCGCGAAAGAACAGTTCTTCGGGCAGCGCGACGGCACCCAGTTGCACGACCGCGGCCTCCAGCCAGGCGCTTGCGTCGAGCGTGCCGGGCGCCTGGCGGACGCGGTGGAGCACGTGAACCTGCCAGGCGTCGAACCCCAGCGCGTAGATCGGCAGCACCACCAGGGCCACCAGAGCACCCCATGCGGCGCTGCGCAGCAGCGGCGGGTCGACTGCCAGCACGTCGCCTGACAGTTGGCGTTGGCGAGCGATAGCCAACGGCACGCCGACAAAACCCAGCGCTACCAGCACGCCGCCCAGTTGCGCCGGCCACGGACCCAGGGCCGCCAACGCCTCGCCGAGCGCGAGAAACACGGCAACTGCGGCGGTCGCCGCCACCACTTCGCCACGCGGGTCGCGGATCAAGCGTCAGGCTCGGGCAAGCTGATCGAGGGCGCGAAAAAAGGCGCCCTTGCTCTGGCCCTCCTCGACGCGCTCAATGTGCAGCACGAAGCGCGGGCCCTGATCGGTCTCGGTGGTAATCTGCAAGAGCTTGCCGCACAGGTGCACGATCACAGGGCCGGTCTGGTCGGCCAGCGGCAGGTGTAGCACGACCGCCTGATCTAACTCAGGTGCAATGTCGGTGGTCACCACCGCGGCGGCCTCCTGGCTGATCGCGATGACCATGCCGCGGCCCTGGCGACCACCGTGTTCGTAGCTGACCGGAATTGTCGCCGCGACCATCTGGCGGGTGTCGCTGCGCGGCGGACCGCGCCTGCGCATGACCGCCATATTCGGTCGTTCGATGGGTTTGGTGCCGAGGTTGTCGGTGATCGGCGCTTTCGGCTGCGTCTCGGTGGGTTCGCCGCTCATGTCGATGTCGCTGCCCAGGCCAGCGAGGTCGGGAATGCCGCCGTCGTCTTCGGGATCTGTGCGGCGCTCGCCCGGTGCCAGTGCGTACACCGGCCACGAACGGCTGAGGCCATCGTCGGGCATGCTGGTGGGCGGCTGCAGCGGCGTCCGCGCCACATGTGACATCTCGTTACTGTACTGGCCGCTATTGAGCGACAACTGTGTTGGAACCACCCGCGGCGGCACGATCGGCTTGTGTACGGCGATGCTCTCGGGCTCTTCGCCGCCTTGGTACTGCGGGAAGGCGGTCGGCGGCAACAGCGCTTTGTTGTCCGGCCAGTCAAAGCTACTTGACGTTTCGGCCGCCGTCGGCGGCGCAACTGCACCCATTGGCGGCTTGGGCGGCGGCAACACCGGCTCAGGCTGCATGTCGCCACTTTGATGCGCGGTCCGGCGCGGCGTCTGCAGGTTTGGCCCGAGCGCGCCAAACGGTGGCGCTCCTGGTGGCAGTACCGGGCGCTGCGGCGTTTGGGCGTGGGCCGGTGCAGTCTCCGGCGGACTAGCGTTGTGTGCTGCAGTGCTGGCGACGGCCGCCATTCTGCGGCTGTCGCCATGGGCAGTGTGATGGGGTCCGCCCGGCGGCATCTCGTCGGCGAATGCACTCGCCGTGCTTCTGTCCACGCCTTCCAGCACCGGCCCACCGGCGTGGTGCACCGGCAAGATGTTGGGGATGCGCGGATTGGTGGCGCCGCGCCGCCGCGCGTCGAACACCTGCGACGCTTCGCGGACGATGATCGGCTCCAATTGGCCGCCGTCGTCGTCACGCATCATCGGCTGCGCCCCACGCGAGATCGTGCCGCCCACATTGCGCGGGCTGACCGACGGCTTGCCGCCGGACAGGGCAGACAGCAGGCTGGCGGACGGCACCAGTTGCGACGCGCGCGACGGGGAGCGTCCGGAGCCGCTGCCAGCTTGTCGCATGTCCGCGGCATACGCGTCGCTCGAGCGTGCGGCCGAGCGAACCCGCACCGGTCGTCCAGCGACGAACGACGCCAGATCAAACTCCGCCAACCGGCCAGCGGCAACGTCGGTGTGGGCGACGTTGGGTACGTGCAGCACTTGTGCCAGAAAGTCGAGCAGCGGGCCGACGCCGAGCTCGCAGCTGACCGTCGTCCAGCGAATGACCGCGCCCGCCGGCCACGGCAGGCCCGCCGGCACCACGCGGACGACCTCGCCTTGAAGCAGCACTGCGATGCCGGAAAGGCCGCCCGGCCGCATGTCCACCGCGACGATCATGCCGGGCACCAGACCGTCCGCGCGCCCGGCGATAAAGCCGGCGGCCGGCCCGACCTGCGTGCAGTACATGTCACGGCGCTCTCTGGCAAAAACCAGGGCGCAGTGGATGAGTGCGGGGTAGCGAGGTTGGCTGCGGCGATCCTGGGACATGCTGCTTTGGGGGACGCCTGATCGCGCGGAAGTCACGACCGCTTTGGAGCGTACCCGAGGGCCGGCGCGTCGGCAATTCGGCCTCAGCGCGTCGGTGAGCCGCGGCGAGTCGAAATTTCGGGCCGCCAGCGCGGTCGTCGCTGCCCCCGCCCGAGACGCTAGGCCCGCTCGAACAGCCCGGCGGCACCCATGCCGCCGCCCACGCACATGGTGACGATACCGTAGCGCCCGCCGTTACGGCGCAACGCGTGCAGCACCGTTGCCGTCAGCTTGGCACCGGTGGCGCCCAGCGGGTGGCCGAGCGCGATGGCTCCGCCCAGCGGGTTTACTTTGGCCGGATCAAGTCCAGCCGAGCGGATGACCGCGAGCGCCTGGGCGGCGAAGGCCTCGTTGAGTTCGATGTGGTCAATCTCGTCCAACGCGACGCCAGCGCGCTGCAAAAGCTTGGGAATCGCCACCACTGGGCCGATGCCCATGACTTCGGGCGCCACGCCGCCGACCTGAAAACCTCGAAAATACCCAAGAATCGGCGCGCCCGCGGCTTTGGCCGCATCTTCGGTCATCACCACCACGGCCGCAGCGCCGTCGGTCAGCGGGCTGGCGCTGCCAGCAGTGACCGTGCCGCCGGCCGGCTGAAATGCCGGCTTGAGCCTGGCGAGCCCCTCCAGGGTGGTCTCCGGCCGTGGCAGTTCGTCGACCGCCAGCTTGCCGTCCACCCTGTCCACCGGTGCCAACTCGTCCGCAAAAAAACTCGCCTGCAGGGCCGCGCCGGCGCGCTGCTGCGAGGCGTACGCGAATTGGTCCTGATCGGCGCGGCTGATGCCGTGGCGCTGGGCCACCAACTCGGCGGTGTTACCCATTGGCATGTACACCTCGGGCCAACTGCGAATCAGCTGCGGGTGCGGCGCAAGCTTGAAGCCGCCCATCGGCACCTGGCTCATCGACTCGACCCCGCCAGCGACCACGACATCGACGTGACCCGCCTCGACGGCCATGGCGGCCTGGGCGATCGCCTGCAGGCCCGAAGAGCAAAACCGGTTGACGGTGACCGCCGCCACCTCGACCGGCAGCCCGGCACGCAGCGCGGCAACGCGGGCAATGTTCATGCCTTGCGGGCCCTCGGGCATCGCGCAGCCGAGCACCACGTCGCCCACGTCCGCGGGCCGCAGCCCGGCAACCCGGGAGATTGCGGCCGAAATCGCCGTGGCGGCGAGGTCCTCGGGTCGGACCTTGCACAAGCTGCCTTTGAGGGCCCGACCGCACGGAGTGCGAACGGCGGCGACGATGACGGCGGTGCGGCTCATGTAGGCTCCAGGTGTGCAAGATCCGTGTCATGGCTGCGGGTTGCCTAGTAGCGCCCGCAGGATTCGAGACCTAGTTGCGAAGGGGCTTGCCAGTGGTCAGCATGTGGGCGATGCGGGCGCGCGTCAGCTCCAGACCGCACAGGCGCAAGAAGCTCTCGCGCTCCAGGTCCAGCAGGTCCTGCTCGGTCTGCTTGCCGCCCGCCGCGCCACCGCACAGAACGCTCGCGATTTCGTGGCCGACCGTACAGTCGTGGGCGCTGGCCTGGCCCGCACAGCGGAAGGCGTAGAGCGCCATGTCGAACACGGCGATGCCCTCGGCCCCTGGCAAGATCAGATTGTCGGGGCGCGCCGACGGCCGCCAGCGCTGGCCGGCCAGATCGAGCACCACCCGCTTGGCGGCTTCGATGCGGCGATCGCCGTCAAAGGCAATGGCGTCGCCGTCGCGCAAGAAGCCCAGGTTGCGGGCGTCGCCAGCACCGGTCGAGACTTTGGCCAGGGCGATGGTCTCAAAGGCTTTTTGCAGCAGCGCCACCCGGTCGGCGCGGGTGTCGGCCGGCACGCCGGTGAGCGCCCGCACCGCCAGTTCCTTGGTGCCGCCCGCGCCCGGCAACAGGCCCACGCCGACTTCGACCAGGCCCATGTAGGTCTCGCCAGCTGCCACTGTGCGCGCGCTGTGCATGGCGATCTCGCAGCCGCCGCCAAAGGTCATGCCGTGTGGCGCCGACACCACGGGCGCGTGGCTGTACTTGAACGCCATGAAAAGATTTTGAAACTGCTGAACGGCCGCTTCCATTTCGGCCCAACGCCCCTCGGCCGACGCCTGCGCGATGAAGCCCAGGTTGGCGCCGACCGAGAAGTTGGCGCCGTCGTTGCCGACCACCAGACCGGCCCAGCCGTCTTTGTCGATGCGCTCCAGCGCCTGCCAGCCCATGGCGATGATCTGGTCGTCGAGCGCGTTCATTTTGCTGCGGAACGCTAGACACAGCACGCGGTCGCCGAGGTCCAGCAGCTGCGCAGACGCATTTTCGGCGACGACCTGGCCGGCGCCGCGGACGTCGCTCAGGTGTAGACCCGGCATCGCGGGCACGGCCGCCTGGCTGCGGTCGGCCCGCAACTGCTGACCTTGCGCGTAGAAGCCCTTGCGGCCCGCAGCGATCAGATCGAGCGCCACCTGCGGCACCGCCCGACCCTCGGCCTGCAGGCGTGCCACCACGCTGGCGACGCCGAGCGCATCCCAGAGCTCAAAGGGCCCCAGTTGCCAGTTGAAGCCCCAGCGCATCGCGCGGTCGATCGACACCACGTCGTCAGCGATCTCGCCCAGCAACGTCGCCGCGTAGCACAGCGACCGCGACACCACCTGCCAGGCCAACTGGCCGCCCCGGTCATCGCTGGCGCAGATGGCCGCGATGCGCGCGCCGACGTCGCGCACTTTGCGCGTCGCTTCCAGGCAGGGCAGGTCCGGCTTTTGCTGTGGCACATAGTCCGCTTTGGCCGGATCCAGCACCAGGATGTCGGCGCCGACCTTGCGGTAGAAGCCCGCCCCCGCCTTCTGGCCAATCGCGCCTTTTTGAACCATCGCGCCGATGACCGGGTGCAGCGCGAAGATGGCGCGGTTGGGGTCGCTTTGCAGGTTGTCGTAGCAGTTCTGGGCGACATGGCCGAGCGTGTCCAGGCCCACCACGTCCGCAGTCCGGAACACCGCCGACTTGGGCCGGCCCATTGGCTCGCCGAACAGCGCATCGACCTCGTCAATGCGGTAGCCACCGCCAAACGTGGCCTGGACCGCCTGCATCATGTCGTGGACGCCGATGCGGTTGGCAATGAAGTTGATGGTGTCCTTGGCGTGGACGACGCCCTTGCCGAGGTCGGCGCTGCAAAAATCGGCAATCCGGGCCACCACCGCCGGGTCGGTGTCAGCGCCGGCCACGATCTCCAGCAGACGCATGTAGCGCACGGGGTTGAAGAAGTGGGTGATGAGAAAGTGGCTGCGGAAGGCCGGCGAGCGCGCCGCGGCCATCGTCGCCAATGGGATGCCGCTCGTGTTCGATGACACGATGGTGTGGGGCAGGCGGTGGCGTTCGATGGCGTCGAACACTGCGTTCTTGATGTCCAGCCGTTCGGTGACGGCTTCGACGATCCAGTCGCAGCGACCGAGCGCGACCAGATCGTCCTGCAGGTTGCCAATGGCGATCTTGCTGGCGTCGCCGGTCCGGTGGATGGGCGCCGGCTTGAGCAGCAGCGCCTTGTCCAGCCCGCCCTGACCCACGGCGTTGCGCGCCTTGCGCACCCTGCCAAAGCTGGCGTCGCCAGGCGGCACCGCGTCGGGCGCGCCCTTGGGCACGATGTCGACCAGCAATACGTCGAGACCGGCCGAGGCCAGGTGGCACGCGATACCGGTGCCCATCACGCCGGCGCCGACGACGCCGACGGTGCAGATGCGGTGTTGCGACATGGAGTTTCCTTGCTGTCTGGGTGAGGCGAGCCGGGCCCGTACGGCACTGGACCCGTACGGCACTGGGCCGGTCGGGCAGGGGCCGAAAGTGTAGGCGGCAGCAGTGCTGCTGTCGAGCTTGGGGCACGCGAGAGCAGGCCTTGCCTTGCGCGTTTGGTCACGGCGCTGTCGCGCGGCGCCAGTCATTTCGTGCCGGTCGCGCCACGTCGCGCACCTGGCCGCGGCCGCGCCCGAGCAAGTGCCTTTTACTTTTGCGCACAACTGGCGTCTGATCCGGCGCGCCCAGGCCATTGTGGCCGGCCAATTGACGGCGATTGCCCACCCACGCGTCGCCCACCCGAGGACTGCAATGACCAAGCTGCCGCTACTGATCGTTGCCGCGCTCTGCGGCTTGTGGATCGCCGCCAGCGCGGCCGCCGCGCCCAAGGCCGGTGTCACCATCAACAGGCCGAGGGGTTGCGCGCTCATCCCCAACAAGACCCACATCGACGACTGCGTGTTTTGCGTCAAAGCGGGCAAGAACTGGGTCGTCGGTCAGGGCTGCCAAAACGAGTTGGCCGCCGACACCGTGCTCAACACGCCGGCGCTGTGCGCACAGATCCCAAGCGAAGCCAACATCGGCCTGTGCAAAGCTTGCATCAAGACTGGCGGCCACAACTGGGTGGTCGGCAGGGGCTGCCTCAAAGAGCTGGCGCCAGGTACCATCGTCAACATCCCAGCTACCTGCGAGATGATCCCGGCTGAGGCCAACATCAAGCTTTGCAAGGTCTGCGTGGCCAGTGACCGCGCCAACTGGGTGGTCGGCAAGGGCTGCGTCAAGGAGCTCAACGTCGGCCAAGTGGTCGACAGCCCGGGCTTGTGCGCCATGATTCCCGCCGAGGCCAACATCAAGCTGTGCGTGGCCTGCTTGAAGTCCGGCAAGAAGTGGACCGTGGGCAAGGGCTGCAACTGAGCCGGTTCGTCGGCTAGCCAGTCCCCGCCAGCGCCGCGAGCACCCGCTGCGCCCGATCGGCCATCGTCGCAAACAGGCCGGGCCACGGCGGCAGCGCGCGCAAGCTGTCCAGGGCCTGACAGTTCTGCATCCAAGCAAAGTCGTGCAGGTCGGCCGCGACGGCCTCGCTCAGGTAGCCCATCGCGCGCGCCGAGTCGCCCGCCAGCGCACAGATCTCGGTAGCAAACTGGCAGCGGGCCGCACGCAAGCGCTTGTTGGCCGCGTCCACCGAATCGGCCAGGTGTGCGAGGTCGGTCCCAGACAGCCCGCGGCCCCGCATCGCGGTCGGGTACATGCCACACAGCAGCACCACGGTGCGGTATTGCTGATTGTTGATGAGGTCCGGTGGCGGCAGATCGATGCTGACGGGCAAGCGGCGCCACGCGCCGAACCGTACTTGCGCAAAGCGGCGCGAGATCTCGGTCGTGAGATCGGTGCTGGGACGACCGAGCATCTGGTTGGCGCGCTCGTGCTGGCCGCGCAGGACTTCGAGGCGTATGAGGTCCCACTGCGCCATGGCATTGAAGGGTTCCAATTGCAGGGCGGCTTGCAGGTGGACCTCAGCGCGATCGAACTGACCGGCTTCGCTGACAATCGACCCCAGCTGTCCCTGCGCCCACGCCAGGCTCGGCGCGCACGTCACCGCGCGAACAAAGAAGCGCGCCGCTGAGGGCATGTCGCCAGCGTACATGGCGATTTGCGCCTGCGCCGCCCAGGCCTCGCCCAAGTCCGGCGCTGCCTGCGTGGCCGCCTCGGCGGCCAGCCGCGCCTGATCCATGACTTCGTTGCCGACATGGCCAAAAAACACCTGACGGGCACTTGCCGTAGCATAGGCCGCCAACAGGTGCGGGTCGCCCGGTGCCAGCGCCAGACCCGCGCCCAGCAATTCGACCGCTGTGGTGCCGCCGGCCATCCATTCTTGCCGCAGCGCGTGGCGGCCGCGCAGGTAGAACTCGACCGCGCGGGCGTCGGTCGGCGCCTTGTGTTCGGTGCGCGCCAGGTCCACGGTCAAGCAGTCGGCGACGGAGCGCGCGATTGCATCGGTGTGGGCGAGCAGTTGCCCTTCTTGCGCGTCGTAGCGCTGCGCCCATAGCTGAAAGCCATCGGCGACGCCGACCACCCGCACGCTCAAGCGCCAGGTTTCGCCCAACCGACGCACGGTGCCGGCGACCACTGCATGCACGCCTAGCAGGGCGCCTGCCGCCTGGGGGTCCTCGGTCTGCTGTCGGGCCGCGGCGCTGCAAGCCCGCACTTTGAGGCCAGGCGTGACCGACAGCGCATCGGCGACCTCGTCGGCGAGCGCCTGGCCGAGCCAGCTGTCGCCATCCCCCTGAACGACAAACGGCAGCACCGAGACCGCCTTGGCGTGGGCTTGCGGCACTTGCGCGCGCGGCCCGGATGCCGGCACAAACGGTACCGCCGCCTGCAGCGCCGCCTTGATCTCGCGACTGAGCGAAGCCACAGGCGTGGGCGCAACCGATGGCGACGCCGCCGATGCACCCGTCCGAAAGCCGCCGGTCAGCTTGCCAGATCGCACCTTTAGCCCGGGCGCAATCGCTTCGCTAATCGCGTTGCCCAGGGCGTCGGCGCTGTCAAATCGGTCGGCTCGGTCGGTCGCCAGCGCGACATGGATGACTTCTGCCAGCGCATCGGGCACGGCCACGAACTGGCGGGGATCGGGCGGCGGCTGCAGGATGCGCGCCATCGCCACCGACACGGCGTCGCTACCCGGCCACGCCCGTCGACCCGTCAACAGCTCGAAAAAGATGGCGCCGAGCGCGTAGACATCGGCGCGGCCGTCGAGCGCGGTGTCGGCCTGCAATTGCTCGGGCGACATGTAGGCCGGCGTGCCCACGATGCCCTTGCCGGTCAGCGCGCCATTGACCACGGCAATGCCGAAATCGGTGATCGCCACCCGACCATCGCGGGCCACCAACACGTTGTCCGGCTTGAGGTCGCGGGGCCCTGGGCCTTCTGGCGCTGCAGGACTTCCAGCCCAAGGAAGGGGCGGCCCTTCTTCATCTTGGTGATCCAACCCAGGTCCGCCTCCAGCGTGCTGGTGCCCCCGTCGATGTCGTTCCCATAAAGGGCGTACTTCATTTCCAGGCGCAGACTGTCCCGGGCCCCCAGGCCAATGGGCCCCATGCCGCCTTCACGCAGGGCGGGCATGAGCAGGTCCCACAGCTCCCCGGCGCGCTCGTTTTTCACATAAAGCTCGAAACCGCGCTCCCCGGTGTAGCCGGTGCGGGCCAGGATAAGGGGAATACCCCCCAGGCTCCCTTCGCGGAACCAGTAATAGGGCAGGTCTTTGAGATCCTGATCGGCCATGCGCAGCACAAGCTGATAGGCTTCGCGCCCCTGCAAGGCCAGGAGGCTGAATTCGTCGCTGCGATCCTTCAGGGTAACGCCCTCACCCACATGGGCTTGCAGCCAGGCCCAGTCCTTGTCCCGGTTGGAGGCGTTCACCACCAGCATGAAATGCGTGTCGTCCATGCGGTGCACCAATAGGTCGTCCACAATGCCGCCTTCCGGCGTGGGCAGGGCGGAATACTGCACCTGGCCGTGGGCCAGGGAGGCCACGTTGTTCACCGTGACGAAATCCAGGAAGGCCTCGGCATCCTGGCCCGGCTC
>SXGT01275440.1_pt1 | contig 21823 bp, 18 predicted proteins | sample 3176221 | NCBI WGS metagenome assembly SXGT01 (sample SAMN11356862, study PRJNA531348) | freshwater metagenome | isolation source: freshwater sample F1-120 | place: China: Fuxian Lake, Yuxi | collected 2017-12-25
ACCGAGATATGCCAAGCGATGCGTATCCAAATGCGCTTGCCGTTGTAGTGGCGTACATACCGACCACTTTTTCTCGATCTGTTGCGCCCCCAAAGCAGTGCCATCGCCACCATCGCCCATCACCGCAATGACGCGGTCTTCTTTTTCAAACTTCAGTTCGAGTTCCGCGATCGGCCGAGCCTTTGCGCTCGAAGCGTCGTAATAGGATCGATATGCACGCAGCCAAATTGATTGCGTCCACCGATAATAATCAGGGTCGATCGTGCCGAATTCGCGCGACCAGTCATACCGAAATCCCAACCGCTGAAGTTGTCGCCGAAAATTATCGATCGCCGTACGCGTTGTGATCGCTGGATGCACTCCAGTCTGAACTGCATATTGTTCCGCAGGCAAACCGAACGCATCCCATCCCATTGGATGCAACACATTGAATCCGCGCATCAATTTATATCGCGTCAGAATGTCCGTCGCTGTGTATCCCTCGGGATGTCCGACATGCAGACCCGCCCCTGATGGATATGGAAACATATCCAAGATGTAATACTTCGGACGCGTCGCATCAAATCCAGCATCTCCGGGATTTGACGCACGAAATGCATCGTCGGCGAGCCACTGCTTTTGCCAGTGGGTTTCGATTTTGCCTGCGCAGTGCGCGTCGTATCGATGAGGTGTTTCGGAATCGACCATAGGAAATTCCGAAGGATACCCACGGTCCTTTGACGATGTCGGGATCACAATTTGTGAGATCTCTTTCGCGAAGTTCTTCAGAAGCGTTTATGCGGATTGTGTTCGACGACTTTGAAATTGCGACTGCTCGCTGACATACTTCATCGCATCGCCAACAACATAGAAACTGCCGGTGACACAGACCAAGTCATCCTGACTTGTCGCTCGAAGCGCCAACTGAATGGCTTCGCCAACAGTTCGGCCAACTTGACTCATCTTGCCACTTCGTTCTTGGAACAGTTTTTGCAACTCATATGGATCTGCCGCGCGAGGATTGCTTGATGCCTTCGTGAAGATCACTTTGTCAGCACCAAGGTTCAATCGATCAAGCATCTCGCCAACATCCTTGTCTTGGCAGCAACCGAACACACACACCATGCTGTCATACGGCACATGAGCGCCGACACATCGCATAAGGGCATTGAGGCTGGAAGGATTGTGCGCGCCATCAACCAAGACTCGCGGTCGGTCGCTGATGAGATCCATTCGACCCATAACCTTCGTCTTTGCCAAACCGCCTGTGACAAGATGCTCTGGGCAATCAAAGCCCGCAGCGCGAACGCATTCGATTGCTGCAAGAGCGAGCCCACAATTGATCGCTTGATGTTCACCAGGAAGAGGCACTGGTAAATGTTCGATGCGAGATTGCTTGGTGTAATAGCAAACTCTCGTGTGTGGCCCAAGTTCTGGCGACGTGCAGAATCGGCTGGAGAATTCAATATCTTTATTGACGATCTTCAATTCCGCGCCAACTTTTTCCGCAACTTCGATAAATGTTTTATTCACTTCTGGTTGCGCATCGAAAACGATTGCGGGAACGCCGCGCTTGAAAATCCCCGCCTTTTCGCGGGCAATCTTCGGGAGCGTGTCGCCAAGAATGCGGGTGTGATCAAAATCAATCGTGGTCACAACAGTGACAAGTGGCGTCAGCACATTCGTAGAATCCAATCGACCGCCGAGCCCAACTTCAACGACGGCAATATCGACTGCTTCATCCGCGAAGTGCTTGAATGCCATTGCGGTCATCGCCTCAAAGAATGTTGGTTCGACCTTTGCCTTCGCCGCTGCTGTTTGCACTTTCTTCGCCATTTCGACCATCGCAGGCTTGGTGATCATTCGATTGTTGATGGAAATACGCTCGCGCAGATCGACGAAATGCGGACTTGTATAAACACCAACCGTATAGTCGCACTCTTCAAGCATGTGAGCGATCATTGAGCAGGTTGAACCCTTGCCCACAGTTCCTGCCACATGCACAGACTTGATCTGCTCATGAGGATTTCCCATCGCAGCAAGCAACGCTCGCATGCGATCCAGTCGGAATGTTCCATCGTCGTACTTCACGACACGCATGCGTTCGATGTCGGGACGCTCCGAAAGCCACTTCAGCGCGGCCTGATATCCGTTGATGTCGATCTTTGCAGGACGAACTGCCGGAACCTCGGTCGAAACTCTGATCGAGGATTTATCTAGCGCCTTCGCTGGCGCATTCCCTACCACTTTTGTCACAACCTTTGCTCCAACCTTTGCTCCAACCTTTGCAGAAATCGCTCCGGTCTTGCCTCCTGTGCTCTTGGATGCCTTCGCGGCAACCTTTGAAGGGGTGGAAACAACCTTCGCAGAGGATTTAGAACGAGACCCTGTCCGACCGAGTGGCTTGCTTTTCATAGGAGTTTGAGTGTAGTCCTCTACGCCATGGAATCCAAACACATCAAAGATGCGTTGCAACACGAGGCTTGGCGGACCCTTCGCATAATGAGCGAATTCGTCGATGCCACCGACACAATGGTTCGAGTTGGGCCTGCGGTAGCTGTTTTTGGCTCTGCCCGCACTCGACCGGAGAAACATGAATTCATTCAAGCAGTCGAATGCGGACGGATGTTGGTCGAAAGAGGATTTGCTGTCATCACTGGCGGCGGACCTGGAATTATGGAAGCCGCAAACAAAGGCGCGCTTGAAGCGAATGGTGTTTCGGTTGGCCTGAACATTTCACTGCCCTTCGAACAGAAGCCGAATCCATACCAGAGCATCGAGTTGACCTTTCGATACTTCTTCGTTCGCAAAGTGATGTTCGTCAAGCACGCGCGCGGCTTCATCATCTTCCCTGGAGGCTTTGGAACGATGGACGAACTTTTCGAATCGCTCACGCTGATTCAAACGCTCAAGATCGTGCCATTCCCTGTTGTGTTGATCGGGAAGAAATTTTGGCAGCCATTACTTGACTGGATGCGCACGACACTCGCGGAGGAACATGGAACGATTTCCGCTGAAGATTTCGAACTTTTCCGCGTGACAGATGATGTTCGCGAAGCGGTCGAAATCGTGCACGATGTTCATGCAGGGCGAAGAGCGTGGGCTCCAAAACTTCCGCGCTTCGCTTCGGATCCGCCGGTCTCACAAGAAGAAGGCATTCGTTCGGGCATCCATCCAAGACGACATCTGCACGGAGATGCGGCGATGGGCATTGACAATATCGAGTAGAAATTTTCGCGCGGAATAATTTGAGCGATACGCCGGCTTTGCGCTATCGCCATTCGTGCCTTGGATAGCGGCGGCGGAGTTCATTTCGAAGCTCGGGATACAAAACACGCCAAAATCCTGCAAGATCGGCGGTTGTTTGCAAGGGACGGCGATTGGGACCAAGAATTTCCAAGCGAACGGCAACGCGACCACCAGCAACACTTGGAGTTTCATCAAGTCCATAAAAATCTTGAATCTTTGCGCTGCCTCGCGGAGGTTGTCCGTTTTCGTAAATCAATTTCATCTTGTAACCGCTGGGTAGACGAATATCCGCCGGAGCCATTTGCTGGACGAATGTTTGATCTTCATATGACAATGCACTGAGCACAATGGCCAGACAAGAACGATCACGCACTTGACTCCAACGTGACGCACCCGCCGCGATCTCCGCGAATAAGACGCGCAGGTCGTCATCCGCATAGGTCAACAACTCACGCTGAGGAAAAGTTTCAGCCACCCATCTCGTTCGTGCAATCCACGGCGCAATTTGCTCTTCCCATTCATCGGGTCGCAGACCATCTTCCATCATCCGCAATGCGACGATCTCTGACGCAACCGCCAAGTTTCGCGAAGGACGAACTGTTCGCTCGATGACCGTGTCATCAAAGAGTTGCTCGTCAACTTCTTCGACGGATTGCGATGACGCCTCCCACCGTTCTTCGACGCGATTGGCGAAGCGATGCGGGAGCGTTGATTCGAGCCACGCTCTCTCAAGCGCGACTGTCATCGACAGCGTTGTCTCTGCGGTATCACCGCCACCACTTTGGCGAACCTCGAAAGCCAACAGCGGACCCGTGCCCTCGTGCAAACTTCGCTTATCGATGGAGACCTTCCGTCGCTGAGACATCGCGGCATGGGGCCGATGTCGATCAAGACGCCATGCAATTCGATCTGGAAAACCAAGCATAAATGACTCAGCTATCGCTTCATCGGAAAAATCCCCAGACTGCGCGCCAGCCTGCGCCCCAGACTGCGCGCCACGCGATCCTTGCGCCAAATCTCCCGCAGCACGAAGCGCGGCAGAAGAAAGATGGTCCGCGGCACGACCGACTTCGCGTGCCGCATCTGAATCAATCAACATTCGATTTGCTTTGCCAGCACGCCACGCAAGAAACATTCTCTCTCGTGCGATCACATCGCTTGGTCGATCATTGGTCTCCAAGTGTCGACGCATCGATTCTGAATTCTCTCGATCGAATGGATCGCGTTCGGATAAGAACGCCGCCCAAAGTCCTGCGCGCTGGGCACATCCTCTGCGCGCTCCTTCCAAGAGTGCGCGCGCCAATCGCGGATGCGCTGGGATCTGCGCCATCGCTCGTCCGTCGGGAGTCAGTCTCCCCTGTGAATCCATCGCGCCGCATCCCACAAGAACCCGTTGCGCGCGATCGATGGCAGCCGAATCTGGCGCATCGATCCACGGAAATTTCAGTGGATCACTTTCGCCAACAACCGATAGTCCAAGCAGTGCTTCTGAAAGATCGATGCGGTGAACTTCTGGCGCGTCGAACTCCGCTCGACGATTGTGCGTGGCTTCGCTCCACAGTCGCAAGCAAACTCCCGATGCGGTACGCCCCGCACGACCTGCGCGTTGACGAGCGCTCGCTTGACTGATCGGCTCTAGTTTCAGCGCGTTCAAGTCGCGCAGTGGATCGAATCGATGCACGCGAGCCAATCCGCTGTCAACGACAAAGCGAACTCCGGGAATTGTCAGGCTTGTTTCCGCGACATTTGTGGCAACCACGATCTTGCGTCGATCTGAAGGATTGAGCGCGCGATCTTGCTCTTCGGGCGATTGACCTCCATGAAGTGCCATCACATCGAACCCTCCCGAGGGCAATCTTGATCGCAGCGCTTCGATCGTCCGCTGAATTTCATTTCTGCCAGGCATGAACACCAAACCATCGCCCTGAAGATTTTCAGCCGCGTCAACGACCGCTGTGACGGCGCGATCAATCACATCTTCGTTGGCTCGAACATCACCAAGAAATCGAATGTCAACTGGATGCATTCGTCCTGGCACCGAGAGCGGATCCACGCCGAAGACCTCTCCAAGCCGAGCGGCATCAAGCGTTGCGCTCATAATGGCAACTCGCAAATCAGGTCTGCGTTGTGATTGCAATCGACGCACCATGCCAGCAGCAAGGTCCGTGGAGATTCCCCGCTCATGAAATTCGTCAAGCACGACGACGGAGATGCCTTTGAGATCTTGTGTTCCTTGCGCCAAACGAACGAAGAGACCGTCGGTCATAAAAAGTATTTTTGTCTCCGCGCTTTCGACGCGCTCATATCGCGTGCGATATCCCACAAGTCCACCTTCGCGCACTCCCATTTCGAATGCAACGCGTCGCGCAACTGCGCGTGCCGCCAAGCGTCGAGGCTGCAGCACCACGATGCGACCATCGCCGGAGACACCAGATTTCAGCAGTATTTGCGGGACTTGAGTGGTTTTTCCAGATCCAGTTTCTGCAACAAGCACCAATTTTCGATCGCTCGAAATTCTCCCAACGATCTCTTTCGCGAATGCGTTGATCGGCAGGGAATCAGTTCGCGCAAGCCGCGGCTCAGAATGCATTGGAGTAACGCTTGCGAACGTCTTGGAGAAAACGCGAAATCTGACCTTGCTGCTTTGGGCTTGCGGTCACTTCGACTTCTTTCTGCCAAATACTCATGAAGCCAAGCGCGCCGTCTTCATTCAGCGACGGAACCTCTCTCTCTTTCATACGCTCTTCGCCACGATCGGACTGCGACTTGATCTTGTCAATCCGCTCCTTGTCCGTCTGATCACTTTCCTTGCCAGTTGTGATCTTCTCGCCCATCTTTGTCCAATTCACGACCCAATCATCGATGTACTTTCCTTGATCACTTGGGGCCGCGTCGAAATATCCCGACGCGCCCTGAACAAGAATGTCTCTGGCCAAGATGCGCACATTCTGCGTCATCTGCTTGCGTGCTGGGCCTGTCACACCTGCGAAGAATCCAGCCATCGCGGCGCTCTCCGACGATTCCATCCCTCGAAAACGATTGCTGAGGTCCAAGAGAAATTTCATGCGTTCTTCAAGGGGCAATTCATTGAAATCATCCATCGCGAGATAGCCAAGAACATCATCAACAGGCGTATCGAAAATCGACGGTGGCGGCCTCCAACGAACAGAAACCCACCACCACACACCACACGAAACAATCAACAGCATCGCAAGAATCACCGCTGCCCGCAACAATTCCTTACTGCGATTTTGCAGTGTGTATTTCAATTCGTGAAAGTCGATGATTGCCATATTTCCTTTGGGACTTCAGTTTTCAATCAGCCGTAGTTTCATACTCTACTTTCATTGCCCTCGTTGATCCATCCAAATAGACACCATTTCGCGGCACGCGCGTTCCAGGATGTCGATCGGCGCTATCCATCAATATCGGAAAGAGACCTTTGCTGTCATTCTCAAAAAGTCTCACGACCAACTTCGATTCCGTTTGCAGGCGTGTGACTTCGCGTTGGCGATCGCTTGCCGTCGGAGGAAGGTTGAGTAGGACTTGAAGAACTTCCATCTGCACTTGTGGCGAAAAACGAATCAGTCCAGGAAGATATGTATAGCTCGTCCCAGTCTCGGTGGACTCGAGGTCATCATCCGCTGGGCACAACCACGTTGCGCTGTCCGCAGGCTGAAACTTCGAGAGCAAATTCGGCAGTCCCCCTTCAATTCCTTGTGGAGTCACCACTGGCAGAAATTCACACATCGGCATGATGCCTTTGTTCATAGTTTGATAAGACTGCCATACTGTAAAATTTTGTCGCAAATTGCTCAGGCAATTTGTATTGTATGACTCTCTTTTCACCATATTGAACGCGGGCATAATCAAGCCGGTCAACAACGCGATGATTCCAATCACCACAAGTGTCTCGATCAGCGTGAATCCTCTTGCGCGAGCGTTCATAATGGAATGGTAGCCCCATCAACTGAAAAGACCGCATCCACGAATCGATCCGCATCGAAGGGTTGAACATCTTCGGGAGACTCGCCAACTCCAATCAGTTTGACTGGAATTCCAAGCGCATCATGAATTGCGATCACAACACCGCCGCGCGCAGTTCCATCCATCTTCGCTAGAAAGATTCCCGAAATATCAACGGCTTTTTGAAACGCTGCCGCCTGAACGAGCGCATTTTGACCACTTGTTGCATCGAGTACGAGAAGCGTTTCGTGTGGCGCATCAGGAATTCGACGACGAATGACATCGCGAATCTTGATCAGTTGGCGCATCAAGTTTTCCTCGTTGTGAAGTCGCCCCGCGGTATCCACCAGCAGAACATCAACACCGCGCGTGACCGCCGCCTCCGCGGCATCGAAAGCAACCGCGGCAGGATCTCCACCAGTCGCGCCGCGAATGATGTCAACGCCAAGTCTCTGAGCCCACACTCCTAATTGTGCGACAGCTCCCGCGCGATATGTGTCAGCCGCAGCGAGCAGAACTGTTCGTCCAGATGCGCGAATTGAATGTGCGATCTTCGCAACGCTTGTCGTCTTTCCAACTCCATTGACGCCAACAACCAATACCACCGCGGGCTTCGAAGTGGTCGCGGCAATTTCCAATGTCTTTCCCGCGGGAGGAGCGAGGCGTTCCTTCATTCGCTTCTTCAGATGCTCAAGCGCATCTTCTCCGCGCTCGACTTTGCCTGCGCGAAATTCCGTGCGCAACGAATCGACAAGTTCGCGCGCGGCTCGAACTCCAACATCCGCTGAAATCAACTGCGACTCGACCTCGTCAATCAGCGCATCATCAAGTCGCCGACCATGCAAGGCGCTTCGAAGCCCAGCTCCGACGGCGGATGCCGTGCGAAGAAGTCCCCGTCGAACGGCTTCGATCGCTGACTTGAAGAACATGTCGAGCGGACTCCTTTATTATTCCTCGATCGCGATAACGGAAGGTTCAACCACCGCTTCTGCGACTGGATTGGCGATTCGATCCAATACACCATTGATGAACGCAGAACTTTTTTCGGTGCTGTATTCCTTGGCCAATTCGACCGCTTCATTGATCGCGATCGCCGGCGCAATGGAACCGTGCTTGATCTCCCAATAACCCAAGCGCAAGATATTTCGGTCGATATTGGGTTGTCTATGCGTTGGCCACTCGGGAGCGAGATCCCGAATCACCTGATCCGCTTCTTCACGGGTCCCCCACGCTTTTTCTGCAAGCGACAACCCTGTCGCAACTGCAGGCAAAGTGAAATCGCATTCGCTCTCGATCGGATCCGCGCTGCGGGCTTCGCGCGCGCGGGATTCGAAAGACTCTCGCAACATTGGAAGATCGACAGTTCCGCTGATGTCAAACTGAAACATCGCTTGAAGAGCGCAACATCTTTGTTCATGGGCGACGGTCATCGGCTGGCTCCGATTGCAACAGAACTTCTTGCGACAACGCCTCCATCGCGAATTTCCCGAATCGTTCGAGTTGCTGCGATTGCCGCGTGCATTGCTTCAATTCCTTTGTTGCCTTTACTACCACCCGCACGCGCACGCGCTTGTTCGATTGTGATGCAGGTCAAAACGCCAAATGCAACTGGCTTTCCAGTGCGGATTGTCACATTGACCAAACCATGTGCGACTGCGTCGCAAATATATCGATCGTGGCTGGTCTCTCCAGTCAACACGCATCCAAGCGCAACAACGGCGTCGATGTCAGATCGTTCCGCGAGCGCCAAGGAGATGGAGACTAATTCATACGATCCCGGCGCGTGAACATGGAGAATGTCCTGAGAATCACCACCTGCATTCATAAACGCATCGACCGCACCTGTGGAAAGTCCCGTGCAGATTTCGTGGTGGTACTGACTTTCGACGATGGCGATACGCAAACCTCTTGCACTGATCGCATTGGCTTGATTCGTTTGCTCTGTATTGTTGGATTTCATGTCGGATCGTAATGGTAGCCTCCACCCGTGCTTGGCGTATCAAAGAAAGTTGTTTCAGCGGTCGAATTGACCCGACTTTCCATGGCATTCGGAGCAATCACCGATTTATGGCTGATTGTCATTTTGTCCCGAAGCAACGATCAGTATCACTATATGCCCGTTGCGACGATGCCTCTTGCGCAAGCGCTCATCTGTTCAGCAGTGACCGCAGTCGGGCTTTTTTCATTTGCCGCGGCACTCAATGATCTTCTCGATGCAAAGCACGACCGTATTTTCAGCCCTCATCGTCCCATCGCTTCAGGTGAGATCGGTACGGTTCAAGCCTTCTCCGTGACGATTGCGTCACTTCTTTTGGCGCTCGTTGGCGTTCTTTCGTTCGGATTCGGCGCTCTCTTTATTGCACTCCTGATCGCTGGCGGAACACTCTTCTATAACGGGACCGCGAAATACATTCCCGGAATTGGGCTGTTGACCATCGGACTGCTTCATGCTGCTCACCTGTTGATTCCGAATGATCAATTCACTTTCACACTGCCCGCATGGTTGGCGATGACGCATGCCACTGCAGTCGCAACCATCATGCACTTTGTGCTTTCGAAGCGTCCCGGACTTTCGCGCAGGGCTCTCTGGATGTTGGTGATCGGCTGGATCATCTGCAGCGTCTGCATTCTTGGCTTCGGCATCTTGAAATCAAACGGATCATTTTGGCCAGAGTCGACACCGTGGTATGGCCCGATCTTTCCTGCTCTTGCATTGATTGCATTCATCCCGGTTGTCATCCGCAAAATCAAACGCGCTCAATCTCCTGCGATCGCAGCGGAAAAAGTTGCGCGTTATGGCGCACTTTGGCAATCACTCTTCGCCGCGTCATGGCTTTTTTCTTGGGGAGAATTCTTATGGGGACTCGTTGCACTTGCCCTTGCCGGAATTGGGTTCGGTTCGATGACTCTCTTGAAAGAACTCGGTGGGTCCACCGATCAACCGATCGCATACCGAGGATAAAGTCGGGCATAACGATTGGGATGCAGACGGCGTGAGCGACTCTTCGTACCATCCTGCGCAGATGTCGTCTGCGCAACGGAGAGAACTTCGTCACACTCGAATAACAAACGCAGGCTCTGCGTGCCTATGTCGAATGATCATCTGCATCGTTGCGATCTCGACCCTTTCTCTGAAGACTCGTGCGCAAGAACTTCAAGATGTACCGATCACCGGTCAGTCATTGGGCGGATTTGTTCTGCCGACAGAACCTGTTGTAAGCGACATCATCATCGAGGGCGTTCGAGGTTGGGCGTGGGATGTTGACGATACGAAGCGGCTTCAAGTTGAAGGCGATGTTCGAGTGAGATTTGGCGGTTATTACTTCTCGAGCACAAACGCGGTCATCTGGATCAATCGCATTCCAAGCGGCGATGGATTGATCAACCAGATCGCCGTCTATTTCCCTGAAGCTGAAGAGCCAACGCGTCAAGCAGGAGTTGGAGCAAGTGGAAGCGATCTCTTAGTGACTGGCAGCACGCGCGGTGACATCACTCTGACGATCACACTGCTTGAGGATAAAGCGCCCCCGAGTAATCCAATTTTGCTTCGAGGCACCACGCGCGTGAAGGGGTATTTGGAATCGGTTGCACGCGGCGCGCTTCTGCGGCCACGACCGCAACTCGATGCGCCGCTCGCACCAGTTGATCCTCCTCTTGTGGTCGGAGCGCCGGTTCTTCTGCCATCACAAGAACCGGCTCCCGCACCACCAAAGGTTCGGGTCGAAGTGGATGAGACCAAGATTTTCTCGCCGCAAGGAACTCTGTCATTTTCCTCGGGAAACACCACCATTGAAACAAAAGATGATTGCGTGATGCTCTCGAATTCTGTTCGAGTGGATTATGCAAGCCCTCCTGGAATTGGACCAGTCAGAGAACTCCAACTCTCTGCAGATCACGCGGTTATTTTTCTTGCGCCAAAGAAAGGCGCCACTGCGTCCAACAACACTGGGATGCTTGATGCGAAAGATGTCGTTGGGATTTATCTCGAAGGCGATGTTGTTGCGACGGATTATCAATACACATTGCGCGGCAAGCGCGTGTATTACGACCTTGCTCTCAATCAAGCGATTGTGATGGATGCCGTCATGCGCACGACAATGCGTGGAGGAATCTTGGCTTATGCCCGAGCTGAAGAGATGCGACAGCTTGCCGCCGATGAGTTCACCGCGAAAACCGCGCGCGTCTCGACCAGTGAATTCTTCACGCCACATTTGGCGGTTGGAGTTCAACGGCTGACGATCACGCAGCAACCGGAATCATCGGGAGGCGGTTCGTACATGACGGGAAGTCACGCGACACTGCGCGCAAATGGAACACCATTTCTGTACTGGCCACATATCGCTGGATCGCCAAATCAGATTCCGCTGAAGTACTTGAATGTGGGCTTTCAGAATTATCAAGGAACAATCATCAAGTCGGAGTGGGATCTCTTCGATCTGATCGGTGCAGAAAAACCAGATGAGCTTGGCGAAGTGAATTTGGTCCAAGAGACTCTGACCAAAAACGCCATCGGGTTGGGATTGAATGCGCAGACGAATATTTTCGGTGGAACTGGCAATTTCAAGACGATGGGCTATTACGACTTTCTCAACGAGGAGCAAACGGCTTCTGGCGGAATCATCACCAGCACCGAGCAATATCGCGGCGAAGTGCTTGCGGATTGGAAACGCGACCTTGCAAGCGACGTGACACTCGATGCGCAGTTGTCGATTTTTAGCGATCAGACTTATGCCTCGGTCTTCAAGTGGAACGACTATCTGAATCGACGAGAATACGAATCAAGCGGATATCTGAATTGGCAAAGCGGAAATAATTCGCTTTCTCTTCTTGTCAAATACAACCCCAATGAATTTCTCAGCAACGCATACATGATCGCATCGCGTCCATATTCCGTGGACAAGTTTCCAGAATTGGCATATCAGCGTTATGGCGAATCTCTGTTCGGCGATCGATTGACTTGGACGCAGAATTATTCCGCGAACATGATGCGCTTGCAGGTGCAGTCTGGAACACCCTCAGAATTGGGCATCAGCACGCTGGCGTTTTCGCAGAACACGGCATTTGGCGCGAATCAGAATATTCGCGATACATACGACGCGGCCGGATACGACGATCTTGTGCGCGCGCGTTTGTACACCCGTCAAGAAATTGCGATGCCTCTTGCAATTGGTCCAGTGAAGATCGTTCCATTTGCGCACGGACAAGTTGCGGCATATGTCCTGAATAATTTCCAAGACTATGCAACTGAAAGCGAAGATATTCGCACGCTGCTGGGAGCAGGAAGTCGATTTTCGACGGAGTTCACATCGAAATACAACTCTGTGCGCAGTTCATTCTTGGATCTCAATCGACTGCATCATGTGATCCAACCGACGGCGATGCTTTGGTATGGATGGAATTCCAACAGCGTGCTTGACACGCCGGTCTATGACCAAGATGTCGAGGCGGTCTCCGGCGCAGCCGTCGCGCAAATTGGCGTCACAAATAAATTGCAGACGATGCGGGGCGGACCTGGAAATTGGCGCTCGGTGGATTGGGCCGTACTCAGCATGGGAGCGGTGATCGACAATCAAAATGATTCACTGCAACCAACTGAAACTGCGACAGATCCATTTGGTTTGAAGTATGCGCAGTCACCGATGCCAAGTTTTTATTCTTGGCGACCTGAATATTCTCAGTGGGGCGATCACCTGTATGCAAGCAGTAAGTTGCAAGTGAGTGATGCGCTCGCGCTCTATGGTCAAGGGGTTTATCTCTTGCAAGACCGAGGCAATTCGATCAACAGTTTCGGCCTGAACGATTTAGGGCGCGGAACTCTTGGCGGCAGTATTCAGCAATCACCCGATGTGCGCTTTTATTTGGAATACAGATATGTAAACACATTTGATCCAACTGGTCTTTATCCCGCAGATGAGTTTGTTCAAGGCGGCGTGTCGTATCAAATCTCGAAAAAATATTCCTTCACGCTCAGTCCCCAATACGACTTGGTTGAGTCCAACTTTCGCGCCGCTACGGTCAATCTCACGCGGACGTTTCCAGATTTTTATCTCTCGATTGGCGCCTCGTACAACCAAATCGTTGATCAAACAACTTTCTCTATGTCGATTCAAATTCCAGGAGCGGGCGGCGCGGGAACATCAACGGGTGCTGGTGGGTTGGGCAGTGGCATTGGTGGACTCGGGCAATAAAAAATCTGCGCGCTTTGATTTTTTTGCCCTTGCATATACGGTGAAAAAAATCGTAAATCGGATCGTGTCGGTCGCCGAGGACTGTTTGAGCCCCGAGAGAACTTTTCACGGCTGATCACTTATGCACTTTCGCGGCTGTGTCCGCGGCTGTGTCCGCGGCTGTGTCCGTGGCGGTGTCCGTGGCTGTGTCCCGCGCAATCAAGCGCAATCATCCACCAAACAGCGGCGGCGGTCCTTCATCCTTCTCATCAACCTGCTCGCCTCGAAACGCAGCGCCGATGTGCTCAGCACCCGCACGCGTGATGCGTCTGCCTTGGCGCGTGCGCGCAACGAATCCTGATTGCAACAAGAACGGTTCAACAACATCTTCGAGCGTGCCACCATCTTCACCAATAGTTGCCGCAAGCGCTTCAACACCAACTGGACCACCTTCATACACCGTTGCAAGCGTTCGCAAATAACTTCGATCAAGTGCATCAAGCCCCAACGAGTCGACAGATTCCAATTGCAACGCCGCATCAACGGTCGCTTCAACAATCTTTCCATCTCCGCGCACAATTGCAAAGTCATGCACACGGCGCAAAAGTCGCAGCGCAACGCGCGGCGTCCCTCGACTGCGAGAAGCAATCATGTTCAACGCCCCCTGCCCAACTCTGCCGACATCCATAATGCCGCACGCACGCGAAAGAATCGCCAACAAATCAGATTGTGGATAGAAACCCAGATGATGCGTGATTCCAAATCGAGTCCGCAGCGCCTGCGTCAACAAACCTGGCCGCGTCGTTGCGCCGATCAAAGTGAATGCCTTCAGATTGATCGTGACAACTTTCGCGTGCATGCCGGAATCCACAGTGAAATCGATTCTGTAATCCTCCATCGCGGGATAGATGTATTCCTCAACCGCGGCAGGCAGTCGATGAATCTCGTCGATGAAAAGCACATCGCGGTCCTGCATGCGTGTCAGCGTTCCAACAAGATCGCCGGCTTTGGTCAGCGCAGGACCACTCGTCACAGATGCATGCGAACCAAGTTCGGCGGCGATCACAAATGCGAGCGTGGTCTTGCCAAGCCCCGGCGGACCATGCAGTAGTACATGCTCCATCGGTTTATTGCGCTGGCGAGCAGCACGCAGCGCGATATCAAGTCGCTCCTTCAGAGCGCTCTGGCCAACATATTCACCCAGCGTGCGCGGACGAATCGATGGCGAGAGGATCTCCTCGTCGGAGTTCTGTTCTGTCGCAGAAACGATTCGTTCTTTGGCCATCCGTGCCTTTGCTTCTCAATTTGCGTCGAGTGAAATCCGTCAATCAATCAAAACTTCACAACGGGAACTGTTCGATCTGCTTCGTCGGCTTTGAAGAAATCAAATGCTTTGAAACTGAAGATGCCACCGATAATGTTTGTGGGAAACTGTGCAAGCATCGCATTAAATCCTTGCGCCGACCCGTTGTAATTGCCACGCGAGTGCGAGATGCCATTTTCCAGACCTGACAATTCGCCCTGTAATTGCAGGAAGTTTTGATTGGCTTTGAGATCGGGATATGCCTCCGCAATCGCCATCAATCGACCGAGCGCGCCAGAAAGCTGGCCTTCAGCCGCGGATTTTTCGGAGACTGTGCCAGCTTGCATTGCCGACGCGCGCGCCTTGATGACAGCTTCAAGAGTGCCCTTCTCGTGCGATGCATATCCCTGAACGGTGCTGACGAGATTGGGAACAAGATCATGACGGCGCTTCAATTGCACATCAATGCCGCTGAGTGCGCTCTGTGTTGCGACGCGCAATCGCTGCAATCCGTTATAAACACCCACGACATAAAACGCGAGGATGATTGCGATCACAACAACGATGATCACAACAAGTCCGACTCCAGCAAAGATTGCTCCACCCATTGTTCAAACTCCTTCGGCGCTCAGCGCCTTTTCAAAAATTTTGCGAGCACGCTGAAATCAACGCATGCTCGAACCGTGACCGATCAAGATAATCCGACATAACAACTTGCGATCCTGCTTCAACAAGACGCGACGCGCGTTCGCCGTGACCAATTCCTACGAAACCATAACCACCAGCTCTTGCCGCGTGAAAATCCCAAACACCGTCACCGACATAGACAACTGGAATAGTAGAGGATTTTACCACCCCGACGGCAGCACGAAGCGCCCAGCGGATGATGTCCAAACGAGCGAAAGCGTGGTCCGCGCAGGCGAAAGCGGTGGTCGAGATGGAAAAATCTGCGCGTTCCAATTTGCGTAGAGCCGATGGACCCCATCCGCCCGTCGCAACCGCGATGGTCCAACCCATCGAAGGGAGTTCACGCAGAATCTCGCGGGCGCCAGCAACTTCTTCCCAGCCCTCGCTGTCGCTGCGGCTACGAACTGAAACGAGTTCTATAAATCGAGAGCGCACCGCGCGAAAATCTCGGCCAGTCGGCGCACGCTTGCAGTGAGTCTCAATTATTTCGTGCAGTATTCCATTATCACTCGAGTATCGATACGAACCCCAGTCTGTTGAAATGCCCGACACTCCCAGCACATCATGCACGGCCTGCGCGTAACACTCTTCGTCAACTCGGTTCGTTCGTGTCAGCGTTCCGTCAATGTCAAAGATGACAACCCCGCGCGTGGTCATTTTTTCGCCACACTTCGTGCAAGCTTCATCACCGCAGCAAATTCGCCCGCAGTCACAGGCGTGACCGAAAGACGATTTCCTTTGCGAAGAATCATCATTGAAGCGAGCGCGTGATCACCACGCAAATCATCGAGTGTCACTGCAACTGCGAACTTCGATTCGAATTCCACTTCGACTGCTGACCAGCGCGGGTCATCCTTCTTTGCCCCCGCATCGAAATATTCACTTCGCGCGTCAAATTGAGTCGGATCCGATTTTGCCGCCATACGAACTTTCGCAACGCCCACAACGCCAACAACATCCGCATTCGAGTGGTAAAAAAGCACGCGATCTCCAACGGACATCTCTCGCATGAAATTGCGCGCTTGATAATTGCGAACTCCTTCCCACATCGTGTGCCGATCGCGCGAAAGATTGGCGATGCCATAGACCGATGGCTCGGATTTCATCAACCAATGATGCGGAGTTTCATTTTTCTGCGCGCTCGATTTTTCGGCCATCTGCAAAGGATACGAAAGAGACTGCTTATGGCTTCAATCGCCAGTATTGGCAGAGCGTCTCTTGATGATTCATCGAAGTTTTGAAAGTTTTTACCGCCCTATTCCACTCAATTCCAACTGACGCCGCGCGGAGTTTTCTTGCCGAGTTGAAGTTCTGCCTTCGCGATGAATCGATCGGTCTTATGCAAGTCCGCCCAGATGATTTTCGCGCGCTCGAACGCATCGCTCTCGGAAAGAATTTGGTATCGCAATTCCTCATCCTTCACCAGAGCGAACGCGACAAGTTCTAATGCCCCTTGATGCGAAAGTTCCTTGCGTTCGATCCACGAAAGAACCGCGCGCGCACTTTCCATCCGTTGAAATCTTAATCCCGAAAGCAGGGAGCGCATTTCGCTTCGCATTTTCTTCAATCCAGGAACAGCCAAAGTTGGATCTTCGATCGGTCGCAGAATCGCCTCGCGATACAAACGCTGTCCTTCCGGCTCATCAAGTCGATCAATCGATGCTCGGCAAAGTCCTTGCACCACAATATCGAAACGACCATCGGGCAGTGGCCGATGTTGAACGATGTGCGCGACGCACACAACACTTCGAAGCGGCGGATTGCGCTGAGCCATCTTGGCTGAAGGACTGATTGACGCGATCGCGATTGGCCGAACGCCCGACGAAGTGGATCCATCAAGCGCGTGCCGAATCATTTGGCGATAACGAGGCTCAAAAATGTGCAGAGGCAACGCCGTGTGTGGCAGTAGCACAACGCCTGGCAGCGGGAAGAGCGCCACGGGTTCGGAGAAGTTGATCGAAATCATCTCAGCCATCTTCTTCATCTTATTCCTATGCTGATGTTGGCGTGAATATTTTTGCAGAACATCCTTGGATCATCGGACTCTCGCTGGCGGGAGTTGCGGCACTCCTCCTTCTGGTCGGTCTGCGTCTGGGATCAATAAAATGGCTTCTTTCCTCTCTTGTACCTCTTATCGGAATCGCCGTGACAATCGCGATCGCGTGGTTTTCGGTCACTCCCGCCCAACATGCAACCATCGTCATCAATAATCTTGTTGCAGCTGCGGTCGCTGGAAATCCTGCGGCTGCAAAGGCGTGCTTTGCTCGTGATGCGACAATTCATATGGGTGCACCAGAACAGCCTGGCGAAGATCGTGCGCGAATAGATATTGCATTCGATTCATTCGCAAATCGACATCGCATCGATTCCAACGACATCACTTCATTGTCAGCCACCACGACATCCGCAGATTCCGCGACAGTCAACTTGAGTTGTCGCACGCAGACTGCTTCCAGTTATGGCGTCGTCCCGACGCGTTGGTCATTCGAAGTTGCGCTGCAAAAGGATGGCACTTGGCGAATCGTGCGAATCATCTGGCGCACAGTCGGCAACCAGAAACCGTCGCTGACGCTGCTGTGAAGATCACACCGGAATCGGCACGCGCTCGAGTAATTCCGTCAGAATGCGAATTGTCATCGCCGAAGCATCGCTTGCGCCCGACGCACGAAGCACGATTCTGTGCGCACAAACTGCGAGCACATTTTCCACAATATCTTCAGGCACCACGAAATTTCGATCTGCACAGCGCGCTGTTGCTCTTGCGGATTGCGCGAGAGCCAATGCACCGCGCGGGCTGACGCCTAATTGTAATTGTGGATGCTGCCTTGTTGCTTGGGCGATGGCGATGATGTAATCCACCAACGACTGATCAAGTCGCACCGCGTCAACTTCACGCTGAAACTGAAGAACATCATTGCTGTCCATCACATGCTGCATTGTTTGCAACGCGTTTCTCGCGGGCTGCCGATGAATGATTTGCGACTCATCGATCGCCGAGGGATATCCCAATGCAATACGCATAAGAAATCGATCGAGTTGATTTTCTGGCAGTAGATATGTTCCTTCAAACTCATTTGGATTCTGAGTCGCAATGACCATAAATGGATTTGGCAGTGGATGCATTTCCCCTTCGGCAGTAACAGTGCCTTCTCCCATCGCTTCGAGCAATGCGGATTGCGTGCGAGGTGTTGCTCGATTGATTTCGTCAGCGAGCACGATGTTGGCGAAAACTGGTCCTTGCCGAAATGTCACCTGTCCAGATTCGCGGTCAAAAATCCCGACGCCTGTAATGTCCGAAGGCAAAAGATCTGGAGTGCATTGAATGCGACCGAACGAGCAATTCACGCTGCGAGCGAGTGATTGAGCAAGGACGGTCTTTCCAACTCCAGGGACATCCTCAATCAGGACATGCCCCCTTGCAAGCAGGCAAACGATCATCCGGTCAATCGCGGCTCCATTGCCCATATAAACAGAAGCAATATTCTCTTTCAGTTTAGAGATCTTGTTCATGATTCGAGGATACGCTCGAACCATGCCAGCAACTCTCAACGCGGTCACCCACGATTTGAGCTGTATTGGGTGCACGCATTTCTTGCGCGGACTGCCGGTGACAGGTCGATGCCCTGAATGCGGCACACTTGTGATGCACACGCTTGTCGAAACACTTGATATGCCGTCCCAAGCGCTTGCGCGCCCACTGCACGCAAAACGAGTTGCCCACGCACTTCTTGCGGTTGGACTAGGAATCTTGATCTGGTTGTTTGCAGTGACTGCGCCAATGGTTCTTCGAGGAGTGGCAGAACTAGGGAATAGCAATTTGCCCACAGATGGCGGTTCAGGCGACCGACTTGCAGTCTGGTTGTCATTTCTGGGGGCTCTAATCTTTGGAATTGGATCGATCCAACTCACACGCCAAGATGATCCGATTCTCACGCAAGAAACTGGAAAATCAGGCAAAGTGCTTCTCATAGGAATCGGAATTTGGTTCTTGGCGGTATGCGCCTCAGTGATAGGAGTTTTGTTTGACCTCGAACCCATCGCCAAACTGCACAACCAAGGCCTCTGGTTCATTTGCCTCTCAGTGCAAATGCTTGGAGCTGTCATCGCTTCAGTTGGACTGAACAAATATGCCGCAGTCTTGGGACGCAGATGCCGAAGATTTCGCCACGCGGGAATTGCCCGTCAATCGCTTGAAACAATGGTTGTCGCTGGAGCGATTTCGTTAGTGGGATCATTTGGCGCTGCAATCTTGCCTGACCTGGCTTATCCCGAATTAGCACTATTCTCCCGCGTTGTTTCATTTGTGGCTGGAGGACTCTTATTAATGGGCGGCGGATATCTCCTTATGAACTTTGTCTGGATTTACCGAATTTTGTCTACTCCTCCACCCCACATAGAGGATGTTGTCAAGGTTATAGGACCAATGTCGAGCGGCGAATCCTCGAACTGATCGCCCCCACTTAGGGCGAATTCCACTATTTATCGCTTCAACCCTCTGCCTCTTTGGCATATCTACATCTTGGATGTCGATCTAGGCTCGGTCAACCACTCCTGTCCGTCAGGATCGCACTTGCACCTCAAGAAACTTATGGCACGGCATTTGCTCTAGTCGGGGAGCCTATCAGCAGGCGTTTGTCATCAAACTCAAACTTTTAGACTCAAACTTTTAGATCAGAAACACACAGCTGGAGAAAACCATGGCCGTCAAAGACCTCACATTCGATACCCAAGCCCGCAAGCAACTTCTCGCAGGCGTTGAAAAACTCGCCTCCGCAGTCAAGAGCACTCTGGGACCTCGCGGTCGCAATGCCGTCCTCGACAAGAGTTGGGGCGGACCATCTGTCACCAAAGACGGCGTGACCGTCGCCGAAGAAATTGAACTTCGCAACAAGATCGAAAATATGGGAGCCAAGTTGGTCAAAGAAGCTGCTTCCAAAACCTCCGACGATGCAGGCGATGGAACCACCACCGCAACCGTGCTCGCCGAAGCTCTCTTCCGCAGCGGACTGAAATTTATCGCCGCTGGCGCTGATGCCAACGCACTCGTGCGCGGCATGCGCAAGGCCGTCACTTCCGTGACTGAAACAATCGTGTCGATGTCGAAGCCCGTCGGCAATATCGATGGCGGCATCGAAAATGTTGCGACGATCAGTGCGAACAACGACACCGAAGTTGGCGCGATTATGGCTGAAGCTTTCGAGAAGGTCGGCAAGGATGGCGTGATCACCGTCGAAGAAGGCAAGGGTCGCGAGACAATCGTTGATGTTGTCGAAGGCATGCGCTTCGATCGCGGATACTTGAGCGCAAACTTCGTCACCGATACCGAAGCGATGTCTGTTGAATTCAACAAAGCACTCATCCTGATCTTCGAAGACAAGATTGACTCGGTCACCAAGTTGGTTCCATTCCTTGAAAAGGTGATGGAATCAAAGAAGCCACTCATCATCATTGCCGAAGATGTCACAGGCGAAGCGCTCAGCACACTCGTCATCAATAAGATGCGTGGCGTTCTGAATGTTTGCGCAGTCAAGGCCCCTGGATATGGCGATCGTCGCAAGGCGATGCTTGAAGATCTTGCGATCCTCACCGGCGGAACTGCGATCATGAAGGATCTTGGAATCGATCTTGACAAGGTCGCGATTTCGCAACTCGGTCAAGCAAAGAAGATCACGGTCGACGCGGACAACACCACGATCATCGAAGGCGCAGGAAGCACCAAGACGATTCAAGGGCGTTGCACTCAGATTCGCACCGAGATCGAACGAACTGATTCCGAATATGACCGCGAGAAACTGCAAGAGCGTTTGGCGAAACTCGCTGGCGGAATTGCACAAATCAAAGTTGGAGCAAGCAGCGAAACAGAATTGAAGGAAAAGAAGAGCCGCGTCGAAGATGCGTTGCACGCGACACGCGCCGCAGTCGCTGAAGGCGTCGTTCCCGGAGGCGGACTTTCATTCATCCGCGCAATTCCAGGCCTGAAGAAAGTTCGAGAGGAATGCACTGGCGACGAAGTTTTCGGAGTCGATACTGTCACCGAAGCACTCGTTGTTCCACTGCGCACAATCGCAGAAAACGCTGGCGAACGCGGCACTGTTGTCGTCACCAAAGTTGCGCAAATGAAGGGAAGCGAAGGCTTCAACGCGCTCACTCGCAAATATGGCGACCTTATGAAGCAAGGTGTCATCACTCCAGCAAAAGTTGATCGATCTGCTTTGCAGAATGCGGCAAGTGTCGCTGGACTTTTGTTGGTCACCGATTCCACAATCACCGAAACACCCAAGCCAAAGGAAGAAGCCAAGGGCGGCCACGGTCACGACCACGGTGGTGGCATGGGCGGCATGATAAGTCGTGTGCCGCCTGCTGGTATTTGGCGGGCATATACGAGGAGAGACATAATGAAAATGGTGGCATTCGCGGGCTTGTTGTGGTCGGCATCAGTGTCATTTGCAGGGGATGAGGCGGTGACCTACCG
>SXGT01410023.1_pt1 | contig 21822 bp, 21 predicted proteins | sample 3176221 | NCBI WGS metagenome assembly SXGT01 (sample SAMN11356862, study PRJNA531348) | freshwater metagenome | isolation source: freshwater sample F1-120 | place: China: Fuxian Lake, Yuxi | collected 2017-12-25
AGGTAAGAAATAATCATACAGATATCTGTTACAAAATAAGCCCATCCGACTTTATCTCCTTGTCTCGCTGCTTTAAAGCTATAGCCTAATAAAAATATGAAGGATATTGCAGAGGTTAATGCAGTTATAGAATTCCACCACAGACTTGAAGAAGTGTGGCTTATGTTAATGAGCCAGAATCCAATACCTATGATAAACGATGAGAGCATTTTGTCACGATATGAAGAATTTAGAGAAACTGCTTGAACCTTTTTCATGTTCTTTATAGTCTTGTTTGATATTTAAATGTTTTGGAAGAAAATTTTAAAAACTATCGAAACCTGATGTCATCATTCCACTATTCTGGTTTGATGGTTGAGCTGGACCTGCAGAAGATGGTATGTCAAGGTTCTCATCTTTTGATGGAAGGCTTCCCTTTGTGACGATGAATACGTCTCCGATTGAACGAACGAATTGTTGAGGGATTATTACTCCGCGTGCGCCACCCAAAGAACTCATAAATCCTGAACTTACTCTTATTTTCCAACCATCAATTTTGTTGTCCATTAAGTTTACATCTTCAACTTGTCCGAAATATTCTCCATCGGCAGTGTAGACGTGTTTACCTACAACTTCACTAATCTTTTTTATTTTCAGCATGTTCAAAAGTGAATGTGTCACTATTTATAGTTTGCGTTCGTAAAAAAACTATATTAAATTATATACTTTATTGAAAATCTTCTGTTCATTGGTGGAATAATTAAATCCAAATCTTTATATAAAAACTAAAACTACTAAATCTATGAAAGAGTCAGAAATTATTCAAATTATCTTCGCAATTGTGACTTTGGCAGTTATTACTGGATTTACGGACCTCATAAATTTAGATACTCTTGGATTTGGAAAAATCGCTATTGTCTGTGCAATAGTTATTTTAGTGAATGTCTTTTCAAAAAAATTAATTGCTTCGCGTCTTGACGCTGACGTTGAGCACGAGATTTGGAAGATGCAACGTTACGGGTTGAAAGAAGGAGACTATCTGAAAAATAGTATTCCATCAGGAGTTATCTTTCCAATGTTTATCACCGCGATTACTCTGGGGACTATCAATTTGGCGACGATAATGACTTACGAGACACGCGCTTTGAAACGTCGTGCCTCTAAAAGATTTGGTCCTTTCAGTTTTACAGAAATGACTGATTATCATAATGCTCTTGTCGGTGGTGCTGGAATTATTTCTGCATTAGCTTTAGCATTTATCAGTTATTGGATTCCTGGCGCAGGACTTCTTGGAAAAATCGCGACAATTTATGCTTTTAGTAATATGATTCCTATATCTAAGCTTGACGGCGCCCAAATATTCTTTGGTTCGCGCGTTCTTTGGGCGACGCTCGCAGTGATTACTTTGATTTTCACGACATACGCTTTATTATTAGTTTAAATTATTCGATATAATAATACAAATATTTATTACTCTAATTATTTCTCAATAAAAATGCGTGAACTTCTCAATATTTCTCCGAGGGAATATCAAAAAGCAATATTTGAAATTGCGAAAGACAACAATACTTTAGTTATTCTGCCGACGGGTTTGGGAAAAACACTCATCGCGTTAATGTTGTCAATCGATAGGTTAAAAAAATTTCCAGGTCAAAAAATTTTGATTCTTGCTCCAACGCGACCATTGGTTGAACAGCATTTACAATCATTTGAAAAACAGCTCCCTGAATTGTTTGCAGATTTGCAGTTGTTTACAGGCTCGATACCTGCAAAAAAGCGCAGTGAAATTTGGCAGTCGGCAGAAATAATCTTTTCTACTCCTCAATGCGTTGCGAATGATTTACAGCACGAGCTTTACGATTTGAAAAACGTGGCTTTGGTAATTTTTGACGAGGCTCATCGCTGTTTAAAAAATTATGATTATACTTATATTGCAAAAAGATACAAAGATCAGGCGCAAAATCAGTTGATTTTAGGGCTGACTGCGTCGCCTGGTTCTGATAAAGAAAAAGTTAAGCAAATATGTGCGCACTTGGCAGTCAGCGAAGTTGAAGTTCGCACGAGAGATTCTCCCGACGTCAAACCTTATCTTCAAGATAGAGAATTTCAAAAACACGAAGTTCCATTTCCGGACGAATTTGTAGAGATTCGCGTTTTGCTAAAAAGAATTTTTGATTCTAAAACGGAGCAGTTGAAAAATCGTAATTTATTGTTTGGTCCAGCGAATAAAATAACTTTACTCAATTTGCAAAATCGACTGGCTAGTCAAGTTAATCCTGGAAATTTTCAAGCGATGATTGGGATGTCTCTTTGTGCGCAGGCAATAAAAATTTCTCACGCCCTTGAATTGTTGGAAACTCAAACACTTTCAGGACTTAGAGAATATTTAGACAATCTTCAAAAACAGGCGGCGGAGAAAAAAAGTAAGGGAGTTCAAACACTCGTAAATTCTCCTGAGTTTAAAGCAGTCGTTCTTTCCTTGAATAATCTTATTGAGAAAGAAATAGAGCATCCAAAACTTGAAGAACTTAAAACTTTGGTTGAAGCTGAATTTTTAGAAAATGAGGCTTCAAAAATAATTGTTTTTTCACAATTCAGAGAAACGGCTAATGCTATTGCGTCGCGATTGAATAAACTTGCTAAAGTACGAGCGAAATTATTTATCGGGCAGGCAAAGAAAAAAAATACAGGGCTTTCGCAAAAAGAACAAAAGCAAGTTATTGAACAATTCAAGACTGGAGAAATAAATGTTATATGTGCGACTTCTATCGGCGAGGAAGGGTTGGATCTTCCCGAAGTTAACGCAGTTTATTTTTACGAGCCGATTCCGTCAGAGATTCGCAGAATTCAGCGCGCTGGAAGAACTGCGCGATTGAAGCCTGGAAAACTCGCAATTTTAATAACAAAAAATACGCGGGACGAAGCGCATCATTATGCTTCGATAGCAAAAGAAAGAAAAATGTATAAAACTATTGAATCGGTAAAGCAAGAGCTTCAAAATAGAACTCCTACTTTGGACGATTTCAAATGACTTTTTTAAATATTTTTTCAAAAAATAAAACTTCGGAAATTAAAAAAACCATTGTTGTCGATAATCGTGAAACAAATTCTTTTGTTCCGATAGAACTTCAAAAGTTAGGTTTCAATTTGGAATTTCGTCAACTTCCAGTTGCGGATTATTTGATAAACAATATTGCAGTAGAACGGAAAACCATTTCAGATTTCAAATCCTCTATTATTGACAGACGGATTATTTCACAATTGGAAGAATTAAAACAATATCCTTCGCATTTGTTAATTATTGAAGGCATTGACTCCGAAGATATTTACTCTGGGCAGATACATGAAAACGCTTTTCGTGGAATGCTTCTTGCTATTGTAACGGAATTTAAAACTCCATTGATATTTACGAAAAATGAGAAAGATACTGCAAAATATCTTGCGGTTTTGGCAAATAAAAAACAAAAGTCTGAACATCCGATAAGAGCTTCAAAAATACTTTTGACTGAAGAAGAACAAGTCCAGTTTATTTTAGAAGGTTTTCCAAATATTGGGCCAGCGTCGGCGAAAAAACTTATTTGTGAATTCAAAACTCTCAAAAATTTCGTCAACGCTTCGAAAGAAGAATTGGAAAAAATAGTCGGAAAAAAATCCGAGGAAATTTATAATTTATTGAATAAGACACTTACCTGAAAAAATAATCTAATTCTATTCGGTAAATTTTGGTTTTTTCTGTAAAGCATGACTCGGCACATTCAATCGGAATTTCGCGTTCAGTAAAATATTTGCATTCTTTGAAGGCGGTTAAAACTTCTTCGCGATAATTTGCTCCACCAACGAGAAGGATTCCTGTCGGTTGGGCTGCATCTTTCGGTTGTTCTCTTTCAAAAACTCGAAGGGTATCATTAATTATAAGACTAATAAGGTTTTGAGTATTGCTCATTAAAATAAGGTAAACTATCAACTATATTTAAATAAAACTATACTATTTTAACACATTTAGAATCAAAGCTTTGACTCGCAAAGTCCCGTCGAACTCCTCGATGACTCCTTCGACTCGGACTCTTTCGCCAGCGAATATATTATGGCACTCACAAAAAACTTTAACTTCATCAATAATGATTAAACTTCCTGAACGTAACTCTCTGACTTCATCTACAATTCCTTCAAAAACTATTTGTTGTCCGTCGATAAAACTATTTAAGGAGTTTATGTCTGTTTCTGTTGGTTTAGTAATCAAAAATCCGAATAATATTCCAAGACCTATAATCGCAACAATTAACACAAATTTTCTCATCAAAATACATAAGAATAAAGTTTAAATTAAGCTTTCTATTCAACAAATGATGAACGCAAAGGAAAAACTTGAATTGATACAGCGAAATCTTCAAGAAGTGATTGGATTAGAGGAATTGAAAGAGAAAATAACTAAGAATAAAGAAATTTCGATTTACTGGGGAACTATGCCGACAGGGAGCGTCTCTATTGCTTATTTTTTTCCAATGCTTAAAGTGTCTGACTTTTTGAAAGCCGATTGTCGAGTGAAGATTTTGTTGGCGGACTTACATGCTGCTTTGGACTCTGTGCCTTGGAATATTTTGGAAAAAAGATATGCTTATTATAAAGAAGCTATTCTTTCGATATTGCGCGCATTAAATGTAGATGTTAAGAAACTCGAATTTGTGAAAGGGAGTGATATTCAGCTTAATGGAAATTATCTTAATGATTTGTTAAAATTAAGTGTTATCACAAGTGTGCATGATTCTACCAAGGCAGCGTCGGAAGCAGTCAAGAGCGCACGCGGAGAAAATGTCAAACTTTCTGGAATGATATATCCACTTATGCAAGCATTAGATGAAGAATATCTTAAAGTTGATGCGCAATTTGCGGGACTTGACCAAAGAAAAATAATGGTTTATGCGCGTGAATTTCTTCCTAAGATTGGCTACGCTCCTAGAATTGAACTGATGACTCCGATGATACGGGGACTTGTTGGCGAACAAATGTCTTCGTCTGTTGAAGCTACGAAAATAGATTTGCTGAATGATGAAGCAACGGTTAATAAAAAAATACAAGGTGCCGAATTTAAAGAAGGCGATTCGAATAATGGAGTGATGGGACTTTTCAAATATTTCATCTTTTTTGTTAAAAATAATAAGGAGAAACTAATTATTGAGCGTCCGAAAAAATTTGGCGGGAAATTAACTTATTCAAGCTATGAAGAATTGGAGAAAGATGTGCTTGGAAAAAAAGTTCATCCGTTAGATGTAAAAACTGCGCTGGCGAAAGAAATAAACTTAATTTTGAAAAAAGTGCAAACTGAAAAATTAAAAAAATTATGGAAAGAAGCATATGCTTGAGCTTAATAAAAAGATAATCGGAGTTCTTTCAATAATTTTATTTCTTGCAGTATTTGTTTTAGCGCTTCCAGGTGAAAGTATTCTAATTGTGACGCCGATAAACAATGCGAGCACGACATCGGTGCAAAATATTTTATTTAATGCGACGTTCGTAAATGGAACGGACATAACTGATCCGCAGAGTGCGACGTTTTTGTTGAATATTAGTGGAATTTGGCAAGCAATCGGTAGTGCAAATTGCAGTGCGATTTCTTGCGAAGCAAATATCACTAACTTGACAATTCCTGATGGTGTTTATGGAGTTAATGTAACAATTTCTAATTCTTCGTCAAGTATATCTATAACTAATTCTTCAAATTTAATATTTCCATTTTATGTAGATATTACTCCGCCTTCTGTAAATATCGCTTCCCCTTCTTTGACTTCGAATTATTCTCAAATTATTTCGTTGTCTGCAAATGTAACTGATGCGACAATTGGCGTCGGCTCGGTAATTTTTAACATCACTAATAATGTCAATGCGACTCAAAGCGTGACTGCGACGGCGATATTGCAAAATTCTATTTATCTAAACTCATTTAATACTTCTTATTTTTCTGATGGATACTATAATATTTCAGTTGTCGCTAATGATTTGTTAAACAATACGAACTCTACATCGAAAATATCTCGCGTATTATTTGATAATACTCTTCCTTCAGTGAATTATAGTTGTGATGATTTGACGGTTAATCAAAATGATGAAATAAATTGTTCGTGTAATGCAACTGATTCTTTGGCAGGATTAAACGTTGCTTTCGGAAATAATGGTGTCTCGTTCACACTTCATCCATCGACGTCAAGTGTTGGAAATAATAAAGAAACTACTTGTACTGCTGAAGATACGGCGGGGAATAGAAAGATATCTTTTATTTATTATAATGTGACTTCGTCATCGAATAGCTCGTCATCGAGTTCAAGCACTTCTTCGACTTCTTCCGGCGCGCAATCTAACTCTAATCTTTTTTTAGGTAATGATTCAACACAGAATAATCTAACTCAAATTGGACTTTTTAACGATGGTTCAATAAATGGAAATGCTCTTTCTGGAAATCAAGGCAATGACGCGACACCTGAACAGAAAGTAAAATCTGCGAAGGTATTGATTATTACAGGGATAATTTTAATTTTCATCTTGGTTGTTCTTCTTGCTTCTAAAAAGATGGTAAGATTTATAAAGAACAGGAAATTATGATGTGTATGAAAAGAAGTGGTTATAAGAAGTCATCGACGATTGTTTCGTTGTCTGTTGTGATTCTTGCTTTGCTTGCTTTGTTGGTGCTTGCGGAGTTGGGCACAAATTCTGCTGTTAAAATTATATCTCCTGGTTCAGGTTCTAACTTTACGAATCTATCATTGGGACAGACTTTTCTTAATGTAACTTTTATGAACGGTACTGGAATTACTGGTTGGGGTTCTGCTGCTGCAAGTTTTAACGTTACTTTTTTGATGAATAATTCTGGTAATGTGACGAGTAAATGGTTCCCTGTTGCGAATGGAACTGGAATTTGTGTAAGAATAGGTAATGGTCCTGATTTCTCTTGTGCAGTTAATTCTTCTAATGTTAATTTTACTCTCGCAGATGGAACCTATAGTCTTACAGCTAATATAACTAATGCGACTAATGGCATTCTTGCGAATCTTACTAACTCGAGTCGAACCATAAAGATTGACAGAACACCTCCGATTGCTACTACATCTAACTTTTCGTCTCCTTTTTCGAGTGAAGTTAATTTGTCTTCGGAGAGTTTTGGTAATTTATTTACTATCAATTTAAGTATTGCTGACGCTGTTCTTGGAACTCAAACTGTACTCGTTAATATTACTAATAGAAGTTCAGGAGTTTCGAATGCTACTTTAACTTTGACGAGAGAAGGAAGTACAGATAATTTTGTAGGCACTATAAACACTTCACACTATAAAGACGGGGCTTATAATATTACTGTCCTTGCAAATGACTCGCTCAATAATCTTAACAACACAGCTGTTTTGCAAAGAGTTGTGTTCGATAATACTGATCCTCTACCTACTGCAAGCTGTTCACCTTCAACTGTAGCTACTGGTGATGCGTTTCCTTGTTCATGTTCTGGAACAGATGTTATCGCTGGAGTTAATTCCACATCTGCAGGTTCGACTTCACCTGATGGGACTATTGTCCCCGTAAATACTGGAACTTTCACTTATACTTGTACTGTAACTGATAGAGCAGGAAATATTGCTTCAAGCGGTGTAACTTATACTGTTGAATCTGTTGCAAGTTCTGCTGGCGGTTCTGCTGGTGGATCGGGTTCAGGTAGTTCCTCATCAGGTTCGTCGGGATCAAGTGGAACTACATCTCCAACTGCAAATGCTACGACTGGAAATGGTGCAACTGGTACAGGTTCGGGTGCAACACAGGGAGCACAACAGCCTGGAGCCCCTCAAACTTCTTCGGAAGGAACAGGTATGGGTTGGATAATTGCGATAATTGTAACTATAGTTTTAGTTGTAATTATTGTAGTTATGATGAAGAAAAGACAATAAATCTTTATTTTTTAATTATTCTTGATTTAATTTTAAAATATTTATCTTGCTCTAAATTCTAAAACATCTTTATCCTTTAATACATGAGCCATACCTACGCGTTGGTTGGCAAACTTTCCGCTTGGGCCAGTTAATCTCGTTTCAACTATTTGTTTTGAGAATCCTTTGTAGATGGATTCTGCGACGTCCTTAACGTTACTTTGTTCTGGTAAGACTACTGGTTGTGCTGAAACTGGTTTTCCTGGTTCTTTTGTATAAATGCGGATGACGTGCATATGTTCAAAAATTCTTTTTTTCAATTGTTCAAATCCAGTTCCATTCAAAGCGGAAACTAATACGAAGTCTAGTCTTTTTGAGCGCAATTGTGCTTCTAATTTTCTAAGAGAATTAGTATCGAACAAATCGGTCTTGTTAAATACGAAAATCTTTGCTCCAGCCGCTCGTCCAATGAACTTTTCAAAATAAGAATAATCTTCCATTTTTTCGAGAACGATTAAAACACAGTTAGCTGTATGCAATAGGCTAAAATCGAAATCTTTGCCGTTTACGGCTGGTAAATCAACGATTTGTGCACTGACTCCTTCATAATACATTGTGCCTATTTGGGGTTCTTTCGTCGTAAAAGGAGATGTGGAAATGACTGGAGACGCATTGGTTAGTTTCGTTAGGATGGAGGATTTCCCAGAATTTACGAGTCCGACAAGAATAACTTGAAAACCTTCTTTCCTAATCCCCTTTTTCCCTTTGCCCACCGATGCGGTTTTTTCTGCTTTTTCAGTAAATTTTTTCAAGCGCGTTTTTAATTCCGATAGAAGATTTTCGGTACCTTTATGTTTGGGAGCAGTCTTAATCATCTCCTTTAATCCAGCTATTTTCTCTTCAAGAGTCTGAGCTTCCAAGTATCTCTTTTCAGCATTAAAATATTCGTAACCTGCGTTTATTGGCATAATTTTAAAATGGATATAATGGCTTAATAAGTTTTCTAAATTGTTAAAATCAACAATCTTTATAATCTATTATTCCGTGTCTAAAATATGAAATTTCAAAAGTTCAAACTGAAGAATGGAATAACTGTTTTATTTGAGAAACGTGATTTGCCTTTGGTTTGTTATAGTATTTCAAATCCGTTTGGAGGCGCTCACGAGAATTCTGAAATAAAAGGAGTTGCACATTTATTTGAACATCTTTTATTTACTGGAACAAAAACTAAATCTCAAGAAGAACTTGCGAAACAAATAGAAAAAAGAGGAGGTATTCTCAATGCGTTTACTACGCAGGATTTCACAACTTATTGGTGTAAATTGCCTTCGGAGCATTTAGATGTTGGAATGGATATTCTGCACGATATTTTAAAGAATCCCTTGTTCGATTTAGAAAAATTGGAGAAAGAAAAAAAAGTAGTTTTGGAAGAGATTAAGATGTTCCACGACGACCCCGAACGTCATGTTTACGAAATGATAGAAAAAACTTTGTATAAAGCTCCTTTTGGTGAAGGTGTAATCGGTTCGGCAAAAACGGTGAGTGCGTTGACGAGGGAAAAAATAATTCACATTTTTGAAGAGAAATATAGTCCTGAAAATTTTATTGTTGTTGTTGTTGGAGAAGCCGACATAAAAAAAATATGTGCTCGTTTGGAGAAAGATTTCGTACCTAAGAAAAAAAATTATCAAGCCTTGCCTATTGAAAAACAACATCGAAATATTGTCGAGGAGCGCATGGGTGTAGATCAGGCGCAATTTATATGGGCTACTCATGTACCTCTTGAACAAAAAAAGCAATATGTTCTCGAAATAATTAACTCTCATCTTGCTGGTGGTATGTCGAGTAAACTTTGGCTCGAAATTCGCGAAAAACATGGACTTGCATATACTATTCGTGGTTCAATAGAGCGCGAAAAAAATTATGGTTATTACAATATTTACGTCGGCACAACAAAAGAAGCGATTCCGAAAGTTAAAGAAATGATTTTGCAAGGAATTAAAGATGTTCAAAAAATGACTCCACAAGAATTAGCAGAATCCAAGCAACGTTTGATAGGTTTGCGCAAAGTTGCTACTGAAGAAAGTATCAGCACGATGCAACACCTCATATTTGCAGAGATGAGCACTGGCAACGCTCGTGAATATTACGACTATGAATCTTTGCTAAACGGAGTGACTTTAGAAGAAGTTAAATTATTCGCGAAAGATTTGACGCAAGAATACAGTACGGCAGCAGTGCTCCCAAAAAATGGCTGAACTAAAACGAGTTTTTATTGCCATATCTGTTTCTGATGATGTAATCAAAGAAGTTGCGAGGATGCAGGAACAGTTAAAAAAACGTCTTCAATTTGTTGGGAAATTGACCGAACTTGAAAATTTACATTTGACTTTGAAATTTCTTGGCGATGTGGATGAAGAAACTTTAGAGAAAGTAAAGGAAAAATTAAAGACTTTGCGATTTGAACCTTTGAAGTTAAAACTCGGTCACGTTGGCGCATTTAACTATAAAAATATGCCTCGCATAATTTGGATAAAAATTCTTGGCGATGTGGCCAAAGTTCAAAAACAAGTTGATGAATCTCTCAAAGATTTATTTAAACCGGAAGAAAGATTTATGTCACACTTAACTCTTGCGAGGATAAAGCATGTTGGCGATTTGAAATATGCTCAAGATTATATTAAACATCTTAAACTTCCTCCGATTGCGTGGATTGAAAATAAAATTCAATTAAAAGAATCTATTCTAAAAATAGATGGACCGGTTTACGTAAATTTAGAAGAATATTCTTCGCAGGGTTAAGCGTAAAAGATATATAACTCTTAATCTTTAATTTCTATGCTCATAGAATTGATTTTTAGCAGTCTTGCTGCTATTTTTTTGGGTATTTTAACGGGGCTCACGCCAGGAATTCATAACAATACGATTACTGCAATTCTTATTACACTAATTCCATCACTTTCGTTACAACCAATACTTCTTGTTGTATTTGTCGTCGTTCTTGCGTTAACTCATACTATCGTCGATTTTATTCCTTCAATATTTACGGGTGCTACCGACGGGGAATCTTTCATGGCGACGCTTCCCGGACATGATATGCTCAATGAGGGCAGAGGAATAGAAGCGGTCGCAGCGACGGCATTTGGTGCGAAAATTTCTATTTTGTTAATTATTGTAATAACTCCTTTTTTCGTTATAATTGTCCCGAAAATAGTTGAGTCGATTAAATTGTTGATACCTTTTATTTTATTATTTATTTCATTTTATGCTATGTTTAGAGAAAAATATATTTATACTTCATTAGTTGTATGGATTTTATCGGGTTTTCTAGGATATGTGTCTTTTAATCTTCCAATTCAAGAGCCATTATTGCCTTTACTTTCGGGATTGTTCGGAGGTTCTGGTTTAATATTGAGTATAATTCAAAAAACAAAAATTCCTCGGCAAAAAAATATTAAAACTATTAAATTTGAAAAAACTGAAATCTCGAAGGCGACGATTGGTGCAGCTATTTCAGCACCATTATGTTCTTTTCTTCCGGCAATTGGCTCTGGACACGCTGCTGCAATCGGCTCGGAGATAACTAATCAAGGTAAAAGAGGTTTTCTGATAATGCTTGGCGCAATCAATACGACTGTTATGGTTTTAAGTTTCGCAACATTGTATGCGATAAGCAAAACTCGAACAGGCGCAGCCGCGGCGATTCAAAAAATAATTCCAGAATTAACTGCAAAAAATCTGGTAGTTATAATAATTATTTCAATAATAACAATAATTTGCGTTTCAGTTATTACAATTTATTTAGCTAAATTTTTTGCGCAGAAATTAAATAAAATAAACTACTCGCTCATGTCAGCGGTGATGTTTGTGATTCTTTTAATTGTGTTAATAATTTTTACAAATTATCTCGGACTCGTAGTATTTGTTACTGGCACGGCTCTTGGTATATTCGCTACACATTCAAATATAAGAAAAATAAATCTAATGGGTTGTTTGATGGTTCCAACAATTTTGTTTTATTTAATTGGATAATTTCCTTCGTTAAATTTTGATAAGGTATTATTACAGATAACTATTTAACGCCGACAGGTGTTTTTTGGGTATGGTGTTCAAGCTGAATGCGGCGCTGTATTCAACGGAGCTGCAGCGAAAAGAGGGAGAGAATATTTTGTATGTTAATTATCTCGGTGCGGCTTTCACGCCGTCGCTGGCTGAGTCCGCAGATGTGATGGTTAGGACAGTTGACGCACTTATTGAAAATCCTGAAGTCGCTCGCGTTGTTTTCGTACAGCAAAGAAATTACAACTATCCCTTTGAACAGATTTCCTTGCTTACAGAGATTGCCCAGCTCTACACTTTTTTATTGCAACAAGATAGAATTCTCGCGCCGGATAAATTGGGACTTTTTGCAGGCATTGAGTTTGCTCCTCGTGAGCTTACGTATCTTGTTTCTTTGTTGAAACAAGACCCTGTTGCGTGTTATCTGGAATTGACGCGTCGTATTTCAAAATATAAATTAAACTCTTCATCTAATCTTATTCCGCATTTTGAAATTTATATTCGTGGACTAAATAGATTTAAGGATTTGCTTGGAAAAACGAAACTGATTTCTTCGCTCGCGGACGTTGTTGAAACTTACGCAATAGGAGACCGAAGTATTTATGACTCTATTTTTAGACCTAATATTTTGCCTAATTTTACTTTTACGCGTCTCGTTGCACAATTGCCTGAAAAGGGAGAGCTTTTGGATCAATACGAAATTCGCGCCGACGCAGAGAATATAACTGTGACTATTTTGAATGTCCCTGGTGACGCAAAATATCTTTATCACATAATGCCTCCAGAATATAATTTGAGCGAGGAACATCATCTTCTTCTAAATTTAGGAAAGAATGTTTTGTTACAACATGAGCCGAAATCTGACGAGCTTACTGACCCTGAAAAAGTGAGGAGTTTGTTTTTTAATATTGCGAGGGATTTGATTTCCGAATTGGCGCAGACGAAACAGATAACTCTTAATTATCGCGAGATTACTAATTTGGCGAGAATTTTAGTTAGACAGACAATTGGTTTTGGACCCATTGAGGTTTTGCTTCTTGATGAAAAGTTACAAGACATTTTTTTGAATTCACCTATAGGTCAGAATCCTATTTTTGTTAGACATAGTAAGTATGGTGATTGCGTGACGAATATTCTTCCTTCGTATGAAGATGCGGATTCGTGGGCTGCGAAATTGCGACTTCAATCTGGTAGGCCATTAGATGAGGCAAATCCTATTTTGGACACCGATTTGTTTTTTGGAAAAATTCGTGCAAGAGTTGCGGCGATTCAAAGACCGCTTTCACCGACGGGAGTTGCTTACGCTTTACGTAGACACAGAGAAGACCCTTGGACTTTACCTTTATTTATTGAAAATAAAATGATAAATAGTTTTGCCGCAGGCTTGCTTAGTTTTTTGATTGATGGAAATAGAACTTTACTAATTGCTGGCACCAGAAGTTCCGGAAAAACTTCTTTGCTTGGAAGCGTGATGCTTGAAATAATTCCTTCTGTCAGGACTTTAGTTATTGAAGATACTTTGGAATTGCCAGTAGATTCTTTGCGCAAACTCGGTTATAATATTCAGAGGATGAAAGTGCGCAGTGCTTTGCTTGAAGCGACGACGGAAGTTGCAGCTGCTGAAGGAATTAGGACGTCTTTGCGTCTTGGAGATAGCGCGTTAATAGTCGGAGAAGTTAGAAGTTCTGAAGCGAAAGCCCTTTACGAAGCGATGCGAATCGGAGCTTTGGCAAATGTTGTCGCGGGGACTATTCACGGAGCTTCACCTTACGGAGTTTTTGATAGAGTCGTCAATGATTTGGGAGTTCCCGTGACGAGTTTCAAGGCAACGGATATTGTTGCTGTTGCGAATCCGATTCGTTCGCCGGACGGATTACACTACAAAAAAAGAATGGTACAGTTAGCCGAAGTTAGAAAGCATTGGACAAAAGATCCTGCCGATGAAAAAGGTTTTGTTGACCTTATGAAATATAATGTCGAAAAGGACGAACTTGAACCGACAGACGATTTGATGAATGGAGATTCTGAAATTATCAAATCTATTGCGGGAAGCGTCAAAGGTTGGGCTGGAAACTGGGATGCGGTTTGGGACAATATTTTGCTTCGCGCGAAAATTAAACAGGAAATTGTTGATGTCTCGCGAAAGGTTCAGATGCCTGATTTGATGGAGTCGAAATTTAATTCTTTGAGTAACGATATGTTTCATCGTATTAGTGAAAAGATAACTGCTGAAATTGGGCTTCCTGTTTCCGATAGAGTTTTTCCAGAATGGCGAAATTGGTTGGGCGGACAGATACGGAAATTATAATTATTTATTTAATATTTGAGTTATCTATTTTATCCGCCGAGTCCACTCAAAGCTATCGAGGCTAATCCTGTGAGGGCAAGAGTGCTAAATAGAGCGGTTACTAAATATAGTATTATTCCACGATTGAGATGTTTGGCTAATTCGTGTTTTTCTTGAAGTTTGTCCTCACCAGAATCAACAGTTACGAGCGTGCCAGTTAGGATAAATATTATTTCGATGAGATATATTCCGATTGCGATTTGTACGTAATATGGAGGGATTATGCTTGCAATGTCGAATAGATTTACCATGTTTCCTATTGAGCCGACGCCAGGAATTTCTGCGCCTCCGCTTGTTAAGTCAGATAATCCTTTGAGTTTGTTGAGAATTATTGCAATCATTGAAGTTAGTCCGATGATTATTCCAGAAAGTAGTGGTGCGAGGAATACCATGTTTGAACGCATGTCTGAAACTATCTCTGCCAATAAATCTCGGAGTCTGTCGTTTATTTTTTGAATGTTTTTTACGTAGTCAGAAATTGACATCATTGAGTGTGCGGCTATTTGAAGACCCTTTTTTACAGATTCGACGAGAATTTTCATAGAGGTTGCGATGACTGCCGAAGGATAATATATTATTGCGCCACGTTCATTGTTGAATATTGCCTGTTCGACTGGCATACCGAATTGTTGGATGTTTTGATTTACCAAAGCGAAGAAACTTTGAGTTTTTTGACCTTGAGTTGATTCTGAAACTTTTGAGAAAACTATTTCTGCTGGCACTCCGTCGCCCAAACGATTTCCTAATTGGAAAAGTGTGTTTGTGAATTCGTGTTCAAGTTCTTTTGTTTCGTTTCGTGCCTTTATCAATTCGCGAGTTTTTAATCTATAACCAATTCCGAAATATAATGCTCCCGACAATGGAATGAAGAAGCTTAGAACCATTCCAAGAATACCGAATGGACCGACGGTTTTTCCGCCGACTTCTTTGAAATCAAAAAAGTATTGGTCTTCGAAAAAGGGCATTCCTGCTTCGCCGAAAGTATAATCGCTTTTCAGATTTAGTGCGTTCGTTATTAAATCAACTTGAAATAGAAAAGGTAATAATCCGAGAATGAAAATAGGTATGCAGATAATTGCAGCTATTATCCAAGGTTTGTTTGAAACATATTTTGGATAAAGTGGGTTTTTTTCTAAGATTGATGTTTCTCCGTAACCTCCCGGACGTTTCAACAAAACTTCTGAAGTCATGAAATAAACTCCTAAGGGAATAATCAAGTTGAAGAGTATGAAAATGTGATATGCTTTGAAACTACCAGCGACGAGAACTGCGGCTAAAGGTAATAGTGCCAAAGCTAATGTTGGGAGAATTATTCCTAACATATAGATATTGGTCAAAGGCGAACGAATTTCTCGAGAATATGTGAGCATTTTATCATAAATTCCGTCGAGAATTACTTGCATTGCTTTTTCCAAAGTTTTGACTCTTTGCCCGTCTGATGGTTCAAATAAACTCGATTCTATTAAGTGAAAAGATTCTATAAACTCTGGAGAGTAGTCGTGCCATGTTTCTAAATAACCATCGAGCGATTGTTTTATGTTAGGATATTTTCCGATCTCCACGTCGTATATTATTTTTTTGAAGTCGAGTGAGAGTGGAATTTCCAGATGTTCTGATGTGAATTGGATTGCTCTTTCTAAATTTGAGGTGTGTTTCATATAAATTACTACATAGAGAACTGCTGGAACCATTTGAGATGAAGTTTTTAGGCGCCAGATATTTGCTAATCTTTTCGGCATTGCGTAAATGTAAAAATATACGAATCCACTTAAAGCGAAACCTAAAAATGATAAAAGTAGTGGGAATTTTCCGTCGAGGAAGACGGCAGCGAGAATTCCTAACATTGTAATAAATATTGTGCCGAGCATCGCTATCAAAGCTAAGGAGACAGCTTGCGAGGCGTTAACATCTAAATGTGCGATGTCAAGATATCTTTGGATTTTAGTTCGGTCTTTTTCTGAAATTTTTAATTTGATTATATTGCCGAGAGAATCTGTCCAGCGTTTGTATTTTGAAATTTGCGGGAGCATTTCTTGCTTAAATTCTTTATACTCTTTTGAATATTCTACGCTGTCGCCTGAAGTTTTTATCTGAGACTCTATTTTTTGAGAATACTTTCTAATTATTTCGTCGGTTGTTGCCATGCGCCTCTTGATTTAGATATGTTTTGAATGTTATTAAATGTTAATATTTTATTTACAGACGAGATTTATTAATTAGCGATTTGCTTTTTGTCGGATTAAAATGGAGTTTGTTCTGATTTAATTGAGGGAGGTTTAGTGGTTAGATTTATATTGCCATTTGTATCTTTAGATTTATGAAAAAACGAGGAGATATAGAATTTGATACACTTATTCCTTGGATAATTGCTATTGTGGTTTTAATTTTGGTTGGGATTTTATTTTGGATTTTTAATAAGAAGGGAACTGGAGCGATTGAATTTTTTAAGGAATTGTGGAGATTTGGGGGATGAAGCGATTAGGAGAAATGCAAACCAAGACGATTGTTGGAATTATCGCCTTTGTTGTTTTAGGAATTGTTGTTTTTTCTGTTTCGGAGAGATTTGAAGTTTTTTATTTTATTGCGGATCTTTTTGGATTTGACGCACCCCTAAAACCTGCGCAAATAGTCGGAATTGATTTGAAATCTGGAGAACTACAATACTTAGATGTTGAATCTGAAAGTTGGAAAAATGTTCCGCTCGGAATTGATTTTGCCGTCATATCTGGAGAATTAATTAGTCCAGAAGAAATTTTAAAAACACTTAATGATTTTTATCTGAAAACTGAAAGAAGACCTCGTGTGTTGGATATCAGTGCAAGTTCTTGGAGGAGATGGATTGTCAATGGTCCGTTTGATTTTGGAAAGATACAAATAATGACTGAGACGAAAAAAGGTTTTGTTGGAGAAGAATTAAAGAGTTTGGGTTATTTAGATTATAGTGGTGTGTTTGAGTTTCCTTCTTATGAAAAACCTTATCTTTTGGATTTGGAATCTTCTTTGCCAGCATTACAACTCGCGATTGACTGGCGTGACCAGATTTTAGGTGGAAAAACTTGTGAGAAATTTTTAACTTTCAATTTAAAGGAAACTGGCTCACTTAAATCGATTCAAAAAAAGTTTAGTGTTCGCAAAGAACATTCAAATGGACGATATCTTTTTGTTGATTTTAGTAAACCTGTTTTTGAGAATTCAGATAAGTGGACAGATGTTGATTGTTTCAATGTGAATGAATATAATCATATTGATAGAGTTGGTTGGGAAAATGGAGCGGTTGTCGAGATTAGATTTACCGATAATGATGGAGTTAATACGCTTGAGAAAGTTACGTGGGAGCCAAAAAACGGATGGAAATTTAACACTAAAGAAAATGTTGATTCATTTGGAAGGAATTTGAAAAACTCGGACTTTTATTATGGGCTTGTTGAGCTTACAAAATCTGGAGGGATATTTGAAAAACTTGATGCGACGTTTGGAAAAGATTTTGAAGGGGTTTTTATTAAGCCTATTGAACATATTGGATTTCAAAAAGTAGATTTGAACTTTCCTAAATTAACCGAATGGGGAGAATTTGGGGGAGATAATGAGCAAATCATAACTCTATTTAATTATCGAGTTTTGGATAAATATAATCAGTATATTTTATCTCCATATTACTTTGACGAAAAAGGATTTTTATCATCTAATATAAATTATGCGAATGTTGCTGGGTTAATCCAGTTAAAGAGTAATAATCAATTATTTATTCATCTCCAGATTTTGCGTCCGAGTTTTGAAAATCCAAATGTGCCATTTGCAACTTTAGAGGAGATTAAAGTTGGAGAATTTAAGGATGGATTTTTCTATATTGATTTGGGACTTCCATCTTACGAGGAATTATCTAACGATAATACGCGCACACTCAATATTGTTAAAGAAAATTACGAGAGTATAATTCATTTCTTGTATGATAATTTAGATACTAAAAATTCTGAAGAAGTGGTGATTTATAATGGTTAATTTGAGAGTTTATTTTACTTATTCGACTTTACCACAATGGCGGATTTCAGGAGGAATTTGTTGATGAGTTCCCTTTCGCGACGAGGTTCTGGTGAAGGTGGACTTGAGGGTGGGTCAATCACTTCAATCTTGCTCTGGATTTTAATTTTTATTTTAGGAGCTTTCAGCGTTTATTTTTTGCTTAAGCGATTTGGTGTGCGATAAATAGTCTAATGATTAGATTTTATTAGATGGAGTAAGAATATTCAAATTATATTTTTTAACCGAGATGGTTAAATTTATATTGCTGTCTTTGTTTGTTCGTTTATGAATATAAAAGGGGAGTTGAGCTCGCAACAGATTGTTGTGATTGTTTTAGCTATTGTCGGATTTGTAATTGCTGCCTTGTTTCTTTTCGGAGTTTTTCAAAGTGGGGATTTGTCTGAAAGAGAAACGTGTAGACTTTCAATACTTCAGAAGGCGGCTTTGCCAAGTGCTGTTGCTCACACGTTGTCTATTCAATGCACGACGGAGAAAATTTGTCTGACGGCGAAAAAAGGTTTTTTTGAGAGATTTAAGAGTACAGGAAATATTATTGGCGTCAAGAAGAATAGTGCGTGTAAACAATTTGCCGGAGAGGAGAACTTTCGTGACGTGAATGTCGAGATTAGCGATAAGACTGCTGTTCAAGTTAAGGCGCTCAAGATAATTCAGAGTGAAATTGCGAATGCAATGTATGATTGTTGGACAATGACTGGGCAAGGAAAGTTGGATGTTTTTGGGGGCGATGGCACACCTTTCGCACAATTGGTTTCGGATGTGGTTGATGCGGGAGTTACGCTCAAACAATATAATCCGAAGTGCATTATCTGCTCAAGAGTTGCATTTTCTGAAGAACTATTGAAACAGAATGATGCTTTGAAAGAAGCGGGCAGTTCTGATGTTTTGTCTAAGATAAATATGAATACATATCTTGCGCAAGAGTATGTTCCGAGGAGCGAATTGACATATATGCAAACTTTTACTAATGACGGCGTCTATACTAATTCAGGAGGTTTTGAAGTAGAGTTTAAACCTTCTTCAGAAAAGAGCTCTAAATATACTGATGAGATTGCTGTGAATTTTATGCAGATAAAAACTGATTTTAGTCCTGAACAAGTCGGCGAGCAATGGGGAACTATTCGAGGTGTTCAATCTGGAGCAGTTACTGGGGCGACTGGTGCCGCTTTGGGATGGGTGGCTGGCGCGTCGATGGCTGCCGCTGCTGCGGGCGGTGCGACGGTCGGAGCCAAAGCTGGCGCGATGGTCGGCACGGCAGTATTACCTGTAGTGGGAACATTTATTGGATTAATTGTTGGTGCTGGTGTAGGATATCTTGCTGGAGATTTTATGGGTAGTAGTGAGGGAGAAGAACTTGCTGAACAACGTCAAAAAGTATCTGCTGGCGTGTGTAGTTTATTTGGAATAGACGAGGACAAGGCAAGTGTTGGATGTACGACGATTGGATTATATGATTGGAAAAATTTGGAAGCGCTGAACGATCTCTGTTGGGGCGGAGTTTACGGGAATTTATGACTTCTGAAATTAAGCCGATTTCGCGGCGCGGAGATTTGACTAATAATGTCTTGGGTGTGATTCTCGCCATCGGTGGACTTTTAATGTTGGCATTTTTAGGAGCGAAATTGTATAATCTTTACGTCTCACAAGATGAGAAAAATGCAGCTGCTGTTTTAGATAGTTTAGTTGAGAAGATTAAAAATGTGGAAGATAAATCTGAACAAAATTTTGTTTTGAATGGAGTTCAAGATTGGTTTTTGGTCGCGTGGGTAAAAACTACGGCGGAGGAATCTAAACCTGGAAAATGTTTTGACAAAGATTGTTTGTGCATCTGTAAAAGTTCCTCTGACAAAGATACCTGTCAGCAAAATGGAATTTGTAAAGATATTGGTGGACCTATTGAAGTTTCTTCAAATGTGCTTACAGGACCGACTTTCAAGATTTCTTCAAGTGCTCATTGTATTTATATTTTGAAAAAATTACAGAGTTTTAATGTGAAAAAAGATGGCCCAAAGATTACTCTTTTTCATGACCAAGGTTTGTGGAAAGATGATGAGTTGTATAAAAAATACAAACTTTGTGAAGGATTTGTTACTAATTTTGTGCCATCGACACCGCACAAAATTGGATTGAAATGAAACTGATTTTTGAAATTATCTCGTTTTAAACTTAGTTTAAATTTTAATTAGATGATACATTTTAACGTTATATTTATATTGCTTTGAAAGCTTGGTAATTTATGAATAGACGGGCGATGGATAATATTTTGATGGAGAATATGATTTATTTGTTGATTTTTATTTTGTTTTTTATGTTGATGTTTTATTTCGTGAGCGCGAATAATAATCGGGCTTCTTTTTGGGAGGATTTTTACGCGAAAGAAATTGCTCTTTTGATTGATAATTCTGAACCTGGCACGAGTTTTAGTGTTGATGTGAGCGAGCTTTCTCGGGTGGCAATTAAAAATAAAATTGATGTTGGTAGATTGATTTCAGTTAATAATCTCAAAAATACGATTATAGTTAGTACGAGACATGGCGAAGGGACAAGTTTTGGTTTTTTTAATGACGTTGATGTGGTATTTGGCCAGGAAGAAGGGATTGGTTTTTCATCGGATGAAAAAGTTACTACGCAGTTTAAATTTACTTTGAAGGAGAAACAAAAAAATGAGTAAAAATAAAATTTGGCTAAATTCTATGGCGCGGAAAGGGAATCTTGGTAGTGGAATTTTATATTTTGTTTTATTTTTGATGATGGTGTTGATTGCTTTGGGAATTGTTTCAGGAACCTATGCTTTTTTCGGCAAGGGTCAGGATTTCAGGGAAACAGAAGCAGGCGCTTTGTTTCATCGCGTCAGTGATTGTTTCGGGAAAAATAATTTTTTTAGCGAAGGATTTATTGAGAAACCAGATTTATTTTTTAAGAAATGTGGTTTGAGTCAAGAAGTTTTAGAAGATGGACAACATGTAGTTTATGTAAAACGAATTTCTGATGATAAGGAATTTTTTGTTGGAGTTTATGATTTTATTTTTAGGTGTGGTTTTGATGAGAAAATTAAGAACAAAAATAAAGAGTTGCCTATTTGTAAAAGTTTGAAGGGTCTTGAATATGAATTGATTGTCGGGAGTAGTCAAAACTCTCGGAGGGTTAGCGCATGAATTATTTGAATTCGCGAGGACAGATTGGACAAATTCTAACGAGTTTTCCGGCACTGATTTTCGTATTTATGATTATGCTTATTTTTGTCGCTATTTCGGGATTTTTGGGTAAGGATTTGGCGAATGCTTCTATCGTAGAATGCGATTCTTCTATCACTCCTGAACAAAGATTAATGATTCAACAGAATTTTCCCTCAAAGAATGCAGAAAGTGGATCATTAATAGATAAATTTCTTCGAGCGAGTATAAAAGTTGGAGAGGATTTCGTTACGGTTCAGTGCGCAATAGAAAAGATGTGTTCTGCTGGGCTGACAAATTCAGGGAATAATTTGATTCTTCCCAC
>SXGT01469679.1_pt1 | contig 21819 bp, 16 predicted proteins | sample 3176221 | NCBI WGS metagenome assembly SXGT01 (sample SAMN11356862, study PRJNA531348) | freshwater metagenome | isolation source: freshwater sample F1-120 | place: China: Fuxian Lake, Yuxi | collected 2017-12-25
ACTGGAAGCGGGCGCCACCGCGCCGCGGCCGCTACGCGGAGTCACTTGGCCCCATCAGCCCTTTGTGCGCGGCAACGGCCACAAAATCAAGCCCCCACGCGTCGATCTCCAAAGGAACACTTCCGGCCGACTGGGCCGCGTCCACCAGCACGGGGATCTTTGCGTGCTCCAGGATGATGGAGAGGTTGTGGGGGTTGCGTATACCCAGGCCGCTGCCGATCGGCGCGGCCAGGGGCATGACCGCGGCGCACCCCGCGTCCTCGAGCTTGCGGCAGACGATCGGATCGTCGATGCAGTACGGCAGGACGACGAAGCCCTCCTTGACCAGGATCCTGGCGGCGGCCACGGTCTCCTCGTTGTCGGGGTAGAGGGTCCTGGGATCGCCGATGACCTCGAGCTTCACCATGTCGGCGATGCCCAGCTCCCTGGCAAGCCTGAGGGTCCGGATCGCGTCCTCGGCGGTGTAGCAGCCGGCCGTGTTGGGCAGGATATGCCACCTCTTGCGGGTGAGCAGCGCCATGAGCGAGCTCTCCGAGCGGTCCGAGAGGTCCACCCTGCGAAGGGCCACGGTCACGATCTGGGCGCCCGAAGCGTCGATCGCGGCCTCGGTCTCCTCGACGCTCCTGTACTTGCCCGTGCCCACGATGAGCCGGCTCTCGAAGCTGAGCCCGGCGATCTGCAAGCGGTCATCCATGGCCCACCGCATAGCCCACCGCCGAGGCCGACGACAAGCGAGGAGAGCTCAGGATACGACCTTGAGGGCGACCTTCCTCCGCCTGGGAGCAGCCGAGAGGCCCTCCGGGGAGAGCTGGACCTCGCCCACCAGATCGTAGTCGCTGGCCTGGGTGATCGTGACCCGGCGCATCTCCCCGGGCTGGACCTCGGCGCCGGACAGGAACACGTGCCCGTCGACCTCGGGGGCCTGGCCCGCGTGGCGGCCTTGCATCACCAGCTCGTGCTCCTCGCTGGGGCCCTCCACCAGCACGTCGATCTCCTGGCCCAGGAGGCGCTTGTTGGCCTGCCTGGCCAGCTTGCGCTGGAGCGCCATCAGCTTGCGAGCCCGGGCTGCCGTGACCCTCTCCGTGACCTTTCCGTCCTGGGAGTGGCTCCTGGCCGTCTCCTCGTCCGAGTAGCGAAAGACGCCCACGTGCTCGAACTCGGCCCACTTGACGAACTGGAGGAGCTCCTCGAAATCCTGGTCGGTCTCGCCGGGGTGGCCCACGATGAAGGCGGTGCGGAAGGTGAGATCGGGGATCTTTGCCCGGAGGCGCTCGACCACCCTCTCCTGGCGCCCCTTGCCGTGGCCCCGCTTCATGCGCCTCAGCATCGCGTCGGACGCGTGCTGGAGGGGCATGTCGACATAGCGCACCACGCGGGGGTGGCTGGCCAGGACCTCGACCAGGGCGTCGTCCAACGTCTCCGGGTAAAGGTAGAATACACGTACCCAGCGGATGCCCGGGACGTCCGCAACCGCGGCCACCAGGTCCGCGAGGCTGGTGCGGGACGTCGACGGGAGATCGCGCCCGTACGACACTGTGTCCTGGGAGATGAGGTTCAGCTCCACCACGCCCTGCCCCGCGAGCCTCTCGGCCTCCCTCAGGATGTCGGCCGCCGGGCGGGAGCGCTGCGCTCCGCGAAACTGAGGGATGGTGCAGAAGGCGCAGGTCCGGTTGCAGCCCTCGGCGAGCTTGAGGTAGGCGCTGGCGTGGCCCTGGCTGAGGACCCTCGGATCGGAGGCCCTCATCACCCAGTCGGCCGGGTTGCCCACGAGCATGCGCTCGGCCTTGCCATCGAGGACCTCCTTGAGCCTGAGCATGTCGCTCGAGCCCAGGAAATGATCGACCTCGTCCATCTGGGCTGAGAGCTCGGCGGGGTAGCGCTGGGACAGGCAGCCCGACACGACCAGGCGCTTGCAGCCGCCCAGCTTCTTCAGCTCCGCCATCTCGAAGATGGTGTCGATCGACTCCTTCTTGGCCTCGCCGATGAAGCCGCAGGTGTTGACGACGATGGTCTCGGCGCCCTCGGGCTCCTCCACGATGGAGTAGCCCGCGCCCCTGGCGACCCCGAGCATGACCTCCGAGTCGACGCGGTTCTTGGGGCAGCCGAGGCTGACGAAGTAGATGGTCTTGCTCATGGAAACCCGGGCCCTAGATGGCCCGCTTCGGGCCGCGGGTCAGTAGCACGCGACGTCGGTGTTGTCGCCCCCCGGCGTGCCTCGCTGGCCCGCGGCGAAGGTGGCGAAGGTGAGGCTCCAGCGGCCCCAGTCCGAGCGCACCCCTCGAGGACAGCTCTTGGGGAACGCGACCGAGCGCCCCGCGGTAAGGTTGGAGAAGGAGGGGTAATCGAGCTGATCGACCACGATCGCCCCCGCCTTGACGGTCACGCGATCGCCGTCGTTCTTGAGGACGTCCGCCCGGCCAAACGCCACGACGGGCGAGGGCAGACCGTGGTTCTTCGCGGGATCGGCCGAGCCCGCGACCAGGAGGTGCCCGAAGGGGGCGAGCTCCAGATCGCCCTGGACGCTCGCGCTGTCCGCGGACGAAGCCCCCCTGGGCGACTCCACCGTGAGGCCCCTGAGCTGGAGCCAGCAGGATCTCGTGCTCTCGAGCTCGATCCACTCGCCCTCGTCCCCGGTGCCGGAGCGCGACGCGATCATGAGCTCGCTCACGATCAGATCGCCCGCCGCGAGAGGGCCGGAGCAGAGGACCCTGGTCGGCGCGCCGTCGCCCGCGGCGTCCATGACCACGACGTCACGCCCCGCGTCCGTGGGCCCCGCGTCGGCAGGTCCCGCGTCGGTGGAACGAGCGTCGGCGGCACCCGCATCGCCAGGGCCCGGATCCTGGCTGGCAGGCCGCTCACCCGCGCCGAAGCCGTCCTCGTTGACGTAGTCCGGATCGCCGACGACGACGGGCGGGGCCTCCTCGTAAAAATCGTCCCCAGGCATCACGGGCTCTCGCGTCTTCTTGGAGGCCGAGACCGCGCCGCTGCTGCAGGCCGCAACGGCGAGGGCCGAGAGGCCAAGCGCGAGCAGACGTAGCGAGAAAGAGCGCATTTGCGAAGGAAGGTAGCAGGCTCTCCCACATGCGCAACGCAGGACAAGGCCAGAAGGCGATGGTCTCACAAAAGACGGGCGAGGGGTAACTTACAGGGAGCAGGCCAAGAGGCCACGCCTCGCCAAAGACGGGCAAGGTGGTCATTCACAGTTCTCACCGGCGTGCCGCCGACCCTGAGGCACGAAACGGTGGCATGCCGGTTGCTTTGATCTGGCGCCTCCAGGTGAGTTTCTCTCCAGGGAGATCATGAGGCCACGCCTCGCAAAAATCTCCGGGCAGGAGCGCGAGGGGGGAACCTCCTCCCAAAAAATCTCCAGGCAGGAGCGCTGAGGAGGGAACCCCCTCCCAAAAAATCTCCAGGCAGGAGCGCTGAGGAGGGAACCCCCTCCCAAAAATCTCCGGGCAGGAGCGCGAGGGGGGAACCTCCTCCCAAAAATCTCCAGGAGGAGCGCGAGGAGGGAACCTCCTCGCCAATAAGAAATTTCAAGGGGGGAGGCGAGGGGGGAACGCCCTCGCAGCCGCACACCGGGATGATTCTATGGCTCTCGCTCAGCTCATGGCTGCAAGGAAGCGATCGAAGAGGTGCAAGGCGTCGTGGGGGCCGGCCGCGGCCTCGGGGTGGTACTGGACACTGAAGGCCGAGAGGCCGGGCGCGGCCAGCCCCTCGCTGGTGCCGTCGTTCAGGTGAACGTGGGTGCTGACGACCCCCGGGGGCAGCGTCGCGAGGTCCACGCAGAAGCCATGGTTCTGGGCCGTGATCTCGACGCGGCCGGTCGCCAGATCCTTGACCGGCTGGTTTACCCCGTGGTGCCCGAACTTGAGCTTGTACGTGCTCGCCCCGAGGGCGAGCGCCAGGAGCTGATGACCGAGGCAGATGCCGAAGAGCGGGGCCTTGCCGAGCAGCTCCCGGACGTTGGCGACGATCTCGGTGCACGCGGCAGGATCGCCCGGGCCGTTCGAGAGGAAGATGCCGTCCGGAGCGTGGGAGAGGGCCTCCTTGGCGCTGGTGCTGGCGGGGACCACGACGAGCTCACACCCCGTGTCGACCAGGCTGCGCAGGATGTTCTTCTTGGTGCCGAAATCGTAGGCGACGACCTTCTTGCGAGCTCCGGAGGGCGCCGTCCTCCGCCCGGGGGCCCAGAAGCCTCGCCCCTCGACGAAGCGATGGGTCTCCCTGGAGGTCACGTGGGGCACGAGGTTCTGCCCCTCCATGCTCGGCGCCTCGCGAGCGGCCCGGAGGAGCTCCTCGACCGGGGCGCACCCGATGGCGCAGCTCTGGGCGCCATGATCGCGCAGGTGGCGCGTCAACCTGCGGGTGTCCACACCCGCGATCGCCACGACGCCGTGCCGCTCCAGCCAGGAGCCCAGGGGCTCCTCCGAGCGGTGGCTGGAGGCGACCGGGCTCAGGGACCGCGTGACGAAGCCCCGGACATGAGGCGCGCCGTCGAGCGACTCGGCGTCGTCGGTGTTCACGCCCACGTTGCCGATCTCGGGGGCGGTCATCACGACGATCTGGCCGTGGTACGAGGGGTCCGTGAGCACCTCCTGGTACCCCGTGGTCGCGGTGGTGAAGACGGCCTCACCCACCGCCACGCCCCTCGCCCCGAAGCCCTCGCCGCCCAGCACAGTGCCGTCGGCGAGGACGAGGTGAGCCGGCTCGCCCTTGGTCGCGTCGCCCATGACGCCTGCTGCTAGCACGTTTTCGGACGACTAGTGCCTCGTCGCAGGGGATGTGAAGGGTTGCCCCGCGATCACCGTTCACAAGCCGCGCCGTTCCCAACGGTCGCCCATCAATCCTTCAATTCCCCTGCGACGGGGGACTAGCTGCGGGCCACCCGCCGCGACCCCAGGATGACCGCGGCCAGCCCGGGGCTGCTCGGGTACGATGTGAGGGTGCGCTCCGAGTCGCGCTCGGCGCGGGCCCGCTCCCGCTCATCGGCGAGGTCGGCCATCTCGTTGAGCTGCTCTTGCACCGCCTGAACGGCAAGGAGCCCCAAGAGCCCGAAGCTGAAGAGCCCGCCCAAGGCGAGGAGGAGCACCCGCGAGGCCTGGTCCTTGTGGCTACGCCGAAAATACATCGAGCTGCCGTGGATCTTCTGGGCGTTGCGGTAAAGAACCCGGATCGCCCATAGGCCCAGGGTCCCCACGACGTACACGACCTCGCGGTTGGCATGCACAGTGGGATCCTCCGTGGCTCGAGCGAGCTCCCGTGTGGTGGCCCACAGCCAGTAGACCCCCCAAATCCCCACCGTCCCCAGGATGAGAAGGACGACGACGTGCGGTGGCCTGCGCCGGATCATCCCACCCCTGAGGCGTATCTTCACCGGCACCTTGGCGCGAGCGCGCGGGTAAATTTCGGGGAATAGGGAAGGATCTACGGAGAGGGACATCTCACTTCATCCGATGCTTAGGTAGTACGAGGTTGTTTGGCCAAGAAAAGCGCAATCGAGAGGTTGTCGAAGATGTCAGAAAGCCCCGCCTTGACAGGGCGTCGGCGAGGCCCACGCGAACTCACGCGATGCTCTCGGGTTAGCCCGCCCCGTGCGTCGCCGCAACCCGACTCCTCTCGATGGTTGTCCGCCCATCGGCCCCGCAACCGGCGAGCATGCCCGGCTCCTCGGCCATGACAACCCCGGGCTACGAAGTGCCACCAAAGTTGGCTGGAAGAAGGCAACGGCAAGCGATTTTGCTATTAATTTCCGGCATACTACCTGCTACTAGCTTGTCCATGGCCCGTGTCCTCCGGTGTCTGTGGGCCCTGGCGCTCACCTTGCTGCTCGGCTGCGTGAGCCCCACCTTGCCCTTGCCGCCGCCCGAGACGCCCCTCATCTCGGCGGGCTCGACGCCAAACCGCTACCTGCTCTCGGGGGGGCCGGGCGGCGCCCAGCCCAACGCCTTCGTCATCGCCATCAACAGCAACAGCGCCGTGCCGCGCAACCTGCGCGTGAACGGGACCCAGGCGGACGAGAAGGGGGCGTGGAGTGTGGAGGTCTACGCCAGTCCGGGCCAGCGCATCGACATCACCCAGGAGATCGGCAACAGCCGCTCTCCGCCGCTGTCCATCCTCATCCCACGATAGGCCGCGATAGGGAGCCACCCTCGCTCGCTTGCTGCTAGGTTTCCGCCCGGGATTCGATGAAGGTCGTCGGACGTTTCGGCAAGGTGCTCTCCTCGCGCTGGCGACCCTTGCCCTTCGCGCTCGCCCTGGGCCTCGTGGGCGCGCTGCGGGGTCGCGGGATCGACGCCGCGGCGCCCACGTCCCAGGCCGCCCTCGCCACCGCTCTCTCGGCGCGCGGCCTCTCGTGCGAGCCGGGCGACGTCGTGTGGCTCGACCCTCGAGGAGGCCCGCTCTCGGCGCTCACCTTTGGCTCGAGGGCCCTGGTGCGCGCCTCCCAGGCGCAAGACCCTCACGATCTGTACGTGGTCTTCACCCGGCGGTCGCCCGAGGGAGCCCTCCTCGAGATAGGTGCATTTTACAACCTGAGCCGGAGCACCGGGATCGACGAGGGCCTGCCGGTCGTCTCCGGCGAGGTGGCCGGGTACGTGGCCCACCTGGACGGCGTCGCCTCCGCGGTGCACGCCCTCGATTTTCGCGGCCACCGCCCGGAGAGCTACGCGGACTTCACGAGGCTCCAGCGGGTCCAGACTCTGGTGACCGAGTGGCAGCAGACCGGCCACCCTCGGGGCGTCCTCCACGACGTCTACGCGCTCGCCCCCCCGGCCGACCGCGTCGACCTCTCGTTCCGGGGGGGCTCCCTGGTCGTCGTCGCCGACGGCAAGGGCGTCCGCATCGATCCCGAGGCCAGGGAGGTCAGGGACGGCGCCGACCGGATCCGGGCGACCCGCGACGAGAGGGCCCGCCCCGCGGGGCTGGTGCCCTGGGCCGTGGACCGGGTGCGCGCCGTCCCGGCCTTCGGCGACGAGAACATGCAGTACCTCAAGGCCATCGCCTTCACCGCGCTCGACTGGGGAAAGAGTGCCAAGACCGGGCTCCTGGGCGCCGGGAACGCTGGCCCGGACATGGCATCGGATCTGGCCGGGCTCTCCCCGGCTTCGCCGGGGGAAGCCCAGAGCTTCTCGGATCCGGAGACAGGGTGGCCTCCTCCGGCGCTCGAGCCGATCATCAAGCCCCCCCTGCCCAACGAGGGCCGCTGGATCTCGCTCGACAAGGATCCCTTCATCACCGACATCCCGGGCCTTGGCTCGCCCTTCGTGCAGACGTTCCTCCGCTCCGATCCCCAGCGCCAGGGCACGCGTGTCTGGGTCACCCTGTGGGACGCTCGCCTCGTCGCGCTCCACATGGAGGCGGGGACGGTGGAGCCGGTATCCGCGACCGGAGAGGCGGGGCCGGGGGTCATTCCTCGCACGCCCGAGGTGATCCGGAACGTGGTGGCGGGCTTCAACGGAGGCTTCCAGGCCCAGCACGGCGAGTACGGGATGCAAGCGAACGGCATCCTCTACTTGCCGCCCAAACCCTACGCCGCCACCGTCCTGGAGCTCCGCGACGGCTCCACCGCGATGGGCGCGTGGCCCGCCTCGGCCGACGTGCCCGACGAGGTGGTGAGCTTTCGGCAGAACCTCACCTTCATGGTGCAAGACGATCGATGGAACCCCTGGGGCCGCACCTGGTGGGGAGGGACGCCGCCGGGCTGGCACGACACCATCCACACCACCCGCAGCGGCCTGTGCCTCACCAAGGAGGGCTTCTTCGGTTACTTCTACGGCGTCGACATCTCCGCCGAGGAGCTGGGTAGGGCCATGCTGCGGGCGCGCTGCCGCCACGGCATGCACCTCGACATGAACGCGGGGCACGCGGGCTTCGAGTTCTACTCGATGTCCCCCGCGGCCACCTTCCAGCCCCTGGGGCGCCCGCTCCAGACCGACTGGGAGTACGAGGGGCAGGTCCGCGATCTGCCAGACTTCCGCTTCCGCGCTCGCCGCATGGTGCGGAGCATGGGCCACATGAATTTCCCTCGGTACATCCGGAGGGACGAGCGTGACTTCTTCTACCTCACGGTCCGTCGGGTGCTCCCTGGCGCCTCGCTCGAGGGGGCCGAGCCCAGGGAGGCGGGCGAGGGAGCGTGGCGGGTGCGGGGTCTTCCCCAGCACGGCTTTCCTTACGCGCTGGCCACCACGACCCTCAGGACCGCGGAGGCCCCCCGCGCCAGGCTCCGGGTGATGGCGCTCGATCCGCGGACGCTCGAGGCGGCCCGCCCCGGGGAAGGCGATGAGAGGACGATCCTGGCGCTCGCCAGCCGCGCGGCGCGGAGCGACGGGCAGCGCGCGGGCGTGAGGAGCGCGGGCGAGGGGCAGCGAAGCGTTGTGCTTGAGGCCGGGCTCTTCGCGATCACCTCGAGGCCGCCCGGAGAGCGGGCGACGGTGCTGTTCGAGGGGAGCATGCTCCCCTCCCCCGCCACGCGCGCGGTGGCCGGGGTGCGCGACGAGGACGGCATGCTCCTCTTCGCCGAGCTCGCCCCGGAGGTCGCCGCCTCGAGCGAGGCGCTGCGGGCCGCCGACGCCCTGCTCGCAAAGGCCGGGGCGAGCGCGCGGGTCTACCTCGCCGAGGACGTCGCCACCCTCCTGGGGGGTAGCCTCGACCTCACTGGCCAGCCCGACCCCCGGCCTCACGCACCGATCACCCTGCGCCTGGTGCGGCGCTCCTCCCCAGGTGGCCGAGCCTACTTCGACGAGACGCCGATCGTGGACGCCGCCGTGTGGCGTCCGCTCCAGATGCAGCGTGTCCGCTACTTCACGAAGCCAAAGCCCAGAACGGAGGGCAGCGCGGCCACGGTCCCATCCGGTGCACCCCCAGGCTCACCACCCACGGCCCCGTCCGCTTCCCCCCCGCCCGCTCCGCTCCCGGGCACGCCTCCTTTGGGCCTGCACTGACGGATTCTCTCGTCAAGGACTTGATGAAGGGGTAAGCTCGAGACGCGGCGTCTCGGGTTCAGGCGCCCCCACAACGACCGTGCGGGACGGCGGGGGATTTCCCTCCATATCCACGTTCCTCCGTGGGCCTTCCCACGCGCCGGATCTTTTCGCTCGTTGACGCGGGCGCCATGGACTAAGAACCCGAGCGCAACATCCGTTTCGAGAGACCCTCAATGTCAGACGAAAACAAGAGCGGAACCGACCTCGACATCTTCGAGGGTCTCGGAAAGAAGAGCACAGCGAACAAGGGCACCGCGGGCCCACCGCCCCCCCCCGGCGGACCGGGCTCCAAGGCGTACGAGCCAAAGAGGACGCTCCTGGGCATCAACGCGCCCCCACCTCCAAACAACGCCGCTCCTCCGCCCCCACCTCCCATGAGCAACGCGGTTCCTGCCCTCTCGACTCCTGTGTCGGCCCCCCTGCCAGCTCCTCCGCCCCCGCTCCAGCCAGGAGGTCAGCCCGTCTCCCACGGAAGCGGATCCATGAGGCTCGGTCCACTGCAGACCCAGCCCATGAGCCGCCCGTCGCTCCCCGGACCGCCACCCAACCGCAAGTCCCTGCCCGCGTTCAGTCCGCCCAGCAAGCCGCCCAGCATACCTCCCACGGCCTCCGCTTCGGCGCTCGCCATCGCGAGCGCCGAGAAGCCCCCCAAGCCCCCCAAGGGCAAGAAGGGCAGCGGGATCGACATGGACTGGGACGACGAAGATGAGGCCACCCACATCTTCGACAAGGACAGGAAGGACGACGAGCTCGCGGGCACCGAGATCACGGGCCACCCCGAGTCGTTCCCCAAGCCGAGCGCGGCGACCCTGGTGGGCATGAGCGGGCAGCTCCCTCCCCCGCCACCCCCCATGAAGGCCTCGGCCCCGGTACCCGCTCCCGCCTCGGCGCTGATGTCCACGCCCAACTCGGGGCCCAGCTCGGGCTCGGCGAGGACTGGCGCTCCTCCTCCTCCTCCTCCTCCGGGCGGCAGCATGGCCGCACAGGTGCACACCGTCCCCATGGCCATGCCGGCCTCGTCCGGCTTCCAGCAGGGGCCTCGCCCGCCCGCTCCGCTCGCTCCACCTCCTCGAGCCCCCTCGCCTTCCCAGGCGCACATCCAGCGCTCCTCGACCCCGCCTGCACCTCCTCAGCAGGTCACGTCGCGCGCCATGGAACAGACCGCGCTGGTGTCCCGCGAGGCGCCTCCAGCCTCCAGCCGCACGGGGCTCATCGTCGTCCTCGTCGCGGCCGTCGCCGTCCTCGCCGGCGTGGTCGTCTTCTTCGTGATGCCCCGCAACGGCAACATGGCCATCAACGTGAGCGACGCCAAAGGCGGCGCGGTGAGCCGCGTCACCATCTCGGTCGATCGGGTGAAGACCCCTTGCGAGAGCGCGCCCTGCATCGTCGACAAGCTCTCGGCAGGCGTGCACGAGGTCAAGGTCGAGGCCGACGGTTACGAGCAGCCGGCCCCCAAGGCCGTCACCATCAACGCCGGGCAGAGCAGCACCGTCGACTTCATCATGGTCCCGGGCGGCAAGGGCGGAACGGGCTTCAAGATCGTCGGGAGCGTGGCGGGTGTCAGGGTCTTCGTGGACGACAAGGAGCTGGGCGCGCTCCCCCAGGAGGTCCGCGATCTTGCCCCGGGCGAGCACACGATCAGGCTCTCGGGCTCCGACCGCTACGCGCCCTTCGAGAAGAAGATCACGGTCACCAAGGGCGAGATCCAGGACGTCGTCCCCCAGCTCAAGGTCATCAAGGGCAAGGCGACGATCAGCCTGGGCACCCCCGGCGCCAAGGTGTACTTGCTGTCGGGCTCGGATCGCCGCGAATTTCCCACGCTCCCCATCTCGGTCGATCTCGATCCCAACAAGCCCTGGGTGCTCGAGGCCGCCAAGGCCGGCTTCGCGGAGTACCGCCACCCCATCACCTTCGACGATGGTCAGGCCGAGAAGTCCTTCACGGTGATCCTCGACGCCAAGGGTTCGGGCCCCGCCGCTCCCACCGGCCCTGCCGCTCCCACCGGCCCCGCCGCTCCCACCGGCCCCGCCACCACGGCCGCATCGACGGGAGCCCCCACGGCCCCCGCCAAGCCCGTCCCCGCGGGCGAGGCCTTCCTGAACATCAACTCGCTACCTGCGTCGACCGTCGTCCTGGACGGTAAGCCTCTTGGCCCCACACCCAAGCTCAACGTCTCGGTCACGCCGGGTAGCCACACGATCCTCTTCGTGAACTCCGAGGAGTCCCTCAAGAAGACCATCACCGTCACGGTCAAGGCTGGCGAGAAGAAGGCAGCGTTCGCCAAGCTGCGCGACTGAGCGGGCCATTGGAGCCTCTCTCGGGTACTCCACCCAGCATTCCGACGGGCGCCCCGTCCAGCCCTCCGGCCGGTTTCAGGGCAGGCGCTCGGAGGAGCATCCTGATTGTCGACGACGAGCCCGGGCTCCGCGAGATGCTCGGGATCCTGTTCAAGCGGGAGGGTTACGAGGTCGCTCGCGCCCCCGGCTTCCTCTCGGCCAAGGACGCGATCCTCAACGCCCCTGCGCCCTTTGGCCTGGTGCTCGCCGATCTCTGGATGCCGGACGGCTCTGGCCTCGATCTGGTGACCCTGGCCAGGGGCAGGAGCGACGCGACCGAGGTCGTGGTGATGACCGCCCACTCGACCGTCGAGCAGGCGATCGAGGCCATGCGGAGGGGCGCCTACGATTTCATCGCCAAGCCCTTCACCAACGGCGAGCTCAAGGCGATCGTCGAGAAGGCCTTCGAGAAGCGAGCGATCGTCGCCGAGAACCACCGCCTCCGGGCGCAGGTCGACAGGATAGCCCCCGCGCCGAGGGATCTCCTCCTCCGCTCCGAGCCCATGCGCCGGATCTTCGAGATGGTCCAGCGCATCGCCAACTCCAGGAGCACAGTGCTCCTCACGGGGGAGAGCGGCACGGGCAAGGAGCGCATCGCCAGGGCGATCCACGACTGCTCCGATCGCAAGGAGCGCCCCTTCGTTCCCATCAATTGCGGGGCGATCCCGGAGGCCCTCCTGGAGAGCGAGCTCTTCGGCCACGAGAGGGGCGCCTTCACCGGAGCGACCGCTCGCAGGCAAGGCCTCTTCCGCGAGGCTGACGGGGGCACGGTGTTCCTGGATGAGGTGGGGGAGCTGCCCTTGCAGATGCAGGTGAAGCTCCTCCGCGTCCTCCAGGAGCGCAGGGTGCGGGGGGTGGGCGAGGCCCAGGAGAACACCGTCGACGTCCGGGTGCTCTCGGCCACCAACCGCGACATCGAGGGCGCGGTCAAATCCGGCTCCTTCAGGCAGGATCTCTACTACCGCCTCAACGTGCTCCGCCTGGAGATCCCTCCTCTCCGGGAGCGCCGGGAGGACGTCCCTCTCCTGGCCTCTTATTTCCTGGAGCGCTGCGCCCGGGAGAACGACAAGGTCCTGCGGGGCTTTACCCCTGACGCCCTGCGGGCCCTCGATGCCTACCCCTTCCCCGGCAACGTCAGGGAGCTCGAGAACATCGTGGAGCGCGCCGTCGCCCTCTCGACCACCAGCATGCTGGGCCTCGGCGATCTGCCGCGCGAGGTGAGCGGCGCCGCCGCCCAGCCCTCGCCGTCCCTGGTCGAGCTCCCCGAGGGGGGCTGCAACATCGAGGAGATCGTGAGCGAGGTGGAGCGGAGGCTCCTGGTCCAGGCGCTGGAGCGCACGGGCGGAAACCGGACCGCGGCGGCCAAGCTCCTGGGGATCTCCCTCCGCAGCATCCGCTACCGCTTGCAGAAGCATTCCATGGACGTGGACGAGGAGCCCCTCTCGCCGTCCAGCGGAGAGCACAAGGCGGTGCCCTGAAGGACATCGACGGCCTCCTCGTGAACCTGGATAGCCCTGGGTACCGAGAGGGAGGATTTTACAGGGACGGAAGAGGAGAGCGCTTGGCTGGCCCGCCTCTCGTGGCCCGCTCCGCGCCTCTCCCAGGTTGCAGAGGATGGAACCGATGACCTCATGAACACGAAAACGGCCAGCCTCGTGGAGGCTGGCCGTTTCGGGAGGGCGAGGGTGATCGGGACCTACTCGCCCTCGTTCTCCGTGAAGATCTCGTTGCTGAACGAGCTCGTGGAGGCCCTCGCGAAGAGGCCGTCGTTGTTGATGTCCATCTGTGCCTGGGCGACGAACCAATCGCTGGTGGAGGTGGTTGGCCAGCCGATCACGGCCATGGTTGGAACAGTGGGTGCCACTCCAGGGAGCCCTGCCACGCTGGCGTACCCGTAGTAGACCGGGCCGTCCACCTTGACGGGAAGGAGCGCCCAGGTGTTGGCGCCGTTGCCGCACGCGGGATTCCATCCGTGCTTCCGCGCCGTGGTACCGTTCGAGGGGCAGTAGCTGGTGAGGCTGCTCGAGGGCGACGCATACGATCCCGTCTCGGCCTTGCGCGCCTCCTGCGCGATGCGGATGGATCCAAGGACCTGCTTGGGCTCCGCGGAGCGGGCCGTGTTGATGATGCGTCTGTACCCGACGGCGCCGAGGATCGCGAGGACCCCCACGATCGCGACGACCATCATCAGCTCGATGAGCGTGAAGCCTCGGGCCACTGGACGGAGGATGCGCGAACGGCGGATCATCGGATGGTCTCCCTCGACGAGCTGGGCACTCGGCTGCTGGCCGAGAAGAGCTCTCCCTTCCCGGCCCAGCCTCAAAGCTAGCTCACTCTTCGGGGTTCTGGATCACCATCTGGGTGAAGGGGATGGGACGGAGGTCCGCAGCAAGGCCTCCTCCGGTGATGAAGTACGACGGGATGGCGTCACCGTCGAGGTCGCCAGAGGCCTCGGACAGCCAGGAGGTGCCCGCAGGGATTCCCGCAGGAGCACCCGCGACACGGGCCGCGGCGCCCTTGGTGTAGGCGTACTGGTAGTACTGGGGCTCGGTCATCTCGTGCTTGAGGCAGTTCCAGCCGTTGCGGTTGTCGTTGGTCCCGGCGGCAAGCACGGTGTAGTCCGCCGCCGTGGGGGTGTACCTCTTGTTCTGGATGTTGCCGAAGGTGGCAGGAACAAGCGTCGAGTTACCGCAAAGCGCGTGCATGGCGTTTGCGCTGGCACCTCCTGTCAAGGACAGCTCGGCGGGTGCCGACTCTCGCTCGTAGGCCTGGATGGACAGCTTGTTGATCTGGCCGATGGTGTTGGTGGCCTCCGCGGTCTTGGCGTTTGCCAGGAACTTGCTCACGCCGAAGATGGCGAGCAGAGCCAGGATGGCGACGATGGCGACGACGATCATCAGCTCGATGAGGGTGAAGCCCCCTTGACGGCGCTTCCGCATGAAGTTGGACATGGTGCTGTGTCTCCTCTACCTGGGCCTCAGCAAGGAGCGGACCATCCTGTTTTTCGAGCTATTTGCACCATCCAGGTCGAGGAACTGACATTCTTCGGCCAGAGCCACGAGAGGGCGACAAATTTTGTCACTCCAGTCCGGCGACCCTGGGTGGGCTCCCTCTCATGAAGGTGCGCACATCGGCGGCGGCGGTGGACGCACGTGGGTCCTGCGCCCTCTCGTAGCAGGCGAGCCGGAGCCGCAGGAGAGAGAGCGACCAGGGGAAGCTGGGCTCCTCCTCGGAGAACGCAGGTACGCACGCCTTCCCTGGCAACATGGCGCCGAGGGCGAGGCGCGCCCTGCGACGCTCGAGATCGCCCCGTCGAAGCACGAAAGGCTGGCGGAGGGCCTCCTCGAGGCGAGGCGCCGTTCCGCTCTGGTGCTCGGCGCACGCGCGCGCTCCCTTGATCGCCGATGACAGAGCGACGCCGTCGATCCAGGGATCGGTCCTCGCTCCCTCGAAGGCCTTGACGAAGTGAGCTGCCGCTTCATCGAACGACCTCTGCGCCAGCGCTCGCTCCCCGACCACCGCCTCGAAGGTGCCGGGAGAGAGCTTCTCGAGATCCGCGAGGGCCGCCTCGGTCTCGGGCGAGCGCTGGAGTCGGGCGGAGTGCCTGGCGAGCAGCACGCGCTCTCTCGCGATGGGCTGCGCCACCCCGGCGCTCTTCCAGGCGCCGACGAAGGCGACCGAGTCGTCGTCGCGCTGCGCGGCCAGCATCCGGAAATAGGCGGCGCGAGGACCCGACAGGTGGCCCGGGGGCGGCAGCCCGAGGGGCCCCGAGAGGATCCGGTCGAGAAACCAGAGATCGTCCACGCGGTTCCAGTCCACCACGCCGCCCACGACCCTCGGGCGATTGACCTTGAGCGCCCGGGAGACCCTGGTGAGTTCCTCGCTGATCGCCGCGCCGCTGCCCACGGATCGCGCGTAGGCGAACTCCAGCACGTTGCGATCGTCGCTGTTTACCGGGGCCAGCTTGTCGACGAGGATGGCCTCCGCGAGCTCGGGACCGGCGACGAAATGGGAGAGGAGGTTCTCGGCCGTGTCGCCTCCCCACACGTCGCGAGTGGCGCTCCGGAACGGCTCCTGGGTGAGCCTCTCGCGGAGGCGCGGCAGATCGACGAGGGAGGGGGTCTCCCGGCGGGCGACCATGAAGAAATCGGTCGGCATGCTCTCCCAGACCGCCACGTCCGCGAACACCGTCTGCAGCGTGGACAGCACGGTGTGGAGCGCGCCGGCGTCCACGTCGTAGCCCTGCATCCACTGGACGAAGAACCCGCCGTCGGCCAACGACCGCCTGGCGGCCTCGTAGTACTCCCGGGTGAAGAGGCTGGAGATGCCGGCCCGGTAGGGGTTGGACGGCTCCGAGAAGATCACGTCGTAGCGCTCGCGCGAGGTGATGAGCACCTCGCGCGCGTCGCCGAGGACGATATGCACCTTGGGGTTGTGCAGGACGTCCTGGTTCACCGGAGAGCAGTCCCGGGCCACGCGCAGGATCGCCGGCTCGAGCTCGATCACGTCTACGCGCTCCATCGTGGAGATCTGGCCAAGCCAGCCTGCGGTGCTGCCTGTCCCCAGACCGATGACCATCGTGCGGCGCGGGTTGGGGTGAAGGATCGCGCCCAGGAGCCCCCCCATGATCTGGGTCGGAGCGTCGCCGATGGCGTTGCCGTCGACCTTGCCGTTGACGATGAAGGCATAGCCCATGTCCCTGCCAAGGGCGACGCTGCTCTCCAGCCCATCGGCCTCCCAGGCGATGTTCCCCTGGGCGGAGCGGCGCCAGGCCTCCACACCGTTGGGCGAGGGATCGGAGAGCAGGACGTCCGAGCGCCCGGCGCCGATGGGGGAGTGGCGCCAGGCCGCCGTGGGGCCCTGGCTCCAGAGAGCCGAGAAGGCAAGGACGGCAGAGGCCAGGCCCAGCGCGTAGATCGGCCCTCGCCTGGACTCGTGGCGCGCCGACAGGAACAGCGCCACCAGGCCCGACGCCGCGAGGAGGGCCACCACCAGGCGCCAGCACCCGGGCGCCGTCAGCGCGGGCATCAGCCCGAACCCGCCGGCGAGCGAGCCGACGATCGCCCCGAGCGTGTTGGCCAGGTAGGCCACGCCCACGTGCTTGCCCAGGCTCTTGTCACCCTTCCCGTAGAGCCCGACGATCAGCGGGAACTGGACCCCCGACACGACGGCCGCCGGCAGGACCACGACCGCGGCAACGACGCTCCACCCCAGGATGCTCCCCCCCAGGCCAAAGATGCGCAGGGGACGGAGGGCCAGCGCCAGGAGCGCGATCCTGTCCCCGAGCGCGTAGGGCACGGCGATGAACAGCGCCTCCAGCCCGCAGGTCAGCGCGAAGCCCCGGAGGGTGGGCGGGCGCCTGCCAAGCGAGTAGAGCGCCCCGCCCAGGCCCATCCCGAACAGGGCCACCGCGAGGATCAGCCCGAAGGTGTAGGACGATCCTCCCAGCAGAGGAGCGAGCATCCTGTACCAGACCAGCTCCATGAGCAGGAACGCGAACCCCACGATCGCGGCGGCCGTGGACGGGAACCAAGCCAGGCTCCGAGGGAGGGTGCTGTCCCGAGCTTCCACGACCTCGATCGAGGCAGGCTCCTCGGCGGGCTCGGCGGGCTTCTCGGCAGGCTCGGCGGTCGGCGCCACGCCCGGAGATCCCTTTGCGTCGGGAATACGAGAGAGCATCCGGGCCACCATGGCCACCAGCAGGTTGAGCAGGCAGACCAACCAGAGGGTGAGGCGGGTGCCGAACACCTCGAGCAGCACGAAGTTGGCCGAGAGGGTCCCCAGCACGGCGCCCAGGGTGTTCACGCCGTAGAGCGCGGAGAGGGAGCGACGGCCCCTGTCCTCGGCGCTGGCCACCGCGCGGGCCGCGGCGGGCAGTGTGCCGCCCATGAGAGTCGTGGGGACGACGAGCACCAAGGAGCCGAGTACCAGCCTCGCCACGGTCGCGCCGAAGGAGCCCAGAGTCGCCTGCCCTCCCAGCGCCAGATAGATCGATCGCGCGATCCACACCAGCGACGGGGTGAGCGCGGCCGAGAGGGCCACGAGGACCTCCAGCCTGGCATAGAAAGCGAGGGGGTTGGGCTCTCGATCCGCGCGCTTGCCAAGGACGAGCCCCCCCCGCCCCCGCCCACCCCTGAAGACGCCCAGCACGGCCGCGGAGGCCGAGGTGGACACTCCGAAGACCAGGCGAAGCTCGCGGAGCCAGGCCACCTGGTAGACCAGCGCGCAAGCCCCCGAAAAGAAGAGGAGCGGCGCAACCTTGACGACACGAAAGCGCACGGGGTGGCATCAGACCCGGGTGCTTACGCGACCGCAAGTAGGATATCCTTCACGCGGGTAGTAGAACGCCGGGAACGTCGACATGCGGAAGGGCAAGAGCGAGCGCGCGCGTCAGGAGCGTCGGGGTGGCCGAGGCGTCACCCTCGTCGACGTGATGAATCTGGTCATCATCGCGGCGCTCCTCAGCGCGCTCGGCATGTACGGGCTCTCCAGGTACATCCGCTACACCAAGAGCACCGAGGCCATCTCGTCGGTCGCCTCGCTGGGCAAGCAGGCCGCCGAGTTCTACGACAAGTCCGACTCCACCCAGCCCCCGGACGCTACCCCGGAGGCCGCCAGGGCCATGCGCCATTTTCCTCCTTCCTCCAGGGGGAGCGTCCCGGCAGATCCGCTGGACGTGCGGGGCAAGCGCTACCAGTCGTCGCCCGCGGACTGGGCCAGCTCTCCGTGGAAGGAGCTGGGCTTCTCCATGGCGCAGCCCCAGTGCTACGCCTACAGCTTCACCTCGAGCGGCACGGGCTTCCAGGCCGTGGCCAAGGCCCAGGCCGAAGGCGATCTCAACGACAACGGCACCCGCTCCAGGTTCTCCGTTCCGGTGACTCCGGGCAGGGACGCCCACGCCATCGTGGGCAACCTCGAGAAGGAAGAGCCGGAGGAGTGATGGCCTCCCGGCGCGCTCGAGGCGCGACCGTGCTCCAGGGGGCGGTGGGCTTCGCTGTGGTGGGCTCGCTCCTGGCCGTCGCGGTCCCGGCCTTCGTCCGCGACTTCCACGCCTCGCGCCTGGCAGAGCCGGTGGAGGGGCTGGGCAGGATAGGGGCGGCCTCGGTGGCGCTGGGCACCAAAAGCGATGGAGCGCTGCCCGCTCCGGCTCCCCTCACCCCGGCATCGGTCCCTCGAGGGGCGCTGGTCATCGACGCGCCGGGCACCTGGGATCACCCCACATGGAAGGCCCTGGCCTTCGAGCCCTTCCCCGGAGGCGCGCCCCACGCCTTTGCCTTCGCCTACGAGCGGGAGGGAGAGGGCTTCATGGCTCACGCCCACGGGGATCTGGACGGCGACGGGACGCAGAGCACCTTCGAGCTCCGGGGGCGCCGCAACGGAGGGGAGATCACGCTGGATCCCGGGCTCTATGTCCAGTCGGAGGTCGAGTGAGCCCCGCGGAGCAAGCCGGCGCACCCGGGCCGGAGGGCGCGAGGTGGGGCTACGTGACCGCCCTCCTCGGCGTCCTGGCGATCGCGGCCGTCGCCCTGGTGCAGCCCGGGCTGGTCAGGGACGCGGCGGGTCAGCGCGACAAGACGGATCTGTTCCTCCTCCCGCCGCCCGACGAGCTCAGGGTGATGTCGCTCGGCTACAACTCGGCGCTCTGCGACATCCTCTGGGGACAGATGCTGGTCGAGTACGGGCGGCACTGGGTGGAAAAACGCGCCTTCCAGAGCGTCGACGTGCAGCGCTTCCTCGACGGGTTGCTCGCCCTCGATCCTGACTTCACGCTGGTCTACCGCTACGTGGACACCCTCCTCGTCTACCGCCCTCCCAGGGGCGAGGAGGAGGACGCCCGCGCCGCCCGCCGCTACCTGGAGCGAGGGACCCGCGAGCACCCGAGCGATCCGGAGATGTGGCTTCGCCTGGGAGAGTTCGTCGCCTTCCTCGGCATAGGCTGGATCCCGGAGGGCGAGCGCGACGCCTGGCGGAGGGACGGCGCGCTGGCGATCGCTCGATCAATCGAGCTGGGCGGCAAGGCCAACAAGAGCCTGGCGGCGGCGAGCCTGCTGAGCCGCGCTGGCGAGCGCGACGCGGCGATCCGCTCGCTCGAGCGCGCCCTGGTGATGGCCGACGACGAGGAGACCCGCCAGGGGATCCGCTTCCAGCTCGACAGGCTCCAGACCGCGGCCCAGGCCGAGGAGCGCGAGCGGCGGAGGCTCCTGCTCGAGCGGCTCCGCGTCCGGTCGTTCCCGTTCCTGGACCGGTCCACGTTCCTCCTGGTGGGTCCTGTGCGCAGCCCGCTCCGCTGCGTCGGCGGCTCGTCCGACAAGCCCGACTGCGAGGGGCGCTGGGAAGACGCCCTGGCCAGGCCCTAGGGAACGACCTCGATGGTGCGGAGGCTGACCATGGCGTGGGTCGGGTTGCCAGGCAGCTTGGCGAAGACGCTCACCTCGTAGAGGCCGGGTTTTCCACCCTCCGAGAGCAGGACGTCCACCCGGAAGTGATTGCCCTCCACGAGCACGGGCAGAGGGGTGACGAAGCCCTTGGGCCAGTAGATCTGGAAGGGCACCGGGACGGGGTAGTTTCGGCGACGGTTGGCCTCGGCCGGAGGGAGAGGCCCCGGAGCATCGACCCTCGCCACCCCCACGCCTCCCATGATCGCCGGCGCCCTGAGCTGGCCCTCCACGTGTATCCGAGCTCCGATCTTCACCCGCCGGGGGAGCTCCGCGTAGGTGCCGTAGCCGTCGACGAACTCCTGGGTCACGCAGGGGACAGGGAGCTCCCTCGAGAGGGCGATCCCGATGCCGACCCGGGTGTGGTGAGGCCTGAGGATGTTCTTTCGGTGGCCGTCGTTGGGAGGGACCTCGTCGAAGAACAGGTGCTCGGCGTGCTCGAGGGCGGAGGCGTCGATCCTGGGGTCGGGATCCAGCGGGCGAGGCTTGAGATCCTGGAGGCACGAGGCGTTCTCGAGCACCATGTCGGCGCCTCCGGCCTCGGTGTGGCGCTGCTCGGGGCTGGAGCCGTCGGTGCCCCAGTGGCCGAGAAAACCGTGGCGCGCCATGTCCTCCGCGTGGCGTTGCCCCGAGGCCTGGGCGGGGCCGACGTCCAGCTCCACCGGGGGGAGCCCCTGGGCGCGGCGGTCCCGGTTCACGAGCTCCAGCAGGTAGCGCCGCCCCTCGGCCAGGGTGAGCTTGCCCGTGGGGCGAGCGCCAGGAGGCCCGGGTTCCCTTGCAGGCGTGGCGTCCACGACCGCGGACACCGAAGGAGACAAGGACGCATGCATGGAAGGCCCGGCCAGTGGACCGCCCGCGGGAGCGGCGGGCGGGAGCCCCGGCGATCCAGGATCGACGCAGGCAAAAAGCACAAGGAGCAGGACCGGAAACAAACGGCGTCCCATGCCGATCGAATAGACTGTCCAAAGATGGAAAGCACGCCCCTGCCCACCCTGTGCGGACAGCTCCTCATCATCGGATTCCCAGGGGACTCCCCCACCGCCACCCTCAGAACAAGCCTGGCCCGCGGCGAGCGAGGCGGCGTGGTTCTCTTCAAGCGTAACCTCCGGGGGGAGGGCGAGGAGCTGGCGACGCACGTCGCCGCCATGAACCGCAGCCTCGCGGGCTCGGCGCCCTCGCACCTCCCCCTCCTCCTCGCGATCGATCAGGAGGGAGGGAGGGTGGCGCGCCTCGGGCCGCCGGTGCTGGGCCTGCCGTCCATGCGCGCCCTCGCCGCCGCGCAGGACGCCGACCTGGTGGAGCAGGCCGCCTGCGCGCTGGGGAGAGAGCTCCGCGCCCTGGGCTTCACGATGAACTTCGCCCCCGTGCTCGACGTCGACTCCAACCCCGACAACCCCATCATCGGCGACCGCTCCTTCGGGCGCTCCCCCGGGGAGGTCATCCGCCACGGGCTCGCCTTCGCGAGGGGCCTGCGCTCGGGCGGCCTCCTCTCGTGCGGCAAGCACTTCCCTGGTCACGGCGACACCACCAAGGACTCGCACGTCGAGCTCCCCGAGGTGAAGAAGAGCCGCGAAGAGCTCCTGGCCGTGGAGCTCGAGCCCTTCCGCGCCGCCGCGGCCTCCGGGATCGACGCGCTGATGAGCGCGCACGTCCTCTACCCGGCCCTCGACGCCGAGCGCCCCGCGACCCTCTCACGCTCCATCTGCACCCAGCTCCTCCGCGTCGATCTGGGCTTCCGGGGGCTCCTCCTCTCGGACGATCTCGAGATGAAGGCGCTCTCGAGCGACGTGGGGGCCACCTCGGTCCAGGCCGTGCGCGCCGGCTGTGACGCGCTGCTCGTGTGCTCCGACGAGGGCCTCGCCGACGTGGCTCACGAGGCGCTGGTGCGCGAGGCCGAGAGGGATCCTGCCTTCCGCGCGCGCTGCCAGGAGGCGGCGTCGCGAGGGCTCGAGCTGCGGCGCAAGCACCCGCCAGGGCCCGCCGAGGCGCTCGCCCGGCGCGAGCTCTTCGCGGCCCACGCCCGGCTCGGCGAGGCGCTGAGGGAGCGCCTGCGCGAGGCCGAGG
>SXGT01032262.1_pt1 | contig 21816 bp, 16 predicted proteins | sample 3176221 | NCBI WGS metagenome assembly SXGT01 (sample SAMN11356862, study PRJNA531348) | freshwater metagenome | isolation source: freshwater sample F1-120 | place: China: Fuxian Lake, Yuxi | collected 2017-12-25
AACGGGATGCGAGGCGCACGACGATCCTCGCGCGCCGTGGCCTCCGCGTCGTTCGCCTCGAGAACGCACGACTGAACCGGGAGACCCTGCGAGAGGCGATTCTCCCGTTCACGTGCCCCCTCTCCCTTCAGGGAGAGGGGGACGGGGGGTGAGGTCTACGCGGGCGCCCCACCGCCTCCACGGAGCCTCTTCGCCTCCCCCATCGCGCGCGTAGCGCGCGATCGGGGGGAGGCCGGCGCGCGAAGCGCGACGGGTGGGGGCACCCTCGCTCGAACGAATGCCTTATCCGAACGGCATTGGCGCTAGTCCAGGCTGCCGAGCTTCCTCTCGATCGCCTCGATCTGCGCCCGCACGTCCGCGCTGCTCGTGCGCAGACCTTCGACCTTGCGGACGGCGCTCATCACGGTCGTGTGATCGCGACCGCCGAACGCGCGTCCGAGCTCCGGGAAGCTGCACTTCAGACGCTGCTTGCAGAGGTACATGGCGACGTGGCGCGCGAACGCGATGCTCTTGTGCCGGTCGGGCGAGAGGAGGTCGCCGGAGCGCAGCTTGAAGTGGTGCGTGACGACGCGCTGGATGTCCTCGACGCTCTGCTCGCTGACGCGTCCCACGTTCGACGCGGCCAGCTCGGCCTTCACGAATTCGAGGTCGATGGGCTGCCCGAGGAGCGAGCTCTTCGCCGCGAGCCGGATGAGGCACCCCTCGAGCTCGCGGACGTTGCTGCGGATGGACTGCGCGAGGCAGAGCACGACGTCGGCGGCGAGCTCGATCTTCTCGAGCTGGGCCTTCTTGCGGAGGATGGCGATGCGCGTCTCGAGCTCGGGTCCCTGGATGTCGGCGACGAGGCCCCAGGTGAAGCGGGAGATGAGGCGCTCCTCCATCTTCTCGAGCTGCTGCGGGTACTTGTCGCTCGTCACGATGATCTGCTTGTCGGCCTGGTGCAGGGCGTTGAACGCGTGGAAGAACTCCTCCTGGGTGCCCGTCTTGCCGGCGAAGAACTGGATGTCGTCGACGAGGAGCACGTCGCAGCGGTCGCGGTAGCGAGCGCGGAAGTCGTTCATCTTGTGGTCCTGCAGGGCTTGCAGGAACTCGTTCACGAACTTCTCGGCGGAGACGTACAGGATGCGCGCCGCCGGGCGATCCTCGCGGATGCGGTGCGCGGCGGCGTGCACGAGGTGGGTCTTGCCCAGGCCCGTGCCGCCGCAGAGGAAGAGCGGGTTGTGCCTGGGCCCGCCGCCTCCCGCCGCCCCGAGGGCCGCCGCGTGCGCGAGCTGGTTCGAGGCGCCGACGACGAAGTTCTCGAAGACGTACTTCGCGTTGAGCGCCAGCGGAGGCGGCACCTCCCTGAGCTGCGTCCGCGACGCGCGCGTCGACGACGGCGCGGGGACGGCGTCCAGCCTGTCGAGGACGAACTGGGGTCGGGCGTGGCTGCGGACGGACACGGGCTGAGGGGCCGGCCCGTCACATACCGGCCGCTCGAGGTCGCCCCCGACCGTCCACGCGACCTGCACGCTCCACCCCGTCTGGCTGCGGAGGTAGTCCGACAGGGTCGGGACGAAGTGCTGCTCGACCCAGTCCCTGACGAACTCGTTGGGCGCGCGCAGGCTCAGGACTCCGTCGACGATGCCGTCGTACTGGACGCCCGAGAACCACTGCTCGAAGCTCTGGGGAGAACGCTCGCGCGTGTACAACACCGCGTCGGCCCAGAGCTTGTCCGTGTCGAAGTGACGGTCGTGCATGTTGTCTCGCCTGCTCACCCGCGCATCCCCATCCGAAAGAAAACCGAAAGCACCGCGCACACCCAACCCCCACAGCCTCTCCACACCCCTGTGGAGAACCGGCCTCGAGACGGGAGATGACGAACCCCTCCTCACGGGTCACAGCCCCGGGGTCTGCGCAACCGCACAACCCGTGGGGCTGCGAGACACCGGCGTTACCGTGAAGGGGTCCTGGCCAGGAGGACCAGGAGGCAACGAAGATGGAGCTACCACCACGATTCGAAGCTCGTCCACGACGATGCGCGAATCGCGGGTAAAAGCATGAAATGTTGATCTATTATTGCTTGTAGACCACCACCGTTTCCGCGTCGCGGGGGGGGCCGCTCCCGGGGCGCCGTGTAACCGCACGGCATCACGGGAGAATCGAGCCACTCGCAACATACACGCATCCTCCCGCGCTTTCATTTCCGCACGTGCGGGTGTCAAGAGGCACCGCGCAGCCGATTTCGCGGGGGAAAGCCGATCTCGCGATCCGTGCCGTCGGCCGCCGGCGGGCCAGGCCTCGCGGCCACGGAAACGGCTTGCCATCGCCGAACGCCCGTGATCTGGGCCCCGACCGACGTCCCGATCGTCGAAAATTGTCCTTTTTGGACGGGCTTCCGTAGACCCTTCCCCGTGGGCATCGACACGAGCTTGCGGCGCGGCCCGCTCCTCCTCTCTCTCGCGGCGCTCCTGTGGGCCGCCTCCGCGCGTGCGGAGACCTCGGCCACCACGCCGGAGCAGGGGTACGAAGGGGGCGAGGTGCAGCACCCGCGCCTCCTCGGGATGGCGGGCGCGCAGACCGCCCTCGGCACGTCCACCAACGCGCTCTTTTCGAACCCGGCGAACCTCGTCCTCGCGCGCGTCTACCACTTCGAGGGGCTCGCGGCCCTCGGGCCGGAGGCGCGCCGTCAGAGCTACGGCGGCGCCATCGTGGACTCCTCCACGAACCGCCTCGGGGGCGGGCTCGGCGGCGTGTGGTCCATGATGGATCCCGACGGGATCCGCCGGACGTGGACGGACCTCCGCGTCGCCCTCGCGTACCCGCTCGGGGACATGCTCGCGATCGGGCTCACGGGTCGTTACATCCGCGTCTCCCAGGCCGTGTCGCGCGGGCCGCTCGGGGCGAGCTTTGCGTCGGATGGCACGCGCGGAGATCCGATCTTCGCGCGCTTCACGTTCGACGCGGGGGCGACGCTGTCGCCCACGGAGGGCCTGCGGATCGGCCTCGTGGGCAAGAACCTCACGTACCCCGAGAACGGCTTCGCGCCGACGCAGCTGTCGCTCGGCGTGGGGTACGCGGCGAAGGTGTTCTCGGTCGAGGCCGACGGGCTCGTCGACTTCAACACGTTCGGGCGGCCGCGTGCGCGCGGCATGATCGGGGGCGAGGTCCTGATCGCGGATCGCTTCCCCGTGCGCCTCGGGTACCGCTACGACGACGGCCTGCGCGCCCACGCGATCACGGGAGGGCTCGGCTACGTCGATCGGCGGTGGAGCTTCGAGATCGGCGCCCGCCGCGACGTCGCCGCGGCGCATCCGGCCACCACCGTCGGCGCCGGCATCCGCTACTTCTACGATGGGCAGAGCGCGGCCGACGAGCCCGATCCCGCGGGAATGTAGCCGTGCGGGTGGGGCGGCGCGGGTTCCTCGCAGGCGGAGCGGCCCTCGCCGTGCCGATGGTGTGGGCTCCCTTCGCGCGCGGGTCGGTGGCGCGCGAGCTCGCCTGGGTGGAGCGTGGGCCGCTCGGGACCACGCTCGCCTTCCACCTGCCGGAAACGGCACCCTTCCCCTCGGCTCGCGCGGCGTACCAGGATCCCACCGTGCTCGTGTTCGTGCCGGGGCACTACGCCCCCTCGCGCGACGGGAGGACGGGGGTGGTCGTGCACTTCCACGGGCACCGGACGACCGCGGATCGCGCGATGGCGCAGCACAGGCTCCGCGAACAGCTCGTGGACAGCAAGCAGGACGCGATCCTCGTCGTACCGCAGGGCCCCGTGCTCGCCGCCGACTCGGGGATCGGCAAGCTCGAGGAGCCCGGCGGGTTCGCGCGCTTCCTCGTAGGGCTCTCGCGCGCGCTCGGGCAGCGGGACGCCGTGCAGGCCCTCGGCCGGGTCGTCGGGGCCGCGTTCGGGACGCTCTGCATCAGCGCGCACTCGGGCGGCTACCACGCCGCGGCGCAGTGCGTGCGCCACGGTGGCGCCGAGGTGATCGAGGTGTACCTCTTCGACGCGCTCTACGCGGAGGCCGACGCGTTCGTCGCGTGGGTCGAGGCCGGCCGCGGGCGTCCGATCCACACGCGGCACAAGCTCGTGACGTACTACACGGGGGGCGCCACGGAGCAGAACAGCGTGTGGCTCGCGAAGACCCTCGCCGAGAAGGGCGTTCGCGTCGCGCGCGAGGACGTCGAGGGCACGTTGTCGCGTGACGAGCTGACGCGCGCGGAGGTCGTCGCGATCAAGGCCGGCGAGAGCCACGAGGGGGTCACGAGCGAGCTGAACCAGCTGCGCGACTGCCTGTACGCCTCGGCCCTTCCCCGGAGGTTGAAGACCTCGTGGTTCGACGCGCGGACGGGATCGCGGCCCATGGAACGGCGCCGCTGATCTCTCGCGTGGCGGAGCTCGCGTTGGGGGACTCGCGTGGGATCGTGGGTGCGACTCACCGCGACCAGTCGAAGCAGAGGTCGTCGGTCGGGCGACGCGTCGCGAGGTACGGCAGCACGGTGAGGCTCGCGTCCCCGCGGCTCCTCGGCGAGAGCGTGAGCAGCGACGGGTCGGCGTCCGGGCCGCAGAGGCGCGCCGAGCCCTTCTCGATCGGTGGCTCGCCCGCGAGCGCGGCGAGCTCGAGGCGAAGCACGGCGATGGGTTGGCCCGCGGCCGCGCCGAGCCGCACCGGGAGCGGGCGCGCGGCGTCGCCGAGCGGGAGCACCTCGCGCAGCCGGAGCTGGGCCACGCCGCCGGGCGCGGTCGCGCGACGGAACGCGCCGTCCTTCAGCTTCAGCACGACGCCCGCCATGGTCGGCCTCCCGACGATGAGGTGGGCGTTCGCAGGCCTCCGCGGCGCGCGCTCGATCCCCACGGACTCGCCCGCCTCCGGGCCTCGTGCGGTCGCGTCGCCCTCGCCGAGGGCGACGATGCGGGCGTCGATCGCCGTCGGGAACGCCACGCCGAACGACGCGAACAGATCTAGGTCGCCGCCGGTCCAGTCGCCGCGGGGGAGGTTCACGTCGTGGAGCACGAGGCACCGGTCCTTTCCCACCTCCACGCGGACGCGGGCGAGGCTCGGCAACATCGGGTGCGGCGCGGCGGGCGTGGCCGCGTGCGGCGCGAGCAGCGCCACGATCGCCGCGCCAAGAACCCTCACGCGAGCACCTCCTGGAAGCGGCGCGCCGCGTCCTCCGCGGCGGGCGCGAGCTGCCCCTCGGGGTGCGGCTCGAAGTCGCGGGCAGGCCCCGACGCCTCGGCGAGCAGCGCGGCCTCCGCGCGTGGGTTCCTGAACCAGTCCTCGTCGAAGCGGCGGACGAGGTCCCCTTCGCGGTCGCGCGCGAGGAGCCACGCCTCGAAGCGGCACACGGCGTCCGGTCTCCGTCGCGGCCACGCACCGGCGAGCGTCGCGGGTACGGGCGCGCCGAAGACCCTGAAGGAGAGCTCGTTCCACGCGTCGGCGGAGGCCGAGGCCGTTCGCGCCAGGATCGCGTCGAAGGCCGCCTTCCGGCCCGCGAAGAGGATCGCCCTGGACAGCGCCCGGGCCTGGTCGCGCGCCGTGCCGGCCGGCTCCCCGAGGACGCGGGCGTGGAAGATGGCCGCCCCCGGGAGACCGGCGAACAGCGCGGAGAAGAGGAGCGCGCGCGGTGCGGTCGGGTCGCGCGCGAGGGAGAATGGCAAGGAGGCGGGGGGGCGCATGAGAGCCGCCCCGAACACGCCGAGCGCGCGCGCGAAGCTCGCACCTCCGAGCGCGGCAGGGAGGGAGTCGGGGGCGATCTCGGCCCGCTTCGCGAGCCCGGGGAGGATCTCGGCGAACCACCGCGCCGTGATCCGCGACGGCCATCCTCGTGGGGCGTCGGGCGCGAGCGCGAGGGCGAGCGTGTCGACCGGGCGCCAGACGGGAGCGGCCGCGCGGCGTCGCGCGTGGGCCACGAGGTCGGTCCAGAGCGCCTCGGTCCGATCGAGGAACGTCTGCGCGGCGCCGATCACGCCCTCCACCCCCTCGGCGCTCGCGACGAAGCGCGCCTCCGGATGGGGCAGGCCGAGCTGTCGCGCGGCCTCGAAGGAGGTCTCGCCGAGGCGCCTGTTGGCCGCCGCGATCGCGGGGCCGCGCGCCGCCATCGCGGTGAGCACGGGATCCATCGCGGGCGCGACGCGCACCTCGACCAGCGCGCGCGCCGCGTCGGTCCACGGGACGCGCGAGGGTGGCGTCCCCGCGATCTCGACCCCGGCGTCGGCGATCGCGCGGGCGGCGGCGACCTCGGCCCCGCTCTCGAACCCGATCCGCGCGATCGCGAGGTGGAGGACCATGCGCGCCTGCGCGCGGACGCGCGGCCCGTCGGCCGACGACGGCGCGAGCTCGTCGAGGATCTGGAGCGCACGCCTCCCGCTCACGGCGCGGTGCTGTGCGAGGGGCTGCGGATCGGACGCTTCCACGCCGCCCTGGGTCCGGCGGGCGCGCTCGAGCGAGGCGCACGCCCGCGCGAGGTCGAGATCCGTGCGCGCGAGATCGGCGTACTCCGCTGCAGCGCGCGTCACGACGCCCGCCTCACCCGTGGACCGTCGCGCGGGCGCGCGCGCTCCCGCCGAGGGATCGGACAATCGCCCCTTCTTCGCGGGCGAGGCGAGCGAGGGCAGCGTCGACGATCGCGTCGGCGCCCGCCTCGCCCGCACCGGCCGACCGGACGGCGCGCCGCGCGAGGTCGACGTAAGTTCGGAAATGGCGAGCCTCGCAGGCGAACAGCTCCTCGTAGAAAGAGCGGAGCCCCTCGAGCTCGGGCCCCCTCAGGCGCGCGGCGAGCAGCTTGAACCGCTCGCACGAGCGGGCCTCGATCAGCGCACCCACGAGCAGCCGCTGCACGAGCGGCGGCACGTCCGGCAGCGCCGCCCGCGCCGCGCGCCGCAGCGCCACGGCGTACGTGTCCTCGGGGGGCGGGCCGAGCGCGAGGCCCCGGCGCGCGAGGAACGCGATCGCCCGCTCGAAGTGCTCGAGCTCCTCGCGCGCGAGGAGGGAGAGCGACGTGACCATCTCGAGATCGTCGGGGTGCCGAGCCCCGAGCGAGATCGCGTTCGCTGCGGCCTTCATCTCGCAGTGTGCGTGGTCCACGAGGACCCGATCGAGGTCCGCCATCGCGAGCTCGATCCAGGCGTCGTCGGTGGGGACGGTCAGCGCGAGCACGCCCTCCAGGTACCACGTCCCGCGCTGGAAATCAGGGGGTTCTGCGGCGACGCTCCTGGAGCGTCGCGCCGAGCCACGCGGCCGGCACCGTCACCGCGAGCGTCGCGAGCGACACCACCGACGGCCCGGCGCTCGCCCACGAGAGCGCTCCCGCCAGGAGGCTCGTCGCCACGCCAGCGATGGCCGCCTCGCGCCGGCCCGCGGGCGCACCGAACCGACCGACGAGCGTCCCTCCGGCGAACGACGCGAGAAGGAGCGCGACGGCGTGCGGCGCGAACATCCAGAAGGAGAAGCGCGTCCGCTGCTCCGGGTCGAGGAGCGCGAGCCCCCTCGCCGCGTCCTCCGTGCTCGCGCCCGCGAGCCCGAAGCGGGGGAGCACCGCGCGGAGGACGACATACTGCGCCACGTACGCGAGCGGGAGCCACGCCGCGAAGATCGCGACGGTACCGAAGCCGACCCAGTGCCACGGTGGGCGCTCGTCGGACTCCTCCGGGTCGCCCGCTGGGGGGGGGCGCTCGGACAGGACGGGCAGGCGACGCTTCTCGGCCACGGGCCACGGAAGGATAGCAGTTTCCAGCGGGGCGCGGCCCGAGGATGGAGTACGCTCACGAGGAAGATGCGTGGCCTCACGACCCTCGCCGGCGCCGGCACCGCCCCCCTCGTCTGCGCGCTCCTCGCGGCGGGCTGCGGTGGCTCGGGCTCGCCGCGGCTCGAAGGTCACTGGCAGGGGACGGCCGCCGCAGGGGTGCCCGCCGAAACGCAGGCCGGCGCGACGACGTTCGCGACGTCGATGGACCTCGTCTTCAAGGGCGACAAGGTGATCATCACCCACCAGGGCAAGAAGACCACGAGCCCCTACAAGGTCCTCAAGAGCGACGTCGAGCAGATCATCATCAGCGCGGGCGGCGACAAGGAGACGTTCACGATGCTCTCGGGCGAGACCATGCGCTGGAGCGTCGTCCCGGGGCGGACGATCACCTTCCAGAAGCACAAGAAGTGACGCCGAGCGGGCGCGCCCCGCTCACCTCCGCACGGGCTCGCGCCGCACGCGCAGGATCATCGCCCGCTCGCCGCGTCGGACGCCCAGGGTGACCTCGAGCGCGAGCGGGCCTCCGAGGCGCGCGCGCGCCCCTTCCATGGTGTCCACCTTCGCGCCATCGACGTCCACGATCGCGTCGCCCGGGCGAAGGCCCGCGCGCTCGGCCTCGCTGCCCTCGACGACCGACGCGACGACGACCTCGCGCGGATCTCCGCCCGTCTCGCCGAGGGTGATCGCGACACCCCCGGGGGTACGGACGTCCGGCGCCTTCTCGCCGCCACGCACGAGGACGATCCGCACGCCGTCGGTCGTGCGGCCCTCGATCACCTGGACGTCGGATCGCCCGCTTCCCTCGTCGGGATGGAGCGCCTCGATCGGGCGGACGCCCTCGCGCAGGCCACGCAGGACGAAGCGACCGCTCGGGTCGGTCGTCGCGAGCCCCGCGGGTGGCGCCCCCCCCGGGACCCATGCGGGGACGGGCCCGTCCGCCACACGGGCGAGCGCGACGGGCTTTCCCTTCCCGTCGGTCACGACACCATGGACGATGCCCTCGGGCACGAGCTCGATCGGGGTCGCCTCGGTCGCGCGCCGGCCGCCCCGGTCGTCGACCCGGACGCGCGTCTCCGCGGGGGCGAAGCCGGTGGCCCGCACGCGGATGTCCACGGTTCCCGGCGCGAGCTCCCGCACGCGGAAGATCCCCGCGCGATCGGAGCGCGTCCGCCGGACCTCGTCCTCCGTGGCGATCGTGATCTCGGCCTGCGCGATGGGCTCCCCCCGACGCGTGCGGACGATCCCCTCGAGGGCCTCTTCGACCTCGAGCACCACCGTGGCGGCGTCGCCGTTGACGTCGACGAAGCGCGTCGCGTACCCCGGCGCGCGGGCCTCGACGCGGACGCGCAGACCGGACGCGTTCGAGAGCCGAGCCTCGCCGCGGCCGTCGGTGAACACCGTCGCGCGGAGCAGACCGTCCGGGTCCATCGCGTGGGCGGAGACCTGCGCTCCCTCGATCCCCCGCCCGCGTCGATCCCGAACCGTGAGGACGATCGCCGGGCGCCGCGCGGGCAGGACGAGCGCGAGACGCTCCGTCTTCCCTTCGGCGACCTTCGCCTCCACGCGAAGCGCGTGCTCGAGCGGATCTTCGGGGTAAGACACGAGGATCGTCACGACCTCGGGGACGGCCGCGAACGCGAAGGACCCGTCCTGCGCGCTGACCGCGGACTTCTCGAGGCTCCCGGCGTGCGCGACCAGGGTGACCCGCGCGCCCTGCACGGCGCGTCCGCGAGGGTCCTCGACCCGTCCTTCGATCGCCCCGCCCTGCCGCATCACGAGATCGACGTGGGCCGTCCGTCCGGGATCGAGGGTGAAGGTGTCGCTCGCGCTCTCGGTGTACTGCGGGTGGCGCACGATCACGCGGATGCGCCCGGTCGACACGGGCGAGAGGCGGAACGTGCCGTCGCGGCGCGACACCCACGGATCTGCAGGAGGCGCGCCGCGGCCCGCCGCCCCGGAGAACGCGGCGTGGGCCGCCGGGATCGGCGCGACGGGTCCTGGCACGACGCCGAGTTCGCCCACGCGGACGAGGGGCGCGGGGCCCGCGAGGCGCGCGGCGAACATCGACTCGCGAAACCCGATGCGCGCGGGATCCTCCTCGATCGGGCCGCCGTGCAGATCGGTGCCCAGGACCTCCAGCGTGGCGCCGTCGATCCCGAACCCCCGCGCGTCGAGGACGCGGCCCTCGATGACGCCGGCGCGCGTGAGCGCGACGCGCGTCTCCCCCGGATCGCTGGCGACGATCGGCCCGCGCGGCACGAACCCCTGCGCGGACACGGAGACGGACGCGGGGCCTGCGGAGATGGGGCCGAGCACGGCCTTGCCCTTTGCGTCCGTGACAGCCTCGGCGGGGAACGACGACACGCCTCCCTCGGCGAGCACGACGCGCGCCCCGGACACAGCCTCGGCATCCTCGCCGTCGCCGTCCGTCGCGCGCACCGCGACGAAGCGCCCGGGCGCGAGGTGGAGCGTGACCTCCTTCTCCTCGGAGGCGGAGACGGATAGCGCGATCTCGACCGGTGAGACGAGCGCACCCTTCGTCGCGCGGAGCGAGTACGAGCCGGGCTCGAGCGCGGCGATCCGCACCGATCCGTCCGCGCCGGTCTCCGCGCTCCGCGGAGCCGCGAGCGCGGGGGACGAGAGCATCACGCGCGCGCCCACGACGCGCCCGTCGGCCGTATCCACGACCCGCACGAGCAACACGCCCAGTCTCCGCAGCGTGATCTCGACCGACTCCCCCGCGCGCACGCCCCGACGCACGGCGTCCTCGAGACCCAGAGCGGCCGCCCGCACGCGCACCACGAACGGCCCCTCGCCGAGTCGCCCCACGCGTGCGCGCCCCGCCTCGTCCGCGCGCGCGCCGGTCGGCACGGGGTCCCGCGCGGACACCTCGATCTCCGCGCCGCTTGCGGGCCTCCCCGTCTCGTCGCGCACCGTGACCTCGACGTGATTCTCGGGCACGAGCGCGAGATCGAGCCTGCGCGCGCCGGGCGCGAGCACCACCATGGCCGACCCGCGCGCGTACCCGTCGCGCTCGGCGACGATCCAGTGCTCCCCCCGCGGGAGCCCGCCGATCCGCGCCAGGCCCGAGGCGTCGGACGCGGCGTCGCCGCCGTGGTGCGCGCGCCCTTCGATCATCGTGAACGCCCGTACGTGCACACCGGCGAGGCCCTGCTGCCCACCCACGCGCACCCACACGTCCAGCGACGCGTCTCGAGCGCCCATCGACGCGGGAACCGGCGGCGCCACCCACTCGATCACGAGCGCGCCCGGGACCTCGCCCGGCACCGTGCCGAGCAGGATCACGAGCAAGACCGAGAGCACGACCGCCAGCAAGCGGCGTGCGGACGGCGCGCGTGGCGGTTTTTCCTCGCGTGCGATCACGGGCTGGCCTGACGATACAGGAGCGAGCTTCCCCCCCGCGAGATTCCGGGCGGCGTCGCGCGCCCGCATGGGATATCCTGAGAAGGTGCGCGGAGCAGCTGTCATCGCCGCGTCTCTGCTCCTCGCGCTGGCGCTCGCCGCCGGCGGGTGCGGAACGAGCCACGCGCCGCGCATCATCGGTGGCCCCGAGGACAACCTGCCGGCCGGCCCGTCGAGCGGGAGCTCCGGCGGCTTCAACGCGGACGACCACCCCACGTTCAAGTGCAGCGACCTGAAGAGGGAAGATGGCAGCACGTGCGAGTGCGTGGAGTCCGAGCTCGAGGGCGATCCGCCGAACGTGTACTTCGTCCTCGACCGCTCGGGCAGCATGTCGATCGACAACCGCTGGTTCTTCGTCCAGGGCAACGTCCTCGCGACGGTGCGCGCGCTCGGGCCCCGGGTGAACGTGGGCGCGGCGGTGTTCCCCGCAGGGAGCCAGCAGTGCGCGGCGGGCAAGGAGGTCCTGGCCGTCAGACGCGGGGATCCTGCGTCGACATCGGGCCGCGATGGGCCCACGACCACGGCGCTCGCCCAGGCGATCAGCATCCCCACCGGCGGGGGAACGCCGATACGCTCCACGATCGAGGCGCTGAGCCCGCGCCTCCGATCCCTGCCCGGAAACACCTTCGTGGTGCTCGCGACCGACGGCGGCCCGAACTGCCAGAGCATCGCCTGCCAGGCGGCGACGTGCATCCTCAACGTCGAGTCCGTGAACGGCTGCAAGCCAGGCGGCGCCAACTGCTGCCTTGGCGAGCAGGCCATCTCGTGCCTGGACGCCGAGGCCACCGAGGTCGCGGTGCGCGCCCTCGCGGGCGCCGGCGTGAAGACGTACGTGCTCGGGATCCCGGGGAGCGCGAGCTACGCGCCGCTCCTCGACAAGCTCGCGCTCGCGGGAGGAACGGCCCGACCGACCGTGCCCTATTACTACCGGGTCGACTCCACCGGTGCGGAGCTCACCACCGCGCTGAAGAAGATCGCGGGGCAGATCCTCGCGCGCTGTCAGTTCGATCTGAAGACCGCCCCGGATCCCGCGTCGGTGAACGTGTACCTCGACGACAAGCTGCTGCCGCAGGAGCCCGGCAACTGGAGGTTGGAGGGGAAGACCGTCACGCTCACGGGGGCGGCGTGCGATCGGGTGATGGCCGGGGATGTGCTCGCGGTGCGCGTCGTGGCGGGCTGCCCGACGGTGCTTCGGTAGAGCGCGCGCGGATCAGTGCAGGGTGTGGAACACGCCCTCGTGCTCCACCTGCTTGACCACCGGCACCAGCACCGGGATGTCGCCCTCGAACGTCCCCCGCGCTGCCGCCAGGGCGATCGCGTCCTCCTCTGCCTCCTCGCGCGCCCACCTCGCGAGCGTCGCCTTCGCGCGCCGCCTGCGCTTCACGTAACCCCAGCCGAGCGCGACGATCACCATCACCCACAGGGCCGAGCCGAACGCCATCGCCGGGAAGAACGCGTGCGTGCGGCGTACGTCCTCGTGCCACTGATACTCGAGCGTCCGCGCGCTCGTGCCATAGGCCTGCGCGAGCGCCTGATCGAACGGCTCGCCCTGCCGCACGCGAAGGACGAGCGCCGCGAACCGCGCGCTGTCGGCGTCCCGCATGAGGAACCTCACGAAATCGGCCGACTCCGCGTACGCGAGGCTCACGCCGACGGTATCGTCGGGGAAGCGCCGGTCGAGCTCGTCGAGCGGGATCAGCGTCCCCGAGAGGCTCGCGCTCGACAGCACTTGCCAGCGATCCATGGCCTGCTCGCCCGACTCGTGGATGGCGATCCCCTCGTTGAACCAGCGCGGCACGTGCTTGCCCTGGAACGCGTCCTCGACGGCGACGTGCACGAGCTCGTGCTCGAGCGTGAGGAGCACGTTCGTTCCCTGGAAGCTCCTCGGCTCGATGAGCGTGATGAGGATCAGGTGGAGCGACGGGTAGGCCACGCCGCTCGCGTACCTCGGCGGCGGCATCCCGGCCGGGGCGAGCCGCGCCATCTCGTCCGGATCGCGCGCGATGCGCACGTCGACGTGGTCGAGGACCGCCTGGCCGAACCGCCGCGCGAGCTCCTCCTTGAAGGCGTCGGCCGCGTCGAGGGCGGGGCGCACGCGCTCGCTCGCTGCGCGTGGGTAGACGGCGCGCATCCAGCCGAGGTCGCGCGTCTCGAACCCCTGCGGCACCGGCGGGAGCACGATCTGCGACGGCTGCAACACCATCACCGTGTCCGACGGCTGGTTGCCGGACGCCGCCGTGTTGGCCAGCGCGGAGCGCGGCGCGAGGAGGACGAGGACGAGCCCGATCCGCGCGAAGATGGGGGCGAGTCGCCGCTTCATCGCCTCGATCGCGCGGATCGCCTTCGCCCGGTTCATCGAGGCACCTTCATCGCCACCTGGATGCCGCCGGACTCGCCGTCGCGCGTGAGGAAGTAGATGGCGCCACCGACGAACGTGGCCGCGCCGAGCGCGCCCCAGAACCAGCCGGAGGCGTAGAACGGGGCCTTCTCTCCCTCGCGCTTCCGCTCACCCCGGGGCGCGCCGACCGGCTGTGCTGGCGCGGCGCCGACCGGCATGTGCGTGGCGCGCGCGCGCTCGAGCGAGCGGACGAGCGAGGACCAGCCTGCGTCCGGATCGGCGCGGTACGCGGCGGCGTCGAGCTCGTCGGCGCCCGCGAACATCACGCGAGCGACCGGGACGCCCTCCTCGATCCTCAGCGTGACGAGGCCCTCGAGCGCGTACGAGGCGACGATGGAGCGGAGCAGCCGCCGCGACGGCCCGTCCATCGCGCCGATGGCGTCGCGCGTCTCGGCGAGCTCGACGAGGTCCTTCGGGGCGCCGAGCGGTGCCGGCTCGCCCGCGAGGACGCGAGCGTGGGCCTCGTCGATGGTGGGCGGCCGGAGGCTGCTCCCGTACACCGCCTGCGCGAGCCCCCATGCGCTGTCCCCGGAGCCGCCGAGGGCGAGGACGGCGAAGCCCAGGCTCCTCTTCGCTGGAGCCGCCGCGGCGGGCGGTGAAGGGCTCGGTTCCGCGCCGATGGCGGGGCTCGCGAGGGCGAGCGTGGCGGCGACGAGGGAGAATCCCGAGCCATGGCGCAGGGTTGCGAGCGCAGCTCGGGATGCGGGGGGGCTCACGGGTGTGCGCAATGTAAGGAGCGGGCGCGCTCCGTCAACGTGGGAGGATAGCAGGTCGCCCTCATCGCGACATCGCAGCCAGCATCCACAGGTGCGCCGGCGCCCCCGCGAAGGACTCGACGTTCACCTCCGCGCGCCGCACCACGATCAGCCCCAGCGCAAGGACACCGATCGCGAGCGGCGGACCTGCCGCCGCGAGCCAGCGCGAGCGCGTGATCTCGGGCCGCGAGAAGAGGCCGGACGCGATCGTCACCGCGAGGAGGTCCACCACGCACGCGCCCAGGGGCGACGCCTTTCCCTCGGCCGCGCCGCGCGCGAGGCTCGTGCCCAGCGCCAGGAAGAACACGAGCAGCGACCCGGCCGCGGCGGCGAGCGCGACGCGCTGCGTCGTCGATCCCCGGCCCGCGAAGAAGGCGGCGATCCGGTGCCAGACGAGCGCGAGCACGACCGACGCGACGAGCGCCGTGATCGCGAAGGTCACACCGGCAAGCGCGTGGTGGTGGGTCTTCTGCCGCAGGAGCGTCCCGAACGCCGTGAAGAAGACCAGGAGGGAGAGCGCCCACGAGAGCAGCGCCGCGACCCGAGCGACGACCGCCGGGCCGCTGAACGACGCGAGGCCCCGGCGGGCGCCGCGCAGGATGAAGACCATCGCCGTGGCCGGCAGCATCGTGCACGCGGCGAGGGCCGTCCAGCGGTCGAAGAAGCCGCCGGCCTCGACGACGCGGAGGGCCGCCGGCACCGTCGCGACGAGGGCGCTCCCGGCCCCCCCGAGGAACGCGGTGCCTGCGCGCGTCCAGCGCGGGATCTCGGCCTCGTCCGGGGATGCCACGCGCCCCTTCTGCCTCAAAACGGGTCGGGCGAGAAGTAGGGAGGTAGCGCGAGCAGCGCGTCCGCCTTCGCCAGGGCGTCGTCCGTGCCTTCGACCAGGCCGAGCGTGTGCGCCCCCGCGACGGAGAGGCCACCGAACGCGATCGAGGCCAGCGCGCGCATGTCCAGGGACAGGATGGGCAGCCCTTCAGGCTCCACGCGCGCCGCGAGCCCGCCGTCGGCGCGGATGGCGTAGGTGAGGTCCGGCCCCGCGCGGGCGCGCAGCCGGAACGCCAGCGCACCGTTCGCGGGCCAGCCGCGCACGAGGAGCGCTTCCGGTCCCACGAGGCGCAGCATCGGACCCGCGCTCACCCTCGCGAAAGCGTGCGGTGTGCGCGCGCTGCCGCTCCCTGGGTGGTCGGGGTCGCACAGCGAGAACAGGAGCGGATCGTCCATGGCGACGTCCATGCGCACGGAGTGGACCTGATCGCGCTGCGCGCGGACGTGGGCGACGAGGGCCCTCCGAGCGGCCGGGCCGTCCGCGACCAGGTCGTCGACGTCGAGCAACACCCTGCCGTGGGGGGCCTCCTCGGCCACGCGGTAGGCGACGTAGCCCGACAGACGCGGACTCTCCTCGACCACGAAGTACGCGAGGCGGGGATCCGAGAAGCGCGCATCCCACAGCGCCTCCGGACGCGCGACGTGGCCGGTCCGTGCCGCAGCGTGCGCCAGGTGGAGTGCCTCGATCGCCTCTCGATCGCCCCCCGTCGCCATCCGGAGTCGGCGCCGCCGAGTCGGGTCCTCCGGGAGCGCGCGTGGATCGACCTCGAGGGACACGTACGGCGCCGGCGGCGCGTACCCGAGTCGCTCGTAGAAGCGCGCACGCACCGCGTGCAGCACGGTCAGCGCGTCGCCCCTGGCCAGAGAGAGGGCGCCGAGCTCCTCCACGAGCCGGCTCGCCACGCCCCGCCTGCGCGCCTCGGGCGCGACGCCCACGCTCGCGATGGCGCCCACCGCGACCCGCCGACCGCCGAAGAACGCGTCGAGGGAGAAGAGGAACGCGTGCGCCACCACGCCCTCCTCGTCCTCCACCACCCACGCGTCGTCGAGGCCTCCGAGCGGGTTTCGCTCGAAGCGCCGTGCGCGCTCCGCGTCGTCGCGACCGTCCGGGTAACACCGCGCGTGGATCTCGACCAGGCGAGGCACGTCGGCCCTGGAGGCCCTCCGGACGGTCGCGGCCATGGCGCGTCCACCCTACCAGAAACCCTCCCCAGAAATTGGGCCTCCGCGATCCATGCATGATACCGCCATCGGGTACCATGCAGACCGAGCGAACATCCGGGACGAGACCTAGGTTGGGGGGAGCGCGGGCGGACTTCGTGGCGTCCCTCGGCAAGAACCTGCTGAGTGCCGAACGGCTGCTCGACGAGATCGAGCTTGAGCCGGCCAGCACGTCCGCCCACGAGGAGCTGCGTCGCAAGCTCCACGCGCTGCACGTCGGCGCGCGGTCCCTGCGGCTCGAGAGCCTCGATCGCGCGCTGGCCGAGGCGCTCGGCGTCCTCGATCGGCAGAGCAAGGTCGGCGGGAAGGAGGGCGACGTCGCGGGGCTGCGCGCGCTGCTCCGCGAGCTGCCGAAGCAGGCGTGGGGCGAGATGCCGGATCGGGACAAGTCCGCCGAGCCACCGCGTGTCGAGGAGGCCAAGGGCCCGTCGTACACGGCGCTCGTGGTCGGCGCCGCGCGCGTCGCGGACGCGCTCAAGGACAAAGATCCCGACGGGCTCCGCTTCGACGCCGAGACGACGCAGGACGCGCAGATCGCGTTCGATCTCGCGCTCGCGCTCGCGCCGGATCTCGTGATCGTGGACGCGGACGTGCCCGACACCGCCGAGCTCGTCGAGGCGCTCATGGACGACCCCTCGATGGAGCAGACGCCCATCCTCGTCATCGGCAGCTTCTCCGTGTCGGGGCAGGCCGCGCGCTTCATCGCCCTCGGCGTCACCAAGACGATCGGAAAGCCCATCTCGCACGCCACGCTGCGCGCCGCCTGCGAGGAGGCCATCTTCACCAAGGAGGGCCGGACGATCCGCCTCGTCCTGAACGAGCCCACGGTGGCCGAGCTGGGGCAGCGCCTCGCGGACGACATCAAGCACGCGCTCGTCGACGTGCTCGACGAGGCCGCACGATCCGAGAAGGTGTCGCTCGGCGAGGGCACCGAGGTCTTCGGCGCCCTGTGGGGCGCCATCGCGCGCGTGCGCGAGGTGATCACGGCGCGGACCGGGGGGACGGTGCGCTTCCTCGCGGGCGGACCCGAGGGCGCGATCGCGCTCGCACCGTCGCTCGAGGTCGACGAGGGTGTCGGCGAACGTCGCCCCGCCCGGGTGCGCGGGCTGGCCGAGGAGGTGTCGCTCGCGGGTCGGGTCGTGGTCGTGGCCGACGACGATCCCGGCGTGACGTGGTTCATCGCCGACCTGCTCCGTGGCGCGGGCGCGATCGTGCACGAGGCGCTCGACGGCGAACAGGCCCTCCGGCTCGCGTTCGAGAACTGCCCCGACCTGGTCGTGACCGACATCCTGATGCCGAAGATCGACGGCTTCTCGCTCTGCCGCATCCTCAAGCGGGACGTCGTCCTGCGCGACGTCCCCGTGGTGCTCTTGTCCTGGAAGGAGGACCTCCTCCAGCGCGTGCGCGAGCTCAACGTCGGCGCGGCCGGCTACCTGAGGAAGGAGAGCGAGTCGCGCGCCATCCTCGCCCGCTTGCGGGAGGCGCTGCGGACGCGCGCGCGCGTCGAGGCGCGGCTCGCGAAGCCCGGCGAGGTCCGCGGCCGGCTCGACGGCGTGACCGTGCGCACGCTCCTCGGCATCGTGTGCACCCTGCGGAAGGAGGCCCGCGTGTCCGTCCGTGACGCCTCGTTCCTGTACGAGGTCGAGATCCGCGGAGGGTCCCCCGTGCGCGCGACGCGCACCGCCGGCGACGGCAGCTTCGCGAGCGGACCGACCGTGCTGCAGTCCATGCTCGGCGTCGGCGCCGGGCGCTTCATGGTCGCGACGTCCACGAGCGAGATCCCGGTGGAGCTCGTGGGTGACCTCGGGCAGCAGCTCGCCCGCCCGGTCGCCGTCGCGCGCGCGTCGATCGGCCTGGTCACCGCGGCGTCCCTCCCGCGTGTCTCGAGCCTCGCGTTCGACGCGGATCTCCTGGCCGACTACTTACGCGCGACCCCGGAGCGCGCGCGCGGCCTCCTCGAGCGGATCGCGAGAGGCGAGGCGCCCGCGTCGCTCGCCCGAGAGGGGCTGTGCGAGGCGACGCTCCTGGAGGAGCTCCTGGTCGATCTCGCGTCCCGCGGCGCCGTGCGCGCGGTGTTCGACGCCGACGGCAAGGATCTCTTCGAGCCGGCCCTCGCGGAGGCGCTCTCGCACCTCGACGCACGCGCACGCGGGCTCATCGGGATGACGCCCTCGGGCGCGCCGGCCGCCGAAACGCGGGGGCGGCGGAGCACGCCCGAGGAGGGGGTGCCCTCCGTGATCGTCCGCGAGGCCCTCGACACGTCGCCGAGCGCGCCGATGCTGCTCGTGGAGCGGGCAGGGCATGCGGCCCCACAGACTGCCGCCGAGCCCGTCGCCTGCGACGAAGCCCTCGCGGATCGCGACGAGGCCGTCCCGGAGAGCACCGACGTCGACGAGGTGCGCTACCTCATTCAGTCCGTGCCGATCCCGGTGGAGGAGGCTTCCCTCTCCGCGCCCGCCGCGCGGGTCACCCATGAGCATAGCGCCACGATCCAGCTCGACTCCTTTCCCCAGGAGGAGACGCCGCCGCCCTCGGTGGCGGGCGAGGTCGGGCGCATCCCGAAGAAGAGCGGCTGGCCGCTCGTGCTGCTCGCCATCGTGATCGCGATGGGCCTCTGGGCGCTGATCAGCTACGCCGAGTCCCCGGGTCATGCGTCGCAGAAGCAACCCGAGCCGCCTCGCGCGACCGAGCCCTTGCCGGCCGATGGTATACATGTATCCTACACGGATATCCCCCAGGGCACGGCGCTCGAGCCCGGGCAGGGCCTGCTCGTGATTCGCCACGGCGGGGCTGACGAGGTCCGCGTGGATGGCGCGAGCCGCGGCCGCGCCCAGGAGATCCGCCTTCCCTTGTGGGTCGGCTCGCACGATGTCCGCTTCGGCACGCCCAGGGACGGCGTCGAGCGCATGGTGGAGGTGCGCCCGGGGCAGGTCGCGAAGGTCGAGCTCACCAGCCGCTGACTTGCTTTTCTCCCGTCGCCGCGGGACAACGGGGCGTGCGCCGCCCGCCCTTGCTCGGCCTCGGCCTCGCGCTCCTGCCGACCCTGGCGTGCTCGGGGTGCGGCAAGGATCGTGACGGCAAGGGGGCCGGCCCCGTCGCTTCGACCTCGCCCGTGGCTGCGGCGGATGTCGACGCCGGGCGCGAGCGCGTCCTCGACCTCGTCGCGCGCTTCGACGACTGCGCCGTGGGACACCACGGGCCCTTCGTGGATCTCGGCGGAGCCCAGGCCCGCGCCCTCCTCGCGACGGGGCTCGCGAACGTCGGAGGCGACGCCTTCGAGCGCGAGGGCGCGACGTGGTTCCGACCGAGGGAACGCACCCTCGAGATCCCCATCTTCTCGCCCGAGGAGATCAGGGCGTCCGACGGCGTCACCTTCGAGGCGCGGATGCGCGGCGGCCTGTCGAAGCACGTCGCCGTGCACCTCAACGGCAAGGCCCTCGGCTCGGCGCAGCTCCCCAGGGGGGAGTCGCGCACCTTCTCGTTGCGCGCGCACGACGTGGGCCTCGCGGCCGGGACGAACACGCTGTCGCTCCGCTTCGCGGCGGGCTCGAAGACCTCGGCGGACGTGATCGCCGAGATCGACTGGCTCCGGCTGGGGCCCGTGGAGCCCGACGCGGCCTACGCGGCGCCCACGCGCGCGGACGTCGTGACGCAGTCGAGCGTGGGCGGGGCGTCGCGACCCACGCTGTCGCTGCGCGAGCGATCCTACGTGCGGTGCCCGGCCCTCCTGCCGAGGGCCTCGCGCCTCGATCTCGATCTCGCGCTCTCCGGCAAGGGCGAGGCCGACGTCGAGGTGCGCCTGCTCGTGGATCGGCGGGACCCCGTCAGGCTGCGCGAGGTGCGCCTCGGTCCGCCGGACGCGGTCGCGTGGCGGTCGCTGACGATCGCGCTGCCGGAGGTCGAGGCAGTGGCGGCGATCGAGGTCGTCGTGCACGCGGCGCCAAAGGGAGCGCGCGTGTTCGTGGGCGCGCCCCGGGTCACGGCCCCGCCGCCCGCCGCCGCCGAGCCCCTCCCGACCCCCGCCAGGAATGCGATCCTCATCGCCGTCGGGAGGCTCCCGAGGCGCGCGCTCGCGCTTCACGGCGGCCCACGCGCGTTGCCCGAGGTCGACCGCCTCGCCGCGCGCGGCCTCGTGTTCGACGACTGCCGCGCGACGTCGCCCCTCGCGTCCGCGGCGCTCGCGTCCATGCTCACCGGGCTACCCCCCCGCGCCCACGGCGTCTCGGACACGACGTCGATGCTGCTGCGCTCGGCGGTCACGGTGCAGGACGCGGCACGGCAGGCGGGGATCACGACGGCGATGTTCACCGCGAACCCGGAGACGTACGCCGCGTTCGGCTTCTCGCGCGGCTTCGACACGTTCGGCACGCACGTCCCGCTCGAGGAGGCGCCCGCGACGAAGATCTTCGATCTTGGGTCGCGGTTCATCGAGGCGCACAAGCAGGATCGTTTCCTCCTCGTGCTCCACGCGCGCGGCGCGCACCCGCCCTGGGAGGCAACCGCCGAAGAGCTCGTGGCGCTGCCGCCGACGAGCTACAACGGCGGGCTCGAGCCCAGGCAGGCGGGGGAGCTCCTCGGGAAGGCGCAGCTCTCGCCGCCGCGGTGGCCGCTCGCCGAGCCCGATCGCGTGCGCGCCCTCGCGCTCGCGGGCCTCGCGCTCGCGGCGCACGACGCCGCGCTCGGACGCCTGCTCGCCACGCTGCGCGCGACGGGGAAGCTCGACGACACGGCGATCTTCCTCGCCGGTGACGTGGGCGCCGACGAGTCGCACCGGGTGCCGTACGGCCCGGCCGAGTCGTTCGACGAGGCGGGCCTCGGCGTTCCCCTGATCGTGGTCTCGCCGGGCAGCAAGGCGGGGATGCGCGTGGCGACGCCGGTCGAGTCGACGGACGTCGCCCGGACGCTCCTCACGTCCCTCGGCCTGTCCGCCCCGGGCTCGTTTCGCGGGCGGGATCTCTTCGCCCCCTCGTCGCGGCGAGAGCCCGTGCGGATCGCCACGATGGGGATCCGCGTCTCCGCCCGGCTCGGCGCGTTCGTCCTCTCCGCGGCCGGGGAGAGGGAGCCGCGCCTCTGTTCGCTCGCGCTCGATCCTGCCTGCGGGACGGACGTTCGTGTCACGCACCCGATCGCGGCGGGGCACGTCCATCTGCTCCTGCTCGACGAGCTCGCTCGCGATCGAGGCGCCCCGAGCGAGCCCGCCGCGCAGGATCCGCTGACGAACGCGTCCCTGCGCGCGTGGGGGCGGCAGATGTGACCCCTAGTCCCAATGCCGATCGGCTAGGCGCGATCCAGCGAGAAAGAAGGGGAGCCCCCACTCGCCGCGCTGCGCGCGTCGGTCTCCCCCAAATCGCGCGCTACGCGCGCTCAAGAGCTGTCCAACAATTGCCCGGGGCTGCCCTTCGTTGACGTTGACGTTGACGTGAGCGTTGACGTTGACGGCGACGGCGACGGCGACGGACTGGCGAG
>SXGT01062633.1_pt1 | contig 21807 bp, 17 predicted proteins | sample 3176221 | NCBI WGS metagenome assembly SXGT01 (sample SAMN11356862, study PRJNA531348) | freshwater metagenome | isolation source: freshwater sample F1-120 | place: China: Fuxian Lake, Yuxi | collected 2017-12-25
GCTCTTTGTCTCACTGCCTCATCGGCAGTCTCCGTCAACGGCGTCCGTTGACGGATGCGTGGCAGCGTCTCACCGTACAGAGGGAAGTCAACCACCACATCTGTGGCTCTTGGGCAAGAGCCACCCGTGCTTCACCCCCACCCAAGGCTGCGCCTCTGGATGGAGCACGGCACGCGACATCTGGTAGAGGGAAGGGACACGGTTGATGGATGAGACTGTCCGTGACCTAGGTGGGACCGCGTGGAGCGCCGATCTCCAGACCCGCTGGTCGTCGCTGGCGCCTGAGGAGCGCTACGAGGCCTTTCGGGCGCTGTCCCGGGCGGAGGCGGAAGAATGCTTTTGTGACGTCAGCGCTCCTGAGCAAGTCACGCTGCTGCTAGCCTTCCCAGCGCTGGAACGGCGCGGCTGGATGCGGCTGCTGCCCCCGGACGATGCCGCGGACGTGGTGCAGGCCGCCCCGGAGGAGGAACGCGAGGGTTTGCTGGCGTTGCTCGATGATTCGACCCGGAAAGAGGTCGCCGCCCTCCTGGCCTACGCCGAGGACGAAGCGGGCGGCCTCATGAGTCCCCGCTTTGCGCGGGTGCGTCCCGAGATGACCGCCGATGAAGCCATCAGCTATGTCCACAAGCAAGCCCGGGAACGTGTGGAGACGATTTACTACGTCTACGTGCTCGACACCCAACAGCGGCTCGTCGGGGTGGTGTCATTTCGCCAACTCTTTGAAGCGCTGGGGAATGCCAAGGTCTCGCATCTCATGGAGACCGACGTGGTGCTGACCTCCGAACAGATGGATCAAGAGGAAGTCGGCCTGCTGTTTGCCAAGCACTCTCTACTGGCGATTCCCGTCGTGGACCTGGCCGGGCGCATGAAGGGGGTGGTGACGGTCGATGACATTGTCGATGTGGTGCAGGAAGAAGCCACCGAGGACATCCAGAAGATCGGTGGTATGGAAGCCCTCGATGAGCCGTATCTCGACATTGGCCTGGGCCGTATGATTCGCAAGCGTGGTGGCTGGTTGGCGGCGTTGTTTGTCAGTGAGACGCTCACCGCCACAGCCATGGGGTACTACGAGCACGAAATCGCCCGCGCCGTGGTCCTGGCCCTGTTTATTCCACTGATCATCAGTAGCGGGGGCAACTCGGGCTCGCAAGCCTCGACCCTGGTGATCCGGGCCATGGCGCTGGGTGAAGTGCGGCTACGCGATTGGTGGCGCATCCTACGCCGCGAAGTCGCCGCTGGCCTGGCGCTGGGGACGATCCTGGGCATGATCGGTCTGCTGCGCATCCTGCTGTGGCCCACGCGGGCCAGCCTCTATGGCCCTTATTATGGCTTGATCGCCCTGACGGTGGCGCTGAGTTTGGTCGGTGTGGTGTTGTGGGGGACCATTAGTGGCTCGATGCTCCCCCTGCTGCTGCGCCGCATCGGCTTTGATCCCGCCAGTGCCTCGGCGCCGTTTGTCGCTACGCTGGTGGATGTGACGGGGTTGGTGATCTATTTTAGCGTGGCGAGCACGGTCTTATCCGGCACCATGCTCTGAGGTTCCCCTCGCCAGGCTTCGGCGCGTGGCGCAGGATGACGGACACGCAGGAGAGGGGAGGACCATGGCCGCTGCCACCGTGTTTGTGAGCTACAGTCATCATGACCGCGACGCCGTAGAGCACCTCAGAACATTTCTCAAACCTTTGGAACGCGACGGGCTGCTGGCCTGCTGGGTCGATACGCAGATCGCACCAGGCCGCGACTGGCACGCGGAGATTCTGGCAGCCATGGCGCAGGCCCAGGTCGCCGTCCTGTTGATCTCGCAGGCTTTTCTCGCCTCGGATTTTATCGCCCAGGAAGAAATCCCGCGTCTGCTGGCCCGGGAGCACGAGGGTGGTCTGCTGCTGATCCCGGTGTTTGTCAGCCCATCCACAGTGGCAGACCAGACCTTCATGTTTGTGGATGCCAGCGGCCGGCAACACCGCGACAGACTCACCCGCCCGCAAGGTGTGGGCACCCCGGAGAAGCCATTAGCGGATTGCACCTGGTCGGAGCGTGACCGTCTGTATGTCAGGCTTAGCCAGCAACTACGCGAGCGGGTGCAGGGCGTAGCCGCCACACCCGTCCTGCCGTGGTCCAGCACAGTACACGCGCGGCTGACTCCCGCCTCAGAACCGGCCCATGCCTATACCCTGACCATCGCTCTCGAACGCCAGGGCGACCGCTTACATACGGCCTATCACCTGCCTTCTGGGGTGTGCCACACCGCGGTTTGCCCCTGGTCCCAGGTGCAAACGGCCCTCGCTCCTCTGGATTCCTGGCTGTACAGCACAGACCAGCAGGTGTCAGCGCCAGACGGGGCTGGCCATGGGCTGTTTGACGTGCTGTTTGGCACCGAGACCACCTGGGAGCCCATCTTTCGCAGCCTGTTCCATGCCCCGGCTCCGGCGCCCCGGCCCAACCCGATTCGCGCCGGCGTGCAGGTGCGTCTATGCACCCATGACACCCGCCTGCTGGGCCTGCCCTGGCGCCTGACTGCCTGGCAGCAGTACCGCCTTGTCGAGAAATCGTGGACGTTTGTCACCACGACAGCCCTGTCCCCCACGGCGATCGCTACCACCACGGCGCCGTGCAATGTGCTCCTAGTGGCCCTGCACAGCGATCCGGACAGCCAGCATGATCCGCTGCACCTCCAGGCCATGCGGGATGTGCTGCAACAGGTCTGGCCCACCGGCCAGGCACCAGGTTATGTGCGCGCTGTGCAGACGCGACAGGCCCTGGAAAATGCCGTGCGCGGTATGCAGCCGCATCTGCTCTACGTCTATGGACAGAGCACGCAGCGCAACGGGGAGGTGCACCTGCCGTTCGCTGAGGGTGGCAGTATCAGCCTGCGCCAACTGGCCGCCCTACTGCGTCCTACACCCCCGGCGCTGCTGTACCTCAATGTCGCTGGCCTGGGTGGTGCAGAGGCGGTGCTGCCCGCGCTGGGCACGATGGCGCCACTACTGCTCTGGCGTGGCCTATCCGGCTGGCAGCCGGAGGCCACGTCGCTGGCAGTGGCCTGGCTGCGGCACTGGCTCCAGGAACGCGTTGATCCAGTGCAGGCCTTGCACGACGTGAGCACGCGGTCGCCCTCTGTCGAGGCCGCGACGCTGCTGGCGCACGGGCAGTACCGCACCTGGGACACGCAGGGCTTAGCCCACACCGCCTTCCAGGATGGGTTGCCGCACTTGCGGCTGAATCGAGATGCGCAAAAGGCCCTGGTCACCAGGCATCTGCGCGAGTTGTGCAGCAGCGATGTGCGCCGGGTGCTGGCGCTGGTGGCCTATGCCGCGCCGGGCAATCTGCTGCACGCTTTGCGCGAGCAACTGCAATACTCGCTGGAGGTCGAGAGCGTGGATTTTGCCGAGATCACCTGGCGCGATTTCGAATTTCCCCCGCTGCGCGACCAGTTAAGCACCGACCTGGAGGCCGACCTGCGGCAGCAGTTACAGGCCGAGATCACGGAACCACTGCCACACGTGCTGCGGCGGCATGCCCCTGCGGACATGGGCACGGGCAAACGGCGTGTCCTCTGGCTCAACTGGGGGGTGTTTGGCCGCCAGGCCACCCAGGCGCCGCTGAAAGCCAGTGAGATAAGCGCCTGGCTGCGTTTTAGTAGTGACATCCTGGGAAGCGCCTGTCCCGCGGATCTGCGCCTGGTGTCCTCTGTGGCGCTTGAGATCGACAGCCGGTGGCATCAGGATCTGGAGAAACTGCTCAGCGCTCAGCGCCGGGAACCCTGGGGCCGGCGTCCGGCCTTTCGCCTGACGGATCTGCCACCGCTCGGCAATGTGTCGGAGGATCATCTGTTCGACTTCTTTGTCGATGGCCATTCTCATTGTGACGCCAGTATCCAGGATGAAATCACCCAGCGCCTCATGACCAAAACCGGCGGTCGCTTTGCTGACATCACCGCCCTCATGCAGGAGGCCGAGGCGCACCGATCCTGGTACGATCTACTGACCAGCCTGCGGCGTGAGCAAGGCGCTGAGACGCTACAACCCGAGGACGACCCCCTTTTTGAATAATCACCAACCACGAACCACGACGACTATGCCATCACCCTTTGAACTCCTGATCCCAGACCAACGCGCCCCAGAGCGCCGAACCGCCTTAGCGGCGCGTGCGCTCCCCGAGGCCCTGGGGAATCACCGTCAGGCCGCGCGCCTGTATCAGCCGGACGCCGACCTGGTGGATGCCGTGAACGTGGCCCTGGCAGTAGGCGCGCCGCTGCTACTCACCGGCGAACCAGGCACCGGCAAGACCCAGGTAGCGCATTACCTGGCGTGGTATTTTGGCCTGGAAGAGGCGCTGTTTGCGCTGTTTGTGCGCAGTACCACCACGGCCGAGGATCTGCTGTATCGCTTTGATGCCGTGGCCTATTTGCATGCTGCCCATGATCCGGCGCAGCGCGAACAGGCCGTGGCTAAGTCTACGTTTGTCGAGCCCGGGCCACTCTGGCAGGCCTATGAGACGCCCGGTCCGTCGGTGGTGCTGATTGACGAGATAGACAAGGCGCCACGGGATTTCCCCAACGATTTGCTCAACATCCTGGATCAGCACGAGTTTGCCGTGCCCGAGATCAAGCGCACGATAAGCCGGGGTGAGCAGGCACCACCCATCGTGGTGATCACCAGCAATAGCGAACGGCGCTTGCCAGAGCCGTTTTTACGGCGCTGCATCTTTCATCACATTGCCTTCACCGAGGCCCTGGTGCGCCGTGCCGTCGAGGCGCGTCTGGGGGATTTCCCGCAGCTCGCAGAACCTGTGCGCGAGGCGGCTCTGGCCCGATTCCTGGAGCTGCGTGGTCGGGAGATCCGTAAGAAGCCGGCTACCGCCGAATTGCTGGTCTGGCTCACCGTGCTATCGGCGCGTGGGGGGATAGGCGAGGCGGAGTTGCGCGAGTGCCGCCTGGTGGAGTTGCCCGCCCTGGCGGCGCTGATTAAGGACCGCGATGATCTGGCACTGCTGGGGTAGGGTCTGTGTGTCGTTCCGCCTGCAGGCGGGGTCTCCTAGTGCCTCAACCGCGCTCAGTTGCGGGGTATCTGGGAGCGCCACGCGCCAGCGTGGCTGCCGGAGCCGGGCTGGAGCCCGGCGATCCCAGGGGGCAGTAACTAGCACAACAGCGCGGTTGAGGCACTGGTCTGGGTTACGAACCGGTGCAGAACCTCTCCTGCTAGGGGCCACCGTCCGGTCGCCCCTACGACCAACGGAGCGTACATCCATGCCAACCACCTTGGACACGCTGCTACAGGCCCTGCGCCAAGCCGGACTGCATGTTGGCGTGACCGAGATGCTACGCCTGCAGCAGGTGTTTGCCCGGCAGCCAGAGCGCCTGCCTGGCGATGACGCAGCAGCCCGGCGGCGCTTGAAGACCCTGTTACGCGCCATCATCGTCAAAAGTCAGGACGAGCAGCCCACCTTCGAGCGCGTGTGCGACGCCTGGCTGCAACGGGCTGACCAGGACATGCAGCGCCTGAGCGAGCCGCCGCCTGCGCGAGTGTCTACGCCCAAACGTGACCAGAGCACGCCTGGACGCTGGCAGGCGCAACGCGTGGTGCGCGCCCTAGCGGGCGTGGCGCTGGTGCTCCTGGTCATCGGCGTCTATTGGGCAAATCCCCCTGACCACAAGCCGCCAACGCCACCAGCGCCACCCCCCAGCGCGGAACCCCCACCCACTCGGGACGCAGCACTGGCAGACACCGGAACGCACCCACGCCAACGCTCTTTCACCAACCACGTGCCGCAACTCCGCATCGTAGCGGCTCAGCCCCTGTCGCGCCTCTGGCTCTTGGGCCTGAGTGGGTGCGGCCTGCTCACCGCCATGGGCGTATGGAGCCACCTGCGCCGCCGCCGCTTTGTGCCCGCCCCCGCCCCGCCGCCCACCCGGCAGGGACCGCCTCGGGTGTTCCTCACACCACCCACCCTGCAAGAGCCGCAATTCCTCGACACCCGGCAGCAGGAAACCCTGGTCTGGGGCATTAGTCGTTTTATCGCCGATGCGCCCACGCCGCGCCTGGACCTGGCGGCTACCGTGCACGCTACAGCGCGGGCCGGGGGCCTGCCGACCTTGCGCTATCAGCCTGCCACGTACCAACGCGAGGTCTGGCTCTGGGTGGATGACACCGCCGAGGACAGCGCGATGACCCGACTGGCAGACGAAGTCGAGGCCACGCTGCTGGCGCATGGGCTGGTGGTGGAACGCGCCGTGTTTCGCGGTCTGCCGGAGCGGTTACGCACCGCGACAGGTGAGGTGCTGACCCCACGCGACCTGGATGAGCGCCGCGCCGCCGTGTTGGTGGCCGTACTCACGGATGGTCGGGTGCTGTCCCGGTTGTATAGTGCCGACAACTGGCGGGTGCGTATAGAGGCGCTGTGCCGCGACCTATCACACTGGCCGCAACTGGCGTTTGTCGATTGGAGTGCTGGGGCCTCTGGGCTGGCGGCTGTGCTGGCACGGCAGGCGCTGCCGTGTATTGCACCGGCGGCGCTGGCGAGTTTTTTAGGGGGAGAGACTACGCCACGTCCGACCCCTGATCTACAGGGCGATGCCACGCTGTGGGCGGCGGCCTGTGCTCTGGCGCCGTCGTCGGTCGATAGCGCCACGGCCCTGACCCTGCTGCGGCACTTGCAGCGCCACTGCCGTCTGGCGGTGTCGCCCTGGGCTCTGCGCGCCTTGCACACCGAAGCGCCGGGGCCAGCGGGACGCTTGCAGTGGTCGCCGCAGCAACGGGCGGCGCGGCTCAACTGGCTGCATGATGTGGAGGCGACGTCCGGCCAGAGTGTGTTGCACACGGCCCTGGCCTTCTGGGACAGTCACCTACAGCAGGAGCGACACCGGCGTGAAGCCAACGAGGCCGTGACGGCGTGGCATGGCACCCCGGCGGAGCAACATCTGCGCATGGAAGGGCAGCTCCTGCGACTGTGGTATGCGCCAGAGGAGGCGATACCGGCGCTGTATACCTTGTGGCAGGGACGGCTGCGCGACGTCATGCGGCAGCACTTGCGTCAGTATGTGCCGTCTCGCCCTCACCCTAACCCTCTCCCGGAGGGCGTGGGGATAGGCGCAGGGCTCATCCGTTTGCCCTGGGCCTGGGATGCCCGCAGTGCTACGGAGCAGGCCATGTTGCAGGAGATGGGCCTGGGCGGGGACGTACCGGTGACACATCTGCAACGACCGGGGCGCCTATGGCTCGGCGTCGGGGCCTGCGCCGGATTGGCCATCGGGGCCGCGCTGGCCCTGTGGCTGCGGCCGATCACCCCACGCACAGGACCACCCACGGTGCAGTATGAAGCCACGCTGCCGGCGGCGCTCCAGCCGTATGTCGGGTACTGGATGGCGCCGCAGCCTGGGGCGGATGGCCAGTGGCAGGTGATGGTGACCACGCCGAGGGCAGTAGCAGTGGCCACCGTGACACCAGCGGCGACCGTGTACGTGACCACGGCGGCACGTGAGCAGCAGCCGTGTGTGCAGGCACTGCCTGGCGACGCTGAGCTGTGGTTATGCGGGACGCGAGACAAGCCGGAGCGCCTGGGGCCAACGATCAGACGCAGCCTGGTGTTCCTGCAGGCCAGGCCAGGGCTGGCGGCAGTGGAGGCTCTGGCTATAGCCTTGCTGGACAGCGGCAGTGCCGATGCGGTGTTGATCGCGCCGGACTGGGTCTCGGCACGGGCGCACCTCCTCGGTCCCCTGGAGCGCCTGGCGCCGCAGCAGCAGCTCATCCTGGTGCGTACCGCTGGGGCAGAGCCCGCCGTGCTGCCGCCAGCAACACAGGGCGCTTGGGTGGCGCAGGTGCAGGTGGGTGACTGGGCGGTCTTAACGCAGCACTTGCGCTTTGCGGGGGAAAAGCCGCTGGCCGAGGTGTGGCCAGCGAGTGCGGCGCTGCTCGTGCAGGGCGCGGTGCGGCAGGTACGCCTGCATGGGCTGGGGGCCTGGCCGGATGTGGTGTTCGTGCCGATTCCGGCGGGGACGTTCATGATGGGGTCGCCGGACGATGAAGTCGGGCGACTTTCGTCGGAAGGACCGCAACATCAGGTGACAGTCCCGGCGTTTGAGATGGCCAGGACGGAGACCAGCAACGCGCAGTGGCGCGTGTTTCGGCCAGCACACCAGAAGCAGGATGACCTTCCTGTAGCGCACGTCAGCTGGGAGGAGGCTGGCGCCTTCTGTGCGCGCTATGGCTGGCGCTTACCCACAGAGGCGGAATGGGAATATGCTGCCAGAGCTAGGACACGCACGCGCTGGTCGTTCGGGGATGACGAGCGCCAACTGGGGGAGTACGCCTGGTATGCGGCTAACGCTCAAGACCAGGTGCATCCTGTCGGCGGCAAGCAGCCGAACCCCTGGGGGCTGTATGACATGCACGGCAATGTCTGGGAATGGGTGCAGGATTGCTGGCGGAGCAGCTATGAGCAGGCGCCTACGGATGGCAGCGCCTGGGAAACAGACAAATGTTCATGGCGGGTGATTCGTGGCGGCGCGTTCGTCAGTCCGCCCGTGCGCCTGCGCTCCGCGGACCGGGGCGACGTCCGTCCCGTGGGCCAGAGCGGCCGCCTCGGGTTCCGGTGTGTCCGTGTCCCGCCCCAGCCTTGAGCCATTGATTTATTGATCCTTAGGGTTTTACCCCGCGTAGCGGTTGCGAAATTTTTGTGTACGTTTATGTACATTTGGCTGGCTGTGTGCGTATTTGGCTGGCTGTGTGTACATTTGTCCATACCCTGACCAACAGCCCGAGCACCGGGAGCCGTCGGCGCGTACCACCTCACCCGGATGCTGGGGTGGGCGCTAAACCGCACCATTGCATGGGATACGTTGCAGTGCCGTACCTCGTATAAGCAGGCCCGCCTGAAGGCGGAACGACAAACGTAGGACACGGCGCGTGGGTGATTGTTGATGTCCATGGACCATTGTCTGTCCATCTGTCTATTTGTCTGGCACAGCACTGCCCAAACGCACAATATGTGTCCATTTGTTTGTCCATTTGTCCACTCGACCCCGCTACGCGGGGTACAGAGGAAACCCCTCAGAATCAAGGGGTCAAGGGCTCAAAGCTGGGGCGGGACACGGACACACCGGAACCCGAGGGCGTCGTCCTGGTCCACGGGAAGGCCGTCGTCCCGGCACGCGGAGCGCAGGAACTCGGGCGGATAGAAGAACGAGCCGCCACGAAGCACCCGCCACCGGCCTGCCAGCGGCCCGGTGGGGTTGGTCTGTACATGTGACCCATATGGACCATGCCAATCCCCGCACCACTCCCAGACGTTGCCGTGCATGTCGTGCAGCCCCCAGGGGTTCGGTGCCTTGCGGCCTACTGGTTGCACGCTCCCACCACTATTGGCAGCGTACCAGGCATAGCGCTCCAGCAGGCGCTCATCATCGCCCCAGCTCCAGCGGCTCTGCGTACCAGCGCGGCAGGCATATTCCCATTCCGCCTCCGTGGGTAGCCGGTAGCCCGTGGCGTCGTGATCCCACTGCACGTTGGTGCCGTCAATCTGGTAGCAGGGACTAAGGCCCTGATGCTGTGACAGGCGGTTGCAGAACTGCACCGCCGCAAACCAACTCACCCGCGTCATCGGATGCTCATCCGCCTCCGAGAGAGAGGTCTCAGGTTGCATGATGCTCAGGTATAGGTGCCGCGTCACCGGCACACGCATCATGGTAAAGGCGGACACACGCACCTCGTGCACCGGGCCTTCGTTGTCAAACCGACCCGCTTCGTCCGCCGGGCTACCCATGCGGAACACCCCGCCAGGGATGCGCACCATCTCCAGCCCCGGCAGCTCTGGTGGCAGGGCTGGCATCATCGCCGAAGGCAACGGTGGCTCTAACGGTGGTTCCGGCTCTGGCGCTCGCACCAGCACCGCCACCGGCTCACCGCTGGACGCCAGCAACGCGGCGCCGCCCAGCAGCAGCACAAACAGCGTCGCGCCCAGCACTGCCGGGGTCCAGAGCAACACGGTCACGGCGAGCAGTGCTCCGATCCCGAAGCCAACGGGCAGGGCCAGCCAGGTCGGGCAATAATCCAGACGGCGCAGCAAGTGAGGGGGAATGGTCATAGGCGGTGCCTTTTGGTCATCTACCAGGTGACCCAACTCTTGGTCGATGCATGTGCTTATAGAGCGTGCGGCATTCCTCCAGATGGGTTTCCAGCACGTGCGCTTGTTTTGTGGTAGGTCTGAGTCGGTATGGCGCTGTCCTCAGCATGCCTATGATGCTAGCTGCGTTTTTGGTGCCGGCTCCCCGGCATGAATGCCGGAGTTTCTAGGGATGTGCACCCATGGCATGCCGCCCCAAACCCATGTTGTCCCGCAGGACAACACATTCTCTGGTTGTTTCTCTACTGCAGCGTGCAAAGTTTTCCGGTCGAGACTGCCTCGACCAACGCCCTCCTTGGCATGTCAAAGAGCCATACGCCGCCACCGTTGAGGCTCTTCCCCTGCTTGCCGTTGACGCGGCGTCGTATGCGAGCAAGTCTCGCACATTGGCGTGTTCCAAAGACTGCACACGAGAGCAAAATGTCTGCACACACCTTGAACACCGCAGAAAAAGCTGTTACACGAGAACGGGTAAGCTCCTTCTCTCCCCGCCATGCATGGCGAGGCTTTACGGAGCCTGTGGTAAAAGTCTCTCAAGAATCGTGCCTGCTATCTCCGTCCTGCAGGGCGAAGTTTTACGGTATCTGTGATAAGCAAATCTCCGTCAAGAGTCAAGAGCGGTCCTCTCCGATGGGAGAACCACACGATATACTGCGTCGAGAGAGAAGGACGTAGAAAAGTGGCACAATACGCCTACGGCGACAGAATCGGGCGCACGGCGCAGATCAAGCTGGGCTGTGCAGCGATTATCCTTGATGACACGCACCGCAAAATTTTACTGACCCGGCGGACGGATAACGGCCGCTGGTGTTTGCCCGGAGGGGCCATGGATCCGGGAGAAAGCCTCGAAGAGTGCTGCATCCGGGAGGTGTGGGAAGAAACCGGCCTGGTCGTCCGGGTGGTGCGCCTCATTGGCATCTATTCAACACCGCACCGCGTGACCTCTTACGCCGATGGGAATCGCTGGCAAACCGTCTCGGTGAATTTCTTGGCGGAAAGGACCGGTGGCACCCTGGGCCTCAGCAACGAAACAACCGAAGTCGGTTTCTTCGCCCCGGCAGCAATGGCCACTCTGGACATGATTGACCCGCATATGGAACGGGTCAGCGATTTTCTCGTGGGGCAGGACACGGCGTTTTTTCGCTAGAGACCATCACGCGTAAGGACAGCAGTCATGGCACATATGGATGTTATTGTCCTCGGCGGTGGCACTATGGGCCTTGCCGCCGCCTGGGAGCTCGCCAAGCGTGGGAAGCGGGCGCTCGTGCTTGAGCAGTTCGCACTGGTACACGATCGGGGGGCGCATTCAGGGCACACCCGGATTTTTCGGCACGCCTACGCTGAGGGCGCCGACTATATTCCGCTGGTACTGCGGGCCGATCACCTGTGGCAGGATCTTGAAGCGCAGACGCGGACCAAGGTGCTGCACCGGGTCGGCGGTTTAGACATGGCGGCGCCTGGGTACGGGCATGCCCGGCGCGCGCGTGAGAGTGCGACACAGCACCACCTCGACTTTCAATGGCTCACCCCCGCCGACGTCCGCCGCACCTGGCCGATGATCCATATCCCCGATGACTGGGAGGCCGGTTTTGGCGCGGGGGCTGGCTTCCTGGATGTCGAGCCCGCATTGCGCGCGCTGATCCAGTGTGCCCAGCACGGTGGGGTGGAGTTGCTGGCCCAGACACCAGCAACGGCCTGGGGCGCCTCAGCGCACGGAGTGTGGGTCAGCGCGGGAGGCCAACGCTACGAGGCCGAGGCCTTGATCGTCACCGCCGGGGCGTGGGCCGGTCGCATGCTGCAGCAGTTGGGACTGCCGCTGACGATTCAACGCAAAGTGCTATGGTGGTTCGCAGTGGAAAACCCCGCGCTCTATACGCCCGAGCGCTTCCCTGTGTTTATCACCGATTCCGCCTGCGGCGAAATCTATGGTTTTCCCATGTATCAAGACCCAGGGATCAAGATAGCGAACCACGCCGGTGGGGACACCACCGATCCTGACCACGTCAATCGCACGGTGCGGGACGACGAAAAGCAGGATGTCGTCAGTCTGACGCCGTGGTTTTTTGAGGGCGTCACGTCACACGTCTTGCGGAGCCAGACCTGTCTCTATGCCCGCACACCAGATGGGCATTTTATCTTGGATCGTCACCCAGAGTGGCCGCAGGTCATCATCGGGGCGGGATTTTCCGGGCACGGCTTCAAGTTTACGCCGGCCATTGGTGAGCATCTCGTATCCCTCGCGCTGGATAGCACGGTACAATCACACCGGCTCTTCCGCCTTGACCGCTTGACGCGGTGAGGCGCTCAAGCCGCCGTGCGGACGCTCCACGGCACAAACCTGGAGAGCGCTCATGAGTGCAGCGCCGGGTGCATGAGGGGTGGTGCCGTACAGGTTGTTTGTTCTGGGGGGCTGTTCCGTGCTTCCAGTTTATGCTGGCCCTATCACTCACGGCCCTGCGCCAGCGTTGAGGAGGACTCAAGTTTGTACACGCTGGCGTCGATATCACAACTATAGTCATCCCTAAACATGTCCCATGCAGGCGGGGGCGGACGCGATCCATACGTGCGCGAGTCCTCCACCGACGGTCACAGCTCAAGGCACTACGGAGGGTACACACATCCATGAAGCTTTTCGCTTGCCTACTCCTACTCGTGGGGATTGGAGGTTGGAGCGGCGCGCCGGCGACTGCTACCGAGTTCAAGACCTTGGTCGTCATGAGTTACGAGGAGCACAATCCCTGGGTCAAAGAAATCAGAGAAGGGATTGAATCCGTCTTAGGGGCTGTGAGCGAACTCACCTACTTTTACATGAATACGAAGGTGGACCCTGCAGGGGGCCGACACCAAGCCGAGGCGGCCTACGCGCTGTACCACAAGCTACAGCCCCACGGGGTCATTGTGGCGGACGATGATGCCCAGGCCTTGTTTGTGGTACCCTTCCTGAAAAACCAGGTCAGTACGCCGATCATGTTCAATGGCGTCAATGCGCACGCCGCACACTACGGGTTTCCGGCCGCCAATGTCTCGGGGATCCTGGAGCGCGCCCATGTGCGGGAATCTCTGGCCTTCATCAAACAACTGGTGCCTGCCATCCAGACCGCCTGCGTCATCGCCAACGACGTCCCAGCAGGTGTGGCGCTGCGTGCGCAAGTGGAAGCAGAACACGAGAGCTATCCGGTCAAGCTCCAGGCGATCCATTTAGTTCATAGTGTCCGTAGACTCGAAGCGCTGGCGCAGACCGTGCGCACGACGTGCGACACCATCTTCACCGACAGCCTGGCGGGCATCGTCGATAGTGATGCGCACCCGTTAACGGGCGGCGAGGTTCTCAACGTCCTTCGCACGTTCTATCCTGGCCCGATCCTCGGCGGCAATCGCTATCTGGTCGAACAGGGAGCATGGGCCGCCGTCGTAAAGACCGGTCAGGAGCAAGGGGAGACCTCGGCTGAGATGTTGTTGCAAGCCATGCGCGGCAGGCCAGTCGCTGAGATGCCCATACAGAGCAATACCCGGGGACAACGTGTCATCAACCTCACGGCTCTCGAGTCCCACGGCATTGTCCCACGACCCATCATTCTCAAAGGCGCTACACTTGTACGACAGCACCCCTAGAGACAGAGCACGGGCCACGTCGCGCACACCCGGTCGACTCAGCAGCAAACTGCTGGCGCTTGGAGCACTCAATCTGTTGGTCTTCGGGCTACTTGTGGCGATCGTATCCACGGCCTTCCAGCGTGTTGGGAGCCTGTCTTCCGACGTTGTGGGGGCTCAGATGACGCAGGTGATCACCAATGCCTCGATGGCGCGCGTGGTGTCAACGAGCTTCTCGGAGATTGCTTTGCTCCATCGCAGTTGCCTAGGGCAGGCTCCCGCACTGGAGGAGATCGCCACGCGTTTCTCCACCTCCATGGAGGGACTTGTCTCTATGGTTCCTGACAGGCCCCTGGCGGATGCCCTCACGGGGTTTGTGGCCACCGCGCAGCAACTCCTGGAGGCGTGCGCCTCTGTCCGCGGGACGTTGACCACCATTCAGCGTATTGACCACCAAACACTGGCCGCTCTGGACAGCGTGGACACCCTGATTAGCCGCGCCGTGATCGACCGGACCCTGGCTGGTAAGGGGACCGAGCACCTCGACCAACTGATGACGCTGGTCACGGGCTTCCGCGAAACCCTGCTGCTCATTGGTCGGCAGATGGCCGAATGGCGTGCCGAGCGCTTGAGCCAGGAGGCAGGCGTGAACACGGTCTTCGCGCTGATTGATGACCTGGCATTGCGGCTACAGACCCTCACGGCCGCAAGAGCGGATATCGTCGAGGTTGGCACGCGGATCATGGGTTTGACAGCGGCCTATCGCGAGGCGGTCCGAGAATTCGATGGGGCTGCAGACCGCTTCAGCGAAGCCCTCAAGGCCAGTTATGTTACGCAGGAGACGATCCACACCCTCATGCAACGGTTGGATCGTCGCGCTGTGAGACACACCGAGCGCGTCGGGGACGAGCTCCGGCGCATCGTGCAGTCAGCCAGCCGGCAAGTGCTGGGGCTTGCCGCGCTTGTGGTGCTCCTGTTTTGCGTCGTTCTCGTATGGATCGTGCGCCGTCACATCCAGCAGCCGATGGAGCAAGTCCTACGCAAGATTCATGCCATCCGCAGCGGGACAGTAGACCCCACGAGCGCGCACCCGCATCATGATGAGTGGGGTACTATCCAGAGCGCTTTGTCGGCTATGGCGGCAGATCTTGCCCAATCGTATGCTGATCTCCACGCCAGTCGCGAGCGCTTGGCCCTGGCCTTGCAGGGAGCGAACGATGGATTATGGGACCGGAATCTGGACACAGATGAGGTCTATTACTCCCCACGCTTGAAGGCCATGCTAGGCTATGGCGATGACGAGCTGGCTAACACCTGGGACACCTGGGTGCAACTCGTTGATCCAGAGCACAAGGACAGGGTCTGGGACCAAGTGCATGCGTACCTCGAAGGCCGAACATCCAGCTGCGAACTCGAATTCCGTATGCGTCACAAAGACGGGTCTTGGGTGGACATCCTGTCGCGCGCCCGTCTCGCGCGTGATGCCGCGAACCGCCCGCTGGTGCCGCGCCGTCTGGTGGGCACCCATGTTGATCTTACCGAACGCAACCGCATTGCCGCCGAACTCCGCCGCCATCGCGACCACCTGGAAGAACTCGTTGCGGAACGCACGCACGATCTCTTGGTACTCAAAGAATCTGCGGAAGCAGCCAATATGGCCAAATCGCAGTTCCTGGCCACCATGAGCCACGAACTGCGCACCCCCTTAAACTCCGTGATTGGCTTTGCCAATCTCCTGCTAAAAAACCCTCGACACACCTTCCAGCCGCGTGAGCTCGACTATCTCCAACGGATTCAAAGTAATGGGTGGCACTTGTTGAGCCTCATCAATACCGTGCTCGATCTGGCGCAAGTCGAGGCGGGCCAGATGTCGCTCACCCTCACGCCCGTGGCGCTGGAGCACCTGATCCCCGACCTCCTCGCCCAGCTGGAAGGCCAGCGGCCCCCCGCCGTGGCCCTGCGGGCCATCCTACCCTCGGCTATCGCGCCGCTGACCACGGACCGGGACAAACTCACGCAGGTGCTCCTCAATCTGCTCGGGAACGCGCTCAAATTCACCCCGCAGGGTACGGTGACCGTTGAGGTGCTGGCTGAGCCCGGGACAGGCCGTCCTCGGGCGATCGTGGTCCAGGATACCGGCATTGGCATCCCCCCGGAGCACCTCGCCACCATCTTCAAACCCTTCCAGCAGGTCGAGACCGGGCTGGCCCGGCGCTATGAGGGCACGGGACTCGGGCTGGCTATTAGCCGCACGCTCTGCGAGGGCCTGGGGTATCGGTTGGCGGTCCAGAGTCTGGTGGGGCAGGGGTCCACTTTTGAGATCGGTCTCCCGCCCTGCGACGTGTTGTCTATACACGGGCGCGATGAGGATGGCGCAAACATACGCGATCCCGTCTGAGGCTCGTGAGACGAAGTGGTCACTGGTCTCTTGAAGAGACCCCCCTAAGACTGCGTCCCATGCTTGCATGCGCGGGGCGTTTCTGGTACACCAGCACACGGTGAACAGATGACACAGGCAGCAGAGCACGACCATTTCAACGTTGAGGAGCACGCATGAAGCGACTGGCACACATGATAGGTACGAGCCTCGTGCTCATGATGGCCGCCGTCTTGGGGCAGGCTCAGGCCCAGGGCAGCATCAAAATCGTTACGAGTTGGCCCATACAGGGATCGATGATCCCCGAAGGCACCGCCATGAAACAGGCGGTCGATCTGGCCGTGAAGCACTACGGCGGCAGCGTAGCGGGGATGAAGGTCGAAGTGGTGAATCGCGACGATGCCTCCCCCACCACCGGCAGTTGGGACGGTACAGTAGAAGCGGAGATCGCCCAGAAGGCGGTGGCCGATCCAGACGTCATGGTGTACCTGGGCACGTATAACAGCGGTGCCGCCAAGGTCAGCATGCCGATTACCAACAAGGCGGGCCTGGTGCAAATCTCGCCAGCCAATACCTATCCCGGGCTCACCAAAGAGGGCTTTGGGGCCGGAGAGCCCAAAGTCTACCGTCCCTCAGGCCACGTCAACTATTTCCGCGCCTTCCCCGCCGATGATATCCAGGGTTCGTCCGCTGCGGCGTGGGCCAAGTGCTTGGGCTTTAAGAAAGTCTACGTCCTTGACGACCGCCAGCTCTATGGCAAAGGCATTGCCGATGTGTTTGTCGCCAGCGCCAAGAAACTCGGCATGGAGATCGTCGGGCATGATGGGGTCGAATCCGCCGACGTGGACTTCCGCGCCTTGCTGACCAAAGTCAAAGCCTCCGGCGCCGATCTGGTGTACGGCGGCTTCGTGATTGATTCCGGTGGCGTGCAGATCTTGCAGCAGATGAAAGCCCTGGGGTTGTTTGAGCAGAAAGTGAAGTTCATGGGGCCTGATGGGTTGTATTCCCCGGCCCTGGTCGAGCAAGCCACCCCCGCCGCGGCCAATGATAATGTCTACGTCACCTTTGCCGCCGTCCCCCCGGACAAGCTACCCACCGAGGTGGGTAAACGTTTTTACAAAGACTATCTAGAAACCTATAAAGCCGAGCCCATTGGCTGGGCCATGTATGCCTATCAATCGGCGATTGTGGCGCTCGAAGCCATCAAAAAAGTCGGCAAAAAGGACCGCGCCGCCATTCTCGACGCCGTGCGACAGACGAAGGACTTTGAAGGCGTCACCGGCAAGTTTAGCTTCGACGCCAATGGCGACACTAACCGCACGGACATGGTGGGCTGGATGGTCAAAGACAGCAAATTTGTTTATGCCGCCGGCATCAGTGCCGACATGCAGTGCAAGTAGGGGCTGAGAGACCGCATGTCGTCTGAGGAAGTCTTTGTCCAGCAACTGATTAACGGCTTTACCACGGGATCGTACCTGGCGCTCATTGCCCTGGGCTACACCATGGTCTACGGACTTATTGAGCTGATTAACTTCGCCCATGGGGACATCTACGCCCTGGGGTTTTTTGTCTCCCTGTCGCTGTTCACCTGGCTTGGCGTGCCCCGCACCCTGGTGGCCGCCTTGCCAGCCAGTACGTTGATGTGGATGTTGCCCATGGTGATGCTCCTCACCATGGTTGGCACCGGCGCCGTGAACGTCAGCCTGGACCGCCTGGTGTATAAACCGCTGCGCCGGGCGCCACGCATCGCCGCGCTCATTACTGCCGTGGGCGCCTCGTTTGCGCTCGAAAACCTCATGCAAAACTGGTACGGTCCTGGCCAGATTCTCTACCCCAACGTCTTCCCGGACATCAACCTCGCCAGGCTGGCACTCGGCGTCAGTAGTAGCATCCTGCTCTCCACCAAGGATGTGTTTCTGTTCGGCGTCACCATGCCCCTGCTGGTGGCGCTGATGTGGTTCGTGCGCTCCACCCGGCTCGGTAAAGCCATCCGAGCCGTGGCGCAGGACCGCGAGGCGGCGGCGATGATGGGGGTGAACGTCGAGCGCGTTATTGCCCTGGCCTTTTTTATTGGCGGCGCGCTGGCTGGAGTCGCCGGCATGGTGGTGGGGATGTATCTCAACACCGGGCGCTATTTGATGGGCTTTGACGTCGGTCTCAAAGCCTTCACGGCTGCGGTACTCGGCGGCATCGGCAATCTACCGGGCGCGGTCCTGGGAGGCTATGCCATCGGCTTTCTGTCGGCTTTCAGCGATCAATATATTTCCTCCACCTGGACGCGCGCCGTGGTGTTCGCCATTCTCATTCTGGTGCTGGTGTTTCGCCCCTGGGGCTTGCTCGGCCAGCCGCCGCCGGAGCGTTACTAGTGTGGGCGCGCTGGCGGGCTCTGCCGCTACGCCGCCGCCAGATCCTCGCCCGTAGTCTTGGTGTTGGCGTCTTACTCCTCTATCCCGTGCTCGATCGTGCCTGCAACTTACAATTCTTGAATGCCATTACAGATGCGGCGGTGTTCGTCATCCTCGCCCTGGGGCTCAACATCGTGGTGGGCTATGCGGGGCTGCTCGATCTGGGTTATGCAGCGTTTTTTGCCATTGGCGCCTATACCACTGGCATCCTGACCTGGCCGCCGCACGGTCTGGAATTGAATTTCTGGTGGGCTATGCTGCTCAGCGTACCCGTGGCGGCGCTGTTCGGCATCATCTTAGGCGCCCCAACGCTACGGGTGCGCGGCGATTATCTGGCCATCATCACCCTGGCGTTTGGGGAAATTGTGCCGATTGCCTTCCGCAACCTGTGGCATATCGACATCCGCATTGGTGGCTGGACCCTGGTGGAAAACTTCAACCTGACCAACGGCCCCCAGGGGATGAATCCGGTGGGGCGTCCGCACCTCTTCGGCTATGAGTTCGGTTTTGAGCCCCTGCCCTGGTATTTTCTCATCCTCGCCGTCGGGTGTGTCGTGGTGTGCACGCAATCCCGTCTGGAACACTCGCGCCTGGGCCGCGCCTGGATGGCCATCCGCGAGGACGAGGTGGCGGCGGATTGCATGGGCGTGGACCCCATCAAGACCAAACTGCTGGCTTTTGCGCTCGGGGCCTCGTTTGCCGGACTGGCCGGGGCGGTATACGCCGCCAAGTTGCAGGCGATTTTCCCGGAGCTGTTCCGCTTGCAAGTCTCCATCATGCTGCTGTGTATTGTCATCATGGGCGGTATGGGCCATATCAAGGGCGTCATCCTGGGCGGCATGTGCATCTTATTCTTTGACCGTGTGGTCCTGGCCCAATCGACGCAATGGGTGCGCGGCCTGGGTACGCTCGTTGGCAGCCCGCTGCTGGCACGCGCCGATCTGTCGCTGTGGCGCTGGTTTTTCTTTGGCCTGACGCTGATTATTGTCATGGTCTTACGCCCCGAAGGGCTGTGGCCGCGGTCGCAGCCTGTCGGCACCGTCGGTACCAACGAGGAGGCCACGTAAGCGTGGCACTCCCTCGCCGCGCGACAGGTTTTTCAACGCTTTGGCGTCCTCACCACCTGCAAGAGCCTGGGCTGGGCAGCAGCGTCATACCATGTGCTTGACGCCAGCCAGTCATCCTGCAACCGCACGCACTGGGTGAGGCGATTGCCCTCAAGGCATCGGGCGCGCATCTCGCGTGGCCAACCTCGCTGGTGTAGAGTAGCGACCACCTGTATCCTGACCGACAGCAAGATCGTCCACCAAGACATGACTCCAGGAGGCCTGTGCGCACCTCCCCAGTTTCTGGTAGCCTGGGGCAAGTCTGTTGCCCAGGCCCTGCCGCTCTCAAACTCAGCGCCGTGGCCACCGGCAGCGCGCGCCACGCCATTGACAGCCTGCTCGCCCTCGCCACCTGCAAGCACCCGACCGGCATGACGGGCCTGCTGCGGGAGCGCGTGCAGGTCTAGGAGGCGGTGGCCAGGGCTGAGGCGCTGCTGGAATCCGCCCGCGCCTATCGGTTACACTTGGTCACTATCCCCAGTGTTGGAGCCCATCTGAAACTCCCCGGCGGGGATGAGCACCAGCTCTATGCCCAGGCTGTTGCGCACGGTCTGTAGCGGGGTAACAGCAGGCGCTGCAGGCAATGACACGGCCACCTGTGTACCTCCTGCAACACTCGCTGTGCGTGGGCGCCCAGCAGCTGCAGCGCTCTGCAGCCGGGCGTGCAGTTGGGTCAGAGGCACATGGAGGAGACCGGCGACGAGCGGAGCTGGCTGCTTCTCGGCCCAGCGCTCCAGGGCCTGCGCCAGCGCCAGGGCCTGCGGATCGCGCGCTTCCAGCTCCAGCGCCGTATTGATGTCCTCAATGACCCGCCCCACGACGGGCGAGGGGGCCAGCGTTGGGGTGCCGTGCAGCATGGCCAGCGCCCGCAGCGTATAGGCCGTGGCATTATAGGGCGTGAGGGGAATAGCGTAGGAGAACGCCTCCCAGGGCGGCGGCGCCTCGGCGGTGTGCCGCGTGATCTTGAGCTGGCGCAGGCCGAGCATCTGGTACGCCACCGCGTGGAGACTCTTATTGCCTGCCTCATCAGCCCGGGCGAGGAAGTGCTCGAAGGCCTGCACCGCCTCGGGATAGTGTCCCCGCTGAGAGAGGGTCAGCCCCGCCACACAATGGACGGCGGGCAGCGCATACACGGGGCGGACCTCTGCAGCCGATACCCAGCCGACCGTCTCCCCCACCGCCAGGCGATACCACCACCCCTGGCCAGCGTGATACTGTCGCGCCAGCACCGGCACACCCCCCGACAAAGAGCCCGTCCAGAGCACCGCCGCATCAGGGTGGGGCGCCGCGTCGAGGGTGCCAGTCGGCATACGCCCCTCGACGGCACGCGGGAGCGCCTCGACGGCGTGATACGGTATGTACGCGGTGCCGGACCTTCCACCACGCCCCTGCCATATCCAGCGCCTGGACGACCGTGTCAGTGCCCACGCGTCCGACCACCTGACTGGCTTGCTGGGGACGCGCCCGTAGGACAGTAGGGCGCCGCACGCGCAGCAGGCGCCCACAGTACGCCGCCCGCGCCGTCTCGACCGGCGCAAAATTAAATCGCACACGCGGGATGGTGGCTGCCAGTCCGCCAAGCTGCGCGGTGTGCAGACGCAGTGGCAGGGTCGTGCCTGCCAGGGTGGGATTGAGGGTTACGGAACTGTCCACGACCAAGCGTCCTTGCTGCGCCGCGACGGCCCCCCAGAGCACCAGTCCGACGCTGAGGCGTTGGGCTAGCTGCTCGGCGGTTGTATGGTCTGCCGGGGTTCGTAGAGGTGGGGGCGGCAGAGGCTGGGCGCGCGGGGCCCACTGCACGTGGGTCTGAGCGGAATCGTCAATGGCGCTCAGGACGTCATGCCACAGCACCAGGCTGATCGATTCTCCCAGCCCCGTCTTCTCAGCCGCGAGAAAACCCGCCACCGCCCCAGAGGGGCGCCGCGGGGTGGCAGAGCCTGGCCCAGCTAGGAGCACGCACCACACCAGTACGACGAACGTCAGGGCGTGGCTCATGGCGTCCCCCCTGCTGGCTTGTCAAAGAGGGCCAGCGTGTGATCGACCAGGCCCAGCACACCCCGGAGCGCCGATTCGAGGTGGTCGTTGCCTGGCCCCACATCACGCAGCTCCTCAATGAGGTAGGCGCGGGCCCGCAGCACCTGATCACGGTCACGCTGGCGTCGCCCGTGGAGCAATGCCCGCAGACGCAGCGCCAGGAGTGTCCTGCGACCCC
>SXGT01185651.1_pt1 | contig 21805 bp, 16 predicted proteins | sample 3176221 | NCBI WGS metagenome assembly SXGT01 (sample SAMN11356862, study PRJNA531348) | freshwater metagenome | isolation source: freshwater sample F1-120 | place: China: Fuxian Lake, Yuxi | collected 2017-12-25
AGCATTTTCGTGTCTGCTGAAAGGGCCAAATACTCGGGTCCCAGTTCGCGGCCACTCTGGAAGACTTTTCCGAAAAAGAAGTCATAAACCCCCGAGTAGCTGTTGTACACTCGCTCGATGTATTCTACGCTCATAAAACTGGAACCACTAAAAACTCAACCGAATCGTATTTTTAATCCATGGGCCGCTTAAGGTAAACTGGTAAAACCGTACCCTAATAGGTCAAGAGGTCGATCAGTTGCTGGCCCGTGGTGGTGAGCTGCCAGCGGTTTTTTGAAACCATGAGAAGTTTGCGACAGGGATTCTTCTTATGCTCAGCGGAATTCACCCGTAAGACTGCCACCGTTTGCGGCACACCCTTCACTTCGGAAGCTGTTCGGGGAACGAGTTCGATGGGTAATCCATTGAAGTTGAGGGAAATTTCATAAGCACTCGCTTTTCCACCCTCGGTCAGTGGATTCCGCCGCACTAAGCCGGCATATCGTTTCAAAAAAGGGAAGTTCGTTCGACGAACCAGAACACGGCACATTTCGGTTTGGGATTGGATGTGGGTTCGTAGGCTGAAATTCGCGCCCCTCGAATGTTGTTCGAGTAGAATGGCTTTGGGATCTAGGGCGATAAGGTTTCGACCATTCCAGGGGCCGTGGTCATTGCGTTGCCCGGGGAGGTTTTTCTTATACCAAACAGGAAAATCGTCATTCACGAGCAGGTTCAGCTCGAAGTGCAGGTGGGCGCGATCTTTCGAGATCCTCTGTCGCGTATTCGAAGTTCGACCCATGATGGCGATGGTTTCTCCCTGCCGAACTGGGCTTCCAACACGCAGTTTAGCTGCGATTTCACTGAGGTGTGCGTAAACTGAATACAGCTCAATACCATCAATCTGATGGCGCACGATGATGTATTTCCCGTAATTCGAAAGGCTCGGGTTGGAGTTGATATAGACCACCGATCCGTGAGCCGTTGCAAAAATAGCGTCACGAGGTTCCCCTTGCTGATTTCGCTGGAGGCATTTGATGTCTAATCCTTCATGAACTTGCCAGCCATCAGATCGGACACAACCGAATGTGCCGCTGATCCACGGTTTGCCTGCTGTGCCAACGAAATAATTATCTCCACCTCCACCCACTAACAAAGCACGGTTTGCTGTGGGTAAAGCGAAGGTCTGGGCATACCCCACGGAACACCCAAGAATCCAAACCCCGAACGCACAAAGCATCCGGACTAATTCAGAACACATAAGGTTTGGAGAGCTTTTTAATGACATTGGTGAGCCCGCGAACAATCCGTTCCGCTTCCTCCCGAGTGCAATCCGGTGTAAAGACCAATGTCCCATCGGTTATCCGGCGATTGATTCGTGGAGCCCCGAGCCAACGGACTTGCGTATACACAACCGACACCGGCATCCGCAGACCCCTAGAGGAACCCGTGACAGTATCAAGCACGAGTTTTCCATGGTCGTTAAAATTCAATCGAATCCCAAATCCCCCCATTTCATCCACATCGACGATGCTAGCACTCTCGAGATCGGCAGTGTCTGCGAAAGGGGTGAGGGCTACATTCACCTGCGATTGGGTGCGCTCACCAATTGTGATCGAGCGTTTCTCAGCCGCTGGGTTGACGCTTTCAAGAAAGATCTGAATCGCAGCCGCTTCTTTGCCTGTTTTCTTCTGTTCTGTGGTTTTGCAAGCAACCAGCAGAAAACACGAGAGAACCATCCCTAAAAAGATATTGATTCGAGACCCCGAAATCGTCATATTCAAGATTCGATAGTGAACAAAACCACCGCCGCGAAGTAAAGTAGAGTTATGGGACAACAACACAATAAGGTCGAAAAGCGCCGCCGCCGAGTGGCTTACCTCAAACGGAAAAACGCCAAAGTTGCGACCAAGCCCACCAAGGCTTAAGTGGCTTCGTAAGTTTTTCGAACCCTTTTCAGCACAAAAAAAGACGGACTGGATTCCTCCAGCCCGTCTTTTGTTTTTGAAAAGATTACTTAGTAGCTTCGATCTTGGTCACGGCAATCTCGGTTTTGCCATTGGCCACCGTAGGGGTGCCGGTTGCGGTCACTGGTTTTGAACCAGAGCACAAATTGCCACCATGAAACGCTTTGCTCACGTCCCCGGTCAGGTAATAAGTGACTTTTTTGCCGTCTTTGTCAGCAACAATTACGTTCTGGCATTTATCGGCTTCTTTGAGAGCGCATTTAGCGCATTTGCCTTCACCACTAACGGTGATGGGTTTGGCATCTGCTGCACTCAGTGAGAATGCTGCAGAAACGGTTACAGCGAGAATTGCGAGATATTTCTTCATAGGATCGATTGTTCCCTGTGTTGTTTATCGTGTTTCAAACTGCGAACCCCACAATTGGAAACAGGGAAGCAGTGCCAGAACACTACCACAAACCATCGGTTCTGCAAGTGTCTTGTGCGTTTGAAGTTTACCTCGCGCCCGGTGAGTTCATAATCACCGAATCGTGGATGATTCCAAATTACTGGTTCCCGGGACTCTTTATCTAGTTGCTACTCCGATAGGGAACCTCGAAGACATCACCTTGCGAGCTCTCCGGGTGTTGCGCGATTGCGATCTTGTCGCGGCGGAGGACACCCGTTACACAGGACAACTCCTACGCCATTTTCAGATTCAAAAGCCGATGATTAGCTACTTCCGCTTCAATGAGGCGAAAAGGAGTGAAGAAATCATCGATCGACTTGGGCGAGGAGAGAAAATAGCGTTGGTTACCGACTCTGGCTCTCCGGGCATCAGTGACCCAGGAGAAAGGGTCGTTCAGTCAGCTTTGGCCGCCGGTTTTAGCGTGGAATCCGTTCCAGGTCCGTGTGCATTGGTCGCAGGACTCACGGCTAGTGGCCTCGCAACGGATCGATTCGTATTCCTCGGGTTCCTCCCTCACAAATCTGGTCAACGCAGAAAAATGTTGAGCCAGTTTCTGCCGATCGAGGCTTCCCTAGTGCTTTATGAGTCTCCATTCCGAGTTGAGAAGTTGTTAGAGGAGCTGGTCGACCTTGCTCCAAACCGATCGGTTGTTCTTGCCCGAGAATTGACCAAACGGTTTGAAGAGTATTTGCGAGGGACTCCTGCAGAACTAAAACTCCAATTCTCTCAGCGGAAGCCGAAGGGTGAATTTGTGGTCATCATAGGTCCCGAGGATTCGAGAAGATCTCAGGCTGCTTCGATTTGACGGAAAGGGAAATGAGCAGAAAATTAACCCTGAACCCACGAAACAAATACCCGTCAAACCACGTCGTAACTACGATGAAACTTTCAGGCGTCAGGCTATGCAAAACTGGCTCTCGAGCGTCAAGGCTGCTGGAAAGGGAAGTATTGGGCGCAAAACTAGGTTGACCAAATGCTCTGCAATCGCAGTTAGAGGCCGAGCGACACGAGAATCGCGATTTGCGGGTCCGCACAGTCCGGCCTAGGGCAAGGCCGAAGGCAGTGATGAATCCGAGTCTGGAGCAGGGAGGTGGCAGGTTAACAATTTGAAGTTGTTCAAGTTTGCTTGATTAGTTCCCAAGGAAAACATCGAATTCGTGGGCGTCATTTGAAGGCCGAAACCGGCTTCGGGACAACCCCGAGTGCTTGGTAGTTGAAACCGCTTTCCAGCGGCTGGTAGGTGCCGACAGTGTCCACACGAAGAGTCGAGGTGATGGTTGATTCCATGCCCATCCCCCAATACGCGGCGTTGATTATCAGCCGGCGCAGGCCAGCGGACTGAAAATCATGGGCGCTGCCCATCGTACAGTGGAAAACGCGTGCAGTTTTACCATCGCTCGTCCGCCAGTTCTTGAACCATGCGACGGGTAGTGGCTCCAGTTTTGGATTCGGTGGGTCGTCATGTTTCCGGCCCATGAGGGGCTGACCCCAGACCAAGGCGGTGCAATCGGTCGGCAGGGAAGCTCCTTCCTTATAGGTTCGGTAAACATCGGAATTCCCCCAGATGTCGCCTACTCCAATCAGGATAGGATGATCCTTTTGTTCCGGAACGATGATTCCGCGGGTGGAGTCCGCGTGCCAACGACCGTGGTGGCCCAGGAACTCTCCGCCGAGCACGTCCTCGCCCCACCGGACTTGCTTGCCGTTGATCTTGTAGGGCAGTGTGGCGTGAAAACCGTGGTTGCCGGTCCGGATGGAAATGATGGGCTTACCGGAATCGATATACTTTACAATCATCTCCCGTTCCGACACGGGCAGAGTAAGCAATCGGGGAAAGAAAATGACGAGGTCGGCCGAAGCGAGTTGCTCCAGACCGGGAATGTGATGATTATTGAATTCCTTACCTTGCTCAGGATAAACCGGCATGGTTGGATCGACCTCCCCCTTGGCGTTCACGGCGAACAGCACCGTGCATTCAAAGCCGTGATGGGTGCTGAGAATCTTCGCCATCATGGGCATCGATTCTTCGCTGCGGTATTCTTGGTCGGCGGCGATCAACACGATGCACCTGCCCTTTCCCGGACCATCGCCACCGGGGTAGATCAGCCATTGCGGGTTGTTCGCGGCGTAGGCTACGCCGCAGAAGTCAACGATGGCGATTAAACAGAGAAAGTGGCGGAGAAGTTTGCACATAAATGGGTGGGAGTGACTGGTTACTTTTTCGGAATCTCGTTCACCGTGTAATAAGCCTTGGAATGCAAAAGACGCTGGCCGTCTTGTGCTGTGACTTTGCTGAAGTCGAAGTCGTGGATGTGGTCCTCTGTGATGTTCTCCAGACGCACCATCACCGAGAGCCCGTCCTCCGAAGGATCGGCTTTGGTCACCCGGGCAGTTGTCTGATCCACCTCGGGGCTGCCGTAGCCGGCGTGGTAAACGTGGGTGTAGGTGGTGATGTTATAAGCATCTGTTTTCGCGGCCTTTTGTTTGTCGATGGGCTTCGTGAAGGTGACGAGGAAGCCGTCCTTCTTGATTTTGATTTCTTTGATTTCGAAGGGCACGATGCCATTCCAATCTATCCGTTGGATGGCAAAGGGCTCCGTGCCGCGCACGGGCCACTGTCGGCTGGTGGTGAAACCTCCGGCGATCAGTTGGCCCTTGGGCGAAAACTCCACATTCATGATGCCGGTCGCCAGTCCTTCGCGGAATGGATAACACGCGCCCTGCCAGACGCCGTTCACCTGCTCGGTCGTTGCCCGCAGGATCAGGCTGAGGCTGTAATCGCCGAGGAAAAGCTGCCCGTCGAACGGGCCGAATTTGCCGCCAGTTTTATTGAGCCGGAAGCCGGAAATCGAGCGGCCCATCTTGATGTAGGGAAATTTCACCGCCGGCGGGACGAGTTCTTTCACGCGCTTCTTTTCGACATACACACGCGAATCACTTTTTGGTTCAAGCGCGGGTGCTTTCATGCCGGATACGAAGGGATACCAGTTGTAGCTGGCGGGATGTCCGAGGAAGGCGCCTTCCTTGAGATGCTTCAGCGAACAGCAGCCATTCCAAGGGCCTTGGCTCTCGATGACAAACATCTCTCCCTCTGCATTCGCCCCCACGCCCCCAGGGCTACGAAGGCCGCTGCACACTGGAATCATCTTCCCGCCCGGCGTGACTTTCACAGCCCAGCCGCGAAATAGATTCAGCGATTCATACGAACCGCTCAGGCCGAGCGCGATCCAGATGTTGCCTTCGGGATCGGGCTTGGAACCAAACGCAAACTCGTGCCCCTCGGCGTAGCCCCAATTGCTGGTCAACGTGTCGTAACGGTCGGCAAATTCATCGCAGTCGGTGTCAGAAATACGGGTGACCTCGCCCCACGTTGTTGTCGTCATCGCGCTGTCCTTCCATGAGAGCGAAAAGATTTCGTCCTGCCCAGTGGCGAAAAGGTGAAACTCGGGTTTCGGCGGCGAATCGAATGCGCCGCGCACGAAATAGATGTCGCCGCGCCGTGTGCCGACAGCGAGGCGTCCATCCGGCAGAATCTCCAAGCCGCCTGGTCGCATGGGCAAGTTGGAAGGGATGGGGATATTCACGATGGGGTAATATTTCGCTTCTTCCGCGGCAGTGCCCCACATTTCACCGAGGTCTTCGGAGGCGCGGAGAAACGGCGCCACGACCAGGGCTGCGAGCGTGATGATGTAGTTTATCCTTACCATTGGTATTCGAGAGTTAGAGTCGAGCGGCCCTTCGAAAGCGTCAGATGGATTAACACGTCGCTGTTTTCGCCTTCACGGATGAGGCCCCCGTGGTCGCTAGTGATGCGGAGTTGCAGCTTGTCCGTGGTGAAGTTGCGGTCGCCGGTGGCGGCGGTTTTTTTACCGGTGGCGGCGCGAAAATAGAAAGGTGGTGTTGCGGTTGGTGTGTCAAAACGAATCGAGCGTTTGAATATGGGGTGGCCGTCCGGGTCGCGCACGTCCTCGAAAAAGTCTTCCACCGCGATGTCGCCATAGTTGTATAGGAACGTTGGTCTTCGCGCAGCATCCAGATAATAGCCTCGAAACTGGTATCCATGGTCTTGGGGGAAGGCGTGATTGGTTTTCCCTTTGTAGGGCCAGTTGTCCTCCAGCGACGTCAGGCGGTGAAACGGAATGCCGGGCGGGAAGTAAATCGCATCGGTTCCGCGCGGGTGAAAGCGGCCGGAGTCCACGCTGGCGAAGTCTCCTTTCCAAAACTGACGCAGCACCATTTCACCGGAGTCGAAAACGAGGTTAATGCGCTCGGGATAGCCGACACCGATTCCGCGATAGCCCACGGGACTTTGCCCACGACAAATCTCGGTGGTGTCGCCCACGCGCAGTTCGTTGGATTGCCGGGAAAGGCCGGCTGGCTTCTTCGCGCGCGTGCCGTCTTCGAGATAAGTCCACAATGCTTCGATTTGTTGCGCGGTATCGCCGCCGAGAATGTTCGGACGTAGGGACTGGCCGTCCGGCCAGTAGCTGGGCATGATCACGTTGGGGTGGAAGCGCGAGGGTTGCCGCAAGTAGAGATGAAACCAGTTCTTTTTGAGCCGGTCTGTTACATGCGCGAGGTCGAGAGCCCCGACCTCGCCGGATTTCTGTTTATTGAATTCATGGCACGCGATGCAGCTCAGGCCGTCGGCACCGATCATTTCGTGACCGGCAGCTTTGGACTCTTTAAGATTGGCCACTTTGGGGACGGTCACAGTTTCTAGAACATCCACCTTGCCAAACAACTCCACGAGATGTCTGACGTTCGCCTCACCAAACTGCGGCATGCTGGTGTCCATGTATCCGCGCTGCCGCTTCTCGTGTAGCATCACCTCGATGATCCACTCGGGCTTCAGTTTCGCACCGACGTCCGAGAGGGGCGGAGGGATGCGGCCCTGATCGCCAAGCGTCGGCTGTGTTCCGGTGAAGAGCGAGTTGCGTTCTGGGTCGATCCCACCTAGGCCCGTGCGTTCGTGGCAGGCGATGCAGTTGAAAGTGACGAGCGTTTTTGCCAGCTGTTGTTTGTCATCCAGCACCGGTTTTTCCGCGAAGGGCAGAACCTTCTGGATGGCTGTGCGCTGCTCCACATTCAGGTCGAAACGCGGCCACGCTCCGGCAGATTCACTGAGGCATCCGCGGCTCGCGCCAAGCCTAGCCCACGCGCGTCCGGGTGTCGCGGGGACTTTGAGATCGTCGTGGCAATTGGCGCAGCCAAGTATTCTGAAATGTTCCCGTCCACGAACGGCGAGTTCCTCATCCACTTCGAACGGCTCGAAGGGCACAATGGGTTCGCTGGAAATGGACAGCCGCGACGAAGGAATCGGTCCCCGCTTGATCTGCGGCCCTTCCATCTCGCAGGAGAATTTCGCCTCATGGCCTGTGTGAAAATACGTGAGCTGGATTTTGCGCCAGCCAGCCGCCAGTTCCGCAGCGCCTTCCAATTCCTTCACTCCGCGCCGGTCGCTCGGGTCCTGCTGGATGACCTGAACCCCATCCACGAGAAGCGAGCCGCCGTTCATCTTGAGGAAAAACGTGTAATGCCCCGCGTTCGAAATGTTCAACCAGCCGTTGTATTTGATTGCCGTGTGCTGCTCGATGTTGCCGATGCCGAGGCTCACCATCTCAAAGTCCTTCACAAGCCCTGCTCGTTCCGCACGCACCTTCTCACTCTCTAGGCCCTCCCACACCTCCCCGCGATACAGGGTGAAGCCAAGCGAGCCCGGCATCCGCGTCTTTTGCAGGAGAAAATGGGCAATGCGCTCCACGTCTTTCGCAGAGAGTCGCATATCGGGCATCCGCCCGGAAGGCCGGCTAACGTGCGGCTGACGCAGAAAATCCACGAGACTTTTGAAACTGTATTTCTTCTCCAACGCACCAAGAGGGACGGAATTCATCGGCAGCGACTCCACGCCATTATCATCTCGAGGCGAATGACATGCCACGCATCCGCGCGAATGAAACAGCCGCTTCCCATGCTCCGCCGCCACCGCATCCGGCGGCTGCAACGAGAAGTCGTTCTTTTTTAGCGAGAGCAAAAAGTGGGTGAGCGCGGCGGCCGTCCGCTGTTTTTCCTCCGCGTTCAATTGCATCAAGACATCCGGCATCGTCGTGCCGGGTTTGGTTCCATGCGGATCGCCGATAAACGTCTCTAACCATCGTGGGTTCGCACGCGAACCGATGTCGGCAAGGCGAGGTGCTTTCTTCGAGCGTGCAGCCAGCGACGGATCGCCCGTGTGGCAAGCTGCGCAATTCAACTCCTCAATCAAAATGAGACCCTTCAGGTCCGGATCGAGCTGGCTAGAAACCACTCCGGGAACGATCGCCTCCGCGAATGCAGCAGGAACGCCGCTGAAATGGAGCATGGCGCCAAGTGCGATCAACGAGAAAAGTCCCGCGACACGGAGCTTGGCCGGCCCCCGTATGTGCGTGGCGGATTTGGTTTTCATGAATTGGGTGAAGGCCATTTGATTCCGGGGTTCATCCGAGCGGAAGCATTGATCGCATCGATCAGCCACCGCATCGGTGCGGAATTGTCGTCCAGAAGTGGGTATCGGCACATCCAAAGAAACGGCACTGGCAGCGGGCGGACAAGTGACTTCATATCAGCTGTTTACAAGGTAGCTATGAGCCTGCAATTCTTCCCAATTGAATAACAGCGGACGCGGCGATGGCCAGTTTTTCTTCACGCGACGGAAGATCGAATGTCTTGTAGAGAAAGACAATCCGGTCGGCGGTGGGGATACGTCCGGATTCGCAGAGGCCTCAACTCGGGCTTCTGTACCGTTCGTCTCGACGATGCTGCAGCGGCGGCGGAGTCATAGGAGTAGAAATGAAACGAGGGAACATTCTTAAATATGGTTGAAAGTTACATTTCGCTCTTTGATTTTGAATCCCTAGATAACTAACCAGTTGGCCCAGTTTTTCAATTCGATTTTTTGAATCAGGCCCAAACGGAAGCTGTAGCAACCTGACTTGGCATTTTTTTGCGACTCGATATCGTCAAGGGATGCCAATGATTATTCCAAGACGAGAGTTCATCACTTCATCACTGATCGGGGCAACCTTGCTGTCCAAAACCTCCACGAGTCGTGCTGCCGACTTGCCGAGTGCGGTTCGGCGGTTGCGTGTGGCGGTAATGGGTATGGGGCGAGGGTTGGATCTCGCACGTGCTGCGGTAGCTCTTCCGAGTGTGGAGATCGCATGGCTGTGTGATATTGATGATGCAAGGATCGCTCGAGCACAGAAGGCTCTTTCAAGTAGTAATGCAAAAGCTCCCAAGGAAACCAAGGATATCCGGGTAGTTTTGGAGGATAAAGAGGTAGATGCAGTTTTTGTTGCTGCTCCCAATCATTGGCATGCTCCGGCGACCATTATGGCTTGTGCTGCGGGTAAGCATGTTTATGTCGAGAAGCCCTGCAGTCACAATGCATGGGAGGGAGAGATGATGGTAAAAGCTGCAAGGCAACATCAACGTCTCGTCCAGATGGGAAACCAGAGAAGGAGTTGGCCGGGAGTGATCGAGGCTATGGCTCAATTGAAGGCGGGCGTGATCGGTCCTGTGCGTTACGCGAGATCATGGTATTTTGCGAACCGAGGCAGCATCGGCAAAGGAAAGGTCATCCCCATTCCGAAAACTGTAGATTATGACCTGTGGCAAGGTCCTGCCCCGGAACGCCCCTATCTTGATAACGTAGTTCATTATAATTGGCATTGGCGTTGGCATTGGGGCAATGGCGAACTGGGCAACAACGGCATCCATGCCTTGGACTTGGTGAGGTGGGGTCTGGAGGTTGATTATCCGACGAGAGTCAGCTGTACCGGGGAACGTTACCATTTCGATGACGATCAAGAAACGCCGGATACCACGGTAACCACCTTTGACTTTGGCAAGAAGGGGGCGATGTGGGACGGGAGTTCCTGTCACCCGCGTCCCCAAGAAGCCTCCTCGTTTGTTACATTTTATGGTGATGGCGGTTCGCTTTCCATCGACGGGAACGGGTGTAAGGTTTACGACACCAAAGGGAAGGAAGTTTCGAAAACCACAGGTGAAGGGGGCGAAAAAATCCATATTGCGAACTTTTTTGAGGCGATTCGCAATGGCGTCCCACTCAAATCAGAAATCGCCGAAGGACACAAAAGTACGCTGTTATGTCACTTAGGGAACATCGCTTGGCAAACCCAAAGCGTCGTCAATGTGAACCCTGAAAACGGACACATCCTCAATAATCGAGACGCGCAGAAACTCTGGAAGCGGAGCTATCGCAAAGGGTGGGAACCCAAGGTGTAACCTCCGTTGGCCTTACTTTTTGGGGGCCGGAAGGTTTGTCCCGAGGCTGTTTGTATTCCCCGCTGAGGTGCTCGGCGTTGGAGCGACAGGAGCAGGCTCAGCACTCGGAGGAGGCAGGTTGAGTTTCGTGCGGAGTTGGGCGACAAGGATTGGGTCCAGCCCGAAATCTGGGCTCAGAACTCGCTCCAAAGTCAGCTTTTTCATTTCCTCGATCGGTGGCAGCGCGACGCGTTTCTGGCTGGAAGGATCCGAGATGGCGTCGGCGTAACGTTTCCAAATCTTCCGTGCAAAAAGTTCGTATCCTAAGCCCTGTTCGTCATCGTCCATTGCGTATTGCACCAGCGACGATTCCAACATCCCTTCCAAAATAGCTTGGACACGATTGGGATCGTTTTCACCCACATCCTCCGTCACTCGTCCTAACGCATACGAATCCAAATCGATAAACTTGGCCGTCTCGACCGGATACTTTTGCTTCAGGTAATCGAACCATTTCTTGGCCGCGCTCATTCGATTATGGGTGTAAAGGAAGTAGACGGCGGTTCCGAGGAAGTTGCGGTGGCCGGTCAAGATATGTTGGTTTTTGTCGGGTTCCAGATCAGCCATTTCCTCGTAGGCATCGCTGGCTTGCTTTACGATTTCGAGGTTCGGCCCATAAACAAAACTGGAGCGATCCCCGTTCTTGGCATAGAGCAATTTCCCTCGATGGAACGCAAGCTGCAGAGACTGGAAAATAATCCGTCTCAGTGTGATGAAGTCCTCTTTTTTAAGGCTTTCTTTGGCTGTTTTTTCTAAACCAAGAGTCGCCCAATAAATCGCGTGACCATCCGGAAGTCTCCACTCTAACGGGCCATACATGGTGTCAACTTTTTGCATGTATTCCGGGTCAATCTTGTAGACCTCACGCAGCCGCTTGGCACTTGCCGCAGATTCTGGATTGGAGGGATTGATTAACTCTTTGAAATCAGGTCGCTGAGTGCTGAAGACCGTGTCCATTTCGGCTGCCCAGTATTGCTTGTAGGAGTTATGGGCATCATCGAGGAAATGGCCCATTTTATGTTGGTAAAACCATCCCAACTCCCGATAGAGGAGGGGTTCGTTCGGATTATACCTCAAGGCATCATCGCGTAAAAGTTCGATAGCGCGTTTGACCCACATCCAACGATCACGTGGATCTTGGAATTTGATCGAGATGTTGTAGGCCATGTTCCAAGCTTGATGGACCCAGACCGTGGTAAAATGCGGCTGCAACTTGGTGATCCAATCGGCAAGCTGCACCATCTCGAAGTATTTATCTGCTTCCTGTAACTCGGTAGCCCGAATCCAAAGGGCGTTGGCGATGATGCCTCGAAAACCGCCTAAAGCGACTGTGGTAAAAGCTAGAATTGGAGGGGCGTTTTCAAGCGGAGAAATCCGCGTTAACCCCATAGAATCCCGATCCCGGTTAAGTTGTCGTTGCGTTGATGCTGACGCGAATAACAACGCCAGACAAAGCAGGGCTAAAAGCGGTTTATAGAATTTGAACTGGCCTTGGTTCATGTTTCTTACAAACCCCCTTGGGTGGCAGCGAGTTCTCGCTTATTGAATATTGCGATTCCAATGGTTGCTAAAATCCCACCCACTAGTCCGATAATTTGCAGCACCGCGATCGCCAACATTCCCCAAGTAATACTACGGCCAGTTGCGAGGGAATCAATCGGCGAAAATTCCGTGACCACCTGAAGCGACCGCAGAATGCTCTTGGCTGCAGGCACTGCGACCAAGTCGATCACGCTTGGATTTTCCGTGAAACCAGTTTCATGGTTCACACCCATAATGCCACCTTCCTCGACGACTTGTTTTAACGTGCCACTAGAGAACGTTACAAAAAGGACTCCGATCGAGACAAATGCTGCTACTGGAAAACTTAACAGGCTGGAAGCAGCCAATCCCAGTGCTGCAAGCAAGGAAATCCAGCAAAGAACAATCGCCAAACCTCGTGCGAAGTTGAGTCCAAACCCTCCCTCGCGATAGAGCAACTCCATTCCCTCTTCGTCGCTGAAAAGGAGGGCAGTTTCACTGGCGTTCGCGAATTGGATGGTGAGCACTCCCGCATCATCAAACATGTTCGCGGGCACCTCAAATTCATGGAAACTATTGTCACTCAAGCTCATTGAACGTCGCATGACTTTAGGTGTATCGATCGGACCTACTTCCCACATTCCCATGTAAGTTCCGGAGATGTTGGTGACCGCCGCGTTAAACTTGGTGCGAATAAAGAGCGGACGATCCGTGAGGAACGGTTTAGCGAAGCCTAGATTCAACTCCCAACGGCGCATATACCCCGGCGGGACAATTTGATTGCGTGCTTTCACCTGCTCTAAAATCACGGCTTTGACACTGTTCAAATCCGTGCCCTCAGGCGGTTTTGAGGTCGCAAGGCGTTCCTGCAAAATCTGTTCCACGTCCTGTGAATAATTGGGCACTGGTTCTTTGATCGACGCACGCGCCACTAGGATTTCGTTGCGCAGAATTGTTTGTTGCTCAGCGGGGAGTTGATTGGCTCTCCAGTACAACAAGAAATACACGCAAACTCCTGTCAAACTGATCAGAAACGCATTGAGAACGACCAACCCCAACCATTTGCCTATCCAGATTTGCCATCGCGGAATCGGTTTCACTGCGACGAGTTGCATTTGGGACTCAGAGATCTCTTTGGCAAGAGTTCCGCAAGCGAGCCACAAGGTTACGAAGCCCAACAATGCAGTAATGAGGGTCAGTGTGTAAGCCAGCAAGATTTGAGTGAAACCCCTTGCCGTCCCATCATCCTTCAAGATCAGTGGTAAACCGACAACCCCCGCCAGCATGATGAACGACATCAAGGCTACCAAGCGGAAGCGTATGGCTGCCCGCAAGGTTAAGATCGTGATGGTCAGGATTCGTTTCATGCCACTGATTCCGTTCGAGGAATCTACTTTTTCCCTAAGAGGGAACTGAGTTTGTCGTTGGCCTTAGCCGTGTCGTTGATTGTTCCAGAGTTCTGATTGGTCGACTCGACCTTCTCCGGAAAGGTGGGTGAAAACTGAGTTAACGCTTCTAGGCGTGGGTTCGCCTCCGGCATTGTGGGAGAAATGGTCGGCTGTGCCGTTGTCGTAGTTGGAGAGGTGAGGCGATCCAATATTTTTTCTTGAGTGGAAATAGTCTCATCCGCCTCTCCTCGAAGGTAGGCAGCAACCCTGTTTCCTGATGTGGCTCCGGAGGTTTGAGCTTCACTTTCGCGGGCTTTTCTAACGACTCGCAAGAAGTAGTCCTCCAAATTCTGAGTAGGTGTATCAATACGAATCCTATCCTCAGACACATCTCGGCGGATCACCCCAAGGATTGTCTCCATGGTGCTACGGGGAAGGATTGGAGTGGTGATGCGGATCGCATCGGGTGTGGAAAGTAACTCTTTGAGCGTGCCGATGGCTTGGATCTTGCCGCCATAATAGATTACAACTCGATCACACACGTCCTCCACATCCGAGAGCAGGTGGCTGCTTAAAATGACGGTTTTGCCACGACGGGCTAACGCGATGATTAAATCTTTAACCTCCCGACAACCAATAGGATCCAGACCTGCGGTAGGTTCATCTAGGATCACAAGGTCAGGATCATTCACTAGGGCTTGTGCAAGCCCGATACGGCGTTGCATACCCTTCGAGAACTCCCCAACTTGGCGTCGCTGAGCCTGAGCCAATCCCACCATGTCGATTAATTGTTGGGATCGCTGATTGAGTTTTTGCCCTGTAATTGAAAACAGATTGCCGAAGAAATCTAACGTTTCTTTAGAATCTAGATAGCGATACAAGTAGGACTCTTCGGGTAAGTAACCGATTCGGGCTTTGGTCGCAACGTGTCGGGGTGATTTCCCAAAAACCTCGATATGTCCCTTGGTTGGATACAATAATCCGAGGAGCATTTTAACGGTTGTGGATTTACCGGAACCGTTGGGTCCAAGTAGTCCGAACACCTCTCCCCGCCGGACTTCGAAATCCACATTGTCCACAGCTTTTGCTTTGGGCCTATTCCAAAAATCCTTAAAGGTTTTGGTTAACCCCCGCACCACGATGACATTCTCTGCGGTTGCAGTGCTCGGAACTGATTCGTTGGTTAGCGTGCTGGAAATCATGAACTCAACGGGGGTTAAGCTGCTTGCTGTTTGAGACGAGGGGGCGTTGTCGGCTTCTCGGTTTCTGCGAGCCGAGTGTGAAATGGTTCGAGTTCTTCTCCATGCCGCACCAGTCGCGCACTGTTGAAGACCACGATCAGTGAACCTAAATTATGCATAATCGCCGCCACAACAGGATTCACGTAACCAAACGCGGCTAACGTTAAGCCTCCAATGATGAAGAAAACTCCGAATAGGAAATTCTGGTTAATCACGGTGCGAGTGCTTTTCGAGAGTTTAACGAGGAAAGGTAGCCTTCGAAGATCGCTATTCATGAGCGCGATAGTGGCACTGTGAACCGCCACTTCGCTTCCGGCCGCACCCATGGCGATACCGATATCACCCGCTGCGAGAGCAGGGGCGTCGTTGACTCCATCGCCAACCACCGCAACCCGATACCCGCGACTCTTGAGTGCTTGGACGAATTCAACCTTGTTTTGAGGCAAGCATTCGGCCACCACCTCTTCGCAGCCGATCTCTTTTGCGACTCGGCTCGCTACGGGTTGTCGATCACCGGAGACCATGGCGATGCGTCGAACGCCGGTTTGCAATAAAGTGGCTAGTGCCTCTTTCGCTTCAGATCGTGTTTGATCTCGGAGACCGATCCAGCCGATGTATTCACCCCGACGTGCGATATAGATCAAACTGAAACCTTCAGTCTCATTCAGATCCACACTCTTGCCGAGATCCTCGGTAATCCCATTGTCGCGTAACCACGCAGCCCTACCGATGATGACCTCTTGACCATCGACAAGAGCTTTAATTCCGCGTCCGGCGGTCTCTTCGAAATTCTTGGGTTCGGCCAAATTGACTCCTGCCTCGCCAGCTAAGTCTGCCAAGGCTTTGGCTGTGGGATGGTTTGAGTATTTTTCTGCTGATGCTGCGAGGTGTAATAATTCAGCAGGACTAACCCCGTTGAGCGGCGCGAGCCGACTGACTGCGAGTTTACCGGTGGTGAGTGTCCCGGTCTTATCGAACACAAACGCATTGATCCTCGCTGCAGCCTCGATATCGCCAACGTTTTTAATCAAGATTCCTAAGCGAGCAGCGGAAGAAAGTGCTGCTACCATCGCTGTAGGAGTCGCAAGAATAAAGGCACAGGGACAAGCAACCACGAGAACGGAGATCACACGTTCGAGATCGTGAGTGAATGCCCATACCAACGCACCCATTACTAGCACCAACGGGGTGTAATAGACCATATACTGATCTACAATTCGCATGATGGGGAGTTTCGTTTTCTCAGCAGCAAGGATCAGATCCCTCACTCTCCCCAATGTCGTGTCGGTTCCGGCACGATTCACTCGGATTTCCAAAACACCCGTCAGATTGATCGTTCCAGCAAAAACTTCGTCACCGGGTTTTTTATCGATGGGGAGGGACTCACCCGTGATGTTGGCTTGGTTGAAGGAGCCTTGGCCGGTAAGAATGATCCCGTCTGCAGCGACGTTATCGCCGGGTCGGACGCGGATGGTATCGCCGACTTTTAAATCACGAGCCGCAACTTCTTCTTCGCGGTTGCCTTGAATTCGGCGAGCTTTTGTCGGAGTCAGTTTGATGAGCGATTCTATCGAGGCGCGGGCACCAGCAGCCGTGCGTGTTTCGATGATTTCGCCGAGCAACATGAAAAATGCCACCAAACCTGCGGTCTTATAATCCCCTGAGGCGAAAGCAGCGAGCACCGCAATTCCTACGAGCTCGTTGATCGTGAGTCTTCCATTGCGGATGTCCTTAATCGACGTCCAAATGATGGGATACCCAAGAATGATCGCGCCGAGCATCGCGCTGAAATTCGCAACCATCGTGCCCTTGTCGAAAAACGACTCCACGACGAATGCGTTAATGATCAGGATCAATCCTACCAGCGTTTGAGTGAGATGGACCGCTGTGTGCTCGTGGTCGTGGCCGCAGGAAGTGCAATCCTTGTCGTGTTGATGATCATGATCATGATCGTGATCACTTGTCTGTCGGTCAAGAAGTGAGGTTACTTGCATATTGATCCAGATGCTTAAAAACTACTAATGCCTCCCTAGGGTTGAGCCGGTTGTGGGACACCGGGAACTTTGGGTTCACGGCCTAATTGCAGGCGAAGCTCACGCGGTGCTCCGTCATTACGACGTGGAAGGAAGATTTTGTCTTGAGAATTGGTCAACACACGTCCAAATGCCTCCGTTTGAAGGCGTGCCATGAATAAATCCTTGTTCGCCTCGTAGTGGGGCAATTGATTCTTGAAATAATCCGCTTCCGCAGCCACGGCTTGAACCAGCCGAGTGCGATCGGTCAAAGCGTTGTTCACAATCGAATTCGCTTCACCGGAGGCGGTGCTCAATACTCTGCTTGCATAGGCGCGAGCGACTTCGTTCGTTTTCCGACGTTCGATATCTGCGGAGAAAGCTTGGTCAAAAAAACCTTTGAGGTAGCGGGGTGGAATGATCTGAACCTCCCCTTGTTCGATCGTGATACCTAGCCCCTTAGCTTCAACTTCCTGACGGATCCGTGCCATCAATTTCTCTTGGAAACCCACCTTGTTCTGTGTCAGAGCCTCATCAACCTTGAACTGACTGGAGACATGGATGAGTGCACTGTCCACGACCTGTTGAACCACGTTCGAGGCGTTGACGAAATTCAGAACATAGTTCAACGGGTCCGCTATCCGATAACTTGTGGTGATTCGAACATGGATGACATTCCCATCCCCGGTGATGGTGTAACCATCCGTCATGGGGTTGAGTGAGGGGCCGGGAGGTTGTTCGGTCTTCGTGGCTTCCTGTTCGGGAGTCGTCGCATACCAACCAATGGTGGAGGTAATCCGTTGAATCTCACCGATGGGGATTTTGACGATCTCGTCGATCGGGTAGGGGAACGACCAATGCAATCCTGCTCCAAGAAGTTGCTCAGCACCTGTGCCTACCGGTTTCCCGAAGCGCAAGATAATCGCCTTCTGTTGAGAGGGGACCGTGAACAGGCCGGAAGCAAAAAATAAAACTACCAATCCCACCATCACGAATTTGACGATGAGAAAACTGCTTTTTAGCGCATCCGAAAGAGCTTTTGTTCCTGCATCTTCCAACTCGCTGACGGGGTTCACCTCCGCAACAGGTTCTTGGTGTTGCGTGGGTTCATGATGATGATGGTCACTCCCGTGCGGGTGATCGTGATGGTCGTGTGACTTACTCATGATCGTTACTTTTGGAGTTTACACCGTTGAGAAGGTCAAAAGGAGGGGTGCGTTCATCCAAAATCAAGGTCGCACGTTCTTTCAAGGTTTGCTCTAACGAACTCAATTTGAGCAGGAATACAGCAAGTTCCGGGTTGGTCTTGAAAACTTCGAATGATTTTGCCGCCTCGGCATCGGCCTGACCACGAATGGTGGTTGCGGTTGCGTCTGCCTTGGCGATTAGTTCGTTGCGGTCGCGGTCAGCTGCGCTTCGGATGTTCATAGCTTCTGCTTCGCCCAGCGCATTCAACCGTTCGACCTCGCGTTGACGTTCGGCGCTCATGCGGTCAAAAACTTTTTGAGTCACACTTTCGGGCAAACCAAGTTTTTTCAGTCCCAAGAATTCAACGGTGATACCATACTTAGAGGAGGCAGTTTCCTTGATACCAGTAAGGATTTCCTGCTCCACTTCGGCGAATTTCAATTGTTTGGGGTTCGTGGAAATAAAATCTCCGAAGGAATGCTTTCCGATCACCGCATTCTTAACCGTCCGGATGAGTCCTTTGAGTGCGGGTTCGGCTGCCTCGGGCTTGCCCGTGGGGAAACTATTAAAGAATTGCTCAGGGTTTGTGATTTTCCAGCCCACAAAAACCATGGCTAATAGGTTGTAATTGTCCTTGGTGAGGGTCTCTTCAAAATCATCCTCAAAATTCTGGATGCGTTTATCGAAAGGGTAAACTCGTTGAATCGGACGAGGCCACTTGAAGTAAAGGCCGGGATCTACGATATAGCGACTCGGTTTATCAAATGTTGTAACCACGGCAACCTCGGTGCGTCGCACTTGGAAGGTGAATAACAGCAGGAGAAAAACCAATAAAAGAATGGCACCAACAATCAGCGTGAGTGGATTTCGTTTCATAGGAGATCAGAAAAATTCTTACTTGCGAACAGAGGGCATGGGAATGTCTAAAATGTCGGATCTAATTTTGTCTTCTAAATTTAATGTGACGACGTCGTGGGTGTTTGTCGCAGTCACGATATATTTTCGGGCGTTAGCACTCCCACGTGAAAAGGTATTTAGATAGGACCGTTGGAGATATACTTCGGGTGATGATTGATAGGCAAGCACTTGACTCTTGAACTGTTCCCCTTGGGCAGCAGCTCCGGCGATTTTCCTAGCGCGATACGCCTCCGCCTCATGGATTTTTCTCTCCGCTTCAGCCTTAGCAATCGTCACCACTCGGGCTGCGTAACCTTCGGCGACCCGTAACCGTGCTTCGCTTTCTTGTCGGGCTGCCACGACTTCTTCAAATTTAGGAGCTACTTTCACTGGCGGATGAATATCCTGTAGACCGACGAATACGATATTAACACCCAATTTGTACTCATCCGATCGTTCCTGAATCAGCCGTTTTAAATCTTGAGCTGCGGCGTCTCGTCCCGAACTCATCAGGTCAAAAATGTCTGCTCCAACCAAGAATCGAACCACTTCTCTGGTCGCGATTTTTTCCAAAAGCTTTGAGGCATCAGTGTGATTGTATTCCCAAGCAATAAGGTCCTTGATCTGAAACTGAACGGGGATGCTGATCGTTAACAAGTCGGCCGGCACAGCCCTTTCGACAGCATTCGTGCCCGATTGAGATTGCTCTTTGCTAGCAACCAACAGATTAAACTCCTCTTTGTAATGCTTGACCGTCCAGAGGACGACCTTGTGGGATTCCTTCTCCTCATTGGCAAATCCAATGTTGAAACTTTGAATTTCTTGCGTTCTAAAGCGACGGATGGCGTCGATGGGCCACGGAAGTTTCAGATGGGGTCCGGGTTCTAAAATGTTACCACCTGCAATCGGTTTTCCAAACCGTTCGATCAACCCCTGTTCACCCGGCCCGATGAAGACCACCATCGTGGATGCGATTAATACGCCAAACTGGAGCAGGATGATCCAAGCGATGGCTTTTTGCAGAAATTGATAAAACCACGTTTCCGATACTTTGAATCCAAACTGGTAGTCTAGAGCTTGAGCGGCAGTAGAAAAGATTCCTTCGGGCTGCCCTAGTAACCCCACCAAACGACTTTCATAAATAAGTCGCGATTGTTGTCCTTTCACTCGGGGTCGGTAAATTTCCAAGATCAAATTGATCAAAGTCTCCGCAGCAACTAGCCCCAACAAGACACAGAGGCTTCGAGCCAAGATGAAATCCGCTCTGATTCCACCGCTCCACACCCAGCCGATTGCAACGGCTAAAGCAGCTCCAAGGTAGAAACCAAGCACTAAGAAACTTGCGGCGGGCCTAAGCAGCCGTTGGCCCTCAAATTTGGCAAGGTTTGCGGCGTATTTCCCAAGAACGAAAAGTAAAATGGCCAACGTTGAATAAAGGGCGATCGCGATTGTGGGCTCCTTAGGAGCCGTCACGGTGACCGTGTTGAGCCAACGCCAGAAAAGCCCTGCAGCAGACCCTTCCAATGCGAGGACGAGCAACGCAAAACCGGGAACAAAAAACCTATCAAATTGTAATCTTGATTGGTAGGCGGGAAGAGTCTCTTCGTCCGAACCTGTGAATAGACTTTCTGCACTTTTGGTCTTCTTTAGCTCATCAAAATCGAGCCGCTCCAAGCGTTCACGATCCTCCAGACGCATTTGGAAATAGCTGACGGCGGCAATCAAAAAGCCAATTCCGAAAATGGCGGACGCGACCTGCCCCGCGAGGGTTCCAGAGTAAAGTGTGAGGGCGAGCGTTACCCCAGCCGCTGCCAGAAGTAGCAGGAGGTTGAGTAATCCAATTTTTTGCGTGTTGCGTTCCATGGATTGTTAGGTCAGTTCCCGGTCTTCAAAAAGGATCAATGCCACACTGAGTGTGGCTCCCAAATAACAAAAGGAATAAACCATCGCCTTGCCCACATACGACCATGGGATGGTTTTTCCATTTTCTAAAGCGTCCGCCAACCACAACTGTTGCCAGTTGGGCATGATGGAGTAAAAAATCTGTCCCCAAGTTGAACCTTGCTGCGCCCAACGTCCAAACAAGTAATCTGACATCAGACCGAGCAAGAAAAAAGCGGTACAAATGCTGAGGGTGGGAATCACTTCAAGCCGTGTGGAGCATGCGAGCGCGAGGCCGGCCAAAATCAGAAGCGCAAATAAAATCAGGACGGATGCAGGAACCAAACGCCAATCCACCCCTTTGGCGAATTCCTGAGCTTGTCCTTCCTTATTAAAGAAACTAATCAAAATAAAGGCCAACGTGATCGCAGTCACCAAGCCGAACACGGCATCGGGAACGAACGTCCGACGAAGGAAGTAGTTTGAGAGTGCTGCGGCTAGATACGCGAGGACGAGTAATCCAAAAAAGACCTGCAACGCCAATCGGTCAGGATCCCCGTAGGCGTCGAATGCCATTCGACTTGCGAGAAGCGCGCAGACAAAATTGACATAGGTCATCAGGGTTAACGCAGCAGCTAATCCTAGGAACTTCCCCAATAAAAATCGCAGGCGTCCGACTGGTTTGGAGAGGACGGCTAAGGCCGTCCCGGTGCGAATCTCATTTGCAACAGAGGCTGAGGCACTCAAGACGGCTCCGAACAGTCCGGTAAGGAGCATGACAGCAAGAACGCTGTCCTTCACCAGTTTTTGGTCATCCCCGAAGCCGAAGTAGAACATGCTGGCTAACAGCATGTTAAATGCGCTGGCAAAAGTCATCAGCAACAGGAAAACCGGTTGCCGGACTAATTCCATGAACGCATTCGTGGCGATCGTGACGAGTTGTCTCATTCTTGGTCAGAGC
>SXGT01377042.1_pt1 | contig 21805 bp, 37 predicted proteins | sample 3176221 | NCBI WGS metagenome assembly SXGT01 (sample SAMN11356862, study PRJNA531348) | freshwater metagenome | isolation source: freshwater sample F1-120 | place: China: Fuxian Lake, Yuxi | collected 2017-12-25
TATATAATATTATATATTAATATATATATATATATATAGGGATGTTAAGTTCTTCACCATGCGAGGAGTCGCTCTTCCTCCGAGCACCTAAAAGTTCCCCTTTAAACGCCTGTTAAAGCGATTTAAACGTATTTAAGCAGAAAGAGGTACCATCCCCCTTGTTGGGTGTTCAGAATCGCTTGTAGGCGATTATAATCAGTCCCCCTCCCCGGAATCTAAAAATAATATGCGCTGTATTAAATTGCCTTCCGAATTTATTCGGCCAGCCGTCTTTTCCCCCTCCCCCCCTTCCTTCCAGCCAGTCCTAAAATAAATTAGACAGGGATATAATAATAATATAATGTATATATTAACATGGGGTTTTGTCCACTGTCTTTATATACAGTAACTTAGCTTGTCCTTCAATAAGGGGATAGCCCCACTCATTCCCCCTTATCCGACTGACGCCCTTTATAATTATAAAGCGTGGTTTATAGTTATAAATCAGGGAGTTAGCATTCCGTCTGTATACGCTTGCACTCAACGCGATTTCTGAGTAAAATATTTATAGGATTGGGAATGGTCCTGATCCTTCACTAGTGGAGATTCACAAATGGCTAACGCCAAACGTAAGCAGAAACAGAACGAAATTGCCGCGCAAAGGCTCGCGCTCGCGCCGGTACCCGCGGCTCCCGCCGCCGTGCTGGATATGCCTGTCGCGGCACGTCCGGTCGTGATGGTGACGGTTCAGGGCGGCGACAAGGTAGACGCGGGGCAAGCGCCCATCGTGCGCGGCGCCGACATCCAGCGCGCCGGTACCACGTTCCGCAATCTCGCCTTGAACATCCTTGCGGGAACCGTGGACGCGGGGCTGTTCCAGCGTGATGCGGACTTCTGGAAAGTCGCCAGTGGGCCGGATAAAACGGCTTTCTTCAAGCTCGCGGCGCTCAAGCAGGGCGATATCCTCGAAGCGTGGGAGAAACGGCAAGCGTCCAGTGAGCGGAAAATCTCGCCGACGCTGCAAGGGCTGGCGAAGCTGTTCAAGAATGCCTCTAGCGGCATGAATCCCTACGCCAAGCTGAAAGAGGCCATCCGCGCGATCATCGAAAACAAGCAATGGACGGCGGAAGGCAAGATCCAGCGGATCGCGGAACTGGTGAAGGCCGACGAATAGCCGACCAGTTCGGCCCACTCACAGCCCCCGGCGCGAGCCGGGGGTTTTTTTTCGCCCATTGTTTCTAATTATAAACCACGCACCCGCCTAACCCGCGGGTATTTTTTTGTCCGGGTCGATCATAGGTGTAGGGGGAAACAAATGAAGGTCGATCATAAATAGATAGATGGGCACATAATAGATGGTGTAGTTTATAATTATAAATTAAGCCTCAAAGGTCGATCAGGGGATATATGGGAGAGGTGTCCACATGCGGAGCAATTCCCGTGTCTTTATTTTGCCCGGACACAATTGCTCGAAACGCGTTTTTATGGTATAATAGTATTGTAAGTGGGAGAACTACACCTTGTAGTTTATAATTATAAACTCCCGCTGATCTTTAACAATTTATCTAAATGCCTAAGCATTCGCTTAGGTACCAGAGTAGGGCACCACGCCCTCAGAGCGGCTAGAGTCATGTCTAGCCCATATAGAATCCAAAACTCGCCTTATCGTTCTCCCCAATAGTCGGCAGACCCGACGAAACTGAAAATGGTAATGTATAATTATAGTTTTCAGTAGTACCCCCACCAGACTGTAGTTAGTAAGGCCGGGTACGTTAGACGATAAGAGGCAACAGCGGTTTAATTCTCCCTGACTGTACTAAGTGGTGGAGTACCTCTGGTGAGTATAATTATAATGTCTGGGTGCGTTAGTATTGCACTAAATGAGAACCAGACTACGGGCATCCAACCCCTAATTGCGAGATTACTAATTATACTCCACAGCCCCCTAACACCTACAAACAGGACTGGTACCGACTGCTAAGGCGAAACGCCGACGAACTGAGGACAATGCCAGAAGGGGCAAAGAGTCTCACTCTTAAAGCGCATAGAAATTAATATGCGTTTTGAGCGTGGGATTCCCCGCGCGAAGCAAGTAACTTCAACCACGGAGAGCAACATGGAAAATCAAGAGCAAGCTGTTGTCAAGCTGTCACATAAATTCGGTAAGTGCAAACTCGGTGCCTTGCACCGTTTCCAGAAGGAAGCCCAGAAGATCAAAGATGCATGGACCGCTGATCTGTTGGCATTGCAAGTCAAGATTGACGAGATGGGCCTTCAGAAATCCAACATGGCCTTGTTCAAGACCAAGACTGCCCGAGACGCCACCAAAATCGAGGCGGAAGCTCGGGAAGTCCTGAAGATCATCGACAGCGACTACAAGGTGGAACTCCATCGGCTGGTCATGCAGTTCGGTGGTGATGTGGTCGATCATAAGGTCACGTTCCCGGACGGTTCGGAATCCTCCCTGCCAAAGCACCTGTTCCTCCAAGACGAACAACTCGCAGCCCTCTTGAAGTAAGATGAAACGCAAGTCGTATGAAGAAAAGAGTGTTCTCGCCTATATGGAAAAGGGCGAGAGTTATGAGGCCACAGCCAAAAGGCTGGATCGCCTCTGGAATGAGGGAAAACATCCCGTGCAATTGGAACGCCTCAAGAAACTCGAAAAACGGGGAGAATAATTATGCCTCTCGAAGTTGGGAAAGTGGACAAGACTCGCGGATTGGGTCAATGGAAAAAAGAATCGGGCAAACATAAGCCCAATGCTCGCCACGCCCCAGCAACTCGCCGGGAGAAACGCCTCGAAATGCGTGTTGTGGATTGGAAACGCGGCCCACAAGCGGGCTATGCCACTCGCGTCAAGTCCATCTACGTGGAAGGCTACCACGCACCGGGGAGCAACAAGAAATGAAACCCAAGAAGTATTTTGGTGTGGACACGACCCCGAAGAGGGGTCTTTCCACTAAAAAGATCAATACCTTTCTTGTTGCGTGTGCCTTGAAAGGGTGGCACGTCCATGTTCCTCCTCGAATCCATAGATCACCGAAGCCCATTTAGGGTTTCAATCCCATACAAACCTTGGCATCTTAGAAGTATTGTTCACACTGTTTTAATTTCTATTGATGGATATAGCTGGTATCCATATATTTGGAATGGTCGATCATGGCCGACACTATAATTATAATTCTCCTGTTTGTCTATATTGGAATGTGTTTGTGTTTTCTAAAGGAAAAGGAATGAAAAAGACACGTCGCATACGGCGGCCTGTAGCAGAAAGTTTGCGATATGCCGCACATGTTATTGAAAATGATTATAAACGAGGAAATCTCTTGAATTTACATGAATTGCGTGTATTGACTGTAGGCGAGTTGCGCGACGAACTGAGCGCAGCGTATGTTGCCGGAACCCAACGCCAGTTCCGCTAAATGAAAAAGCATAATCGTAGGACAGATGCACAGACGAAAAAACTTATTGCCCATCATGAGTACTTGAAAGCATTGCTAGCAGAATTCGGATTGAAGTTAGCTGGTTGGGACCCTGGGGTGTTGGCTATAAGGCCAATACCAGATTGTTGCTCCAAATATGGTGAGGTGGTATTTGTTTCTCTGGAGTTCACTAGTGACCTGCTTGATGCAATGCTGGGCGAGGCGAACGGCGAGCCGCCGGAGGAAGTGCGCGGGATGATTGAGACGCTTGCCGGTCCGCGACAATTCAGCGATGGTCGCCTGCATACTGGAATCGAGCGCATCGCCCGGCTCGCCTACCGCTGCGGGAAGGAGGAGAGCCGGCGCGACGCTGCCATCGTGCGAGCGGCGCTGGCGGCGGCGGTGGAACGAGTAGCAGAAATATCCGAAAAGCGCGCCTGTAGCGTTCCCTATGGTGCTGCTGGAGTTGCGCGCCAAGTTGGGCGTGATACGTCCAGTGCCATTCGCGCCCTCTCCACCGATGAGAGAGTCGAGAAGATACTGAAAGGGGTGAAGACGTGATGCCAGTCTGGATTCTCGTTTTCATGTTTAACGGGCAGCCGATGGCAAGCGGTCCGCACGAACTACCGCAATGCTTGTTGATGGCGGAAGGACGCGCGGGCGCTCACTGTTGGAATCCACAAACGCAGGAAAGGATTAAGCCGTGAGCTACATCTTGCTGGCATTTCTTACGCACCCTGTATATCTCGGAACTTACACTTCCCAATCAGCGTGTGAAAAAGTCCGCGTTCAAATAATCAAGACGTATGGCTATCATCTAGAACGCCTAGTTTGTGTAGGTGAAGGAGTGAAGCCATGACCGCCAGCGACACGCCGCAGCAGCCCGACGCGCCAGCAGAGGGCGGGGAGATTGCGAAACTGATTGCCAAGATTCGGGCCGTGGCGCTGGCCGAGGACTTGCCCTATGACGGGGAACTTGGATCAGCGATGCACGCGCAGATGGAGGCAGGCGTAGACCTAGACGACTTCGTGGCCGCCAACGGGCATGAGCTTGTCATTGCGCTCGAATCTATCTCATCGCAGGTCGAGCAGTTGCGTGAACGGCTTACCGATACGCAGCACAGGAACGGCAAGAACATCGTTCGTGCTGACGCAGCCGAGGCCGAGTGCGCCAAGCTGCGGCCCAATGCGGAGCGGTGGATTGCGTTCTGCAACCTGTGGGCAGCATCAACAGAGCTGCGCGTTCGCCAAGACGAGGAAGGAACGTGGAGCATTTCGCAAGTGGAGTCAGTGGAGAACGAGGTATTCAGCCGCTTGGTTGGCAACGACCCTGACGCTACCATCGACGCCGCCCGAAAGGACTTTCCGCATGGCTGACCGCAACGAACAGGAGAACGACCATGTTTGACGTACTCGAAAAACTGACCAAAGCCGCAAATGAAACCCACAATTTATAATTATAGAGTTGTGTGTTGGAATGCCTTGAAACAACAGGTAGAAAGTTTTTCCCTGCATTGGACAAATGCGAGAGGCGCTCATGACATTGCTCAGATTCTCGCTAAACAGAAAGGACTTTCTCTGTTCACTGTAATGCCTCCCCAACTCTAATCAAATATGCCCGGTTGGTGAAATTGGTAAACACAACGGACTTAAAATCCGTCGGTTACGGCCTTGCCGGTTCGAGTCCGGCACCGGGCACCAGCACAGGAGCATTTCCACAATGTCCGAACTCACGAAGAAAAGCGATACCCATGAAGAACGCTTTATTCATCTTGCGTTGAATCACGACAGATTCCATCATGCAACCCTGTTTGCCCGGAAAGAAAATAAAAACTGGTGGTACACGATTGCTTTTTGTGTCAAGGGGGATATATTCTGTAAGAAAATAGGTCGATCAGTGGCTCGTAGGAAATACTTTACTCCACGCCCGGGGAAAAAACCAATGTTGATATTTTTCGATAAATTTTCATATAAAAAGGCTGTTTTTTTGATTCAGAAACACCTTCCTAACAAGAAATAAATGCTTCATCCAGTTTTTGTTTATGGAAGCTTGAAGAAAGGTTTCCATAATCAGAACTTCCTCCAAACCGCCACATTCGTTGGCGAAGAAAAACTCCTAGATTATAAGATGTATTCTCTGGGTAATTTCCCGGGGATTATCTATGCTCCTCAAACAGGTAAGAATATCCAAGGGGAGCTTTACCTCTGTAATACCACGATAATAAGGGCCCTAGACCGTCTAGAAGGGCATCCAAATTTTTATGAACGAGCCTTTTTGACATTAGCCTCTGGAAGAAAAGCTTGGGTTTATATTTATAAACTTGATTGGGAAAGCCTCCCCCTCGTAGAGTCGGGAGTATGGGTTGAGCCGAATTATTCCCGGAAATTCGGTAACGAACAAAAAGGTATCGCATGAAAGAATCACTGGTATTTGCCTGTGTATTTAAGACGGTCGATCAGCAGATTGGAATCCAGTTCAATGGCCCCATGAAGGGGCAGACTGTTACCGTCTTTGGAGTTGATGTTTTGAAATCTGAATTTCGTGTTTCATCCTCGATGGATAATTTGAAGAAAGAAGTTAAAGAAGAAGCAATTAGGAAATACGCTAACATGGTTCAACACGGAAAGTTTGTTCGATTTCCAAAGTTCAAAGCGGAGAAAGCATGAATGGATCTGTTTGAGTACCTTGATTCCTTTTTAGATGCTCAAGAACAACAACAAGAATCTCTACGAGATATGAGTACTGGTAGGTTTTTCGGATGTTCTCCTGAAATGGAAGATCTTATTCATCACTTAACCAACGATGCCCTTGGAGGGTGAAATTCAACGACTACTAGTTGGAGAATGGCAATTTCTGAAAAACTATAAGAAAGATCCCGCCCCTCGGGGAGAACCAGAAGCAGCCCGGGAACCTTTCAAACAGACATACGCCCCGGCAAAGAAATTTCTAGTCGGAGACAAAGTTCAATATAAATATCCAAAATATAATGATTCTCATCTATACACAATATTTGGAATCAGTGTTGTTGTGCAACCAATTTCCTACTGGATCAAACGAGTAGATGGTACTATTGGTGAAACTTTAGTACCCGAATATGAATTGGAACTTGTATATGGATTATAAGTGGTATGGTGCCGAAAATAATATTTTTATTGCATATTCAAAAACAACAAATATTCCACAAAAGTGGAACACTATCGCGTGTTTTGCTCAGTGCCGTGGAAAAAATTCTGGATACATCTGGTATAAACCGAAACCTCAAAATACAATAGAAGTCCATCGCCCATATTGGGATGACGTTCTTCCGCTGTTTCCCGGTTTATCAGAACCGGAATCGGGAATTTTCCTTTTTGATTTAAATAATTATAAATGGGCTAGTTCTGAATTTCTTCTCGCTGGAACGTTACTTAGAAATACAGAAGAATATCCTTATTGTGTGGAAACATATGCCACTATTAGAAAATGGGGTGCAACTCCATCCCAAGCATTTCTTTTATGTGGTTACTATCTCCCTAAGACATTTGAACACGATACAATTTCTGGAAACGATTATATAACGGCTAATCTTTTTGTTGGAGGACATACATTACAGAGTTATAGTCACTTCCCGAAAACTGCTGTTGGATATGATCTTAAACAACTTATTGAAAAAGTTCGTAAAGAAGAAAATTTAGGTCAGATTGCCGCTTGGTCTTTGCAAGAGAAATTTCTGTATTCGGGAGAATCTCCTAATGGCGAAGGTTCGGAAAAAATGAAAGTGATAACTGAGCAGGAATTACAATTACTTATTACCCCTCAAAAGTCACCAAAAGAAAATGCAAAATATTACACTCTTTAGTGCTTTATATAAGGATTTTTGGCCCTTTAATGAAATTTTAAATGTTCCAAATAACCGATGTTTTACGGTCGATCATTTGGGAGTTTTGGATCTTGCCAAGCAGCAATCTCTCCTCGTATTCTGGGGCGGACAAGATATTCATCCGTCTATTTATAATGCATCTAGATGCGTATTCTCAGGGGCTACTTTCGGAAAAGATCTTGGAATGCGAGATAAGTTAGAAATTGCTATTTATAAAAAGGCTGTAAAACTAGGTATTCCTATTTTGGGAATTTGTCGAGGATCTCAACTTGTTTGTGCGTTGAATGGTGGAAAACTGGTTCAGCACGTTACTGGACACGGTGGAGACCATATGATAAACACAAGTGATGGAAAACAATTTATGGTAACAAGCACTCATCATCAAATGATGTTTCCGATTGGAAATTTTGAATTGCTTGGTTGGTCTACAATTAAACGTAGTAATACTTATATGGGAGAAGGGTTGCATCAAATTAAGGAATGCCATATGGTGGATTGGAAAGAGCCTGAGATTGTGTTTTATCCGGAAACAAAAACCCTCGCTGTGCAGGGGCATCCTGAATATCTTCGGAAAAGTGAGGAATTTCCTCAATATGTTATTCAACTGCTCAAGGACAAACTAAATGTCGGTAAAAAACCTGACTCTGGGGTGTGATCCTGAAGTCTTTTTTGTAAAAAATGGTGTCCCTTTTTCGTGTGCTGAGAAATTGCCCGGAAATAAAAAGGCCCCATATTTTTGGAAAAAGGGTTTTGCAATTCAATGGGACAATGTTACTTGTGAATTTAATGTTCCTCCGACGAAAACATCTAAAGGATTTCAGAGTGTAATAAAGCAATCTTTAGATTATATTACCGAACAGTGGGCAAAACGGTTTGGTTGTGAGATTGATATTTGTGGCTCTAAGATTTTCCCGAAATCTGAACTGACCGCGAAAGGTGCAAAGGCCTTCGGGTGTGATCCGGATTTCAATATCTGGACTCTTCGGGAAAACCCGCGTCCGAAAGCAAAGAACAAGCAACTACGTTCGGCTGGAGGACACATTGGGTTTGGTCTGGATGATGCGGTCGATCATGTGTGGTTTATTCGAGCCGCAGATTTAATTATTGGCTGTCCGAGTATCATTTTTGATACGGATGTGCAACGGCGAGAACTCTATGGAAAAGCCGGAGCGTTTCGTAGAACCCCTTGGGGAATGGAATATAGAACCCCAAGTAATTTCTGGATTCGAGATCCGGGATTGATTGATTGGATTCATCATTCGGCTCATGATATTTATCGTAGAGTAGCCAACGGTTTTACAATTCCTATTGAAGATGCAAAAAAGATCATTGCTTGTATTAATAATTCAGATAAAGATCTTCTTCGAGAATTAACCATTAAATATAACTTGAAATACTGATGTTAGATACAATTCCTGATTTTTTAAGGAAGTATGGTGATTGTTATATTCATCATAAGAAAACTAAACAAATTTTTTATATTTCTAACCGCGATGTTTATCGAGAGGAAAATAGACTCCAACTTATTTCCAATGATCAAGGTCCCTTTGAAGTAAGATATAATGAAGATTTTTTTAACTCTTATAATTTAGATTTTCCCGAAACTGGATTTTTTCAATATAAGAAATGGGCTTTGCTGTGTTTGAAAGGTTACGCTCGACAATATTGCCGAGGACTTAGTAGAACTACGACTAATATTTATAATCCATTCTCTTATTTTAATAAGTATATTAAGGTTCCCGGAGTTCCTAAACTACGGGATGAGATCGCCGATGTAATCTGGAATAGAGTCTACTATAAACTTCCGCTGGTTGATGCAAGAGAACTGTTGCTTTCAAAGAAATTATATTCTCTTGCATTAAATTCTGAATTTTCACTAAGTTTATCCCATACTTCCAGTGGATTTATTTTGTGGAATTTAGTAAGTCCTGTTGCTGAAATTGACATAAAAGAAACCAAGATTATAATTATTGATGATACATTTAAACAAGAAGTCCGAGATTATTTAAACCGCACCCACCAACAACATGTTTGGAGGTTTGAGTAATGGCCGAAAATAAAAACCCTTATATTGGGCCACAAAAGAAGAAGGTTTTAGATGATCCGGAGTTAATATCAAAATGGCTTGGAGGAAATTGGGCACGACATAAGATTCGAGAAAATTCGCCCATTCCTGAAATTGTTAAATCTAAATATTCTATTATTCCCTCAGAAGTTTTATTTGGTATTGAATTTGAGATTGAGAATGCCGGGGGACTTCCTTCAGAAATTTTGAATCATTTTATATATGATGAGGACGGTTCTCTTCGTAATAATGGGGCCGAATTAAAATTCTGTGGTAAGGGTGAAAATCTTGAAAAAGCATTAGTGCTTTATGAACAATTTCTTCCGGCGAAAGTAGAATTTAGTCCTCGAACCTCTATTCATGTTCATGTAGATTGTAGAAATATGACGAATGACAGAATGCTTTCTTTTTTGATGTTATCTTTGCTTTACGAAAGATTATTTTTTGTTTTTTGTGGACACGAACGAGAACAATCTCCATTTTGTGTGCCGATGTATAAGACAATTATTCCGGTAACTATTCGTGGAATTTTAAATGATTGTGCTTTTGGAACTAAAGATTTTGATCGCAAGAATACTTTATATGTAATTATCCAAAATTGGTCTAAATATTTAGGTACTAATATACTTCCTATTAATACTTTTGGTACTTTAGAATTTCGACAGATGTGCGGACATCGAGATATGAAGAAGCTTTCTCAATGGATAAATATTCTCGGAATGTTAAAACTTAGCACAGCCAAACGTAGTTTTATAGATCTTGTTTCAGAGGTAAGAGAACTCAATACGAATAGTGAGTATGAGGCCTTCACTAGAAACTTGTTATTGCGGTCGAGTTTACCTTTATTACAAGTACCTAAATATGAAAGATACATGGAAGATGGTGTTATTTCAATCAAACATGCTTTTTCCCCATTAGAAAAATTAGAAGAATTTTTGAGGAGCATTAAGGAGGACTCCTCATATTATAAAACCTTTCCGGAAGATGCCATAATTCATAAGGAACCCAATGAAAAGGCAGTATTCAATCACTTCCAAATTCCAATTCCCGAAGAGATCTTTGATAGGAATGAGAATCCTCGGTTCCAGAATATAGCAGAGCGCTTTCAACAACACGGAATTCAACTTGTTCAGGAAAGAGATCCTGATAGAGAAATTCTTAACCAAAAACTACAGAGAGTTTCTAACGAATTAGCCTTCTGGCACTCCGAAAAAAATATGCATCAGCAAGTAGACGGTGCGCATCGAGACAGAGATTGGTGGGAAAAGGATCTTAGGTTTTTAAATCAGATTACCCATTGGAATGCAAAATTTAAGGAAGTAATTCGTGAAGTCGAGGAATGGAATCGGAATCATCCTGAGGAGTATATCCCTAACGGGCCGGATTATCAACCACAAGATTGGAATGGCTAAACATGTGTGGAATTATCGGGGTACTCTCTGAAAATAAGAATGGAATGAATATGAAAGAACTGGAGGTTTTTGAAGATCTTCTATATGTTGATGGTCTTAGAGGATTTGATTCTACAGGAACATTTCTTATTAATAAATATGGTAATTTTTCATGGGCGAAAGGCGCCGTTGCTCCTTATTCTTTTTTACGAAATCCTGCTTGGAAAGCAATGAAAGATAAAGCATTCCAAGACGGTCTATTTCTTTTTGGACATAATCGTAAAGCTACCGAGGGAAACATTAATAATATAAATGCACACCCCTTTGTTGAAGGAAACACAATTCTTATTCACAATGGATCTTTACTTAATTGGAGAAGTCTTATGCGACATGAGAAACGTGAAAAGAAACAAATCACTGTGGATTCTCATTTAGTTACTTATCTGTTTGAACATGAAAACTATTTGGATGTTCTTAAGGAAATTCGTGGGGCATTTGTATTTGTGTGGTATAATGCTCAAGAGAGAAAATTGAGGATTGCCAAAAATGATGAACGGCCTTTACATTTTGGACGTGATCTTAAATCTAATCTATACTATATCTCTTCTGAACGTGGGATTCTGAATGCTATTGCAAATCGTAGACTTGCGGTGGAGGTCCCTAAAATTGAGCAGTTCGGGGACGATCTAGTGCATACTTATTCCATTGGAAAGGATTTTTCTTGGAAATACGAAGGGGCGGAGCCTTTCAAAGAGGTAAAAAAGTCCGAAGTGGTCATTCCCGTGATTACCACAAATACTCCCCCTAAAGAAATTCCAAAAGTATCTAAATTAATTACTACTGGAAATACCACACTACCAGTATCACAACAATATATTCCTAAACAATATCAAAATAATATCTACTACGGAGATGAAGTTTTAGATTCAATTTTACCCTATCAACGGGCAGTTTGTATTTTGGAAGATTATGACTTAGTTGCAAATAGTTCAGATCATTGTGTCTATACTGGATTTATTGTAGGGCATCCAAAATTAAAAGTACGCGGACGTTGGAATGGTTCTGAGGAGGAATTACTTAGATATATAACGGAAGGGAAACCTATGATTGGTATGATTAGACGTATTGGAAAATTAGAGGGAAATCAAGATATCTTTATTCTCCATGCCTCAGAAGTATGTGAACTGGTATCTTTGGCTAATAATAAATTTATGGAAAAAGAACATTTCTTAAGAGTACTTGGAGAAAGTAAAGGAAACTGTTTTTGTCAACAAAACGTAGATCTTACAAAATCTACAGACCTTATTATCGAAGAGGGGTATATCATGTGTTCCCAATGTGCTAACTGCAATACTGACGCCGTGGCGCAGAATTATGCTGCTTAAGCCCTACTTTTATCCATATAATCGTGGATCAGTTTCTTGTAGAAATCTCGTTAAAGCTTTAAATACTAAGCGACTTCGACCAGATGGTACTTATAAATATAAACCACACCATCTAATTATTAATTGGGGGAATAGTCACCTTCCAAAATGGTGGAAACGTGATGTTATTAAAGTAATGAATTTTCCGGAATGTGTTGCTATGGCTACTCATAAACTTGCTTGTTTGCAAACATTACACGCAGCTAAGGTTCGAGTTCCAGAATATACGGCAGCTATTGATACTGCTAAGGCGTGGTTTGGGGGGAACCCTAAAACAGTTGTGGTCTGTAGGACGATCATGAAGGGTCATTCCGGACGAGGAATAATTATTGCAGAAAAACCGGAAGATCTTGTTCGCGCTGGTTTATATACAAAACATGTTAGACATAAGCAAGAATTCCGAATTCATGTGGTTAGGGGAAAAGTAATTGATGCTGTTGAAAAGAGAAAATCCTATGAAGGTGTAAAAGATACTTTTGTTCGTAGTCACAAACATGGTTATATTTTCTGTCGAGAAAATGTTGTTATTCCTAAAGATGTTACCCATCAAGCACTTGAGGCAGTCGCCGCCTTGAAACTTAATTTTGGTGCTGTTGATATTGCTTACCGTGTAAAAGAAGGACAAGCCTATGTTCTTGAAGTTAATACAGCCCCCGGAATTGAGGGCCAAACTATTCTTAATTATGTGAAAGCCTTTAAAGATGCGCTGTAAAGCCTGTGATTCTTTGCTTAATTCTACAGATCTAAAACGATTTTCAGAAACCACAAAGGAATATCTTGATCTTTGCTCAGAATGTTTCGAGACTATTAGAGGGGATATTACAATTAGACCAATCGACGAAACAAACTTCGACGCCGAAGATGGAGAAGAGTATGACGAATAAACCAAAATGTCCTAGGTGTAATGTAGAAATTACTGCGTTGAATATTGCGGAACTTCGGGAGGATTGCCAGAAATCGAAATGTCAAATGAGAAAGGATCGGCCATTTGAGGCTGCTTGTGATATTCTGGAAATTGACCCCCAAGATATTCATCCAATTTCTTCCGGAGAAGTTGTAATTAATGAACAACCTAAATTTGTCGAATATCATTATCAAAATGGTTTTCCTACTAATAATTCCTGTGGTTTCCATTAATGGCAGAATTCGTTGAACATCAACCATGCCCAAAATGTGGGAGTAAAGATAATCTAGGAATATATTCTGATGGGTCATGGTGGTGTTTTGGTTGCCATTACTTCAAGAGAGGCTTGACTTCTCTCAGAAAGTATGAACCAAAAGAGCCGAAACCCCTTAATTTCCCTTCTGATGCTTCTAATTATATACCACACATTGGGTTGTCTTGGATCAAACAGTATGGTATACTAGATAAGGAACTGGTCGATCACCATGTTCAATGGTCTGAAACACGCCAGATGTTGCTATTTCCATATTACGGGGAGACCAAGCAGAACCTTCTTGCATGGCAAGGTCGTAATTTTGGGGCGTCAGGCCCTAAATGGTTTGGCCGTGGAAATCTTGTAGACCTCGTTCATCTTATTGGCCCTCCCGGAAATCGTATAGTTATCTGCGAAGATGTTGTATCGGCCATTAAATTGGGAAGGTTTGTAACATCTTGCCCAATCTTTGGGTCAAATCCGGGCCTAAAACTGCTTGTAAGGCTCTCAGATCGATTTTCCGAGTTGGTCATATGGCTGGATATGGATAAACACCGAGAGGCCCTTAAAACGCATTCTAAGGCTTCTCAGCTAGGATTTAATAATATTAAAGTAATTTCTACTGAAAAAGATCCAAAAGCTCTAACAGAGGGAGAGATAAAATCAATTCTTTTTGGAAGGTAAAATCTATTGACAAAACCTGAACAACCTGATAAAATTAATAATTACTATATATATATACTTAAATATATATGTATATATGATATATATAATAAATATAATAGATATATAAATATAAAGGTACTTAAAGACAAGTACCGAGAATTATCTCTCGTGTACGAAGTTTTGTTTGAGCTTCACGAAAAATATCAGCGTGATGTGACGCTAGACGAGCTAAAGCTCGCTTTCCTAAGCACATATCCCAATTTAAAAGAAGAACAACAACGAACTTTCGAGAAAATCTTCCATGCTGCACAAGCAACAGAAGTCAATCAAGATCTTGTTGAAGAAAGCCTTGAAACCCTCAGAAAACGGAACCTTTCCTCTGAAATCTCAGATAAAGCATATCTTGTATCAGAAGGGTCGCTCGAATGGGGAGATCTCCTTGAAGCTATTGAAAGAGTTCAAGATGAATCTCCGGTAGAGACTGAAACTTCCTTTGTCACTGATGATCTTGATATTTTATTGAATGATGTAATTGATAAGCCGGGACTTCGTTGGAGATTAGATTCTCTCAATAAAATGATGGGGTCTTTGCGTAAGGGTGATTTCGGATTTATTGTTGCACGACCTGAGACTGGAAAAACCACCTTCATCGCCTCGGAAGTTACTCACATGGCTGGACAAACAGATCGGCCAATTCTTTGGTTTAATAATGAAGAGCAGGGCAGTAAAGTTAAGATTAGATGCTTTGAAGCAGCTCTGGGGGCAACAATTACCCAGATTCAAGCGAATAGGGAACGAGCGATTCAAGTTTACAGGGATCTTACCGGACACAATATCAAGATATTCGATCAAGCAGAAATCGGACGAAGAGAAGTCGAGCGTATTTGTGAAGAGATGAATCCTAGTCTGATTATTTTTGACCAGCTAGATAAGATCAAGGGATTTGACGCTGATAGAAATGATCTTGTTATGGGAAAGATTTATCAGTGGGCACGAGAACTGGCTAAGAAATACTCCCCGGTAATTGGTGTGTGTCAAGCCGACGGAACTGCGGATGGTGTACAGTGGTTAACTATGCACCATGTTTCAGAGGCTAAGACAAGTAAACAGGCAGAAGCCGACTGGATTCTAGGAATTGGAAAATCATACAGGGATGGTTATGAAATGCTTCGTCATTTGCATTTGAGTAAGAATAAATTGATGGGTGATCCTGATACGTTACCTGAGCTACGCCACGGAAAGAGGGATGTTTTAATTCAACCCGAAATTGGACGATACAAGGACCTCTAAATGTATCCAGTATTAAATAAGAAAACCAAAGAAGAATTAGTTAAATTTAAACGTAGGAAAAAACAAGATCGTTTTTTTAATTTAGATTTTTATTTTAATCAAGATGAGAGTTGTTGTGGGGTTGTGTCTGGAAGTGGGTATATTATGAAGGGGGTTGAATATGTAGAACTTTTAACTGCAATTTCTTTAGTTGGAAAAAATAGATTAATGATTTATCATGCCCCACAAACTAAAGAATATGAGAAAATCATTGGACTTTTAAAATCTTTCGGATTCGAAGAATTCGCAAAAGATTGGAAAAATGGATATCATCCTAATCGAAAAAACACCCTCGTTTCTTTAGTTTGTTTTAAGGATGTCTAAAAGTGTTGGCATTTTATTTGCTGGATTTATTAGTGGCGTTTTGTCTTGTGGTTATCTTCTTAGGGATCATATCAGACTGGCTGGCCGGCAGATAACTCAGCAGGAATTTAATGAGGAAAGATTTATTAGAATCTCCCATGAAAAAGCAATTTTATCTTGTGTAAACGGAAATGGCTTTGTATTCATGCCGGGCAGCGAAGAATTAGAACGTTTCGTTTCTTGCAAAGCTTCTAAAATTTGTTATGAGAGGAAAGGATGTAAGTGAGCCCCCTTGTTCTTGATATTGAATCAACTACCCATGCTAAAGGAAACCCTTTTCATTACAAGAATCAACTTGTATGTATTGGTTGGGGTAATACTGTTGGTTGGGCTAATCCCCTTAATCGGACAATTAAAGACAGGATTATTGCGGCTATTGATTCCACGGAAGAGATTGTAGGTTTTAATCTAAAATTCGATTTTCATTGGTTAGAGAAGGCGGGTATTACCAATTGGAAAAATAAAAGAATTTGGGATTGTCAAATCGCACAATTTATAATTAGAAATCAAGAAGAACGTTTCCCGAGCCTTGCTTCATCGTGTGAATATTGGGGAATTTCTGGTAAAACTGATATTGTTAAGACGGAATATTGGGATAAGGGTATTGACACTTTAGATATCCCAGAAGATATTCTTAGAGAGTATTGCCTTAACGACTTATTAATTACCGAACAGCTTTACAAAACACAATTATATCACCTCACACAAAAATCACAACAACTGAGGCTAGTACGACTCCACAACAAAGATTTATTGAGTTTGCAAGAGATGGAGTACAATGGGCTTAAGTTTAATTTCTTGGAGGCTAAAGCTCGAAGTGAACAAATTACGGAAGAACTTTCTAGAATCGATTCCGATCTTTATTCTAGGTTTGGTAATTATCCCTTTAATTTTAATAGTGGGGACCATCTATCTGCCCTTTTATACGGGGGAACGATTACGTTCCATGAAAAAATACCATATGAACACACCTATAAATCCGGAACAAAATCCGGAGAAACCGCTATAAGGTATAAACACAGTGAAAAAGAGGTCGTATTCCCTAGAATTTTTGAGCCTTTACCTAAATCAAATCTCAAAAAAGAGGGACTTTTTGCTACAGATGAACCTACCCTTAAACAACTCAAAGGTAATAAAGATTTGGTTTCCTTGCTCCTTGAACGCGCGAGAATTGGAAAGCTCAAAGATACTTATTACGACGGTATGGCCCGGATCGCAAGTGATATGGGATGGAAAGACGCGCACCTTCATGGTCAATTTAATCAATGCATAGTAGTAACAGGAAGGCTGTCTAGTTCTCGGCCAAATCTCCAAAACATTCCTTCGGAGGTATACGAATTGATAGAGAGTAGCTATTAGAATGAAATACACTTTTGTTGGAGATATTCATGGGAAAGTTGAGCAAGTGGAACGAGCGTTATCTAAGGATGGATCTATAGTTTTTGTTGGCGATTTTATGGATTCCTTTGATAGATCAAACGAGGAACATGGTCTGTGTCTTAGATTGGTTTGTGACGCTATCCGCTCTGGAAAAGCACAAGCGATTTTTGGAAATCATGAGTTATCTTATCTAATGCCAGAGAGACATAACTGTTCTGGCTATGATCCCGGTAGAGCCCAAATTATGGAAGCATACCGCCCGGAACTTTTAGAATTATTTAAACCTTTCCTTTTAATTGAAGATGTATTAGTTACTCATGCAGGTTTAACTAAACGTATCTGGGATATTTATAAAGTAACTAAGAAAGAATTGCCTCAAGTTTTATCGGAATGGTTCTATGATTCAAGATCGCCTATGCATTGGATTGGTCGTATTCGAGGAGGTTTAAATCCTATTGGTGGGCCGTTTTGGTGTCATTTTCCGGATGAATTTGAGGAAATTCCGGAAATTCGACAAGTGTTTGGGCACACCGCTGGAGATAAAATTAGACGACAAGGAAATTCATACTGTATTGATTGTCTAGATCGGTGCCATGATTTTCTAGAATTAGAACTCTAGAATGCCCACGGTAGTTCGGATTATCGCTCCACATTTTGTAGCAGGAATTGTACAAGGTGGAGCGGTTGCTCCAATTATTCATTATATGAAGGGTTGGACATTACGAGAAATCCGAGATTATTGTCAAAAGAAAAATTGGGAAATAGAGGTGTGGTATGCCCCTGATTAATGGTGATGTGAAGGGTCTTGAGGTAGTTGGATGTGCTTATTTAAGCAGGGACCCCGTTCTTATGGGGGAAATTATTAATCAAGAGGATATTCATGCGAACAATCAACGTCAATTTAACTTACCTAGCCGACTCATCGCAAAAATCTTTAAGTTTAGGATGATCTATGGAGGAAACGAATTCAGCTACGCTAGTGATCCAGATTTCCAGTCAGTCTCTAGATCAACCAAATACTGGTCTAGAGTCATCCAAGACTATTATCAAAAATATTCCGGTATTAAAATCTGGCATGATAAGCTCATACGGACTGTTATCAGCGATGGATGCCTTGAAATGCCAACTGGTAGAGTGTATACATTTGACAGAGGCGGATACAAGCTCCCAGAAACCAAAATTAAGAACTATCCAGTTCAAGGTTTGGGGGCCGACCTCGTTGCTATTGCAAGGGTCAGTCTCCGCACCCGGCTCCGAGATTCCGGATTAGAATATAAGTTAGTTTCTTCTGTACACGATTCAATAGTTGTTGACACACCTCTTAAAAACGTATATAATATATGTATACTAATGAAACAGGCCGTGGAAACTGTTCCAGAAAACTTCCACAAATTATTTGGGATTCCTTTTGATCTTCCACTTAATTGTGAGATTAAAGTTGGTCCTAACTTAAAACAAATGGAGATTTATGCAAATCCAAGTTAATAGTGTTTCGGTTGAGGAAGTAAAGAACAACAAGGGCGGTTATAAAGTGGCTCTTGTCAAGTATGTCCGTGATGGTAAAGATGAAGAAAAGAAAATTATGTCGTTTTCTAATCCGGCGGTGTTTGCTAATCTGACGGGTTTGACTAATTTTCCGATTGCCTTGGAAGTGAAAGCTGAAAAGAATGCTAAAGGTTATTGGGAATGGGCTGCCATTAATGCTGGCGGCGCTGCGCCGAAAGCTTTTGGCTCGCCTCAAGCACCTGCCCGAGTGTCTAATTTTGAGACCCCGGAAGAGAGGGCTGCCAGACAAGTGATGATTGTTCGTCAGTCCTCGCTGAGTACGGCTCAGGCTCTTTTAGAAGCAAATGGAGGTAAGAAAAGTACTCCGGAGGAAGTTATTGCAGTTGCAAAAGAATTTGAGAAATTTGTAATGGGCAATCGAGTGGAGCAAATTCAAGATGACATCCCGTTCTAAATATGTGGTCGATCATACGGACCCTATTCCCATTATCCGAGTATCATTAGTTGAGGGCGAGGGGGTTATGTGGAGTGGGGCTAAAAAACAACTTCGTCAATGGTTCTTAGATCAGGCTGCTGGTCTGCGACAAGTGAACGAAGATACTTACTTTAATAAATAATTGCGCGCTTTAATTGATGCCGACATCGTGGCCTTCCGCTGTGCAGCTACAGCGGAGGGTCTTGATGAAAAGATCGCCGTTGCTAGAACTAATGATCTAATTGAGAAGATTCTTTCAGAACTCTCCGTTTCTAATTATGCTCTGTACTTAACCGGAAAAGATAATTTCCGAAAAGTCATTTATCCGGAATATAAAGCTCATCGAACTAAACCCGCACCGGAACACTTGCAAGCTTGTCGTCAGTATCTCATTGATATTTGGCAAGCAACGGTGGTAAATGGTTGTGAAGCTGATGATGCTCTTGGGGTAGATCAAATTAAAGATAACTCAGAAGTTCCGTTCAATTTAAGAACCATTATTTGTTCTATTGATAAAGACTTACTGCAAATTCCGGGACTTCATTATAATTTTGTGAAAGGTATTCAACAGGAAGTCACGTTGTTTCGTGGTTTAAAGGAATTCTATACACAAATGCTTGTTGGGGATGTTTCAGACAACGTTCCGGGTATTCGTGGAATTGGCCCTAAAAAGGCTTTTGCTATGTTGGATGGTTATGAAACTGAGCAGGAAATGTTTGATGCTGTCAGAGCAGCGTATAACAATGATAACAACTTCCTTTTAACAGGAAAGTTGCTCTGGATCTGGCGAAAGGAAAATGACATTTGGAACCCATCACACTTAATGGACACTATGTTACTAGAGGAGGAAATCCCGTTCGAGTCTACGCACTCGATGGAGGAGGAAATCACCCCGTCCACGGTGCGTATTTAAATCAAATTGAAAATGTCTGGATTCCCTGTACTTGGGATATTTATGGGTTTTTTGTTGATGCTGAATATCCTAGAGGAGTAGATATTTGTCCAATAAATTTAAGTCGAAATTTGAGAGCAGCATAAATGCCTATTTCAAAAAGAAACGAATCAAAGTTAAGTACGAGCCCTTTAAATTGCCGTTTACTCAACCCGAAAAAAAGAGAAATTACCTCCCCGACTTTGAAATCCAAGGAAATTCCTTACTTATTGAAGCCAAAGGTAAACTCACAGCCGAAGATAGAAGCAAACTCCTCTGGGTACGAGAACAACACCCCGGGAAAAGGTTAGTACTGCTCTTTATGAATGCTTCTAATCGGTTACGCAAAAATAGTAAAACTACTTATGCAGAATGGGCCACTAAGAATGGTTTTGATTGGGCTGATTTTAATCGTGATGGAATTCCGGATAGGTGGTTTAAATGAAACTTTCCTTTCGAGAACCTACCGAAGAGGGGGTCTTTGTCTTTGACGGAGAATTAAATAAGACCGAGGTTGATTTTCTTTTACAGTACGCCATTGTCGATTTAATGGCAAAGGGCGCTTTTATGAAACAATTAAAATTAATTGAGGTTCCTGATGAAGATCCTTCTATTAGACATTGAGACCGCGCCGAACACAGCACATGTATGGGGTCTTTGGCAGCAGAATGTTGGGTTGCCTCAGATTCTAGAGTCTGGATATGTTATGTGTTGGGCGGCGAAGTGGTTCGGGGAGGAAGAGGTCATGTTTGACTCTTTTTATCAATCCGGTCATAAAACGATGCTAAAAGGTATTCATCGCCTTCTTAATGAAGCGGATGCTGTGGTTCATTATAATGGGACTAAATTTGATATTCCGACCTTAAACAAAGAATTTATCTTGCATGATATTATGCCCCCTGCCCCATATAAACAGATTGATCTGTTAAAGGTTGCCAGAAAGCAATTCAAATTTCCTAGTAATAAACTAGATTATGTTGCGAATGCCCTTGGTATCGGGAAAAAAATGAAGCATATCGGGCATCAACTTTGGATTGATTGTATGGCGAAAGATCCAAATGCTTGGGAAGTGATGGAAACTTATAATAGGCATGATGTTGTACTGCTTGAAGATGTTTATCTTCGATTGTTACCTTGGATCAAAGGACACGCAAATCACAACCTCTACGGAGAAGAAGGAATTTGTCCAAACTGCGGGGGGCATCATTTTCAAAGGCGCGGTTTTTCCTACAGTTCTGCATACAGATATCGTCGCTTTGTTTGCAAAGAATGTGGAACATGGTTCCGATCTAATAAGTCAGAAAAACTCACAGGAGACAAATACATTGGGTTATAGTCATGAGAAGTATTCTGAACTTATTCAAGAAACTATTGAACAGATCCATAAATTAAGCACCCTTAAGGGCGGAGAATATGCTGGTGATATTGACCGGCTTGCTAATTTTAGACGTAACGCAGCCAATTTAGATTTAACAATGGAACAAGTTTGGTCCGTATATGCGGGCAAACATTGGGATGCTATTATGCAATATGTTAAGGATGTCTCTTCCGGGAAGCAACGAGAACGTCTGGAACCCATTTCTGGGCGTCTAGATGATCTTATTGTTTATGCTATTCTTATGAAAGCAATGGTTGATGAACGGAAAGGCAGCGATTGATTTTGCAGCAAATGTTTCTCTTGCCCTATTTGGCGCAGCAGGAATTATGTTGGTCAGTCTTGGATACTTTAAAGAGGCAGGGATTTGTGGCCTGTTATCAGAACCAGCTTATGCTTATTTTAGTTGGAAATCTCGTAGTTGGGCCTTGGCATTACTTACTGTCTGGTGGACAGGTTGGTGGGGATACATGTTAGTATGA